>SXGS01504247.1_pt1 | contig 11168 bp, 12 predicted proteins | sample 3174681 | NCBI WGS metagenome assembly SXGS01 (sample SAMN11356861, study PRJNA531348) | freshwater metagenome | isolation source: freshwater sample F1-80 | place: China: Fuxian Lake, Yuxi | collected 2017-12-25 | reverse complement strand
TTTGACCTTGATCTTCGCCATGTTTTAGAATCCTTGCGCTGCGTACGGTTTTGCGGGGCTATAGCAGACCCACCGGCCGCGTCAAAACCCGGAAGATAGGCAGTCATGCAACGCTCTCCTGCAATCATTCTCCATGCTCCCCAATTGGGCGAAAATATCGGCGCAGCGGCCCGGGTGATGCTGAATTTCGGGCTGACGGACCTGAGATTGGTGCAGCCCCGGGACGGCTGGCCGAGCGCGGCGGCCGAGGCGATGTCTGCCGGAGCCCTGGGGCAGGGCGTGGACGTGACCGTGTTCGACACGCTGGAAACGGCGATGACGGGGCTGACCTACATGATTGCCACCACGGCGCGGCCACGGGGCATGGAGAAGGCGGTGTTCGGGGCGCCGGAGGCGGTTGCCGAGCTGAAGGGCCGGGCGGGGCAGGGCGCGGTGCTGTTCGGGGGGGAGAAATCGGGCCTGCCGAATGAGGCGGTGGCGCTCAGCGACGCGATCCTGACTTATCCTGTGAACCCGGACTTTTCCTCGCTGAACCTGGCGCAGGCGGTCGGCGTGTTCTGTCACCAGTGGGGGGCGAGCGCGGGGCTGGCGGGGAAGTTTGACGGCACCACCGAAGGGCTGGGCGAGCCGGCGCTGCGCGATGAGCTGATCGGAATGTTCGAGCATTTCGAGGCGGAGCTGGAACGGGCAGGCTATTTCTATCCGCCGGAAAAGACGCCGGTGATGGTGACCAATCTGCGCAACGCTTTGGTGCGCGCGCAGTGGACGCAGCAGGAGGTGCGGACTTTTCGCGGGGCGATCAAGGCGCTGGCGCTCGGACGCGGGAAGGCGCGGGTGGTGCGGGAGGAGTGAGAGGGGCTGGCAACTGACCGATATTCGAGCCGTAAATCAATAAATCGGCCCGACCAAATCGGTCAATTCGGCTAACTCCAAAAGCTTCAATCCAATTTGTTGTACGCTTACATCGCCAGAAGGCCGATCAACCATGTGATACCGATCACCCTTGCGAACCTCGATAATCCACTGCGCACCATCAAGGGCATCATAGCCTTTTAATTCTGAGGATAATTCCCAAAGGTTCGATTTTTCTACAGCCACCAATAGCTCTTTCCATTGGCTCATCGAGACGCGTTTGCTGATGCGTTGGGAAACGCCTGTGGCGCCAAAGCCGCCCGTCCCTTTAAGAATGACTGCTTCCAAGTGAACATCTTTGTGATCGCGGAAAACCCTGACCGTAAGCGGAGCTTCATAGGTTCTAAGCCAGACAAACCTGTAGCTTTCCTGATAGCTCCATTCTCCGCAAGAGAGCGACGACTCTTGCGTTTCGGATAGGACGCTAGAATACCAGTTCCTAACTACATTGATGTTCGGATTGAGATCGTCGCTTTCAAAAGTGCCAGTTGGAAAGAACAGGGCGTTCGGATCATCCGGGCAGGTTTCGGCAACTTCAACGCCAAGTATTTCGAGTTGCGGTTCGGATGAACATCCGCCTACAACCGCGCAGCCTAAAGCCGCTCGAATCCACATAGCCCATAACATCTGTCAACGTTAGACGATTAGACCTGCCAATCCAAGCTTAAAGCAAGCATGTAGGGTTGGTCGAGGCATGTCCGATACCCACCGTCCACGGTCCAAGACGCGATGAAAAGAGGTGGGTATCGCTTTGTTCAACCCACCCTACGGATTGTGAGGAAGGTAAGGGGCGCGCCGGATTTCGGCCTGTGGCCTCTATCCGACCTACGAGGCGCGAAGGGATGCCATCCTTCATCTCTCTTAATTCGACACGTCAAAACTGTTCCCTGACTGAAGACGGCCCTTAACCGAGATTCGCTAAGGTTGCCGGAGGCTGCCAGGACCTCCGGATGAGCGACCCGTTCCTACTTTTCCTGCTTCTGGTTCTGCCGGTCATTGTCGCGGCCGTGCTGACCTATCTCGGAATCCTGGTCATCGGTCTTGGCCCGATTGTGGCCGTGTACAGATCGGCCCCCGCGTATCTGAAGGGCCTGCTGATCTTCGCCGGGCTACTGGTTATCCTCAGCCCTGCCTTGTTCCATGCCGGGATGGACCTGCGCGCGCAGCGCCAGGCCGACCAGCGTCTGGCTCAAATCGCGCAACTGGACCGCGCCGATCTTACCGGGCGGCTTCCAAGGCATTACATCGCCGTGGGGGGTGGCTTTTCCTCTCAGCTCCATGCTTTCGTCGAACAACGTTTTGGCCTGCGCCGCCTTCCTGCGGCCGAGGATCAGCGCCTGTCAGAGGCCTACCGGAGCTGGCGCCGCGCCGAGAGGTGTCACCGGATCAATCCAGGCAATCCGATGGTGGAGGGCACCCGGCTGCCCGTTTGCAAACGGTTGCCGGACTCGCTGCAGAGCGCGCTTGGGCTTCGCGAGCCGGTCCTCGTGTTCGCAGACGGCCATGCCACGTCCATGCTTGAAGACAATACCCTCGCCGGCGAGGTTTATGAGATCAGGCTGATCACCCCTCAGGAAGACCTGCTGGTCGCGTATTTTGAAGAGCGGACGGCCAAAGACACGCCGTCGGTTTTCAATCCGTATACGTCCGGCCGGCGAAAGGCATCGACTGAGCCACCTCCGGCACTGAAGGCCTTTATCGAAACGTCACTGGAAGGCGCGAGCCGATGATGGACTTTCTGGGGCAGGTGTTCGGGTTTGCGTTCGGGGTCGTCTTTGTCGCCCTCATACTGTCCGCGATCTACAAGGCCCATGCTGTGGACTGGGCCAGGCTTGTCGAAATCTATGGCCGGGACTGGCAGACGCCGCGCCTGAAGAAACGATTTGCGCACATGATCCTCTACAGCGAGGGCCGGCCCGCGAAATCGTACAACAGCATGCTCGATATTGGCCTGCTGGAAGATGGGATCGCCCTGCGCCCGAGCCGCATCTTCGCGCCGTTTCACCCGCCGATCTTCATTCCTTATACGGATATAGAAGGCTGGTCGCAGCAATGGTACATCAACGCCAAGTCAGCCGAGCTTTCCTTCCGCAAGGCGCCGCACATGCGCATGATCATGCCGCGCGACCAGGTCGAGTGGATGTTTTCGCTGACGGGCCTTGCGGCGCCGGTTTCAGCGGCCCGCCCGCCGCACGGCAAATGGCCGTCCCTTACCTTTGTCGCGGCGCTGTCGGGAGGCATCATGGCGGTCGCCGTGTTCACCTTCGGCCTTGTGGGGGGCCTCCCGCTGACACGGCAGGACCTCGCCCGGGAGGCTGACGTAGTTGCGCAGCGCTTAGCTGAGCGCGCAGTGGGCCGGGCAGAAAGCGCGGACGTCCCGGGGGACAACTGAGGCGCTGGCGTTGGGCCGCGCCGGATTTCGGCCTGTGGCCTCTATCCTACCTACGGGGCCGCGCCCAAACAGTTAGCGAGTTCTTAAGAAACTCGTGGGATTTTTTTATCCAATCGAGAAGCAAAGAATTTGCGGGAAACGGGCGGTCTGGTGGGGCGCGTCTGGCTGTTTCTTGTTGTGTGGCTTCCTGATGCTGCTGCCCTTGCGAACAAAGATGGAGATGACCCGTGTCGCAAACTGCTTATCTGGTTTCCTGCGAAGTCCTGTGCGGCGAGGGGAGCGATGGCGCCCTTGAAGGCATGGAAGGCGCGTATGTGATCGTTGGCGTCTATGCCGCCAATGAAGACGAGGCGATGACCAAGATCGAGGAGTCGTTCGAGGAAGAAGGCTACGCGCTGGTTGAGGCGGAGTGGATTTCGGCTGCCGGCGATGTGGAATGGGACGACCCCGAAGCCGCCGCCGAGGCCGCTGACCTGGTGGCGCGCATGGCCACCATTCCGGATGAAGTGGTCTATGGCCCGCTCTATCCGCAGGTCGATGACGAAGACGAGGAAGAAGAAGTGGACGAGGCCGCCTGAGGGCTGGCCGGGGTTCCTAGGGATTGATTGGGAAATGGGAAACGGCCACTCCGGGGAGTGGCCGTTTTTTCTTTTGCCGGTAAGGTCTCAATTCCGGTGAGGGAAGAGGGACGGCCCATGCATCTGTCGAAACTGTTGTATGTGATTGCGGCCGTGCTTTGCCTTCTTGGCGCTGCGGCGCACGAATTTGTGGGCGCGCCGATGGTGCTCTCGCCGCTTGAAGGCTCGGGCCTGCCGCCGGACATCATCTGGCTTCATCATTTTTCCTGGCATGTGGGCACGGTCGCCGTGATGGGCATGGTTGCCCTGTTCGGCTTTGCGGTGGTGCATCCGTCCGGACGGCTGCTGGCGGGGATTGCCTCGTCGATGAGCGCGGGCTTTGCCGCGCTTGGGATCGCGCTCGCGGTGTTCGGCAATCCGGTGGTGTGGACGACGCCGGCGCCCTATCCATGGACGCTGGTGGCGATCCTCGGATTTCTCGGCGTGCTGCTGGCGCCGCGGGCGAAGGCCTGAGCGAGAGGGCTGGCGCGCCTTATCGGGCCGCTTCCTCAAATTGCAATGCTGCAGGCCGGAAGAAAATATGCTTGGATTCTGGTCACTGACTTGTGGAGGGAAATCATGTTGGCAAGGAAAATCTGGCTCGCGGCATCTGCGGCAGCCCTGGTGCTGGCGGCCTGCGGGCAGCGCGTGGAGACCAAAACCGATGAGACGGCGCCTGCGGCGGCCGGCGTCACGGTGAATGAGGGCGAACCGGTTGACGGGGACGTGACGCTGAGCGTGCCGGCGACGGTTGTGGCGGGCACCGAGATTGCGCTGACATTCACCGGCCCGGCCAACAAGGGCGACTATATCGACATCGTGCCAAGGGGATATCAGGAGACCTCCGGGGAGCTGGCCTACATCTACGTTCCAGCCGCGGTGGAAGGTGGCACGCTGCGCGCGGTAACGACGCCGGGAGAGTATGATGTTCGCTATGTGCTCGACCTGAAGGGCACCCGCTCGGTCAAGGCGGTGCAGCCGCTGGTCGTTACGGGCGCAGAGGCGACGCTGGACGCGCCGGACACAGCATCGGGCGGCGAAACGCTCAGCATCGCCTGGACCGGACCGGCGGGAGAGGGGGACTATGTTGATCTCGTGCCGCAAGGCCATGGAGAAACTTCTGGCGAGATCAGCTACGCGTATGCTTCCAATGGGAACCCAGCGAGCCTGAAAGCGCCGGGCGCAGCGGGCAGCTATGAGCTGCGCTATATCCTCGAAGGACCGGGCGGGCGGAAAGTGCTCGCCGCCTCACCGCTGACCGTGACCCTGCCGGAAGCGCAGCTGACGGCGCCGGAGACGGCGAGCCGGGGCGAGAGCGTGATCGTGGAATATGAAGGGCCGATGCGGCCAGGCGACTATGTTGACCTCGTGCGGAAGGGCTATGTCCCGACCTCGGGCGAGATCACGTATTTCTATGCAGATGAAAACGCCGCGAATGAGCTGGTGATGCCGGACGAGGCGGGGGAGTATGACATCCGCTATCTGATGGAAGCGCCGGATGGGCGCGTCGTGCTGGCGACGCAGACCATCGAGGTCAAGTAGGCCAGAGAAGGTGAACCGGTGGCGCGCCGGTCCCCGGAGTCTTCAAAAAAGGAAACGGCCACTCCCCGGAGTGGCCGTTTTTTATAGGGCCGGGTTTTACTGGCCGGGTGTTTTGCGGATGCAGGCGTGGGCGCGTTCGAGAATGCGGGCGGGGGATTCGGCTTCGATGAGCTCGGTGCGCCGAGTCGGACGTACATTTTGAGTTGCCTCAGACTGACCCTCACCATTCCGAGAGAGCAGCCTCATACGTGGCGTGATAGTGATGCAGGGCCGGTTCGTTGTCGCCGAATATCACCTGGCGCTGGAGGCCGCTGGCAAGATTTGCCTGGGCAGTTTCGGCGGTTGCATAGTCTTCCAGCTGCACGATGGTTTTCGCCAGCTTTGAGAAGCCCAATGTTGTTTCCATGCCGTTTGCCGCGAGAGCTTCGGGCAGGGCGTAGAACGAGAAATGGGTTTGAGACTGCCCTACCGCGCCGGCTTGCGGGAAGATGCGGAAAAGCTGCGCGCCGCCGCCGGTGATTAGGAGCTGGGTGTTCGGAAAAAGATAATAGGCCATCAGTGTGTAGGGCCGGACATTCCATTCGGATTCCGGAAGGGACCGGAGCTCGCTGATATTCTTCGACACAAAGCACATGCGATGGTTGCGGCCGAACACGTCATAGGCCTGAAGGTTTGAGTGGAAGTAGTTACTGATTGTTGTCTGGTGAAGCACGGCGAAGTGATAGGTCTCGCCAAACGTGTCGACGGCCATCTTCCAGTTTATGCGGGCATCGAGCCGGTCTGTGTCGACCGTGACTGTTTTGCCGACATCCCAGCTCGCGATCTCGTCCCGCAGGGGACCCAATTGCGCATCCGGATCGATCGGCGGACCGGGGCGCAGGCGAATCCAGACGATGCCATACTTTTCCGCACACGGAAGTTCGGAAAGGCCCGGCGTCTCAGCTGGCGTCTGCCCGAAACATTCGGCCTTGGGGATTGCAACCACATGGCCCTCTGTTGCGAAGCTCCAGCCATGGAAGGGGCAGGTGAACAGTTTCCGCTTTCCGCAGGGTTCAGCCTCCACGCGGGTTCCCCTGTGCGGGCAGGCATTCAGGAAGGCTCGCACCTGGCCGTCAAGCCCGCGGGAAATCAGCACGGGCGTGTCCATCAGAGTTTGCGTGAGGAAGCTGCCAGGCTCCGGCAGGTCCGGCGAAAGGCAGGCGACAAGCGGCTGGCGGAGGAAGAAGGCGTCGATCTCGCGCTCCTGCAGTTCCGGATCGGTGTAGACCGATGTTGGCTGGGAGCGCATGCCGCCGGCAGATGCGGTTTGCCCGGTCTCCTCGCAAGCCAGCAGACGCTTTGCCAATGCAACCTGATCTTCGTGACGCATTCAGATCTCCTGGGGTTTCTTTTTCTTCGACCGGCCCGCCTTGGCGATGGCCCATTCAGCATCGCGCGCCATCTTCTGGAGACGGGGGCGCGCTTCCTCGCTGGCATCGGCGAGGAGACAGACGGCGAGACCGTGGAGGGCTTCAGACCGGAAGCCCTCGTCATCCAGCTGCCCCAGCGCCCAGCGGCGCAGCGCGGTGCGGAATGCCGACAGGATATGCGCTGCCAGCAGGCGGACATCGAGTTCGCCCCGCAGGTCGCCCTCTGCCCGCGCCCGTGTCAGGGCATTGATCTGGAGGCGCGTGCAGCGCTCGATCAGGTTGGCGCCCGATGGCTGTGGCCCGGCCGTCATCGCCTGATGCTCGGCCGCCATCGTGAAGGCCTTGTAGGCATCCGCGTCGGCTGAAAAAACTTCGATCGATACGGTGACGATCCGCTCGGCCGTTTCCAGGCCGGTCAGGTCCCGGGAGATCGCGGTCAGCTCGCCTTCGATCACGTTCAGGCCTTCATCGACGAGGCCGGCGAGAATGTCCTCCATCGGACCAATCAGATTGTAGACAGTCGGCGCTGTCACCCCGGCCAAGGCGGCCACCTTTCTTGTCGTCAGCGCCTGATAGCCTTCACTCAGGATGATTTCCCGCGCGGCGGCGCGAATCCGCATCCGGCGCTGGTTCATGTTGTCTTCCCGCAGGCTGGGTAGATTTTTTGTCATAGTGTAAAATTTATCACTATGTAAAATTTCGTCAATCGAGAATCTGAACACCTGAGGAAGGCTCGCGGTTCAGAAAAAACCCCGGACCGCTGAGCGATCCGGGGTGGATGGGGTCCCGGCTCAATGGGCGGCTGCGCCGCCTTTGGCCGGGATGACAGATTTTATCGACTTACTTGCCCTTCCAGACGGGGGCGCGTTTTTCGATGAAGGCTTTGGGGCCTTCTTTGTAGTCTTCGGTGTTGATGATGCTGGCGAAGGCGACGCCGGAGTCTTTCCAGAGTTCTTCGTCGGTTTTGCTGGTGGCGCTGATCGCGACGGCGCGGCTGGCGGCGACGGCGAGGGGGGCGTTGGCGGTGATCCGGGCGGCGAGCTTTTCGGCTTCGGCCATTACTTCGGCTTCGGGGACGACCTTGTTGACCATGCCGAGCTCATAAGCGCGTTGCGAGGAGAGCGGGTCACCCGTGAGGATGGCTTCCAGGGCGACGGCCTTGCCGATCTGGCGGGGCAGGCGGAAGAGGCCGCCGGCGCCGGCGACGAGCGAGCGCTTGACTTCCGGCAGGCCGAAATTGGTGTCGTCGGCGGCGATGATCATGTCGCAGGAGAGGGCGATCTCCGTGCCGCCGGCCAGGGCTGAGCCTGTGATGGCGGCGATGAGGGGCTTTGTGCGCTCGCGGCGGGCGATGCCGGCGAAGCCACCCTTCTTGGTGGAGAGGGCGCCGCCATTGCCGGCGGAGATCTCTTTCAGGTCAGCCCCGGCGCAGAAGGCCTTGCCGACGGCGGTGAGGATGCCGACCCAGACTTCGGGGTCTGATTCCATCTGGTCGAGCGCGGCTTCCATGGTGGCGGCCATTTCGCCATTGATGGCGTTGCGGGCTTCGGGGCGGTTCATCGTGATGATCGCGACGTGGCCTTTTTTGACGTATTCGACGGGCATTGGTTTGTGTCTCCCTTGGATGATGCCAGAGAGCTAAGTGGCCTTACCCAACGTCGCGCAAGAGGTTCTATCGATAGTCTCGCGGCGTTGTGCGCAGGTTCATCACGAGTGTGACGCTGTAAAGCGGAGGAACACCAAACTGCATGATGAACATTTCGGCACTGATGGCATCTTCCAGGCGGGTTTGAGCCTCGGTTTCAATGAAGGCGTTGAATTTGCCCTGTTCCAAAGCGCCATAGCTGACCCAGCCCTCCTTGGCCGCAATGCAGGCAGCAATTTGCTGGAAGCGGGCAAACTCGTTGGCGACGAAAGCAATCCGGCTGGCCTCCGTCACGCGTGCGTTTTCACTCTCATCCAATGTGCAATTGAGCGTCGTGTTGCCGCGCCCGACATCATCAATCATGTCTTGCACCGTGCATTTGGTGAAGAGCCCGAGAAGGGCTTCCCCGGTATAGACATTGTCGTTGCGAAGCTCGCCGGGGCGGGGCTTGAACACGTCTGCGAAAGACACGTCCTGCTGGCCGGATAGGATCAGCGCGTCGACTTTGGCGCACAGGTCCTCGGCGGACGCGCTCGAGCCTATCAGGACAGCGGCGCAGGCAAGGCTTGAGAGGGCAAAGCGTATTGGTGACATGAAGCGGGACTCCTTCGAGCAGAAGGATAGAGCGGGACAGCTCCCGGTACACCTCCCTCTTCAGGGGTAATCCTTCCCCAACGTCGTGGCGCCAAGCCTCTTGCCGGACGCTAGGTCAATGCGCTGATCTGGAATCATGAAGCTGACACTCGACCCCCAATATGAAGCCTTTCGCGCAGAAGTCTCCGACACGCTGGCGAAGAACGCCCATCTGGCGCCCACGTCTGAGGACAAGGGCTACAAGAACGCCAAACGCATCGCCTGGCAGAAACTGCTGATCGCGAACGGGCTGGCGGCGCGGACCATCCCCAAGGAATATGGCGGCTATGGCGCCGAGCCGGATATTCTCAAATCGCGGATCATCGCCGAGGAATTTGCCCGCACGCGGATTCCCGGGCCGATGGCCGGGCAGGGCATTTCGATGTTTGTGCCGACGCTGCTGGAGTTGGGCACGGAGGCGCAGAAGCAGGCCTACATCCGCCCGACCATCGAAGGCGAGATGATCTGGTGCCAGGGCTATTCGGAGCCGGGGGCGGGATCGGACCTTGCGGCGGTGCGGACCTCGGCGGTTGAGGATGGCGATCACTATGTGATTAACGGATCGAAGATCTGGACCTCGACGGCCAAGCAGGCCGACATGATGTTCTGCCTTGTGCGGACGGACCCGAACGCGAAGAAGCATGAAGGCATCACTTACATCACCTTCCCGATGAGCACGCCCGGCATTGAAGTGCGCCCGCTGGTCGACATGACCGGCAGCGCCAACTTCAACGAGGTGTTCTTTACCGATGTGCGCGTGCCCAAGAGCGGGGTGATCTTTGCGCCCAACAAGGGCTGGCAGGTGGCCAACGCCACGCTGACCCATGAGCGCGGGATGCTGGGCGACCCGAACGCGACCAAGGCGCGGCTGCTGGAACTCATTACGCTGATGAAGAGCGAGACGGTGAATGGCGCGCGGCTGATCGATAATCCCGCGCTGCGTGACCGGCTGATGAAGCTGCAGGGGGAAGTCTATGCGATGCAGGCCAATGGGCTGCGCATCACGACGAGCCGGTTGCAGGGGCAGCCGGCGGGGCTGGCGGGGCTGGTGGTGAAGTTGCAGGGGTGTGATCTCAATCACGAGATTGCGCGCCTGGCGATCGACGCGCTGGGCGAGCTTGGCATCCTCTATGAGGAGGGCGAGCATCTGCGCGCCGATGGCAACTGGCAGTGGCGGTATATGTATGACCTCGGCCTGATCATTGGCGGGGGCACTGCGCAGATCCAGAAGAACATCATCGCAGAGCGCGGGCTCGACATGCCGCGTGAGCCGAAGCTGGCGAAGGCATAAGAGACATGGAATTTGCACTTTCTGAAGACCAGCGCATGCTGCAGGACAGCCTCAAGGGCGTCCTGAGCGAGGCGGCGCATCTTGACCGTATCCGGAAGATTGCGGCCGGCGAGACGGGCGAAGGCGCGGCGCTGGATGCGGCGCTTTCGGAGTTCGGGCTTTCGGCGCTGATGGTGCCCGAGGCAGCCGGTGGGCTTGGGCTCGGGGCGCTGGACGCGTGTCTGGTGCAAGAGGCGCTGGGCTATGATGTGGCGCCGTCGCGCTTTCTGGCGACGGCGGTGGCAGCCAAGGTGTTTGCCGGGAAGCCTGAAGTGCTGGGCGCGATTGCAGGCGGCGAGGCGAAGTTTGCGCTGGCGCTGACGGAGCTGTTCTCGCGGCGCGACGGGGCGGGTGTAGAGCTGAAGGGCGGCAAGCTGAGCGGCAAGAGCCTGCTGGCACACTCCGTAGACGGCGCAACGCATATCCTGGTGGCGGACACCGCCGGGGGCGTACATTCTGTGGCGGTGGGCAAGGCCCGCATTACCGTAATGCAGACCATTGACCGGACACGGACGTTCCATGAGGTGGCGCTTGACGGCGCTGAGCCGCTGGTCAGCGTAACGCCGGGGCCGGAGACGATTGCCTTTGCTCGGCTGCTGGTGGCGGCCGATACGCTGGGCGCGGCGCAGGCAATGATCGACAAGGCGGTGGCCTATGCCAAGGAGCGCCAGCAGTTTGGCCGGGTGAT
>SXGS01394095.1_pt1 | contig 11169 bp, 11 predicted proteins | sample 3174681 | NCBI WGS metagenome assembly SXGS01 (sample SAMN11356861, study PRJNA531348) | freshwater metagenome | isolation source: freshwater sample F1-80 | place: China: Fuxian Lake, Yuxi | collected 2017-12-25 | reverse complement strand
TCGACGCCGCCTCGTGCCGGGCGCTGCTGCGGGCCGCCGAGGCGGTGTCGGCGTCTTGGATGGCCTCGGAGGCGCTCCTGTTTGGCGAGCTGGAGCGCGCCGAGGGCGTCCTGCTCGATGTCGAGCTGCGGACGGTTACTCGCCACCATGTTCTTGAACAGGCTGTGGACTTCCTCGAGTTCCTCGCGGAGCTTGGCGCGATCCTCGTCGGTGTTGCGCCCGAACATGGTCACCGTGCGCTTGTACTTGCCAGCGGTAACCTGCTCGAAGTCGACGCCGCGATCCGTGAGCGCGCGATTGAAGTTCGGGATCTGCGCGATCACGCCGATCGAGCCGACCACGGCGAACGGCGCAGCGATGATGTGGTTGGCGACGCACGCCATCATGTAGCCGCCGCTCGCTGCACCCTTGTCCACGATGGCGGTCAACGGGATGCCGCGGGCGCGGATGCGGGCCAGCTGGCTCGCGGCGAGACCATGCTCGTGCACGGCACCGCCGAAGTTCTCGAGGCGGAGCACGACCTCATCCTTCGCGGTGGCGAGCGACAGTACGGCCGTAACCTCCTCGCGCAGCGAGCCCACGGCGGTGGCGCGGATGTCGCCCTTGAAGTCGATCACGTAGACCCGTGACTTCGGCTCCGCTTTTCCCGCGGCCTTGTCAGCCGCCTTGCGTTCCTTCTCTTCGCGCTTTGACTCTTTCTTCCACTCCGCCTTGCTGAGGACGGCCTGACGCAACGTGGCAGAGCTCTCCCGGAAGCGGTCGTTGAGCTTCTCGACCGTCAACTCCCCCTTCTCGCCGCCGCCTTTGCGCGAAAAAACGACGATGGCGAGGGTGGTGGCGCCTGCGGCGATGACGAAGGTCACGGCCTTGGCGAGGAACAGTCCGTACTCGAAGAAGAATTCCACCATGCGATGTCCTGATGATTGCGGCGCGCGGGCTCAACCAAGCCCGGCGTTGTTGCGTTCCAGCGCCCGCTCGGCGCGATAGCTCGAGCGCACCAGTGGCCCGGCGACGACTTCGGTGAAACCAAGCGCGATGCCCTGCTCGCGATAACGCGCGAACTCGTCCGGGTGCACGTAGCGCTCGACCGGCAGGTGATTGGCCGTGGGTCGCAGGTACTGGCCGAGCGTCAGCAGGTCGACGCCGACGGCGCGCATGTCGCGCATTGCCGCGTCGATCTCGTTATCGGTCTCGCCGAGTCCGAGCATGAGGCTTGTCTTGCTCAGAACGTCCGGACGGGCTTCCTTCGCGACACGGAGTACCTCGAGCGACTGGTCGTAGGTGGCACGCGGGTCGCGCACGGCAGGTGTCAGCCGGCGAATGGTCTCGACGTTGTGTGCGAACACGGCAAGATCGGTCGCGACGACGGTTCGCACGGCGGATTGATCACCCGCGAAATCGGGCGTCAGCGCCTCCACGGCGGTCTGCGGGCAACGCTCGCGGATGGCAGTGATGCACGCGGCATAATGCGCGGCGCCACCGTCCGACAGGTCGTCACGATCAACCGAGGTCAGCACGATATAGGTGAGGCCCATGAGCTCGACGGTGCGTGCCGCGTTCGCGGGTTCCTCGGCATCGAGCCAACCGCGCGGGTTGCCGGTATCGACGGCACAGAAGCGGCAGGCGCGGGTGCAGACACTGCCCATGAGCATGATGGTCGCCGTGCCGCTCGCCCAGCACTCACCGATGTTCGGACAGATCGCGTCCTCGCACACGGTCGAGAGCCGGTGCTCGCGCACGATGCCCTGCAACTCCGCGTAGCGGCCGCCGCCGGGCACCCGGGCCCGCAGCCAGGGCGGTTTGCCGCCGCGGGCGGGTTCGACGGGCGCCGCCCCCTTCTTTATACCGTCACGGATCGCGGTGAAGCCGGCAGCAGTACGGTACTTCTCCCCGCTGCGGGCCTCCGACTCGGTGACGACGCTGATGCCGCGGAATTCACTCATGCGGCGCGTATTCTGGCATGGCGGCGGCGGGCAGCGGCACAAAAAAAAGCCCGGCCTTGCGGCCGGGCAATACAGGGGGAAGACAGTTCGCGACAAGGAGCCCCAATGGGCTCCGTTCGACATCAGACAAAAATCAGTGCACCCGCGACCAGTTGAGCAGCTCCACGTCGTTCGCCTCGAGGTTGAAGTTCTTCGCCAGGATCGCCTCGATCTCCTGCGGGTCGAGCACCGTGTTGGCGGGCTGATTCAGCTCCACCACGCCCGTGTACTCGTCCGCCATCGCGGCATCGGTCGTCTTCAACAGAAAGCGCGTGTAGTACTTCGCGTGCATGGCTCAAATGTAGGCTGGGTGCCGGACTTGATTCTGTGAAAGGATTCCCAGTTCCGGCAGTCCGGATAAGTGGCTGGATTCACGGGAAATGCAGATTTATTTCGTCGCATACCGAGCCGCTGCCGCCTGCGGCTCGGCGCAGGCGTCTGTGCTATAGATGTGCGCGGTTTCCCGTTTTCACCGATCGACCATGCAAACCCTGCTGCGAGTCGCCTTTGTCACGCTGGCTTGGCTGCCGTTCCACACCGTGGGCGCAGCTGCCACCAGCGTCGCGGCCGCACGCGAAGCCGCCGAGCAACGCGAAGCCGCGCTGCTGGCGCCGGGCGCCTACGCCGCAGGCATCGCAGCACTGACCCGGGCTGACGCCGCCGCTGACGCCGCACTTGGCGAACAACTGCGAGACGAGGCTCACGGGCACTTCGAGGCTGCGACGCTCAGCGCAGACGTCGCCCGGCAACGCTTTGCCGCCCCGCTCGCGAGTCGCGAGCAGGCGCGGACGGCGGAGGCGGTCCGGCTCGCCGGGCCCCAGTGGGCCAGGGCTGAGTCCACCCTGATGCAGGCGGCCCAGCGACTGGAACGCGGCGACGACGACGGTGCCGATGCGCGCGCCGCGGCTGCGCGTGAGCACTACGACGCAGCTGCATTGCAGGCCGTGCAGGCCACTGTGCTGACAGCAGCGCGCAGCAAGATCCTCGAACTCGATGCCACTGGTGCCGCTCGCTACGCACCCAGGACTGCCGACCGCGCACGTGAACTCCTGGACAATGCGGAAGCGGAGCTCGCTGCGGACAGCTCGCGTCGCCGCACCGCCGAGCGGCTCGCGGGCGAAGCCCTCGAGACGGGCGGCCGCGCGCTTGCGATCGCTGCCTACCTGCGCGATGCAAGCAAAGCGGGCGCGACCGAGGAGGATCTTGTCGCCTCCTGGCAGGCCGCGCTCGAGCGGGCGGCGGCGGCCGCTGGGACCCGCATCGACGCAACTGCAGGCCCGGCAGCCGCGAGTGACGCGCTCGCCAGCGAACTCACCCGCATCGCCGGCATCGGTCGTGAGCAGGCGAACGAACTCGAGCAACGCAATCGACAGGTGACGGCACTCGAGGAGGAAATCCGCGAACTCGACAACCGGCTCGCCTCCACGGGCAGCGAAGCTCGCGCCCTCGGCGAGCGACTCGAGGCTCGGGAGCGCGTCCTCGAGCAGTTCAACCGGCTGGAGCGGACCTTTCCGGCAGGCAACGCAGTGGTGCTGCGCAAGGGCGATGCCATCATCCTGCGCCTGACCGGACTTGTGTTCGCCTCAGGCTCCGCGCAGCTTCCCAAGTCAGCCAGCGCATTGCTCGCGTCGCTGGGTGAGGTGGTCAATATCTACCCCCGCGCGTCGTTTGATGTCGAGGGTCACACGGATTCGAGCGGCGACAGCGCCGCGAATCAGAGACTCTCGCAACGGCGGGCCGACGCCGTGCGCAGCTACATGACCGGTACGCTCGGCGTGGCCGCCGGGCTCGTCAGCGCTGTCGGCTACGGCGACTCCAAGCCGATCGCCAACAACGCGACGACGGAGGGCCGGCGTGAAAACCGCCGCATCGACATCGTGATCGACACCCGCGAGTCCACCTCACCCTGACAAGCCAGCCTGGCGCGCCTCGCGCCACCATGCCGCTATAACGGCGCCAAGCAACGGATTCGACAGGTAGCCGTAGCAGCGGTGCACGTTGAGGCCGTCGGCGTTGCGAAAGTAGGTGTCCAGGTCGAGCCGATCGGTGATCTCCTCGACGAGTCGGAGCTCGCGCATCTCGCCCCATGCGTCGGCGAACCGGCTGTCGAGTGTCGTCATCTCCCCGACGGCCGCCAGATTCCGCCAGCGGCGGATCAGCGTCGGATAGCGACGCCGGCCGCTTTCACCCGCACCAAGCAGGCGCGTTCTCACGAAGCGAAGCCCAAGCGGACTGCCGATGCTGAGGAACAGATCGACCCGCCCGGTCACCGCGAAACGATGCGAGAGCTCCCACAACACGTCGAAGGCGATGACCGAGCCGAGGCTGTGCCCGGCGAGAAGCACACGCCGGTCCGCTCGCCATGCCTCCAGCAGGGCATCAGCGAGGATCTTGCGCACCTGCACGGCGGCACCGCCGTCGTTCGAGAAGTAGCGACGGGTGTCGTCAAGCGTTGCGCGCATGTTCGGGTCGCTGACAAGATCGAATAGCGGCGGGTAGGCATCGCTCAGCCGGTACAGCACGCGCTGCATCCGGCGCTTGAGCGAACGCGCCTCGCGGAGATCGCGCGCTTCGGGTGCCGCCAGTGCGAGCAGCCGTTCGATACCGGCCTCGTCGAGTGTGAGATCTCGTTGTGTGTCGTAGAACAGGTGCGACCAGGACACGAGCTGAAAGGCTGCGGGGTGGCGACCGAGATCACTCGCCGCCTCGACATCGGCGCGACCGACGCCCGCCAGCAGGCAGCGCCACAGGGCGGCATGATGCTGCGCCGACGGCGGCTTCGGCTTGATGCCCGGCACGTAGATGATGACCGGTTCGCTCATGCGCCGACCAGATCGGCGAGTGCGCCGAGATCTACGACCCTGTGTGCGGGCGGATCGACACCTCCGGGCCATGCATGCAGGCCGCGATCGATCCAGACTGCCGCGAGCCCGGCCGCGTGCGCGCCGAGCACATCGTGCTGCGGGCTGTCGCCTGCGTGCAGGACCTCGCGGGGCGCGAAGCCCAGCGCGTCGCACACGGCGTGGAAGGCGCGCGCATCGGGCTTTGCCGCGCCGATCGCGTCGGCCATGAACACAGCTGCGAAGTGATGTCGCAGACCGACGGCGGCGAGATCAGCCGTGCCATTGGTCAGCGCGACGACCGGGCCGCGCTGCGCCAGCCGTTCGAGTGCCGGCCCGACATCGGTGAAGGGCACGAGCTGATTTCGCAGGCGCTGGAACTCGGCGAACGCTGCCTCGGGAATCCCGGGATCCAGGTAGTCGGCGTCACGGGCAAGCCGCGCGAAGGTCGTGCGGCGCAGAAACGGCAGGTCGTGCGCGCGGCCAGGGTGCTCGCGCTCGACCGCGAGCCGCATGCGACGCATGCCTTCGAGCGTGCAGCGACGAGTCACCGCCGGGTAGTGGGCAGCAAACCAGGCGTGCACTCCCTGCTCGGCGCGCACGATCACCGGCCCCAGCTCCCAGAGGGTGTCATCCAGATCGAGGCAGATGGCCTTGACGTGCTGCATCGGGGGGGGCGGCATGCGCCTTTGCCGTGAGGGTCACGGCACGCATTGTCCAGACTGCAGCGCCGCCGCGCCAGAGCGGGCGGCTAGCCGGTGTTGTGGCGGTTGGCGCGGAAGCGGCCGGTCTCGATGTGCGTCGTGGTGGCTTCCTTCACGACCACGCGATTGCGCCCTTCTTCCTTGGCCTGGTAGAGCGCCTCGTCGGCCAGCTGGATCGCGCCTTTCATGCTGCGCTCGCCATTGGCCGTGACGACCGCGACGCCGATGCTGACGGTGAGGAATCGGCTCGCCGTGGACTCCGCGTGCGGGATTTCCATGTTCTCGATACGCTGGCGCAGGTGCTCGGGAATGTCGCGGGCGAAATCCTTGGCGGGGCTGTACAGCACCAGCGCCATCTCCTCCCCGCCAAAACGCGCGGCGAAATCGAGCGGCCTTTGCGCGCCAAGCGCGATGGTTTCCGCGACGCGCTTCAGGGCATCGTCACCGGCCTGGTGGCCATAGAGGTCGTTGTAGGCCTTGAAGTGATCGATGTCGAACAACATGATCGTCAGCTGGCCCTCCTCGCGACGCGACTGGCGCCAGATGCGCTCCATGTAGGCGTTGTAGGCGCGGCGATTGTAGAGACCGGTGAGGCCGTCGCGCTCGGCCAGGTCCTCCAGAATGCCCTTCTGACGCCAGGCATCGCGCGTCGTGGCCTCGAGCTGGAAGCAGGACAATGCGCCGACGGTGTTGACCGCTGCGAGCAGCACCGCGTCGAAGACCGCTTCGTGATAGCCGAACTTCCAGTGCACCAGACCCCATATGAAGGTCGCAGTGATGGTCAGCGCGGTAGCCGTCGCATACCAGAACAGCAGGCCCGAGGTGAGCCACACGACCATGATCCAGGCGACCTGGTTCGCGAAGTAGTACGGGGTACCGTGCAGGCTCGCCCGCAGGGTGACAGACGTCACGATCAGGCCGATGAACAACATGCTCGCCGCAAGCAGTGGCTGGTAAAGGTACTGGCGGTCGCGCTGGTAGGAAGCCATCAACGTGGCCATGAGCAGCGGCATCAGCACGGCAAGGCCGAATGTCGCCGATATGGGGTTGATGCTGTCGCGAGCCAGACCGAAGCCGGTGAGGAACACCACGGCAGCGGCGGCGATGATCAGTAGCGGGCGAACCTTCGGCAGATTCAGATCGGCGTAGTAGAAGCGGAACTGTTCCTCGACGTAACGGGGAAAGCGCAGACGCGACGGGCCGCTCCGCCGCCGCTGTGCTGCCAGAGTACTCTGATGCAGATCTTGACCAGACACCGGATCCAGCCCTACGCCGTTGCCGCACCCCGGCAGCCAACATTCGAACGGTAGCCCGGATAGATCGGCGGGACTGAGGCCGCGATCACACTTCGCCGCCGCCCGGTGAAACGCGGGCGTGACGCAATGCGCGACGCTCCGCTATGCTGCCCGCCTGTCGTTTTGCACGCGTAGCTACACGCCCGATGAACTCATCCCCGCCGTCCACGCTGTTCGGCCATCTGTGCGCCGCCGTGGGCCTCGCAGTTGCGATCGGGCTCGCCGTTCTCGCACTCAGCTGGCGCTTGCCGGAGACTCCGGCAGGCGGTGCGGGCCTGGTGCCGTCGACCGGGTTTCGTCCCTGCGACGTACAGGGCGGCGGCTACTGGCGCGGCAGCGTGCATGCGGTCGACACATTGACCTTCGACTGGCGCAATGACGCACTCGAATGCGACGGCAATGCACGGCCCGGGGATCGCGGCCTGCGCCTGTTCTTTGCCGGGCGGCCGGACGGGCGGGACGAACGCCTGATGCTGGTCATCGGCGTGAAATCCCGCATGGACCAGCTGAGTGGCGCCGAGCACCCGGTGAGCGTGACGCTCATCGATGAGGTGACGAGCAGTTTTTTCAATAGTCCCGGCGAACGCTGCTTCGCTCGCTTCGACGACGTCACGCTGCTGCGTCCGCCAGCCGAGTATCGCGTCGCGGGCGAGTTGTACTGCGCAGGCAGCATCCCTGCCGTCGCGGGCCCCGGCTCGATCACGCTTGGCGACATGGCTTTCGCGGGCCGCCTGGCACTGGAGCAGTAATCGTGCGGGTGCAGCCTCTGCTGGCGCTGTTGACATGCGCCGGCATGCTCGTCGCCAGCGGCACTGCGCATTCTGCCGAACCCGCCTTCCTCCTGAAGAGCTTCGGTCAGGCACAGGCCGTGCTGGAGGGCCGACAGGATTGCCGGTTCCTCGACCTCTGGATCGCCGTCACTGACGAGCAGCGTGGGCAGGGACTCATGTACGTGCGCGAACTCGGTGAACACGAGGGCATGCTGTTCGTATCCCCCCAACCGGCAATTCTCAGCATGTGGATGCGCAACACCTACGTGCCGCTCGACATGTTGTTCATTGGCAGCGACGGTCTGGTGTCGAGCATCGCCGAAAAGACCGAGCCGCTTTCCGAAAAAAGGGTGCTGTCGAAGGAGCCGGTACTGGCGGTGCTCGAATTGAATGCCGGTTTCGCCGAGCGCCACCGGATCAAGGCTGGAGACCGTCTTACCGTATTCCGCTGAGCGCTGCCGCCAGGTTGGGGCGCAGCACGGATTCGTCCACGGCACGCGGCACGCCGGTGCGGCGTCGCAGCGCCCAGACCGCATCCGGAAAGTGGGCGTCGTCCCTGAAGCGCGGAATGACGTGCCAATGCAGGTGAGGCACCTGGTTGCCGAGCGCAGCGAGGTTGATCTTGTCGGGCTGCAGCAGTTCGCGCAGCACGCGCTCGACCGTGAAGACGACGGCAAGCAGGTGTTCGCGGTCGATTGCCGCCAGATCGGTCATCTCCCGAACATGAGTACGCCAGATGACCCGGCAGAATGACGGATAGTCCGGCTCGCCCGCCAACATCACGCGACAGCGTTCGCCGGCCCAGAGCGGGCTTGCCGCGGGCGGCAGGCACAGTACGCAGTCTGCCGCTGCTTCACTCATGGCGCAGCGCACCGATCGGATCCATGCGGGCTGCGCGCAGCGCGGGCCAGCTCGCGAAGACGAGGTTCACGGCCAGCGCGACGACCAGCGCGAGAAGCGCGTTCCCGGGCTCGAACACGAACGGCAGTCGCGCGATGCCGGCAGCAGCGCGCGAACCGATCCAGCCGAACGCGAGGCCCAGCAGCGCGCCGAGTGTGGCAAGCACGAGGGCCTCGAAGGCAAACTGGAAGAAGACATCGGACGCGGTCGCGCCCAGTGCACGCCGCGTGCCTATCTCCCGGGTGCGGTCGCGAACCGCGATCCACGCGATCGCCAGTACGCCGAGGCCCGCCACGAACAGGGCCGAGAGTGCGACCCAGCGCACGAGGAAATCGAGGCGATTGGCCGATGCGAGCTGCGTGGCGATGAGTTCCTTCTGGCTGCTGACACGGAAGTCCGCAGGTCGGAAATCGCTGCTGCGGTGACGGACCCGCAACAGCGCCTCGATATCAGCGGCGATCCGGTCCATCTCACCGGAACGGGACACCTCGAACAGGATTCCACCGTAATGCTGCTGGTTGAGGAGGCGGCGCATCGCGGTCGTTAGTGGCACGTATACCTGCTGGTCCTCGTTCGTGACATCGAGCCCCTGGCCCCGTTCGGCCAGCACACCGATTACCTGAAACGGCACCCGATTGATGAACAGTCGCTCCCCCACAGGCGACTCGCCACCCCAGAGGTCGCGCGCTACACCATGCCCGACGAGAGCGACACGCGCCGAGCGCCGGATGGCTTCCGAGTCGAACACCTCGCCGGCAACCACCGGCCAGAATTTGATGGGGAAGAAGTCCGGTTCGACGCCGATTACGGGCGAGACCTTCGAGTTGAACCCTGCTTTCAGCCGGAGCCCGGCCGTGACGACCGGCGAGGAGCGGCGGATACCGTCGACCTCACGGCGCAAAGCCAGGTAGTCCTCTTCCCGCAGGGTCGTGACGATCGCGCCGGTGCGCGCTCGACCTCCGCTCGCGCGAGCCTGCTCGGCGTTCACCACGATGACGTCGGCGCCGAGCCGGCGGATCTTCTCGAGCACGAGTGAGCGACCACCGGAGGCATAGTTCACGGCGGTAACCGCGCCTGCCACGCCGAGAGCGGCGCAGGACACGACCAGCAGCGAGCGCAGCCGGAAACGCCAGGCCTGGCGCAGCGCACCCGGCACGAGGCGGCGCCACCGGCTCCACCGGATGCCGGAGATCACGCCGGCTCAGCTCCGCAGTGCCTGGATCGGATCGATGTTCGCCGCGCGCCAGGCAGGCTGCAGTCCGAAGACAAGCCCGATGACGACCGACAGTGCGGCAGCGCCTGCCACGGCGCTCCACAGCACGGTCGGCGGCAAGTTCGCGAGCGTGGTCACGACCAGCGTACCGCCCACACCGATCGCGATACCGAACAGGCCGCCGATCACTGCCACCACCACGGCTTCGGCCAGGAACTGCGCGAGGATGTCGCGACGACGAGCGCCGACCGCGCGGCGCACGCCGATCTCGCGCCGCCGTTCCGAGACCGCGATGAGCATGAGACTCATGATCACCGTGCCACCGATCAGGGTCGCGACGATGGCCACACCGGTCAGGATCTTCGACAGAGTCGAACCCACGTCCACGACACGCTCGACCTGGGCCTGCGGGCTGGTGACGGTGAAGTCATCCTCGGCGGGCGGCGCGATGCCGTGCCGCTCGCGGAGCAACGCGCGTATGTCCGTGATCGCCTCTTCCGCCCTCGTCGGGTCGGTGAGCTGGGCCATCATCCCCGTGTAGTAATCGCGCCGGAACAGCCGCTTCGACGAGGTCTCGATCGGTATGAACATGACGTTGTCCATGCTCGCGCCGCCGGGCCCGACGCCGCGCGACTTCATCACGCCCTTGACCTGGAACGGCACGTCGGCGATGCGCAGCTGCTTGCCGATGGGGTCCTCGCCGGGGAACAAAGCCTTTACCAGGTCCGGGCCGATCACGGCGACGCGCGCCAGCGAGGCATTGTCCTCGGCCGTGATGCCGCTGCCGATCGCAACGTCGTCGCCGCGCACCTCGGTCCAGTTCGACGAGACGCCCATCACAGAGGGACTCTCCGCCCGGTCGCGGTACTTCACTTCCACGTCGGTGGCGAACTGAACGGTCGCGACCTGGCTCACGAGCGATACTTCGTCCGCGATGGCCGCGGCATCTGCCGCGTCGAGTACCGGCGGAACCGTGACAACCGAGGGCATGCCGCGCGTGCTGGCGCCACCGGGATTGATGATCACGACGTCGAATGTGCCGAGCATGTTCTTGAAGCGCTGCATGACCTGCTGCTTGGTCGCTTCACCGACCGACGCGAGCGCCGTCAATGAGGCGACGCCGATCGTCACGCCGAGCATCATGAAAAAGCTGCGGAGCTTGTTGCGGCGCAGGCTCTTGAACGAAGTGCCGAGCAGATTGCCGAAGTGCATGGAACCCCCCTCAGGCTGCCGTGGTGGTGTGCCGGCGGGCGAGCGGCCGGTCGCTCGCGATCACGCCGTCGCGGATGCACAGCTCGCGGTGCGCGAACGCGGCGATTGCCTCGTCATGCGTGACGAGGACGATCGTGCGCCCCTCCGAATGCAGCTCTGTCAGGAGCCGCATGATCGACTCGCCCGCCGCGGAATCGAGATTTCCCGTCGGCTCGTCGGCCAGGACGAGCGGCGGGTCGTTCATGAGCGCGCG
>SXGS01006317.1_pt1 | contig 11169 bp, 14 predicted proteins | sample 3174681 | NCBI WGS metagenome assembly SXGS01 (sample SAMN11356861, study PRJNA531348) | freshwater metagenome | isolation source: freshwater sample F1-80 | place: China: Fuxian Lake, Yuxi | collected 2017-12-25 | reverse complement strand
TCCCGCAAGAGATCATCCCCCTCGAGGAAGCCCCGCGCCGTTACACCAAGCAAGTCCACTGCCGCCTCCACACCGCCCATCTCGGCCCCGAACACCTCGCACACCTGCACGCCCTCATCGCCGCCCACCCCGGCAAGTGCCCCCTCTACCTCTGCCTAATGCGGCCCGGAGGCGAAGTGATCTTCATCGAAACCCACGAGAAATTCCGCGTCACCCCCTCCGCCGCTCTTCACACCGCGATGGACGAACTCCTCGGCAAGCACGCCGTCTATGCTGGCCGCAGCGTGCTGCCCAAGGGCCGCTGATCTGGTTCGGCCTGTTGAATCACCCCACGGGGCGACCTCACGGCCGCCCCGTTCTGCTTTCGCAGACCCAAAAATAGTTCAAATCTTTACTGGCGGTTGGCCGCGGATGAGGGATGGTGTGGGGGGCGGCTTCTGTCTGGAGTCGCCACGCAGTTGTAATAATAAAACAAACCGTCGCGGATTCGCGACATAGTCGGAACCAGTAAACCAAGTAAAACCATGAAAACTCAAACCTCCCGCAAAAGCGGCTTCACGCTCGTGGAAATCATGATCGTGGTGGCCATCATCGGTCTGCTCGCAGCCATCGCCATCCCGAACTTCGTGAAGGCGCGCGCCACGGCGCAGAAGAATGCGTGCATCGCGAACCTCAAGCAGATTGACGGCGCTGTGCAGCAGTGGGCCCTCGAAAACAAGAAAGCCGCCACGGACACCTACCTGATCACGGACGCCACGCTCCTGCTCTACCTGAAGGGATCGCAGCTTCCCCCCTGCCCCGCCGGCGGCACCTACGCGGCCGGCGGCAACGTCTCGGGTTCCCCGACCTGCCCCATCAGTGGTCACACGATCTAACTGGTGTGTTCTGTCGGCGGCTCTCCGCTGGCTGACCTAGCTCCTTCAAAGAAGCCCCGGCCTTGTGCCGGGGCTTTTTGCTATACGAAGATGGTCTGGTCGCGGCCCGGCCCGACGGAGGCGATGGCCAGCTTCGCCCCTGTCTGGCTAGCGATGAACTTGAGGTAGGCGCGGGCTTTCGCAGGAAGGTCTTTCCACTTGCGGGCCTTGCTCGTGTCCACCTGCCAGCCAGGAAGCTCGGCGTAGAGGGGTTCGCAGAGCGCGATGACTTCGATGTCGTTGGGGATGTGGTCGAACTTCACTTCTCCCACGCGATAGCCGATGCAGACCTTGATGCTCGCCAGCGAGTCGAGGCCGTCGAGATTCGTCACGGCGAGTTCATCAATGCCGTTGACCATCGTGGCGTGGCGCGTGGCCATGGCATCAAACCATCCGCAGCGCCGCATGCGTCCCGTGGTGGAGCCGAACTCCCGGCCCATGCCGTGAAGCAGGTCGGAGATCTCGGCGTTCTCGGTCGGCAGCGGCCCCTCGCCCACGCGCGTGGTGTAGGCCTTCATCACACCAACGACCTTGTCCATCTTGTGCGGTGGCACGCCAGAGCCGGTGCATGCGCCGCCTGCCGTCGTGTTCGACGAGGTGACGTAGGGGTAGGTGCCGTGGTCAATGTCGAGGAATGTCCCCTGCGCACCCTCGAAGAGAATGCCCTTCTTCGCGCGCGTTGCGTTGTGCAGGTAGTGAACGGTGTTCGCGACGTGCGGGCGAAGCACATCGGCGGCGGCACTGTAGTCGGCGAGGATTTTCTTGTAGCTCACCGGCTTCACGCCGAGCGCCTTGAGGTGGGCGTTGGCATCCTGCACGCGGGCCTTGAGCTTCGCGGCGAAGCGCTCGGGGCTGATCAAGTCCGAGACGCGCAGGCCGACGCGCGCAGCCTTGTCGCCATAGCACGGGCCGATACCGCGCTTCGTCGTGCCGATCTTGCCCTTGCCCTTGGCCATCTCGCGCGCGCCGTCCAGCTCGCGGTGATACGGGAAGACGACGTGGGCGGTCTCGGAGATGAGTAAGTTGTCCGGCGTGACCCTGACGCCTAGCTGCTCAAGCCCAACAAGCTCCTTCAGCAACCCAATGGGGTCGAGAACGACGCCGTTGCCGATCACGCAGGTCTTGTTTTTCCTCAGAATGCCGGAGGGAATGAGATGCAGGACGTATTTCTGCGGGCCGACAAAGACCGTGTGGCCGGCGTTATTGCCGCCGGCGTAGCGCACGACGATGTCCGCGTCCTCAGTGAGGACGTCAATGATCTTGCCCTTGCAATCTTCGCCCCACTGGGCGCCGACGAGAATTGTGTTGGACATAAAAAGCTATCGGCAGTCAGCGGTCAGCTTGCGCGGGGCTCAATGCTGACCGCTGGCTGCTGACCGTTCCCGAGCAATAAAAAACCCCGAACTGTAAATTGGGGGCGAACCACTCGGTATTTACGCGCGGACGGTAGGGAAGCCGGGCGAGGGAAGTCAATGCCGCTTTCCGCCCCAATGGAAATCACTCCCGTTTCGCTCCCGCGTTGCCTCCCGCAGAGAGTCAGACCGCGCCGCGCCCACCCAGTGCCGATCAAGCCGGGCTTGCGCTTCCGGCAGGCCACGGCGATAACCGCCACCATGTCCGCGACCAAATCCATCTCGACCAGCCTCGCAGTCCTCTGCGCGCTGGTGGCGAACGTCACAGCGCAGGTGGGAGAGCCGCGCGGGGTCATTCAAAGCAAGGCCCTGCTCGCCCCGTGGAGTCCCGAGGAAACCGTGCTCTACTCCGGCGCGACGGTCCACACCGTCTCCGGCGAAACGCTCTCCCCCGGCTTCCTGCTCGCGAAGGGCACGAAGATTCTTTCCGTCTCGAAAACCGCTCCCCCAGCCAAGCCCGACCGCACGGTGGACTTGAAGGGGCTTCACCTCTTCCCCGGCATCATTCTGCCGACCACCTCGCTCGGCCTCACCGAGATTTCCGCCGTGCGCGCCACGCAGGACACGACCGAGACTGGCACCTTCACACCCGACGTGCGCGCGTGGCTTTCGGTCAATCCGGACTCGGAGCTGATTCCCGTCGCGCGGGCCAATGGCATCACGCACGCGCTCGTGCTCCCGCTCGGCGGGATGGTGAGCGGCCAGTCCGGCGTCATCTCGCTCGCCGGCTGGACGATGGAGGAGATGACCGTCAAGGCCCCCGTCGCGCTGCACGTCTTCTGGCCCGCGATGCAATTGAACGTCACGCCCAAGGAACTCGCCCGCAGCACGATGGCCAAGTCGCCGGACGACCAAGCCAAACAGCGCACCAAGCGCGTGAAGGAACTCGACGACTTCTTCGCTGAAGCGCACGCCTACGCCAACGCGCGTGGTGTCACGCCCAAGGACGGCAAGCCCGCCCCGAGAGTCCCCGCGTGGGAAGCGGTCCTGCCAGTCGTGCGCGGTGAACTCCCGCTTATCGTCCACGCTGACGACGTTCGCCAAATCAAGGCCGCGCTTTCGTGGTCTGAGTCACGCAAATACAAAATCGCCATCTCCGGCGGACGCGATGCTTGGCGCGTCGCCGACGAGCTGGCCGCAAAGAAAGTCCCCGTCATCTTCGAGTCCACATTCGACCAGCCCGCTCGCGACTCCGATGCCTACGACACACAGTTCAAAGGCGCGGCCACCTTGCACAAGGCGGGCGTGAAGGTGCTCTTCAGCGAAGGGTCGGGGGCCAGCGCGGCCTCCTTCGCGCGTAACGTTCCCTACGCCGCTGCGCAAGCCGTGGCGTTTGGCCTTCCCGAAGCAGAAGCGCTGAAGGGCCTCACGCTTTATCCCGCCCAAGTCCTGGGCCTGGAGAAGCGGCTCGGCTCGCTCGACGCTGAGAAGGAGGCGACCTTCTTCGCCAGCGACGGCAACATCCTCGACCTTCGCAGCAACGTGAAGCGCATGTGGATCGCCGGCCGAGAGGTGCCGCTCGACAGCCGCCACACCCGGCTCTACGAGAAATACAAGGGCCGTCCCACGCCAGCGGCGAAGTGACGCTCGGTCGTAGAGGGGGACACTCTTGTCCCCGGTCAGACGACAAGTGGTTCTGAGCCACGGCGGACAAGAGTGTCCGCCCTACGCCGGCTTGTGCGGCCCCGCCACCAGCAGCAGCCGTGTCTGCTCCGGACGGACGGGCGCGACTGGCTGCCAATCCATCGCCTCGTCCACCGCTTTGCGCATCTGGTCGAACCACCAGTGCGCGCTGGGCAGGCGACGTTGGCGGCGCGCGGCAGGGCGATATGCGGGGGTTGCGTCGGCGAGTGTGAGTTCCATTTGGTGCTTCATAGTTCGTCTTTCTTTTGCACGAACCTACGCGGGCGGCTCGGACATTGGCTGTCCGAGCCAAAGGATTCTCGCGGCGCGAACAGAGTTCTCCGCGCTCCCCGAATAGCGTGAACTTACCGCTGGCAGTTAGTCTCCACTTAGCTACCGTCGCCACAAACCCAAAGGGATCATCGAAGGAACTGTCATGAGCGAAATCTCACCGGCGTTTGTGCGCGAAGTGTATGAACGCCTCACGAAGGAGCTGCGCAAGGTCATCGTCGGGCAAGAGCGCATCATCGATGCTGCTGCTAATCTCGCTCTTCGCGCGCGGCCATTGCCTGCTGGTCGGCGTGCCCGGCCTCGCCAAGACGCTGCTGGTCAAGGCGCTTTCCGAGGTGCTGCACCTGAGCTTCAAGCGCATCCAGTTCACGCCCGATCTCATGCCGGCGGACATCATCGGTTCCGAGCTGCTCCAGAAGCGCGACCGGCGGCTGGAGTTCGAGTATCTGCCCGGCCCTGCCTCCGCCAACCTCCTGCGCGCCGACGAAGGCAACCTCACGCCGCCCAAGACCCCGTCCGCGCTGCTCGAGGCGATGCAGGAACGCAAGGTGACGGTCGGCCGGCAATCGCGCGCGCTGCCGGACCCGTTCCTCGTCGTCGCCACACAGAACCCCATCGAGCAGGAAAGCACGTATCCGTTGCCGGAGGCGCAGCTTGACCGCTTTATGTTCTCGCTGCACCTCGACTAAGCGGAGAAGCACGAGGAAATCGAAATCGTCCGGCGCACGACTCTGAACCAGATGCCCACGCTCACGCCCTGCGTGACGCGCGAGGAAATCCTGCAAGTCCAGCAGCTCGTTTGGGCCGCGCCGGTGTCGGACCACGTCATCGAGTTCGAGGTGGACCTTGTCGGGGCCACGCGTCCGGGCCGCAACGGCTCGCCCAGCAGCGCGCGGGACTTCATCGAATGGGGGTGCCGGACCACGCGCCTCGCAGTATCTCATCCTCGGCGCGAAGGCGCTGGCGTTGCTCCAAGGCCGCATCTCCGCTGAGACCGCCGATGTGCGTGCGGTCGCCCCATCGGTCCTGCAACACAAGGTCATCACGAACTACCGGGCAACTGGAGCGGGCAAGAAGTCGCCGAAAATAACCGCCGAGCTGCTGAAGACGGTGAAGGAGAAGGCGTATTGAAGCATGCCTGACCTCGGATGCGTCCATCTGGCCTTGATTGCCTCTGTGACTCTCTGGCTCCTGCTTGCCCTCGGCCATTTCCTCTGGTGGCGACAACGGAGGCACTGGTGCTTCCTTCTCCTAGCAGCCTGTCGGACTTAGCGCGCAACTTTTTCCGTTGGCCGGGGTTCAAAATCCATGCCCGTCCGTTTCGTCAACCTCGACCGCCAGAGGCAGATGCTCCTGCCCTGCGACCTGCGCGACTGGCTGCCCGCCGAGCATCGCATCCACTTCATCCTGAATGCCCTCGAGCAAATCCCCACCGCCCACTTCCGCGTCAATCATCGTGGCACCGGCAGCGAGCAGTATCCCCCCACGATGAGGCTGGCCCTCCTGGTCTATTGCCACGCCACCGGCCGCTTCGGCTCCCGCACCATCGAAGGATGGCGCACCGGATGAAGACCAGCGCGGGGCGGACACTTTACAAACTGCGCAAGCAAACGGTGGAGCCGGTGTTCGCGATCATCAAAGAAATCATGGGCTTCCGGCGCTTCCGGCTGCGGGGTTGGGAGAAAGCATCACTGGAATGGACGTTGGTCTGCGTGAGTTACAACCTCAAGCGGCTCTTCAGGCGCAAAACCTTCGCGGTGGCGCGATAAAGAGCACGGGAAAGCCCCTGCCGCAGCCCAAAATCAGGAATTCGGCTCGGGCGAACTCAAATCCACACCGACCCCGAGCCAAAGGCAGGAGTTTTCCCCCAGCTCATCCATCGCCGCTCATCGCCGCTGCAAGGTCCACTCAAGGAGCTGGTTTTAAAGTCCGACAGGCTGCTAGGAGGAATTGAAACAGCTCGTGCAAGGCAAACACCGCTTCCACTAGTTCGTCTTCGCCGCACTCGCGTTCTTCGCGCTTGAACTTTGCCTGCAACTTCTCTTCAAACGACTGGCAGCATGAGAACGAAGCGAGCCAAATCCGAAAGCGTGCGTGTGGAGCTTCGCGCCGTTCTCCCTCACCCCTGCCCTCTCCCCAAGGAGAGGGAGAAAGGCAGCTTGTGTCCACACGGATGCTTAAGACCGAACGCAATCTCCCGTGACCTTCCGCGACATCATCATCGAGCCTGTGGTGCCGGTGCCGGCGGTCGCCACCATTGCGGTTGCGCTGACGGTGCTGACTTGGTTCGCGTATCGGCAGGTCGGCTCGCGGCTGCGGGAGGTGCCGATTGCGCTCTTCGACGACAAGCGCGAGGTGGGCCGCACGAGCCTCGCCATCACGGACCCCTCGGAGCCGTGTCGGCTCACCGCGGAGTTCACCCCGGAGAAGACCCGCAAGTTCCGCGCACTGGCCCGCTTCCCGGATGGCACGTCGCAGGAGGCGCGCTTCATCGTGTTAAACGACAACCCGGAGGAGACCGAGGTGGCCGCCGACGTGACTTATCTCAAGCGCCTCTGCTCGCAGAGCGGCGGACGGCTGGCTGGACCCGAACGAGCTGACGCGACTCGTGCAGGACCTGCGCCTCGGCAAGCTGGACAGCGCGCCCAAGACGCGTATCAAGAGCGTGTGGGACGAGCCTTGGCTTTTCTATGCGATTGGCCTACTGTTGCGGAGTGACTGGTGCCTGCGGGGACGATGGGGTCTGTGCTGAGTGAATGACCAATTCCCAATGACGCAATGACCAATCAATTTCCAATTCCCAAATCTCAATGTCCGCGACTGGCGCATTGGAAATCCATTAGGCATTCGGCATTGGTCATTCATTGCGTATTGGGCATTGGACATTGGTCATTCCGCGCATGACCGACCCCACCCCCATCACTTCGCGGCTCGCCGCCGCTGGCCGCCTTGTGCAGCGGGAGCGCGGCGGCGGCTTGCTGCTGCGGGCATTGCCGTGGCTCTTCGCGGCGCTGGTGGCGGCGTTCGTCCTCGATGTGTTCCTGCATCTCGGCCCCGTCGCGCGGCTGTTGCTGATTGCGGGCTGGGTGGTGGGCGGCCTCGCGCTGCTGGGCGCGGGCTGGTATGTCGCCTTCGTCTGCCGCAATTCCGCCGAGCACACCGCGCGTCTCCTCGAAGACCGCGAACCCACGCTCGGCTCCAAGCTCATCAACCTCCTCCAGTTGGAGTCCCAGATCACCGACGCGACCAAGCCCACGCCCACGCGCGACCTCGCCAAGCTCGCCGTCACCGGCTACACGGAGCAGCTCGCCGCGATGGGCGTCAAACCCGGCGACGTGGTCACGCTCATCGCCGAGGCCGTGGACACCGCGCCGACACCGAACTTCGCGCGCACCGAGCCGGTCCGCATCACGGTCATCAGCGAGGATGATTACAACGAGTTCCTCCGCCAGTGCACCGACCTGAGCGACATCGAGGCGAAATACGCGGACCTGCTCGACCAGCTTCACGCGCAGACCGACGCGCAGAAGCAGCTCCAGAAGGAAATCGCGGCACTCAAGGAGAAGCTCGCCACCGCGCGCGACCCGAAGCAGAAGGAGGCGCTTCAGCAGGAGTTCAACAAGCTCATCGCCAAGCAGAACGAGCTGGACCGCAAGCTCGACAAGCTGGCCGACAACATGGAGCAGTTCGTCCGCAAGAACCCGCTCTACGACATCGAGGCCGACCTCCAGAAGGTGCTTGCCGAGAAGGCCGAGCAAATCCGTTCGTCCACGAAGCAGATGGACGCCAAGACCGGCGACATTGCGCAGCGCAGCTCACCACCGACGAGCGGACGGCAGCTCACGCCGGAGATGCTGGAGGAATTCAAGAAGACCGCGGATGAACAGCTCGCCCGCCTCGGCGCGACGGAGAAGGAGGGCCGCGAGGACCAGCTCGCGCTGAAGGACCTCGCGTCTGCCGAAAAGAAGGTTGCCGAGGAGCTGAAGCGGGTCGAAGAGCGCCTGCGCGAGGATGCGAAGGGCGCGGAGAAGCTGTTCCCCAACGCGGCGGAGAGCGCGCGGGAGTTGGCGGACAAGCTCGAGGATGCGTGAGGACATTCCGCAACACGGCGCGATCGCCGCGCTGGCGAAGGAGTATCGCGACGAGGTCCGCACCGCGCGGCTGGCTGCGGACGACCCGCGGCACTTGGAGGCGAACAGCATCCCCGGCCTGCGCGCGGTGACGACGTTCGCCGGCACGGAGTCCTGCATCTCCTGCCACAAGACCGCCACGGAGATTTGGAAGAAGACTGGATACGCGGACGCCTTCGCCACGCTCACGCGCCGAAAGGCCGATGCGGACCCCAACTGAACACGCAATATGCAACACATAGCACGCGCCATGCTCCTCGCCTTTCACAAACCCTACGGCGTCCTCTCACAGTTCACGCCGGAGCCTGGCTCGCAGTTCCGCACGCTCGCGGACTTCGGCTTTCCGAAAGGGGTGTATCCGATTGGCCGGCTCGACGCGGACAGCGAGGGCCTGCTGCTGCTTGGTGACGAGCCGGAGCTAAACCAGCGGCTCCTACATCCACGCCACGCGCACGAGCGCGAGTATTGGGTGCAGGTGGAGCGAATCCCCTCCGGCGATTCACTTCGCAAGCTGGAGCAGGGCTTGGTCATCCAAGGCCACCGCACCCTGCCCTGCAGCGCGCGGTTGCTTGACCCGCAGCCGCAAATGACGCCGCGCGACCCGCCGATCCGCGTCCGCAAGAATGTGCCGGACTGCTGGCTGTCGTTGGAACTGGTGGAGGGGAAGAACCGTCAGGTGCGCCGCATGACGGCGGCCATCGGGCACCCGACGCTGCGCCTGGTGCGAGTGAGGTTTGGGGCGTTGCGGCTGGGCGACATGGTGGCGGGTGCGTGGAAGGAAGTCTCCACAGCGGAGCGGGCGCTTGTGCTGTGCGGAACCGACGGAGCTTGATCTCACGCCGTTTCGCGAGGGCAAATAGTGTTGCCAATCCCGGCGCGGCTCTGCGATGACAACTCGCACTGAGCCAAACGCGATAAGCACCATTTCGCCGAAACCCGCGCTCTGCATTCTGCATCTGGAGGACAGCCCGACTGACCGCGAGCTGGTGCAGGAACTGTTCCGCGCGGACGGGCTTGCGTGCCAGTTCTTGAGCGTCGAGACGCGGGCGGCGTTCGAGGCGGCGCTGGTGAAGGGCGAGTTCGACGTGATCCTGTCGGACTACTCGCTGCAGGGCTTCGACGGCATGACTGCGCTCGCGCTCGCGCAGCAACGGCGGGCGGATGTCCCCTTCATCTTTATCTCCGGCGTGATGGGCGAGGAGCGCGCCATCGAGAGCCTCAACAATGGCGCAACAGACTACGTGCTCAAGCAACGCATTGAGCGGCTCATCCCGTCGGTGCGCCGCGCGCTGCGCGAGGTGGCCGAGCGCGAGCAGCTCCGCAAGACGGAGACTCGTCTGCGGCAGAGCGAGGAGCAGTTGCGGCAAATCACCGAGAACGTCAGCGACTGGATTCTGGTTTTCGATGCCGATGGACGCTGCACCTACGCAAACCCCGCGTGCATGGCCGCCTGCGACGCTCCGCCCAGCGGACCGTGCCCGGATTTTGGAGCCACCTGGACGGTGACGAGGCTTCGCGGGTGCGGGAGGAGTTCACGCAAGCCGTCCGCACGGGCAGCGTGCGCCGTGTGGAGTTCCGCCTGCGCACGGGCGCGACGCACCGGAGCATCGAGTCGCAGATCAACCTCGCTTGCGATGACAAGGGCGCGCGCACGGGCGTCATCCTCGTCTGCCGCGACATCACCGAGCGCCGTTACTCCGAGGAGCAGTTGCGCGCACAGGCGGCGGTGCTCGACAAGGCGACGGATGCCATCATCGTCTGTGGTCCGGAGGAGGAGATCATCTATTGGAACAAGAGCGCGGAGCGGCTCTATGGCTGGAGTGTCGGCGAGGCGCGCCATGCGGTTCAGCAACGCGGCGAGTGGCAGGGCGAGCTGCGGCAGTCGGCGAAGAATGGCAGCGCGGCGTGGTGCAAAGCCAGCTCGTGCTCACGGACATCGTGATGCCGGTGATGGACGGCGCTGCGCTCATCCGCTCGCTGCCCAAGATGGGCGCGCAGGTGCGTTTCCTCGCGGTGAGCGGATTGGTGGAGCGGGAGGAAGTGATGGTCGCCACGGCGGCTCCCGGCGTGCATGTGGAATTCCTCGCCAAGCCTTTCGCCCCGGAGAAGCTGCTCACCCTCGTGCGCGAAGTGCTGCAAAAGCGGCTGCCGGCCAGCCCGTAGCCGCAGGCTTCAGCCTGCGCTGTAGCGGCGGTCTGTGACCGCCGGCTGTCGAAAGTGGTTGGATGCGTCCGGTGCTCGCAGAGGGCCGCTACAGGGAATCCGATTCGCAACCTGAAGGTTGCGCCTACATCATCTTCAGGAGGGTGTCCGCCATGTCGCTGGGCGTCGCGGCGATGCCGATGCCGGCGGCCTTGAACGCGGAAATCTTCGCCTCCGCCGTGCCCTTGCCGCCGGAGACAATCGCGCCCGCGTGGCCCATGCGTCGTCCGGGCGGAGCGGTCGCACCCGCGATGAATCCGGCGACGGGCTTGGTGCCGGTCCTCGCGATCCACTCGGCGGCCTCCTCCTCAGCGCTTCCGCCAATCTCGCCAATCATGATGATGCCTGTCGTTTCAGGGTCGGCCATGAAGAGTTTGATCACGTCGAGATGGGAGGTGCCGTAGACAGGGTCGCCGCCGATCCCGACGCAGGTGGACTGGCCGACGCCGCGGCTCGGGAGTTGCCAGACGGCTTCGTAGGTGCGCGTGCCGCTGCGCGAGACGACGCCGATGTTGCCTTTCTTGTGGATGTAGCCGGGCGCGATGCCGATGCGGCAGCCGCCGTGCGAGTCCTTGCCCGTGCCGGGCGTGACGATGC
>SXGS01720625.1_pt1 | contig 11171 bp, 8 predicted proteins | sample 3174681 | NCBI WGS metagenome assembly SXGS01 (sample SAMN11356861, study PRJNA531348) | freshwater metagenome | isolation source: freshwater sample F1-80 | place: China: Fuxian Lake, Yuxi | collected 2017-12-25 | reverse complement strand
GCTGACGATCCGACGAGATCCTGGGTGAATACAGGTAAAAAAAACGCAACGCTGTTTGATGAAGAACGGGCAAGATCCGGCACGCCACCGTTTGCCAGTCCTCGGCCCGATGCACGCGCAACGTACCCGAGCCACGCACGTAAGTAAGTGGACCCACCCGGCGCACGCCACTCCCTGAACGGCAGCGGATCCGCCCACGTGGAGGCCGCTCGCGTGGAGTCCGGCAGCTCCGACAGCCGGTGCAGACCTGCGCGACGTACCCGAGCCACGCACGTGAGTAAGTGGACCCACCCGGCACAACCCACTCACTGAACGGCAGCGAAACCGCCGATGCGGAGTCCGGCCACTCCGATTGCCGGCCCAGACGTCGTGCTCCCCAGCGCGCAGGGCGCCCTGCAGCGCACGGTGCTCCTCCGCACAGCAATGATCCAGCGCTTCGGTGATCTGCACCCGGGCGCCCTGCCGCTTGTACGCGTCGAAGACGTTGCCGGCCCATTCGCGGAGCGACCGGTTGAGCCGCTCCACTTTCCCGTTAGAGTAAGAATGATCGGGCTTGACCGGCTTCAATTCGCAATGAAACAGAATGCGCTGGTGCAGGTATTCCTGGCCCCGCAGCACTCCAGGCACCAGGCAAACAACCTCGACGGGGCCAGACCGACCCCAGTGTCCTTCCGATCCGATTCCGCAGGCTGCCTCCCTCGATCAGGTCGCAAACGAGCACCAGGTACCCATCCACCGCACCCGAACCGCACACCTTGACGACACTCTCGTGCCCACTCGCGACCAGCCAGTTGCCGGCTGACTGGATGAACTGTTCTCGCGACACGCGCCCCTGGAGCGCGACCTTCAGCGCGACCGGGGGAGATGCCGGATGAGCCGTCTCGCAGGCCCGCCAGACCTCGCCAACCCCACGTTCGCCGAGTTCCTCTTCCAGCGTGTAGGAACCAACTGTATCGTTCGGTTGCAGCCTGCCCCAGCCCTGATCACCACCGAACAAGTGTCTCGGACGGGGACCTCTGAAACGGAGTTCGGAGACTCCACATCCGCCTCTCGCACGTCCCCATACGGAGTCTCCGAACTCCGTTTCGGAGCGTATCGGACGGGGACCTCCGAAACGAAGTTTGGAGACTCCACATCCGCACTCCGCTCGCCCGCTTTCCCTGGCCGGACTCGGGCGAGGACCTCTGAAACGGAGTTCGGAGACTCCACACCCGACACCCCACACCCCACACCCATTCGGCCTTCCCCAGGGTAGAATATCCACAGGGGGATCGCCGTGCAGATCGGATTCGTGCTTTATCCGGACGTGACCGCGCTGGACGCGGTGGGCCCTTACGAGGTGCTTTCCCGCATCCCCGGGGTACATGCGGTCTTCGTGGGCCAGGCGCGTGGTCCCGTGACCGCGCAGCATGGACTCACGCTTGGGGTGCAGTTGACCTTTGGCGAGGCGCCCGCACTCGACGTGCTCTGTGTGCCCGGTGGGCCGGGGCAGACGCAGTGCATGGAGAACCAGGAACTCCTGGCGTTTCTCCGTCGGCAGGCGGAAACCGCACGATGGATGACGGCGGTCTGCACCGGCTCCCTCATTCTGGGAGCCGCCGGGCTGCTGCAGGGGTACCGTGCCACGAGCCATTGGCGCTATGTGGAGTGTCTCGCCGAACTGGGCGCCATCCCCGTGTCGAAGCGCATTGTGGCGGATCAGAACCGCGTCACGGCGGCCGGGGTTTCGGCCGGGATTGATCTGGGGCTGTTCCTGGCTGGCCTGCTGGCCGGCGAACGCGTCGCGCAAACCATTCAGCTCCAGATGGAATACGATCCGCAGCCGCCCTTTCGCTGCGGATCGCCGGAGCTTGCCGATCCCGATCTGGTCGAATCACTCATCACCGGCTCGCAGCGCCTGTTTGGGGAACGCTGCGAACAGGTACGCCGCATCGGCGCTGCGCTGCGGGCCGAGTCCGCCGGCAGTCTCGGAACCGCTCCGTGAGACGGCCCGATCTAGCGACCTACTTCGGAACGATCCCCCTGGTTGCGCCGGCGCCGGACGAATTCCAATGGGCGCCGGACGGCACAGCACTTACGTATCTCTCGAGCGCCGAGGACGAAGAGGGCAGCAAGACGCTGTGGCGGCTGGATCTGGTCTCCGGAGCCCGGACGCTCCTCCTCTCCGAGGATGCGCTGCTCAAAGCTTCGGCAGTCGTCGCGGAGGCCCCGCGCCTGACCGGGTACGCCTGGTTTCCGGATTCCAGGCGGCTGCTTCTCCAGCACGGGGGGCGTGCGTGGGAGTGCTGTACGGACGACCGGTCCGATGGCCCGCACCTCTTGTTCGAGGGCGGGGATGAGTGCGTCGCTCCGTTGCTCTCGCCCGCAGGTGACCGCCTTGCATTCGTGCGCGACCACGACCTGTGGGTGCTCGATCTGGGCAGCGACCTCATCGTGCGCCTCACCGCCGACGGCAGCGACACGGTGCTGAACGGAGGCCTCGACTGGGCCTATTGGGAGGAATTGGGCCACCGGAGCCAGTGGCGCGCCTTCGTGTGGTCTCCCGACGGTTCCCGAATCGCCTTCCTCCGACTGGACCAGCACCAGGTGCCCGAGTACCCGCTCGTTGAGGCGTTGAGCACCCACCCCAAACTGACCAGGCAGCGCTACCCCAAGGCGGGAGACCCGAACAGCATCCCGCGGCTGCGGATGGTGGATGCCGCCACCGGGTCCCTCCTCGCCGAAGCGGAACCCGGCACGCCGGATGGTTATCTCACGCCGCAGTTTGTCTGGACGCCGGACGGCACCGGAGTGGCCTTCTGTCGTCTGGATCGGCCCCAGCAGACGCTGGAACTCTGTGTGCTGGCGCCGGACCCGGAGCAACCGGACGGCCGCGTGGAAACCATCGCCAGGTTTGCCGACCCTCACTGGCTGAATTATACAGGGCCGGCCTGGCACTGCCCGTCCGGCGGCTCCTGGCCGGCCGACTCGTTCCTCTGGGTCGGCGAAACAGAACACGGGGCCCGAGTCGTGCTCTGCGAGGGACGTGGGGATACACTCTCGGCCACCCCTCTCGGTCCCGAGAATCACCCGGTAGATACGATCCTCGCCCTCTCCGCCGCTCACGCAGTGGTACAGGCCCGCACGGCGGACCCGCGACGCACCACACTCCTCGCACTCCGGCCGGACGGCTGGACTGAGATCACTCCAGAGCCCGGCACCCACACCGCACAGGTGCGCCCCGACGGTCAGGGGCTCGTGAACACCCACAGCACAGTCCAATCGCCCCCGGTGCAGCGGCTATTGCGGCCGGTTGCGGAGGGCATTTGGCACGCACACGCCGACCTGCACGGCCCGGATCCCGGCTGGCAGGCGTATGACTGGGCCCGGGTGGAATGGCACACGGTGCGCGGACCCGACGGCACCCCACTCCAGGCACAACTCCTGGTTCCGCCGGACTTCGATCCCGGTATGCCGCACCCGGTTGTGGTGCGGGTATACGGCGGGCCGCACGGACAACAGGTCCGAGACACCTGGCTGGGAGACCATGCGCTGGACCAGTTGCTGGTTGGGGAGGGGTTCCTGGTCTGGCGCCTGGACAGCCGGGGCTCGTGGGGGAGGGGCCACGTGTTCGAGACCCCGGTCGCGCGGCGTCTCGGCAAGTGTGAATTGGAGGACCAGGTGGCCGGAGTCGAGTATCTTCGCCGTCTGCCCGGCGTGGCCCCGGACCGGATCGGCATTTCCGGCTGGTCCTACGGCGGCTACCTGACGCTCTACGCCCTCACGCACGGCCCCACCGTCTGGCGTTGTGGGGTGGCCGGTGCACCGGTCACCGATTGGAAGCTGTACGACAGCATCTACACTGAGCGGTACATGGGCACGCCTGCGGATAACCCGGAGGGTTATCGCGCCGCTTCGGTGCTCGAAGCGGCGGGAGCCCTCGCCGCACCGGTGCTGCTGGTGCACGGCACCGACGACGATAACGTTCACCTCCAGCATACACTCCAACTGCTGGAGGCGCTGTCCCGCGCCGGGAAGCCGTACGATCTCCTCCTCCAGCCGCAACAGAAGCACAGCTTCCGGAGTAAGCCGATCCGGCGCTACTGTCACCAGCGCACGCTGGAGTTTTTTCGCCGGCACTTGGGCCATTGCTCGGTGGACTGCTAGTATTACAACGACGATTTTTTCGGATATGGATGGCACACAGGTGAAAACACCCGTACCGGGGTGAGGGCCAAATCTCGCATTCCATGACGAGGAGATCGGAGCAGGTTACGTCGCGGCCTCACTGTCACTGTCACTGTATGTACAGTTATCACGTGGATAGAACCTACTAGCAGCCCGCTGGCTCGGGCATAGGGTCCTGGGCCCGTGTCATGGCTCCTCTCCCCTCTCCCTCCTAGAGTTCGCGCACGTACGCCAGGAGGTCTCGCATCTCGTCGGGTGTCAGTCCCTGCACCTTCCCGTGCTTCTTCTCCGGATCGTACTGTTCCCAGATCGCCTCAAGTGACTTCGCTTTGCCATGGTGGAGATACGGGTCGCTATCGAAGACACCTGTCAGATGGGGCACGTCCAGGTCCACTCCCGCCGGCGTGGTGCCGATATTTGCTTTGCGGCCCCCGCCCGACTTCGGTCCGGTGTGGCACTGGATGCAATCGGCCTTGCCGCTGAACAGTGTCTTCCCGCGCTGTGCGGCCCCGGTCAGGCTGCCGTCGGCGCCCCGGTAGGGGTTCGGCGGCGCCGGCAGGGACGCGATGTAGTCTGCAATAGCCCGCACCCGCTCGGCTCCAAGCTCCGGGCCCCCCAGGAGTTTCGTCACCTCGGTCTGGACGAACTCCTCCAGGTTCGCATCGTGCCCGGTCCACCGGAACGGCGCTGTATCGGTGAGACCCCCAGCCAGCACGCGAACATTGCGCGGCGTCTCACGTCCCAGCCCATCCGGAACGTGGACGAACTTCCAGGAGATGCCGTCCGTCCCGCCATCCGGATGACAGGAGTTGCAACTGAACTGGCCGCCCTTTGTCAGCGTGGCGCTGTTGAAAAGGAAGCGCCCGAGCAGGTGCGGATCCTTTCGCTGGGTGGGCCCGAGCGAGATGCGCCGGCTCACCGTGAGCCGTACTGGGTCAATGACTGCCACGTCGTTGCTCAACTGGCACGCCACCCACAGTTCCTTCCCATCGGGGGTGAACGAGAGTCCCCGCGGCTGCGCGCCGACGTGGCGGATGGTGACCGTATCCCCGTCGCCCTGCGCGGGATGCGTATTCACGCTGTGGCCGCCGCCGCACGTCATGAAGATACGGCGCCCCTCCGGGTCGAACACAACCGAGTCCGGCTCCGCCACATCCTTGCCCATCAGATCCAACCAGAGATTGACATCGCCGTTGGGGCCGCCGCCGGGGCGGACGATAAAGGACTGGTTGGACCAGACGCCGATGGGGGTTTCTGTCGCCCGTTCGTTCTGCGCACGCTGACCGATACAATACGCCCGGGCGGAATTCGGAAAGAGGGCCACGCCCTTCAGGTTGACCGCCGGTGTGGGGCCCACGCCGATCACCCGGCGGGACTGCGGTGAGAGGAAAGTCACGGACCCGCCCTGGAAGTTTGCCACCGCCAGTACTTTTCCGTCCTGGGACAGCGCCAGCGTCCGCGGCCGCCGACCGACCGCAACGGTCTCCACTACCTGTCGGGATGCGAGGTCCAGAAACACCACCTGATCCAACTGGCTGAGCGAGACGCAGGCAGTGGCGCCGTCCGGCGTAATTACCACGTCGAACGGAAAGCCCCGGAGCGGCACGGTCTCCACTCGAAGCGTGTTCAAATGGACCACGGAGAGGCTTCCCCCGGCCGAGTTGGTGACCAGCGCCAACTGTCCGTCCGGGGAGACGGCCACACCGGTCGGCTGCGATCCGGTCGGCACGTGCTGCACTACCTGCCCGGTGGCGGTCTCGATGACCGCCACCGCACCCTCGTCCCACTCCGTTACCAGCGCCCGCTTCCCATCCGGAGTGAAGGCGACCTCGTAGGGACCGCGCGTGCCGGTCAGCGAGGGCTGGACCACCGACAGGGGGTCCGGGGCCTGCGACCGGGCCAGGCCGGCGACAAACAGCAGGCCGACCCCGAGAGCGAACGGCGTATGGCGTCGGAAAAACGGCATCGGGTGGTTCCTTAGGGTTCTAGGGTTTTGGGGTTCTGGGGTTTTAGGGTTCTACGGGTCCATGTGCCGGCACGTTAGAACCCCGGAGCCCTGCTGTTAGCCACTTGGAATAAAGATCCCATGCACGTAGGGCGTCTCATCCGTCACCCGTGCGGAGCGACACGCCTCGCACGGACAGAGCTCCCGCAGGAAGTCGAAGGTGTAGATTCCCGAGCCGTGTCCATCCGTCCAGACGAAACGGAGCGCGTAGGTGCCGACCGGCTCCACATCCGCCAGAGAAAAGCTGGGCGGCCGAGCATCCGGCCCGATCACGCGAAACGGGTTCCGCTTGATTTCCTCACGGTCGGTGCGGCAGCCTGCGCACGGGCACTCCTCACGCAGAAGCTTCAGCGGGTACCGGCTGGCGTGCCCATCTTGCCAGGCGAGGTCAATCGCACGTTCCGCATCATTGAGGTCCGCAGAAGCCACCTGCGTCCTTGGATCAGTCATTGTCTCCGTTCGCCCTTCTCATTTGGTATCAGGATCGGTTTCAGCCCTCTCCGGGCCATTGCCGAGAACAGGACACGCTCGAGCGAGCGATGCACGACGCGCGTCCCCCAGAACTCGACCGGGGAGAGAGGCGCAACCAGTATCGTACGGATTCCGATCCGATTCGCGCCCAGAATGTCCGTTATCAACTGATCGCCGACCATCGCCGCTTCTTCCCGGGCCGTCCCCAACTGGTCGAGCGCGCGGAGAAATCCGTGCGGCAGCGGCTTCCCGCCCCTCAGCACATACTGGATCCCGAGCGCATCCCCCAGATGCTGGAGGCGCCGCTTGCGGTGGGTGTTCGAGACCAGGCACATGCTCACGCCGACACCGTGTAACGAGCGCACCCAGTCCGCGACCGCGGGTGTCGCCTCGGCTGCCTGCCAGGGCACCAGCGTATTGTCCACGTCCAGCAGGAGCGCCCGAATGCGCTGCGCTGCGAGGAACTCGGGCGTGATCTCAAGCACACTTGCGGCCTGAAAGTGGGGGAGCACTGGTTTCAGGAATGACATGCCGAATCCCACGCCCCACACCCGAGGCTGCTAGTTAGCACGCACACCGGAGAGCGCCGCCGCCATCTGGCGCACGCGCGACACCGCCGCTGCGTGCTCCTGACCGGTGCGCGTGAAGATGTGGCTGCCGTCCGGCTGCGCCACGTAATACAGGTACTCGGTGTCCTCCGGATGCAGCACTGCCTCAATCGCCTTCAGTCCGGGACTGCAGATTGGACCCGGCGGCAGTCCTTTGTGCCGGTAGGTGTTGTAGAAGCTCGGCGTCTTCAGGTCTTTCAACAGTACCTTCTCCTTGTGCGTCCCGAGGGCGTACAGTACGGTCGCATCAATCTGGAGCAGCATCTTCTTCGCCAGCCGATTGCGGATGACCGATGCAATGCGCGCGCGATCCTCAGGCCTCTTCGCCTCTCGCTCGATCAGCGACGCCGCGACCACAATCTTTTCGGGTGTGAGCCAGCTCGTCCAGAATGCCGCCTCATTGGACTTCCAGACTTTCTTCTCCCAATTGCGCACCATGATCCCCACTACGTCCGCCCCCGACGCCCGGGAAGGGAACTTGTAGGTATCCGGCATCAGGTATCCTTCGAGGCTGGCGCGAGACACCTGGAGATCCACACCGTAGGCGGACGGCCGCCGCTGCACCGCCCGCAAGAACGCTGTGCGCCGCACGAGATGTCGTTCTTCGAGGAGGTCCGCCACCTGGTTCACAGTCCAGCCTTCGGGGATGACGACCCACTTCGCGTCGCCTTCCCCTTCCACCAGGCGATCAATGATCTCGACGACTCCCAGGGTACGCGGGATGCGATACTCACCCGCCTTCATCTGGTCACCCGTCCCGTAGAGGCGGGCGATGATGCGAAAGAGCGTCTCGCTGCGGATCAACCCTGCCTTTTTCAGCCTTCGTGCGATGGCGGGCGCCGAGGAGCCGGGCGGGATCTCAACCAGAATTGGTCCGCCCGAACCCCCCACCGGGGTCATCAGAACGTTGGCGTACCAGAAGACGCCGACCCCGGTCGCCCCGAAGAGCGCCAGAAGACCCAGCGTCAGGCAAAACCGCCTGAGTCGTTGCTGCCATCTGCTGCGTACTCGCGGGCGCGCAGGTAGTTTTGCAGCAGGAGCGTCGCCGCGATTTGATCCACGACCTTCCGACGCTTCGCCCGCGACGCCCCCGTCGCGATCAAGAACTTCTCCGCTTCCGTCGTCGTCAGGCGTTCGTCCCATGTCACCACCGGAATCGTGAGACGGGCTCGAAGCGTCGCCACGAACTCCAGGACCCGGACCGCTGATGGCCCCTGCGATCCGTCGAGCGATACCGGCAACCCGGCGACGACTTCGCCGACTTGCTCTCGCTCGATCCAGTTCGTCAGCCGATCGAACTCCGACCCGTCACGGCGCAACGTCTCACGGGGGCTGGCCGCAATCCCCAGTTCGTCCGAAATCGCCACGCCGACTGTCTTCTCGCCGATGTCGAGAGCCATGAAGCGCATGCTTCCGTTTACTCCTGGAGCAACACATCCAGCCAGAGAAAGAACGCTGTACCCCAGGCCAGACTCGCCGCCACCACCCCTGTATCGTTCAGGACCAGTGCGGCGAGGCCCCCAACGGCCACGCTCTCCACACCCCCTCGCAGCCAGATGCGGCCCCGAAGGACCTCCCAGGCTACCGCGCCACGGGCATGATACCAGACGATTACTAGCGGCGCCACGATCGCCAACCCCCCTAGTGCGTAGGGAGTATGCAGCATTTGTAGATTCAGGGCCATCTTTCGCCCGATTAGCTCGAAGGAAGGCCCAAACTCCCCCCCCACGAGCCGTACAGCGAGTTGGCCGACGTGTGTTCTCGATTCCGGTGGGCGCAGGAGGTCCAGCCCCACCAGCGCCAAACCAATGCCTGTGAGCCCGGCCAGCGCGACGACAATCTCGCGCGGACGAGGACGCCACACACAGCGCGGCGCCGACAGCGTACGCACGGCCCACCCGTAGCCGACCACCAGCGCCAGCGCACCGCCGAAATCCGCCCCCCAGCCGGGCCAGCCCACCACCACCAGCAGCGCGCCCCAGCCCGCGAAGGTAGCGGCCCGGAGTCGTGCGCTCCAGCTTCCTTCTCGTTCCGCCAGATAGAACGGGAGCAGTAAGGCCGCCGCCTGCACCAGCCCCAGGTACTCGTTGCCGATCCCGTAGAAGCGCGCCCCCACGTTGGGGAAGTTGCTCATGACGTTCTCCGCCAGCATCCGGGTCCCGAGCAGCAGATCCAGGCCAGCGAGGAGGACGAGCCCCAGCCACACGCCCCCCTGTGGGACGCCCGTGCGCCAGGCCATCCACAGTCCCGGCACGACCGGCAGGACCGCGAGGAGAGTCCGCAGCACTCCGACCTGTGCGGGATCCAGGGCTGCGTACAGAAACAGAACCGGTCCACACAGCGCCGCCGCCAGCACCAGGCGTCCCGCCGTCCGCACCCGGCTGCCGGCAGACCCGCACCCCGCCGCCCACAACGCCCCCGCAACGGCAGCACCGCACAGCGCGGCCCAGACAATCAGCACGGGCGCCATCGCGTTCTGAGTGCGGGCGGCGCGCCGGGCGACGTTGGATAGCCGCGTGGTCCCGCCCGGCTCCGCTGCCCGTGCCGGACGGCCCTCCATCCCCGGCGGGCGGTCGACTCCCAGCCACGCCAGCACCGTTGGGGCCACATCCACATTGGCGAGCATTCCCGGTGTGCGCGTGCCTGCCGAGACGAGCAGCCGTCCCGCAAGTCCCGTCGCCCAGGCGGCTACTGCGGGCAACCGGGTCCACTGGCCGTCCCGCGCCCGGCGCGGGTCCGGACTCACCATCAGGAGCAAGTCCTGCCGGGGATTCAGCTCAGCCAGCAGGGCCTGCACAACGTCAAGCGCCGGCCCGGGCCGGGTGCCGGATGGCAGGTCGGCCACCACCAGTTCCGCGTGGGCCAGCATCTGCCGGGCCACCGGCCGCCACTCCTGGGGGGCTTCAGCGGGCGGACCCGGGCTACTTGTAGCTGCGGGCAGTCCGGCAGCGCCCGCAACGCACGCCCGGCCGGAACCTGCCGGGAGGCCCCGGTCATCCCTCGGCCCGATGTAGCCGACCGCGCGCCCGGCGCGCCGCAAGATCGCTCCGACAGAAAGGTCCTCGCCGGCACTAGAATCGCGGGCGCCGGAGTGCCCTGCCGCCGCACGTCTCCCGGTAGCCACGGCCCGATAGGCGCTCTCGCGTACGTCCGGCCCGGGCACGGCGGCATTCAGCAGTGCCAGCCCTGCTTGCGCGCGGAGCGAACCCCGGCCCGGCTCATCCAGACTCCCCAGGAGATCGGCGGCATCGGTGCCCGGCAGAAGCACCAGCATCACGCGCGCGGGCCGATCGGCAGCCCGCGCCGATCCCGTCAACAGCATGAAGCAGGCTGCGAGGAGCGCACAAACCCTTGCAGGCCACCCGAGGCAGGCATTTCGGCAGGACATGACCAACAGTTTGCTCGATAGGCGCCGATTCGGTCTACTCCGGATCCTCCTACCGGCGCACGCCATCCCTTAGCTATGAACTCTCCCCCGGCTCGCGGCCCCAGCTTCCCTCTCTGGGGCTGGATTCTTCTTGCGGCAGCCCTGGCCGGATGCGGCGCGCTCGTCGGCGGACTACATCTGCTGCTCGCCTTCTTTCCACTGCCCGTGCTGGCCTGTGCATGCGCGCCGGGGCGTCGCCACCTGCCGGCCGCAATCCTGGCTACTTTAGCGTCGGTCCTCGTACTGTCCGCCGGTAGGGACGGGTTCGTCATCCGCCTGTACCCCCTGGTTGCCGCACTCCTCTCCGGGGGAGCCACGTATTGCGCCGCCGAGGCGCTGCATCGCCGTCTTGCCGCACCGGTCAGGGCGGGTTTGATACCTGCTCCGACCGGGGCCGAAGCGGCGACCCCTTTGACCCTCCCGGAGTCCCCGGCCGACCGGTACCGGACCCTCGTGGAGCAGTCCCCCGACCTTGCAGCAGTCCTCGACCGCG
>SXGS01238906.1_pt1 | contig 11178 bp, 6 predicted proteins | sample 3174681 | NCBI WGS metagenome assembly SXGS01 (sample SAMN11356861, study PRJNA531348) | freshwater metagenome | isolation source: freshwater sample F1-80 | place: China: Fuxian Lake, Yuxi | collected 2017-12-25 | reverse complement strand
GCACCGAACACCTGCGGGTGCCGGACCAGTGCATAGAGCGAGATGAGCCCGCCCATGCTCGACCCCATGACGAAGGTATCGGCGGGACCAGTGCGCGCGCGGTACTTCGCGTCGATCGCCGCCTTGAGCGGGCCGGTCAGGAAGTCGAGATACGCCGCCGACTGCACTTGCCCGCCGATGCGGTTCTCAAGCCCCGCGGTCACCGCGGGCGGCAGGCGATCGACGACCGGCTGCGGGACATAGGTGCGGAACCGCGCCGCGCCGGGGTTCCACACCCCGACCACGATCGGCGCGCGCGGGCCGAGCTTCAGCCGCTCGATCGCACGATCAACGTGCCAGACCTTGCCGTATCCGCTCATCGCCGGGTCGAACAGGTTCTGTCCGTCGTTCATGTACAGCACCGGATGGCGTCCCCGCCCGCGGGCATAGCCGGGCGGCGTCCAGACGCTGACGCGCATCGGCCCGATACCCGCCGCCTCGAACCTGAGGTAGTCGAGCGCGGGCGCATCGGCGGGCCGCGCCGCACCGAGCATCGCGGCGCCCGCGATCAGCCCGATCGCCTCGCGCCGCGTGATCATCCCAGTCGTGCGACGAACGCCGCGTGCGCGCCCAGCGCCGCCCCGTCGATCTCGCCGGTCGAGGCGAGGATGCGGTGCGGCGGCAGCGTCGCGATAACGGGCTCGGTCCCGAAGTTGAACGCGCACAGCACCGGCGCGCCCTCGGCCGAATGGCGCTCGAACACGAGCAGATCGCCCTCCGCCACGCGCACCTCGATGCCGCCGTGCGCAAGGCTCGGCTCGTCATGGCGCAGCGCGATCAGACGGCGCGTCCAGTTGAGCAGCGAGCGCGGGTCGCCGGTCTGGAGGTCGACCGCCAGCGCCTCGTGATCCGGCCCGTGCGGCAGCCACGGCTCGGCCGATCCGAACGCGCGATCGGGCACGCCCGCCGCCCATGGCATCGGCGTGCGCACGCCGTCGCGCGACAGCGTCATCGGCCAGTTGGCGATCGCCTCGGGGTCGACCAGCTTGTCGAACGGAATATCGACCTGCGTCAGCCCCAGCTCCTCGCCCTGATAGAGGATCGCGTTGCCGCGCAGCGACAGCAGCAGCAGCATCTTCATCCGCGCGAAGCCGGCGGCCAGGTCGGGCGTCGTCCAGCGCGAGATCGCGCGCGGCGCGTCGTGGTTCTCGAACGCCCAGCTCGGCCAGCCGCGATCCGGCGCATCGGGCCACACCGACAGCGCATCGACGACGAGGCCGGGGGTCAGCTTGTCGGCATAGAGGAAGTTGAAGCCATAGGCGCTGTCGAGCCGCCGATCCCCTTCGGTATAAAGCGCCATCTCGCGCGCCCAGTGATCGCCGCCGACTTCCGCCATCGAGAAGATCGCGCCATGCGACCGCATCTCGCCCGCCAGCCGCTCGATGAACGCCGGGATGTTCGGGTGGCTCTGATTGTGGATCTTGTCCTGAAAGTCGAAGGGCCGCGACCGCGCGCGGTTCGACGGCGGCAGCGGCGGATTGTCGCGCAGCAAGGGATCGTGCATCGCGAAGTTGAGCGCATCGAGCCTGAACCCGTCGACGCCGCGCTCCAGCCAGAAGCGCGCCACGCCCAGGATCGCGTCCTGCACCTCCGGATTGTGCAGGTTGAGGTCGGGCTGCTCGACCAGGAAATTGTGCAGATAATATTGCCCGCGCCGCGCATCCCATTGCCAGGCGGGGCCGCCGAACACCGACTGCCAGTTCGACGGCGGCGAGCCGTCGGGCTTGGGATCGGCCCACACGAACCAGTCGGCCTTGGGGTTGTCGCGGCTCGACCGGCTCTCGGCGAACCAAGGGTGCTGGTCCGACGCGTGCGAATAGACCTGGTCGATCATGACCTTGAGGCCCAGCTCGTGTGCGCGCGCCACCAGTGCGTCGAAATCCTCGATCGTCCCGAATACCGGATCGACGCCGCAGAAATCGGCGATGTCAGAGCCGAAGTCGCGCATTGGCGAGGTGAAGAAGGGCGAGATCCAGATCGCATCGACGCCGAGATCGGCGACATGCCCGAGCCGCTGGGTAATGCCCGGCAGGTCACCCACCCCGTCGCCGTTCGCGTCGGCGAAGCTGCGCGGATAGATCTGATAGATCACCGCGCCCTTCCACCACGGCGCAGGCTCGCTCTCGGTCAGGGGCAGCGGTGCCGTGCTCATCGTGCCACCTCGGCCGCGCAGACGACGGTGGAGAACGGCGCGATCGTCACGCGCACGCTGCCCGGTGCGCTGGCCGCGACAGGACAGCCCTTGCCGTATAGGGAGCGGAAGCGCATCGAGCGCGTCTCGACCTCGACATTCGCCTCGATCGGCTGGGCGGAGCTGTTGAAGGCGACCAGCACCTCGCCGTCATTGCCGGGATCGAAGCGGCTGACCGCGAACAGGCCAGGCTTGTCGTCCAGATACGCGCGCGTCACCTGTCGCCCGTACGACAGCGCCGGGGTCGCGCGGCGCAGCTTGGCCAGCGTCGCGATCGTACGGAAGAGCGGATGGTCGGTGCCGAAATGCGCCTGTCCGTGCGTTGAGGTCGTGCCGATCAGCTTGTCGCCGAGATAATCGGGCGTCGTGCTCGCGAACATCGACTGGCGCGCGGCCTGATCGTTGCCCTTGCCCGCAAAGCCCTGCTCGTCGCCATAATAGATGGTCGGCACGCCGCGCAGCGTCAGCAGCATCTCGTGGCCGAGCGTCGTGCGGGCCAGCAGTTCGGCGTCGCCCGCATTCGGGTTCGCCTTCATCACGAACATGCCGAACCGGCCCTGGTCGTGGTTGCCGATGAACGTCGGCAGTTGCAGCGCGGTCGGCTCGCCGCCTGCGTACATGGCATCGCCCATGAACAGCTTGGCAAGCGCGGCGGTCGGCTTGCCCTCCGCCACCACCTGCTGGACCGCGGTCGCGAAGGCGAAATCGAGCACCGCGGGCAGCTTGTCGACGACGGTGTGCCGCTGGAGCAGGCCGATCTCGAGCTCCGACCACGCCGCCTCGCCGAAGATGTGGAAGTTGGGGATGCCCCTGGCCTTCGCGCGCGCCTGCATCGCCGGCACGAACGCTGCCCAGAACTCCGGGTTCACGTGACGCGCGGTGTCGATGCGATAACCGTCGATGCCGAAGCGGTCGATCCAGCCACCGAACACGTCGATCATACCGGAGACGACACGCGGATTCTCGGTCATCAAATCGTCGAGGCCGACGAAATCGCCCATCGTCGAACTCTCGTTCGAGAAGGTCGAGTTGCCGCGATTGTGGTAATAGATCGGATCGTTGAGCCAGGCGGGAACCTTGATGGTTCGCTCCTCGGGCTTCACCTTGACCGTATAGGCGAAATTCGGGTCGGTCAGCTTCGCGAAATTGTCGGTGGTCAGCACCTGATCGCCCGCAAAGCCGCGATTGATCGCCTTGCCCTTCACCCCGCCCCGCCGCGAATAGGGATAGTCGGCACGGCTGCGATAGGCGCATTCGGCCTTGCCCTCGCACTCGGCGAAATAGATCACGTCGGCGGTGTGGTTGGCGATGATGTCCATATAGACCTTGAGGCCGCGGGCATGCGCCGCGTCCACCAGCGCCTTGAAATCGGCATCGGTACCGAGATGTGGGTCGACCGTCGTGAAGTCGGTGACCCAATAGCCATGATAACCGGCGGACTCCTGCCCCGGCCCGCCCTGCACCGCCTTGTTCTTGAACACCGGCGTCAGCCAGATCGCGGTCGCGCCGAGCGCCTGCACATAGTCGAGGCGCTTCATCACGCCTTTCAGGTCGCCGCCCTGGAAGAAGCCCTTGCCGGCCGGGTCGAATCCGTTCTTCAGCCGGTCGCCGGCGATGCCGCCGCGATCGTTGCCCGGATCGCCATTCTCGAAGCGATCGGGCAGGACGAAATAGATGACCTCTTGCGCCGGGAGCCGTTCGCGCAGCGGCAACGGGGCCTGCTGGGCGGCGGCGGGCAGCGCCGCGGCGCCGAGGCAAAGAGCAGCGATCAGACGCTTCATACGGGCACCTCTAGCCGGCCCGCGCCCCGCAGGACCACGGGGCTCGCCGTGAAATCGTGTCGAAAAGCGAGCGGGGGACCTGCACCGGCCGGGCCGATACAGGTCCACGCGCCCCCTTTAACTCAGAAACGCAGCGTCGCACCCGCGAGGAAGCGGCGGCCGTACGTCTGATAGTCGATGACCGCCCGGTCGTCGCGCGGATCGACGGTGGCGAACCGCTCGTCGGTCAGGTTCTGGCCCTGGACGAACAGCGACACGCCCTCGAGCGCCGACCCCGGCTGGAAGTCGTAGCCGACCTGCGCGTCGAAGATCGTCTCGTCGAGCGCGCGCCGACGCTGGCGGTTGCCGCCGAAGCCCGACAGCTCGCCGACGAAGGTCGAGCGATAGCGGACCGACCCGCGCAGGTTGAAGCCCCACTTCTCGAAATAGGCGGTGCCGTTGGCGACCCACTTCGAATAGCCCGGAATATCCTCGGCCGGGGCGCCCGGCGTCGGCTGGATCTCGGTCTCGGTGTAGCTGACGCCGCCGGTCACGCCGAAGCCATCGAGGAAGCCCACGACCTCACCCAGCGGCAGCGTCGCGGCGAGCTCGGCACCATAGATGTTGCCGCCCTGGCCGTTGATCGGCTGCGTCAGCAGACCCAGGTTCGTCGCGGGCTGGAGGCCGGTGGGCTTCGGGTATGGGCTGTAGTCGAACGGCACTTCGAGATTGTACACGAAGCTCTTGAGATCCTTGTAGAACCCCTGGAGCGCGATGTAGCCCTTGGTGCCGAAATACTTCTCGATCGTCGCGTCGAACGAGTTCGAGCGGATCGGACGCAGATACGGATTGCCGCCGCTGCCCTGATAGATGCCGAGCGAGGTGTTGAGGCCGTAGCCGATCGCGATCCGCATGTCGTCGAGGCGTGCGCGCTGCATCTGGCGCGCGGCGCCGATGCGGAACACGAAGTCGCTCGGCAGGCGCAGCGACAGGTTCAGCACCGGCAGCACGTCGATATAGTCGTCACCCGCCAGCGCCGGCTGGAGCACGCCGCCCGCGGCGACGAGGCCCGACGACTTCTGCTCGGTCGACACGAACTGGACGCCGATATTCCCGGTCAGCACCGACGCGCCGATCTCGTGGTCGATGTTCGCCTGAAGATAGGCGCTCATCACGTCCTCGTTGATCCGGAACGCCTTTGCCGGCACGTCGAGGCTGGTGTTCGGCGTGAGCTGATAGATGCCGCCCGCCAGCAGCGCGGCCGGGTCGTAGCTGACCATCGGGCCGAGGCCGAGATAGGACAGGTTGGTCGCGCCGAGCAGATATTCCTGCGGAATGACGCGCTCGCGAAGGCCGCCCGACAGCTGCAACAGCGCCTCGTTCGGGGTCAGCGACTTCTCGCGGCGGGTGTAGTTGAGGCCGAACTGGATCGAGCGGAGGAAGCCGTCCATCTCCTTTTCGACTTCGCCGCGATATTGCTGGATCTCGTCCTTGACGATGCGGTCGTTGAAATAGCCCGCCTGGATGTTCGAGCCGCCCCAGCCCTGCGGGTCGGTCAGCTTGATGAGGTTGGGGTCGGAATAGTTGAGCGTCGGCGAGAAGACCGTGCCCGTCGAGCCGGTCGTGAAAGCGATCGTGTCGCGCGCGCCGACATTCTGGCCATAGCCGGTGCCGGCATAGCTTTCGATGATCGTCTCGTTCCGGTCGGTGCGCGAATAGCTGATGTCGAACATCGCGTTCCAGCCGTCGTCGCCCTCGTAGCGCTGGTTGAGGCCGAACGAGTAGAGCTTGGCCTTGCGCTGGAACGAGTCGTTGCGGATCACGCCCTCGACGCCGGTGAAGGTGCCCGAGGTGACAAGGCCGTTCTCGACGCGCGGATTGGTCAGCGTCGCATTGCCCCAGAACAGCGGCAGCTCGATGCCGCGCTTGATCTGCGGATCGTCGAAGTCCGAATAGAAGCCGTCGAACGTGATCGTGTAGTTCGGGGCGGGCCGATACTGGAGCGTACCCTGCAGGCCGAGGCGCTTGAGGTTGGTCGAAGTGACGTACGACTTCGACCCGCCGATCACGCCCACCTCGCCCGGCGTGCCCGGAACCGTGGTGCCGGCATAGCCCCAGGCGTTGAATTCCTGGATCTGGTACGGCTCGTCGAGATAGTTGGCCGACAGCGCGATGCCGATCGTGTCGTTGGCGAACTGGTCGACATAGGTGCCGAACACCCGGTAGCCATACTCCTTCGACCCGGCATTCAGCTTGCCGAGGTCGGTGTAGACGCCGCGGCCGCCGACGGCGATCGTGCGCTTCCCGTATTCGAGCGGACGGATGGTCTTGAGGTCGACGGTGCCCGACAGGCCCTGACCGATCAGCGTCGCCTGTGCGGTCTTGTAGACCAGCACCTGGTTGATGACTTCCGACGGATACTGATCGTACTCGACCGCGCGGTTGTCGCCGGTCGAGGTCTGTTCGCGGCCGTTCAGCAGCGTCGAGGAGAAATCGGGGGCGAAGCCGCGGATCGAGACGCCGGACGAGCGGCCGGAGATACGCTGCGACGTGAGGCCGGGCAGGCGCGCGATCGATTCCGCGATCGAGGCGTCGGGCAGGCGGGCGATATCCTCGGCCGAGACCGATTCGACGACCTGGTCGCGCGACTTCTTGGCGTTGACCGCGCTTTCGAGGCTGGCGCGGAAGCCGGTCACGACGATGTCGTCGGCGGGCGCCTCTTCCTGGGCGGCGGGATTGGTGGTGTCGCCGGCGTCCTGCGCCATGGCGGGCGCGGCAGTCGCCGCGAGGCTCAGTGCGGTGGCGCCCAGCAGCGCGGCCCGAATCGAAATGGATGCCTTCATGTCTCTCCCCTGTCGCAATCCTGCTTGTCCCCGCAGGCTCGGTTCCCGAAAAACGGGTATGGCGACGACGCCGCCATTCCGTTCACGACGCGGCCATTATCGCCGGACGGGTGCGGACGAACAGAAGGCATACGTATGTCATGCAACCGTCACGCATCGCGGCTGTTGCCCGTTTGCCACGATGCCGGTCGGCGGCGTGCTTTACCGCCGGTATCGCTTGCTCTAGCTTTGGATTAGGGCGGGCGAAGACCCTCCATTTGGGAACGAGGAAAGCCGATCGTGAGCCGCCCGGCGTCGCAGCGCCCGACATCCTTCGATATCGCGTACCGCGCGGGCGTGTCGCAGCCGACCGTCAGCCGGGCGCTGCGCGGCTCGACCTCCGTCAGTGCCGAGACGCGCGCCCGGATCGAGGCGATCGCCCGGGAACTGGGCTATGCCGTCGACAAGAACGCCTCTTCGCTGCGCAGCCAGCAGTCGCACACGCTGGCGCTCCTCTTCTTCGAAGATCCGACCGCCGACGCCAGCCTCATCAACCCGTTCTTCCTGTCGATGCTCGGCTGGATCACCCGCCACACGGCGAACGCGGGCTACGACCTGCTCATCTCGTTCCAGCAGCTCTCGGGCGACTGGCACAAGGCTTACGAGGACAGCCGCAAGGCCGACGGCATCATCCTGCTCGGCTATGGCGATTACGAGGCGTATCGCCCCCGCCTGGAACAGCTCCGCGCGCAGGGCACGCATTATGTACGCTGGGGCTCGCCCGAGCCGGGCGACGGCGGCGCGACGATCGGCTGCGACAATCGTGCGGGCGGGCGGATGGCGACCGAGCATCTGATCGGCCACGGCCGCCGCCGCATCGCGTTCCTGGGCGCGGGCGACGACCATTATCCCGAGTTTCGCGACCGCTATCTGGGCTATCTGGGCGCGCTCGCCGCCGCCGGCCTCAATGCCGATCCGGCGCTTCAGGTCGATGCGATCACGCTCGAGCAGGCGGGCGCGGATGCGATCGGCGAACTGTTCGCGCGTGGCATCGCCTTCGACGGGATCGTCGCGGCCAGCGACCTGATCGCCATCGGCGCGATGCAGGCACTCGAACGGCGCGGCTATGCCGTCCCGCGCGCGGTGTCGGTGGTCGGCTTCGACGACATTCCCGCCGCGCAGCAGGCCTCGCCCCCGCTGACGACCGTGCAGCAGGACGCAAAGGCCGCGGGCGAGGCGCTGGTCGGCACCCTCCTCGACCGGATCACGGGGCGAGAGCCGCCCGCCGGCCCCCTGCCCGTCCGGCTGATCGTCCGGGACAGCTGCGGCGCGCATACGAATACGTGAAGCGCCCCGCGCCCCCGCTTCATAAAGGTGATCCCGACAGGGCGGCCAGCGTCCACGGGGAGGATACATGAACAAGCCGCGCCAGAGCATGGCGGGTCTCTGGAACATCTCGTTCGGCTTTTTCGGGATCCAGATCGCGTTCGCGCTTCAGAACGCCAATGTCAGCCGCATCTTCCAGTCGCTGGGCGGCGAGATCGACCAGCTCGCCTTTCTGTGGATCGCCGGGCCGGTGACGGGGCTGCTGGTCCAGCCGATCATCGGCCATTATTCGGACCGCACCTGGAGCCGCTTCGGCCGGCGTCGCCCCTTCTTCCTCGGCGGCGCGGTGCTGGCTGCGCTCGCGCTGTTCGGTATGCCGCATGCCGGCGTGCTGCTGACCGCGGCGATCATGCTGTGGCTGCTCGACGCCTCGCTCAACATCTCGATGGAGCCGTTCCGCGCCTTCGTCGGCGACATGCTGGGCAAGGATCAGCAGACCGCGGGCTATGCGTTCCAGACCGCGTTCATCGGCGCGGGTGCGGTCGTCGGCTCGCTGGCGCCCGAGCTCCTCAACATGGCCGGCGTCGCGAACACCGCACCGGCGGGCGTGATCCCGCCGTCGGTCCGCTATGCCTTCTACATCGGCGCGGGCGCGATCCTGCTGGCGGTGCTGTGGACCGTTCTGACGGTCCGCGAATATCCGCCCGAGCAGATGAAGGCCTTTGCCGCCCCCGGGATGCCAGAGCACGAAGCGACGATCGTCGCGCCCGCCAACGGCCCGATCTGGGCGCTGGCCGGCGTGATCCTGAGTGCGGCGGTCTATTCGCTCGCGCTCGACAAGGCGGTCTATGTCCTCGGCGGCGCGCTGATCGCCTTCGGCCTTGCGCGCATCGCCGCCCGGTCGATGGCGGCGGGCGGCAATCGCGGCGCGCTGGTCCTCATCAATTCCGACCTTGCCCAGATGCCGCCGACGATGCGCCGCCTCGCGCTCGTCCAGTTCTTCGCCTGGTCGGCACTGTTCATCCTGTGGATCTACACCACGCCGGTCGTGACGCAGGTGGTGTTCGGTTCGACCGATCCGACCAGCGCCGCGTACAACGAGGGCGCCGATTGGGTCGGCGTGCTGTTCGCCAGCTATAACGGTGTCGCCGCGATCGGCGCGTTCCTGCTGCCGTGGCTGGCGGGGCGGATCGGCAAAGTGAAGACGCACGTCTTCGGCCTGCTGTGCGGTGCGGCCGGGTTCGCCACGATTCTGGTGACGCGCGACGCGCACCTGCTTTTCGCGGCGATGGTGTTCGTCGGCATCGCCTGGGCATCGATCCTGACGATGCCCTACGCGATCCTGGCGGGGGCGCTCGATCCGCGGAAATACGGGATCTATATGGGGCTTTTCAACATCTTCATCGTCGTGCCGCAGCTGATCGTCGCGACGGTGATGGGCGCGGTCATCAACGCCTTCTTCCCCGGCCAGCCGGTCTGGACGATGGCGATCGGCGCCGGCGTGATGGTGCTGGCGGCGGCCGCGATGCTGCGCGTGAAAGAGGCCTGACGCTTTTCCCCTCCGGTTTCGCTTCCAAGTGTGGTGGTTCCCCATTACACTCGCGGCATCACCGGAGGGATCCCATGGGCATTCTCGATTTTCTGAAGAAGCAGTTCGTCGACGTCATCGACTGGGTGGAGGCGCCCGGCGACCTCGCCATCCGCTATCCGATGGAGGATCGCGAGATCCAGAACGGCGCCGCGCTGACGGTGCGCGAGGGGCAGGTCGCGTTCTTCTATAACGAGGGGCAGATGGCCGATGCCTTCGGCCCGGGCCAGCATACGCTCAACACCTCGAACCTGCCGCTCCTCACCGCGCTTCAGAACTGGGACAAGGGCTTCCAGTCGCCGTTCAAGGCCGACGTGCTGTTCTTCACGCAGAAGGAGCAGGCGGGCCTGAAGTGGGGCACGTCGCAGCCCGTCACCGTACGCGACAAGGAATTCGGCCCGCTGCGCATCCGCGCCTTCGGCGGCTACAGCTTCCGCATCGAGCAGCCGCCGGTGTTCCAGGCCAAGCTGATGGGCACGCTCGATCACGTCCGGGTCGGCGATGTCGAGACGCAGCTGCGCTCCGCGATCGCGACGCAGCTCGCCACCTCGCTCGGCCGCAGCGAGTTCGGCTTCGTTGACATGGCCGCCGACCAGGCGGCGATGTCCGACCGCCTGCGCGAAATGGTGCAGCCCGCCTTCACGCAATGGGGCCTCAGCTGCCAGACCTTCTTCGTCGAGAGCCTGTCGCTCCCCGACGAGGTGCAGAAGTATTTGGACAAGGCCTCGTCGATGCGGGTCGTCGGCGACCTCGACCGCTTCGTGAAGTTCCAGAGTGCGGACGCGATCGAAAAGGCCGCGAGCGCCGAGGGCGGCATCGCGGGCGTCGGCGTGGGGGCCGGTGCGGGCATGGCACTGGGTCAGGCGATGGCCGCGGGCCTCGGCGGCGGCGGTCAGCCGAGCGCGCCGGCGGGTGGCGGGGACGATCCGTATGGGCAGATCGAGAAGCTGCACAAGCTGCTGACGATCGGCGCGATCACGCAGGCCGACTTCGACGCGAAGAAGGCGGAGCTGCTCGGGCGGATTCGGTAGGCGCAAAGACAGCGCCCTCAAACCTCGTTCGTGCTGAGTAGAGACCGAGTAGCGGCGAAGCCGCATATCGAGGGCTCGTATCGAAGCACCGCCCCGTGCGCCAACGCCCTTCGATACGGCACCTCGATACGCTGCTACGCAGCTACTCGGCGCCTACTCAGGGCAAACGGTGTGAGTATGGATCGAGCATGCTGACCCTTCCCTGCCCCAATTGCGGCGCGTCCGTGACCTTCCGTTCGCCGGCGCTGCCCAACCGCGTGTGCGACCATTGCCGCTCGATGCTGGTCCGCAGCGATACGGGCGTGGGCGTCGCCGGGCAGGAGGCGGCGCTGCCCTTCGACGTGTCGCCGATCCGGCTCGGCACGCGCGGACGGTTCGACGGGCGCGCGTTCGAGGTCATCGGCCGCGTTCGCTGGTCGTG
>SXGS01345497.1_pt1 | contig 11179 bp, 12 predicted proteins | sample 3174681 | NCBI WGS metagenome assembly SXGS01 (sample SAMN11356861, study PRJNA531348) | freshwater metagenome | isolation source: freshwater sample F1-80 | place: China: Fuxian Lake, Yuxi | collected 2017-12-25 | reverse complement strand
TCCGGTGCCAAACGTTGTTCCTCACCCTCCCGCGCCCTCGCGTTCGACTCAATGTCCCAAGCCACCTCTTCTCGGAAATTTAAGGGATTTGGACTTGCTCGCCTTTTTCCCCTCCAGGGGTCGGTTTACTGAGGTCTGATCCTCGGAATTTCAAACCGCCAGAAAACCACCACTTTCGACCTGACGCTGACAGGAGTCGCGTTGTCGGAGTTTGAAACTGGCGCAAGGAAGGTCATGGAGGGGCTCGGGGCATTGTCAACCGAGACTGGCCCGCGCGCCAGCGGCCCACGAACAGCATCGGCTTTTTGCAACGTGGACAAGGAGGCGCCGGAGCGGGTTTGTTCTCGGGCGGCTCGTGCGGTTCGAAATGTTCTTGTCCAGGCTGCCACGCTTCCTTCTCCAGCTGCGTCAGCGCCGGACTTTATTTCGAGAGGGCGCGCACACGGTTGAGTTTTTGGCGCGAGGCCGGATGAAACCAGCCGAAGAGCCGGACCCGATGGAAGCCGGAGGGAAGGACATGTTGGAGGAACCGGCGCAGCAGTTCCTGGGGCATGAAATCCGCATGGGCCGATTGGCCTGAGTCGCTGTCTCGATAAGGCCAGCGAAGACGGCCCTCGGGCAGCATTTCCAAGGGACGGTTGCCGGTGGCGGTTTTGAACACGTAACGGCTCAGATACCGAAGGGCTTGGTGCCCGGAGCCCGCCGGCTGGGAAGAGCCAGGCAGGGTTGCGATGAGTTTTCCAGAGCGCGCGCAGATGCTCCAGATTGCGTTTTGGCAAGGGCACGTAACGATCGCGATTGCCTTTGCCCGCGCGAATGTGCAGCAGCATGCGCCCGGCATCGATGTCGCCCACCTGCAAGTTCAATCCTTCACTCAAACGCAGTCCGCAGCAGTAAATGGTGATCAGTGCAGCTTTGTGGTCCAGAATGGGGACGCAGCCGAGGATGGCGCGAACTTCCTGGGCCGAGAGGATGACGGGCAATTTGAATTGCGGCTGCGCGCGGGCCAGTTGCAGCTCCGCCGGCCAAACCCGCCGCAGGGTTTTCTCCCAAAACAGTTTGATGGCGCAAAGAGCCTGCGTGGAAGTTTGGCGGGCGACCTTCTTGACGCATTTCAGATGAATGAAATACTACCGCAGTTGCTCGGGGGTTATCAGATCCGGAGCGGTCTTGAAATACTCGTGCCCATTGGCAAACGCAAGCGAAGTATGATTCCTGGGTCCGTGGAGAAACCGGCAGGAGCTTCAGATCATCAGCGAAGGATTATAGGCTGGGATAGTCGGGAACTTTTTTTTATGCATAACGCACAGAGTTGAAGTTACGGGTCACTTGCCCGGAACGCGCACAAGCGCCCAGGCCTCTGACTCTGATCGAAAATCGTCAATGAAGGCCATGAAAAGCCAGACAAAGCCCCGCAGCGAAGCCCTCCTTCCGCCGCGCCTAGCGGCTTAGTTCAACCATCGAGTCGACCGAACTGCCGCTGAGCCTCGCCGTGTTGCAGCGGGCTGGGGGAGTCCGAGAGATCATCGGGACGCGGTGGCGGAGCTGACAGCGGCGGTCGGTCACTCGTGGCGTTAGGGCTCGTCACCATGACAGCGCCGAGATCTCCAAAGCGAGTGCAGTTTCGGATCGGTGTCATCATCGCCGTTCCGATCCTTCTCCTTGGCGGCTGACTGCTCCTTAACCAAATCCCAATGTCGGCCGCCCGACCACCAAAGAGCATGAAGACCATTGAGGATTTTCAGACATGGAAGCGAAGCGCGATCATGGGCAAAGGAACGTTTGAGAGCGCAGGTGTGACCTACACGGTGATGCTGGCCCCGGCCGAACGGCATCTGGCATCAGGCCCGTCTGCATACCTGTTCGATCAGCTGGGACAGTTTGTTGATTGGACTGCGGACATGGGCGATTTCAGCAGGGTCAAGAACCGCTTTGACCTGACCAGTGGGCATGTGAAGGCCATCAGGCGTGAAAAGCCCTAACAAAACCACGGGACCGAACGCGGGCGGGCCGCGTCAGTTGGCAATGCGGACGCGCTGGGCCGCCCGCGTCGCTCAGTTCTGTCGTTCGCTACGACGGCGCTTGCGACTTGCTCTTGTCTCTGAACATTCGTAACTTCACGACATGCTCGAATCGGCACAGATCAACAAAATGTCCATGGCCGAACGGTTGCAGGCGATGGAACAGCTTTGGGATGCGCTGTGCCGTGGTGGAGGTGAAGTGTCTTCCCCAGAGTGGCATGCAGACGTTCTGGCTGACAGAAAGGCTCGAGCGGACCGAGGTGAGGCGAAGTTTCTTACGCTCGATGAATTGAAGACGCGTCTGCGCCCCTCGGAGTCATGACCGTTGTTGTTCTTGAGGACGCGGTCGCTGACTTGGAAGACGGCAGGCGATTTTACGAGTCTCGGGAGCGTGAAGTTGGCAAATACTTTGTTGAGTCGCTGCTATCGGACTTGGATTCCTTGGCTCTTTACGCCGGAATCCATGCCAAGCATTTCGGGTTCCACCGGTTGTTATCGATCCGATTTCCGTTCGGCATCTATTATGAGACAGAAGGTGACACGGCTTTTGTTTATGCGATTCTGGACATGCGGCGGGATCCAAGCTGGGTTCGCGCGGAGTTGAAGAGGAGGACGTAGCGAACAAACCAGATCCAGCGAACCCCGCGAGAACGTCTCCGTTCCAAGCCAGGCGTCGGTGGCGCGGGGTCGCTGATCTGGAACGTTCGACTACAGAAGCATGCCCGTGATGAATTCGGCTCTTGACCTCCACGATTCAAAAGTCTCCGCAATCACGCGGCGAGGCGCGTTCGTCTGTGTCGACTTCACGCCAGCGTACTTTCACTGTTCCCCAGGTCAGCCGGGACGTGACCCCTGAGAGGGCTGGATTCAGGACGCCACGCTGTGGTTCGAGGAGGCCGAAATCACTGGGATCAGTCCTAGGTTGTCCGCCGAAGTGACGGACGGAGAACTGAAGGCCGGTGCGGATGTGCATTCGAACATTGTGCCCGTGCCATTTGAGAGGGGCGAACCGGTTGAGTTGTTGTTAGCTTTCTCGCAGGAACACAGAGTTTCTGTCATCGGGCGCGGCGCGTGGTTGGAGTTGCTGGGCGATCCTCGGTATGTTGATGAGTTCCGTCCATAAAGCAAAGTCGACCCTCGGCATCATCGAGCTCGTTTGCACGGTCGGGCTGGTCGTCCCTGCCGCCCTCCGCTGGAAGCCGTCACTCACGGTGGTGGCCGCCACCATCCTGGCGATCGAGAGCCTCGTGTTCATTTGGGTGCATGTCCAGTACCGCGAGATCCCGCCCATCATCATGAGTAGCGTGCTGGGCCTCCTCATGGCGTTCATTGCGTACGGCCGGATGGTCCTCAAATCAATATGACCACGCGGCCTAACTTGGAAAGGAATGCAGAGAACGCGGGAGATGAAAACTGGTGGAGCGTGGGATGGCAGGAGAAGATGAGATGTCATGGGATTCTCCGCGTTCTTTGCATTCCTAGGTTGAACGTAGGCGCGGTCGAATTGGAAAAAGCGGGCATTTTCTGACTCCATTCGGACACCCCTTTACCACTGACCCCGAAGGTCGCTTCGCTCCGACTTCTGCCCGACTAATCCCGGAACGTTGTCCGATATCAATCGGAATAGCTGTCCGCTTTCATCGGAATCCGCATTATTGTCCCCATACCCAATCCCCGGTTGTGATATCACTCGTGATCGTCCCCTCATCGTCCTTTTGGTTCCAACCGGGCGAATAAAGCACGTAGCTCGATGCTGAATTTCGTCTGTAAACCATTGGTTTGCCTTCAAATACATCCGCAGGTTTTTGCGCCAGGAAACTCGGGACCAGTTCATCCAGTGATTCAGGATACGATCCTTTCGCTTCGCGGGCCCGTTCCAGCGCCAGCGCCATCACACATTGATTGAGCCGCTCTTGTTCCCTCGCCACTTTCTGGCAGGCCTGGTGCGCCATTGGGAGAGCTATTTGCACCATCGTGGATTGCCAGCCCAATCCTTTCTTCACCTCTTCGAGTCGTGCATAACCGCGCTCCATCGCTGCCGGATCCAATCCTCCGCCCCGCGCTGGCAACCCTTCGAGAATGAGTTGAAATGCCCGCGCGTAGTTGGCTCGTTCATTTTGCACCCAGCCCATCGGGAGTATACTCCCTAAAAGAGAAGCTTCCCCTCCAAAAAAGAATTCCATCCTCTCGGCCTCTGCCCAGGTCAGTATCCCCACTCTTTCCCCAAAACGCATCGTTCGCGAAAATTCCGCAACCAGATCCCCGCGGCCGCACAGCTCCTGCAAACGGGGCCAAAATGCCGCTGGCCACAACCTTTCCATTACTGTCTCCTCCATCGTTTTTGCGAACGATCCAGCAATCTCCGCTCTTATCATGAATGCCGTCAGCGGCGGTGGTTCGTTGAAGTCTGCCACTTCCGCCAGTCGATGCAGAGTGCGCAAATTCTCCCAGCCTGCCTCGGGTTCATTCAACAATAAGTGGGTTTTTCCCAGTTGTTCCAGCGCATGTGCCGCGAGGCGAAACGAAACCCGATGCGGAATGGGCATCGCCATCAATTCCTTCGGGTTTCCTGGCACCCTGGCTTTGGGACGGCCAAGTGCTTCTCGGATCTTCCCCAATTCCGGCGCGAATTGCTCGTACCACTTCACAATCCCTGCCAGGGATTCGGTGGCATTGTTTAAATTCGTCCCTTCCACGTCTGCCGGCTGCCGGGGTAATTTTTTCAAATCACGAATGGTCATCGGTCCGAGGGCAGCCGAGATGGGCAATTGCCTTTTCTCCTTTAGAAAATGACTGCGCATAAACGGGTGCGCCATCACGTTTTCCTCTTCAGGCACATCCCCTCGCACTTGGGATTTGTAATCCAGGTTTTCCCCTTTCGCTTCCAGCTCTCCTTTCACACGCTGCCAATGATGGTCTCCCCTCCAATTCTCGAAACTCCGGAAACCGAAAAGTAGAACCACAAAGCATACCAGCCCCATCCCGGCGTCAATCATTGGGTGGACCGGAAAAGGCCGGGCATTTTCTTCTGCGCTCTTCCGGGAACCGTTTAGAAAGATTGCCCACCCGAACACCACAATGGCTGCTGTCACCGATCCAGCCAGAATCAGGGCGATGGCTGAAAATCCGGTTTCCCTTCCCGAAAATTCGTTATTTGTGGTCACAGCCATCATCGTGGCTCCAAGGACCGCATAAAAGCACCCCATCCACGGCAAAAACAATCGAGTCAACAGGCGGTGCCGCTCCTTGATCACTCGCATCCCTCCTTGGATCAATGTCGCGGTCAAGCCCAGTGCCACCACCGTCGTGATCAATCCTATAATGCTTCTTGCGAAAAATATCCCGCCTATCACCAGGATGCTGACACTCCATATCGCCACCAGCATCCAGAACGGAAAACCTATCAGCTTCCAGGCCGGCCAGGACTGCCAATCCACCGCGATCTGGTTTTCCAACGCCTTGTCCACCGTCGCTCGAAATTGAGAGGTTTCATGCATCCCCATCGCTTCCCAGAAGCGGCTGCAACCGGCCCAGTTCAAGGCCAGCGCGCACACCACGCTGGCTCCTTCGAGCAGGATCATGGGGTTCATCTCCGAACTCCAGGCCCAGGCTTTTATTTGTGCCGCCAAGCCGCTCAAACCAACCACTGTAGCCGCTAGCCCCACTGCCACATGCAACCACAGTGCGGTGCTCGAACCCTTTTTACCCGCCGCCGCACCTTTTTGATAATGACTCCGAAAATATTTCCCTTCCAAATGCAAAAGGACCGCGATCGCTGCAAAAATGATGAAGAATTGGACGGAGGGAGAGGCTTCGATGGTGGGCGGAAATATCTCGCCTCCCGTCAGGCGGTGCACCCCAAATCGCGCCCGCTCAAACATTCCATAGGCCACACAGCCCAGTCCCAAACCAATTGACGCAAATCCACCCGCCACCGCCCAGGGATGCTTCTGAATCCAACTCCAGCCCCGGCGCATTTGGCTGGCCGGTCTCGCCAGAATCGGCTCGAAATTGAGAAACCGCCCCAGTTCCGCCGCCAATTCTTCCGCTGATCCATACCGTTGCGCCGGCAGCTTTTGCAGGCATTTCAAACAAATCGTTTCCAAATCTTCCGGCACTTTTGGATTCAATGCGGATGGCCGAACCGGTTCATCCTCCATCACCTGCCGCATCGTCGCCACTGCGCTCTCCCCGGTGAATGGCGCACGCCCCGTGATGAGGTGGTATAGCACCGAACCGATCGAATACACATCGCTCCACGCCCCCACCTCGGACAACTTTCCCGCCGCTTGTTCGGGCGGCATATAACTCGGGCTCCCCATGATCGTCCCATCCTGCGTCAACGTGCTCTCCTGCTGCGTGAGTTTCGCCAGTCCGAAATCCGTGATCCGCGGTTGATCATGGCCATCGATCAAAACATTGTGTGGTTTCAGATCGCGATGCAGCGTTCCTTTGGCATGCGCGTACCCGATCGCCTCCGCAATTTTTTTCACATAAGCCGCTGCCCGGGCCACCGGTAGAGGGCCATTCGCGCACAACTTTGCCAGATCAGTCCCCTCCACATAATCCATCGAGAAATAATGTTGCCCTTCATTCTCGCCGATTTCATGAATCGCCACGATGTTCGGGTGTTGCAGATTCGCCGCCGCCTCCGCCTCCGTCCGAAACCGCGAAACCTCCCCCTCATTCGCCAGCTTTCCCGCTCGGATCATTTTCAGAGCCACCACCCGGTTCAAACTCTTTTGCTTCGCTTTATAAACCACCCCCATCCCTCCTCGCGCGATCTCTCCGAAAATTTCGTAATCTCCGAAGTAACGAATATTCCTTCCAATCATCGTGTTCGGGTTTGACCTTTCCGGCGAAACCGCCCCCACCAGCGTCGGGGAATCTTCCAGCGAAGGCCCGGCCGCCGGTTTCACCGCTCCGCTTTTCATGAAACTATCCTCCTTGTGCGCCGCCAGCAGCGTTTCCAGTTCTTTGCGCCTCGCTTCATTCGCGCCGCAAGCCTGGCGAAGAAACTCCGCCCTTGCCTGTTCATCCGTTAATTCGAGCGCACGCAGGAACAGGTCGCGCAAGCCCGGGTCAGGTGATTCATTGAATGTAATCATATCGTTACCTATCCCATGCGAGCGGCCCCGCCGGACCCCGCCAAAATATCAAAATTATTTTTCCAGCGCCTTGCGCAACCACGCCCGCGCAAACGTCCAGGTTCTTTCCAGCGTCCGCAAAGGTTTCCCCGTTGCCTCCGCGCACTCAGGCATGCTCAAACCCGAAAAATACTTTAATTTCACCAGCAACGCCGCCTCTGGATCCACCGCATTTAATTCCTCCAGCGCCTCGCTAATCGCCAGCAATTCGTCATCCGGCACCGTCACCAATATGCAGGAATCCAATTCCTCTTCCCGAATGGCATACCCTCCCTTCGCCAGCACCTGCCGCCGCCGGGCCCGTTCGATCAAAATCCTCCGCATCGCTTCCGCTGCCGCAGCGAAAAAATGGTGCCGATTCTCCCAGGTCGGATTTTCATTCCCTGCCAGCCGCAACCACGCCTCATGCACCAGCGCCGTCGGTTGCAATGTTTGCCCCGGCCTCTCCCGCGCCATCTTCCCCTGGGCCACCCTCCGCAACTCCTCATACACCAGCGGCAGCAAATCCGTGGAGAGTTGCGCCCGCCCCTCCGCCACCGACTGTAAAATGACCGTGAACTCGCTCACAGTGAATCACTTCTCAGCCCAGATTTAGCCACTTCATCAAAAACCTCAATCCGGTTATTGGAAACATGGGCTGTGTTCAGCGCGTATGCATGAAGGGGTTTTAGAGGCAGGGGCATTTGCGAGTCACAAAGCGGATGGCTTTGGCGATGTTGTTTTCTCCCATGGCAGAATGGAAGTCGGTGGTGGTTTTGTGTTGGGGTTTGAGTTGGCGGCGGCGCCATTCCATGCAGAGGCTGTTGGCCAGACGGCGAAACATGCCCGTGACCCAGAGGCCATTGGTGCTGCGGACTCGGCAACGATCTTCATTGAGCGAAACGTCGAGCCGTTGATGGAGTCCACTTTCAATTCCCCAGGACTGCCTGTTGGCCTGCAACCATTCAGTGGCGCTGAGGGTCTCTGGTGAGAGGCTGGTGACCAGGGCCACGGTTTCGTCCTTGCCTCAGGTGCGTTGGCGCACCAGCAGCGCCGCTTGGGCGGCAAAGGGAAAGCCGATGTTTTCGGGGACTACCGGGCAGGTCTGGATGGTGCGACTCTCTGGAACGCGCTTGTTCTTTTCAATCGTTCGTGCCCGTGTCGAAGTGGGTTCCAGAGGGGGAAAAACCCGTTGCGGGAACGGGCACTAGTTTTTGGATGTTCTGACGCAGCGTGGGTTGGTTGCCTTTGGCGGTAAACAAGTAGTCTGCCCCATGCTCCAGGACCAAGTCGCGCGCGGTTTGGTCTTGATTGTGCAGCGCATCCAAGGCCACGCGCCGTCCGGCCAGTTCCAATTCCCCGAAGAGTTCCCGCGCCACGGGGATTTCGTTGGTCTTGGTGTCCGCCAGGGCGCTGCCCAGGTAGAACTGGCTGGGAACGGTGACAGCGCTGAGCACCGCATCCCCGGGACCATGGTTGGGTTCCATGCCATCCACCACGATCAAATCCTCTGGCGGGGGTTGCCCGCGCACCTTTTCTTGAATCGCCAACAGGACTTGGTTGACCTTGGGTCCCTGGACTTTTTTGAGCAGGCGCGAAAAAGTCGATTGGCTGGGGGCGGGGTATCGGCCTTGCCGATTGCGGCGAAAACCCAGAACTCGCCGTTGGGCCTGGGTGAGGCGCCGGGCAAATTTGGGCAAATCCTTTTGTCCGCGGGGGGCTTCGCAAAGCATCGCCAGGAGCGACAGTGTCAGCAACGACCAGACCGGATAAGATTCAACCCTCCCGCGATATTCTGGAACCGATTTGAAATGCTCGGTGAGGGCCTGGATCTCTTGGACTTTGCGGTGGCAGCGGGGCACGGTTTTGCGCTCCACCCCGGCCAAGCCTGGCTTGAGGTGCTCGGCCTGCAAACTGCGCCGGGCCTTGGGGGCCAATTCACGCACAAACAACCGCTTGGGTCTATCGTGTTTGACATAGTAATCCCGCTGCTTGCGGCCCCAGCCATCGGTCAGACCCAACTCCACCCAGTTGTTGGCGGTGTAAATGGTGCCGCAAAATTGCTCCGGATCCACGAAGGTTTCCACCACCAGGATGGGGTGGTCGTACCGCTTCTGCCAATCCGCACTCAAGCGGTCCAACGTCAGGCGCAATACTCGCGAACCCAGATTGGGAACCGATCGCTCCGGCAAGATCAAAAACCTGCTGTTGTTAGCCACCAGGCTCAAGCGCCGATCGCATTGAGCCGCGCTCCAACCTATCCACTGCTCCCGGTGTTTCAGATGCTTGGCGGCGGCGCTGAAAAGCAACAGCGCCAACCACTGACCGTCGGCGTCCACCGCCGCATAATACAACTGCTCGCCCACTGGCTTGAGACCCCCCAGATAGTGGTGCCCCTTGAGCAACCGCTGAAATCGTACACGATCTTTTTTCTCGGGAATTAAAACCACCCGTAATTCATCCAGTACCCTTTGTTCGCATGCCGTCGGCTTGCGCGGCGTCTTTTTACTCATGCCGGCACGGTAAAAAACTTTGCCGAAGAAGTCCCGTAAAATCTACTTAACCTTTAACCATCAAGGGCTTTCAACCGAGGATGCATGTTCGCTGCTGGCGGCAAGAACTTCCAGAATCTCTCACCAGATCCATAAGGGATTTGGCTCCCCCCCCTCGTCAAACCTTTCTCATCCAGGCGTTTGCAAATCTTCCCGACGTTCAATGACCGTGTTACGGATGATTTGTTCTATTTTTTCGTCACATTTTATCGAATTCCGCGGGATATAGTTAAGAACCCGAATGCAACCAACCTACGCCCAGTTGAACGAAATTGCCGAGGGGCACGACGGTTTCGTGCGCGCGCTGGCCTTGCGGCTGGCACCTGCGCCGGGATTGGCGGAGGACATCACGCAGCAAGTATTTCTCGAGTTTTTCGGTAAGGCGGGCCAATGGGATTTGACCCGCGACGTGCGCCCGCTTTTGGCGGCCATGACCCGGAACGTGGCCCGTCGCGCGTGGCGGGAGAAAACCCGGCTGATGCCGGAAGTGGCGCACGAACTGGCCGAGCACATCCGGGAATTGGCCGAAGCGCGGGAGATCACCTGGCCCGACGAGGAGGAGAAGAGCGCTTTGCGTCGTTGCCTCGAGAAGCTTCCGCCCAAGAGCCGCCTCCTGATTGACCTGCATTATGAACTTGAACTCACGTCCGTCGATATTGCCGCGCGGATGGAGATGAAGGCGGACGCCGTGCGCCGCGCTCTCTTTCGACTGAGGGAGCAGTTGCGCCTCTGCATCCAACGGTCGGTGCGCGGGAGGTCCGGATGATCCAGCCAATTGACTGGAGCACTCGCCAAGCGCTCATCCAAGGTTACCTGGAGGGTTCGCTGACGGATGCCGAGAGCCGTCAATTGCTCGACTCCCTGCGGATGGACTCCTCGGGAGTGGATCTCATCATCGAGGGCCTTCGCACGGATTTCATGATTCGCGATGTGCTCCTGAAGTTGGGAAACTCGTCCCTGCCCTCCGCTGATGGAATAGTCGTTCCGCTATGCCTGGACGGCGCGGGCCTCCGACTTCATAAGCATCCGACGGCGGCGCGCTGGAAACCGCTGCTGGCACTCGCGGCAAGCGTTGCGTTGCTGCTCGGGCTGGCCTGGTGGTATTTCAGCCCGACGATGGAGGAGCCGATGCTGGCTGCCACCACCGGCGGCGTGCGGCTGGAACATATGGGCCAACCCCCCGCTGCGGTTTCCGCCGGCACGCGGCTCCTGCCGGGCGATGTCCTGCTCACGGAGACCAACGCCACGGCGGCCCTCACCTTCGGCAGGGAGCGGACGCGCTTGGATGTGGGCGCGGGCACGGAACTGCGGCTGGCCTCGCTGGCGGCGGGCAAGCGGTTTGACCTGCGGGCGGGGCGGGTGGAGGCGGACGTGGCGCGGCAGCGGCCGTTCTTCCCGCTGGTGGTGACGACGCCGAACGCGGAGGCGGTGGTGGTGGGGACGAAGTTCACGCTGACGGCGACCACGAACCGCACGCGGC
>SXGS01110504.1_pt1 | contig 11179 bp, 9 predicted proteins | sample 3174681 | NCBI WGS metagenome assembly SXGS01 (sample SAMN11356861, study PRJNA531348) | freshwater metagenome | isolation source: freshwater sample F1-80 | place: China: Fuxian Lake, Yuxi | collected 2017-12-25 | reverse complement strand
TCAACCATCATCGGCTAGCCCACGACAACCACACGAATATCCGCGGGTAACCTACGCAAAAGCGTCTGGATGTACTTGCCGCGCAGGGCGGTCCACAAGAAACCTCGCTGGGTGGCGCCCACCACCACGGCGTCGCAACGCAGTCGGACAGCGAGTTCCGCTGTGGTCGCCGCTGCGTCGTGAGATATCGCCCACACGGGCACGCAGCGTAGGCCAAGAGCCTCCACGTGCAGGGCGCTGGCCTCGAGCACCGTGGCCCCCTCCGGCGTGGGCGCGGCGAACTGCGGGTAGAAGAGGCCCGGCACCTCGTCGACATAGAGCACGAAGACCCGGTCGAGACCCCGCATCCGCGCCCGCTCCACCGCTTCCTTGAACAACTTCACGCTCGCGCCGCGGCTGGCCACGAGAATGCCGCCGTCCCCGGCCTCGGCCGCGGCCTGCTCGCCGGTCAGGAATCGTCCCTCCACCTCCACGGGCGCCGGCGGGGCGAAACGCGGCCAGCGAGCCAGGAGGCGGCTGAACCAGTCGCGCCGCGTCGCGAGCGCCACCAGCAAGCCAAAGGCGGTGATCCCACCGCCGAAGGCCGTCGCCAGTGGCTTACTCACGAGGTTGACGCCGAACGCGAGCATCACCGCGAGGGTGGTGAGTACGCCCAGCCAAAAGACGAGGTCCCGACGCCCCTCGCGCCAGCGCAAGACATCGATGCCGAGGCTGGTGAGCACGAAGGCGCCAAGCAGGCCGAAGGCGTAGAGCTCGCCGAGGATGACCATGTTGTTTCCCGCGAGCACCAGGACCACGCCCGGCACGACGGTGCTCACGAGGATCGCCACCCACGGCGTCTGGAACTGTCGCGATAGCGAGGCAACGCCGGCCGGCAAGAAGCGCTTGCGCGTGAGCGCCACCTGCACGTGGTAGTTGCCGATGATCGCGGTGTTCGCCGCGAAGCCGAGCAGCGCCGAGGCGCTGAGCACCACCGCCAGCTTCAGCAAGAGGCCGAAGCCCGGCCCGCCCACGAGCAGCGCCAGCTCGCTAATGAACCGTTCGCTCTCGTGGGCCTTCACCTCGGCCGGGAGCGCGCCCACCGCGAAGAAGGTCAAGAGGGGCACGGTGCAGATCACCGTCACCACCACCGCGATCATGCCCTTGCGAGGGGTGGCGTCGAGGTCGCGCATGGCCGGGGCGAGTTGCGAGAGTGACTCGAGGCCCGAGAAGGCGAGCCAGGCCCCCGAGTAGCCGAAGAGCAAGGCAGGAAGCGGCAAGTCGCGCGTGGCGAGGATGTCGTCGAGAATCTTCGCCCAGGTGTCCGGCGGAAAGCTCAGCGCGGCCACCGCGATGACCAAGAGGTCGACCAAGATCGCGCTGACCGCCAGCACGGCGCTGGCCCGGGCGCTCTCGCGGATGCCCACGATGTTGAGGAGCGCCAGTAGGCCGAGGAAGACGAGCGTGAGCGGCAGGGCACCGGTGCCGAGATCGTAGGCGCTGTCGATGTAGGCGGCCCCCGAGGCCGCGCTGATCGCTGCGGTCAGGTAGTAGTCCACGACGATGAGCTGCCCGCCGAGGCAACCCCACCAGGGCCCAAGCGCCTCGTCGGCCACCGACACCACGCCGCCGCCCTGCGAGAATCGTCGGGTGACCTCCACGATCTTGGCAGAGAGCAGCACGAAGCCCACCATCGTGAGCACCACGAACACGCCCGCCTGGTCGCCGGTGCTGCCGTAGAGCAGGCCGGGAACGTAGTAAACCGAGGTGCCGATGTCGCAGAAGACGACGGCCCAGACAAGGAACCAGCCGATGCGGCCAGAAGCACGGGACGACATGCAGCTGGGGCTAGCGATCCCGGTGTCAAGGACGGATCAAGGCCACGCCGCGCGGTATCAAGACGGCATCAAGATCCCGGCGAGCGGCGTTTCAGGGGATTAGTTCCACTGGCGATGTCGCTGCTCCTCGACGGCCTGCTCCTCGCCAGTCTCGGTGGCGCGAGCTGGGCCTGGCACCGGGATCGGCAGCGAGCCACCGACCAGTCACGACAGGCCGATGCGCTCCTGTCGCTGGCGCGGGCCATCACCGGCGCCACCAGCGAAGCCGAGGTGGCGCAGGGCGTGGTGCGGGAGGCGACGCGTCACGTGGCGCGCGGTGCGGTCATCTTGTTGTGTCGGCCAGAGGGCCTCCTCCGCCTGGCCAGCGACGGCGAGCAGGCCGACCCCGAGCGCGTGGCGACGCTGGTGCGCAACGCGCGCGCCGCACCGGGCGATCTGCTCGACCAGGACGAGCTTGTCGCCGTGCCCGTACGGGTGGCGGGCACGCTGGTGGCGCTCCTGGTACTGGTGGCGCCGGAGCCGGCCGCGCGCCCCCTGCTCGACGCCTGGGCCGGGCCGGCGGGGCTCGCCCTCGCGCGGGCGCGGGAGGCGGAATTGTCCCGCGACGCCGCTGCGCGCGCCAAGTCCGAAGAGCTCCGAAGCGGGCTGTTGTCCAGCGTCTCGCACGACCTGCGCACGCCTCTGGCCTCGATCACCGGGGCGGCGAGCACGCTGCTCGACAACCCGGGGCTCGACCCCGTGGCGGGGCGGGCGCTGCTCAGCTCGATTCACGCCGAGGCAGCCCGGCTCGAGCGCGTGGTGAGCAACCTGCTGGAGGCCACCCGGCTCGAAGCAGGGGCCATGCCGGTGAACCGCGCCTGGGTACCGGTCGACGAGATCGTCGGCGCCGCCTTCGCGCGCGTGGGCTCGTTACTCGACGGTCGCGACGTGCACATCGACACCGCCGACGCGCTCGCCTTCGTCGATCCGCTCCTGGTCGAGCAGGCCCTGTCCAACCTGCTGGAGAACGCGGCGCGTCACACGCCGCCGGGCACGCCGCTGGACATCCGCGCCGTGTCGCGACCGGAGAGCGTCGACATCGAAGTGGCTGACCGAGGGCCCGGGCTGCCGCCCGGCACCACCTCGCGGCTCTTCCACCGTTTCACCCGGGGACAATCGAACGCCCCCGGTACCGGCCTCGGCCTCGCGATCTGCCAAGGCGTGGCGCGCGCGCACGGCGGCGAGGCACGGGCACACGCCCGCGAGGGCGGCGGTGCCTGCTTCGTGCTCAGCTTCCCCGCGAGCGAGCCACGACCGGTCCTCCCAGCGGAGCTGACACGATGATCCGGCCCTCGGTGCTGGTCGTGGAAGACGACGCGGCCTTGCGACAGTTCCTCGCGACCGCGCTTGGCGCCCAGGGCTACCGGGTGATCGAGGCGAGCACGCTCGGCGAGGCGATGGTGGCGGTCACCTCCCACAACCCCGACGCGGTGGTGCTCGACCTCGGTCTCCCCGACGGCGATGGCCTGCGACTGGTCCGCGAAGTGCGTCGTTGGAGCACGCTACCCATCGTCGTCGTCTCCGCGCGCGGTCGCGAGGCCGACAAGATCGAGGCCCTCGATCTCGGCGCCGACGACTACCTCACAAAGCCCTTCGGCAACGGCGAGTTGCTCGCGCGTGTACGCGTGGCACTGCGTCACCGGGCGACGGGCGCGGCGCCTGTCGCGACCGTAGAGTGCGGGGGACTGCGTCTCGACCTCGACAAGCGCGTCGTTACCCGCGACGGCGCAGAGGTGTCGCTCACGCCCACCGAGTTCAAACTAATCGCCTATTTCGCCCGTAATCTCGGCCGCGTGCTCACCCACCGGCAGATCTTGCACGAGGTGTGGGGCCCCAACTCGGGCGAGCACGCCCACTACGTGCGGGTGTACATGGCGGAGCTCCGGAAGAAGCTCGAGGCCGACCCCGCGCGGCCGCAGTGGCTGGTGACCGAGCCGGGGGTGGGGTATCGGTTGCGGGAGGGGTGAGCGGCAGCGCGCCGTCGCCGAGATCAACCCCGCGAGGCCGGCGGACGTTTGCCCGGGGGGCCCCACCCCGCCGGTAGGATAGCCACCTCGAATGGGTGAAATCGAACGCGGCGAGCACCTGGTGCTCCGGCGCCTGGGGCTCGAGAACCTCGACGAGGTCATGGCGCTGTACCAGGCCTGTCCCACCTTCTTCCTGAGGCTCACCGGGAGCGCACAGGCCACGGTGGAGCACGTGCACGCCGACATCAGCGAGGGTCCGCCGGGCTTCGATCCCGAGCGCAACGTGTTCATTGGCCTCTACGACACCTCCTCGGACGAACTCGTGGGCTGCGCGAACGTGCTTGTCGGCTGGCCCGAGGCGGGTCACGGCTGCTTCGGGCTCCTGCTCGTCTCCGAGCGCCAGCAAAGGCGCGGCTTGGGGCGGGAGGCCTCGCTGCTCGTGGAGCGCTTCGCCCGGGAGCAGCACGGCGTGCGCCGGATGACGCTCGGCGTGGAGCTGGTCAACGCCCCCGCGCTGCAGTTCTGGCAGGCGATGGGCTATCGATCGACCGGCGAGCGCTTCGAGAACCTGGTGATGGACCGGGTGCTGGAGTGCGAGGCCTTCGCGAAGCTGCTCTGAACGACGCGGTGCCTGGCGCCGAGCTGCCGGCGCGACCTCACTCCCCTACCCACGCCACCACCACCCGCGTGCGCCACCCACCCCGCTCCCACCCGCTCGCCTCGAGCTCGGCCTCGACCGCACCGAGGGGAGCGGCGCCCCAGGGCGCCACGACGCTGTCACCGTCCGCCGCCGCGCGCTCGACGCTCGACGCTCGACGCTCGAAAGTCGAAAGTCGAAAGTCGAAAGTCGAAGTCGCCCTTACCCGACCAGCTTCTCCAGATCGCCCACGGTGTGACTCCCACAGAGGAACCCCACCTCAAACGCCGACGGCGGGAAGTAAACCCCGCTGTTCAACCACCGGTGAAACAGCTCGTTGTAGCGAGGCTTCACCGCCGGATCGAGCCCCGCGTCGGTCCGCGGCGGCGCCCCGTCGCCGAGCCAGGGCCAGACGATGGGGCCGTGACGCACCCACTGGACCTTCCCCTTCGGCATCGCGTCGAAGGCCTCCCCCAGCATCGCGAGGTGGCGGTACACGTCGCCCCGCGAGAGCACGTCGAGCGTGGCGTTCCCGGCCGCGAGGGCGACTGGGTTGCCGCCCATGGTGCCCGCCTGGTACACGCTGCCGGCCGGCGAGAGCCGGTCGAGGATCGCCGCGGGACCAACCACGGCCGACACGGGCAGCCCGCCGCCGACGATCTTCCCGAGCGTGACGAGGTCGGGCATCACGTCGACCACGCGCTCGTAGCCGCCGTAGTGGAAGCGGAAGCCGGTGATCACCTCGTCGAAGATGAGGAGCGCCCCGTGCGCGGAGCACAGCTCTCGCAGGCGACGGAGCCACTCGGGACGCTGCACCAGGAGGCCATTGTTCGCGGGCACCGGCTCGACGATCGCGGCGGCGAGGGTGTGACCGTGCTGCGCGAAGGCGTTGGCCAGCGCCTCCTCGTCGTCGAGCGGCACCACCACCGTGTCGGCGGCGGCCCCGGCCGGCACGCCAGCGCTGTCGCCGATGCCAAAACTCACCAGCCCCGAGCCACCCTTCACCAGCATCGCGTCGGCGCAGCCGTGGTAGCAGCCTGAGAACTTGAGGATCCGTTCGCGACCGGTGTGCGCCCGCGCGAGCCGCAGGGCCGTCATCACCGCCTCGCTGCCGGTGCACATCAGGCGGCAGCGGTCCCGTCCCGGGTAGCCGGAGAGGATGCGCTCCCCGAGCTCGATCTCGGCGCGGGTGGGCGTGCCGAAGGCCAGGCCGTCGGCCACGGCGCGCTGCACCGCCTCGATCACCTCGGGGTGAGCGTGCCCGAGAATCAGCGGTCCCCAGGCGAGGCAGAAGTCGGTCCACGCCTCGCCGCCCTCGCCGAACATCGTCGCCCCGCGACCACGCGACACGTAGCGAGGCGTGCCCCCCACGCTCTTGAAGGCTCGGACCGGGCTCGACACGCCGCCCGCGAGCACCCCTCGGGCGCGGTCGAAGAGTGCATCATGGATCGACATGGATCACCTCGAAATCAAATACATTTTCTCGGCCACGTGTCCACGGGAGCGAGCCGCTCGTCCCCTCCCCGCTCCGCAGCACCACGCCGTCGAGGGCGAGCACGCAGCTCCAGCGCTCGCCGTCGACGTGGGCGCCGAAGGGGATGGTGCAGCCACCACCAAGCGCGGAGAGCCACTGCCGCTCGGTCGCGACGGCAGCGGCGGTGGGCTCGTGGTGGAGCGCCGCGATGCGCGCCCGCGTGACGCTGTCCGACGCGCGACACTGGATCGCCAGCGCCCCCTGCCCCGGCGCGCAGGGCCAGCCGTCGAGCCCAAGGCGGAAGGCGCGCAGGCCCCGCAGGCTCACCTCGGCCCCCAGCCGGTTGAGCCCGGCCTCGGCGAGCACGATGGCGTCGAAGCGGCCCTCGCGGAGGCGCTCCACCCGCGTGGTGACGTTGCCCCGCAACGGCAGGACCTCGAGGTCACGGCCGTGATGACGAAACAGGGCCTGTCGCCGGGTGGACGTGGAGCCCACGCGCGAACCGGGACGCAGCGGGAAGGCCTCGTCGACCACCGCCTCAGCGCGGGCGATGAGCACGTCGTTGGCCCGCTCGCGCCGGGTGACGGCGGCCACCACGAGCCCCTCGCTGTCACCCACCGGCAGGTCCTTGAGCGAGTGCACGGCGAGGTCGATGCGGCCCTCGCGCAGGGCCGTTTCCAGGGCCTCGGTGAAGAAGCCTTTGGCCAGGGGCCCGGTGAGCGGCGCATCCACGATGCGATCGCCCTCGGTGTCGATGCCCAGGAGCTCCACGTCGGGCCCGAGGTCGCGAGCGACCATGCCGCTCTGCGCGAGCGCGAGCTTGCTGCGGCGCGTGCCAAGTTTCACCTGTCCTCCTTGAGCGCGCCGATGACGGCGTGACTGTAGCGGCGCACCGCCTGCCTGGCCGCCGAGAGCACCCGGCGACGCGTCGCGACGTCGAGGCCATCGAGCGCCGGGGCGAGCGTGGCCTCGATCTCGTGCTCCACGAAGGCCTCGCGGAGCTGTTGCACGCGGGCGAGCCGCTCGCGCGCCACGTGGGCATGCCACTGGGCTTGCCACTCGCCCATGGCCCGCTCCACCAGGGCCTGCGCGCGTCCACGGGTCTCCGCGTCGAGGCGCAAACCTGGGCCATGCAGGATCGTGTCGAGCCCCACCGACTGCCCGAGCACCTGCGCGGGACGCCCGAGGTCGATGGCCACCACGCTGGGCGGCGGCGACAACCACGCCGCTGGGGCCGAGGTGCAGGCCACGAGCGCCTGCAAGCCGGCCCCGGGGATCTCGCCGAGCGGGCGCGTGCCCTCCCGCGGCGTGCGGTTGAAAACCACCGGCTCGAAACCGGCCCGGTGCAGGCTCGTGCGAACTTGTGTTCCGATGCGACCGGCGCCGACCACGCCGACTCGCTCGCCCCGCTGCACACCGAGTCCGCGGAGGTTCTCGGCGGCGAGCTGCCCGATCCCGCGCCCCCGACGCACCACGCCACTGCGCCGCGCCTCGGTGCAGAGCCGCGATACGACGCGCGCGAGCGCGGCGAGGTCGGCGGCGCCTCGACCGTTGCTGGCGGCCTCGGCGAAACCGTCGAGCACTTGCCCGCCCACGTCGGCCTCGCCCTCCACGAAGCTGTCGAGACCGATGGCGATGGAAAACAGCGCGCGCACCGCCTCGTCGCCGCTCTGCGCCTGGGGCACGAGCGCGGCCCCGGCGCCTTCGAGTCGCGACTCAACTAGCGCTTGCAAGAGCGCGCCGGTCCACGCGGCATCGTCCGCGTCGATCACCCAGAGCGAGCGCGCACAAGTGTGGACTTCCACGAGGCCGCGCGCGCCCTGCGCCACCAGCCCGCCCCACTCGGCGTCGGACAGGGGTGCCGCAGCGACGGCGCGCAGGGAGGTGGGCGCTTCCCGCCACGTGAGGCCCACGAGGCCCACGTTCCGCTGCGCCTTCAAGAGCGCACCACACGATCCGCCGCCGCGAAGCCCGAGCGCGCCGCGTCGTCCATCGAGCCGCCGCCGCACCAGGCCCCAGCAAGGGCAAAGCGGGGGGGCAAGGCCGCCAGTTTCCGGAGGCGGGCCGCGTGTCCCAGGCCCGGGATGGCCACCGCGTGAGGGCGACGTACCAGGTGAAGCGCATCGAGGGTGACACTGCGACCCGTGAGCACCCGGTGCTCGGTCGCGATGCGGTCGCGCACGGCAGCGTCGGAAAGGTCGACGGCCGCTGGATCGCGGGTGCCACCAAGCAAGGTCGCGCCCGCCTTCAGACCGGCCGGGGCGCGTTCGGGGAAGATCGACGAGGTGAACAGGGTGCCGAGCACGGCAGCGCCTTCGCGTGGGCCGGCGAGGTATCCGAAACCACGCGGGAAGGCCGCGTCGGGGCTGAGCCAATGTGCGCCCAGGATCGGGGCGTACTCGAAGGGGGGGACGGCTAGCCAGGGGCAGAGCCCGCGCAGCTTCCAACCCGGGACGGCGACAACTAGCGCTTCCGCCTCGAGTGCGCCCTCGCTGGTGGTTGCTACCCAGCGATCCCCTCGCCGCTCCACGACATCGACCGATGTCGCGACATGGGACAGGGCCGCAGCGGCGCCGATAGCCCCGATGCCCGATCCGAGGGTGAAGGTGCCCTTCCCAGCGCTGGGGGCGCGCATCGCCGCCCACAGCGATCCCGCCGCGAAGAGAGACGGAAAGCAGCTCTCCATCTCCAATTTCTCAGCCTCTGTGGCCCAGATGCCGGTCACCAGCCCGCCCACCACCTCGTCGGCCACCGAGGCACCGAGCCGCGCGGCGAACCAGTCGCGCACCGAGGGGCCGCTCGCCGGGCGGCGGAAGAGGCCCAAGAGGAGCCCGGGCAGCTCCGCGAGCCGGAAGGGAAAGCGGCGCAGGCGCCCGCCCCGTCGCAAGTAGCGCGCGCTTCCGCCCAGGGGGGTGACCTCGCGCTGGAGCCCCAAGAGGTCGAGCAAGGCGAAGATCGCCCGCGAGCGCCCGAGAAAGGTCGTAGGACCCGCCTCGATACGCCAGCCCGGCAGCGGTTCCAGCGTCTGCGCGAGGCCGCCCAGCGGTCCCGGGTCGACAATCCGCACCCCGTGTCCTAGCGCCCGCAAACGCGCGGCGGCGGCGATGCCGGCGATGCCCCCGCCCACCACGATGGCGTCCATGGACTAGGCCGTCTCTGAGTACCGTCGCGTCGCGACGTCCGCCTCGAGGTAGCGGTCGAAGACCGCGCACACGTTGCGAATGAAGAATCGCCCGTTCGGCGTCACGCTCACGCGCGAGCCATCGATCGTCACCAGCCCGTCCTCGACGAAGCGCTCGAGGCGAGACAGCTCCTCAGCGTAGTCCGCGTCGCCCAGGTCCACAGTGAAGTTGCAGAAGAGCGACATGATCACCCGGCGGCGCGCGATGTCATCGGCCGTGAGCAGGAGGCCTCGCTCGACCGCGAGTTTCCCCTCCCCCACGCGCGCACCGTAGCGCTCGCGGTCCTTGGTGTTCTGGGCGTAGGCCCCGTCGAAGCCGCCGATGGCGCTCACCCCAAGGCCAAGCAGGTCGTGCCCGGCGTGGGTGGTGTAGCCCTCGAAGTTTCGCTGCAAGCTGCCGTTCTGGAGGGCGAGCACCAATTCGTCGCCGGGGAGCGCGAAGTGGTCCATCCCCACCTCGACGTAGCCGGCCCCGCCGAGCTTCTCGCGGGCGAGCGCCCACATGCGCGTGCGGCCGTCGCTGTCGGGGCGAGCGAAACGTTCGATGAGCTTCTGCTGCGGTTTGAGCCAGGGCACGTGCGCGTACTGGAACAGCGCGATCCGCGTGGGACGCAGCGTGGCCACGGCGTCGAGGGTGGCGCCGAAGCTCTCCTCGGTCTGCGCGGGCAGGCCGTACACGAGGTCGACACCCACTTGCGCGAGGCCGGCGCCGCGTAGCGTGCTGAAGGCCTGCCCGACCAGCGGGAAGGGCTGGGGACGGTTCACCGCCGCGAGCACCGTCTCGTCGACGTCTTGCACGCCGAGGTTCACCCGCGTGAAGCCGATCTTCGGCAGCGCCTCCAGCTCCTCGGAGCTCACAGTGCGCGGGTCGACCTCGATGGACAGCTCCGCGCCTGGACCCAGCGGCCACAGGCCCGCGAGCCCGGCCACCAGTCGCGACAGGTACTCACTGCGCAGGAAGGTGGGCGTGCCCCCGCCCAGCGCCAGCTGCCCAAGCTTGCGACCCGGTTGCTGGTAGGCGCGCCAGAGCGCCGCCTCCCGGAGCACGGAATCGACGTATTCAGCACCTAGATCACGGTTCTTCCGGATCTCCACGTGGCAGCCACAGTAATGACAGAGCCGCTGGCAGAAGGGCACGTGCACGTAGAGCGCCACCGGTCCCTCCCCACGCGAGAGCGGCTCGCGCAGCTCGTCCTCGGCGATCGGCCGGAACTGTGGAGCGGTGGGGTAGGAGGTGTAGCGGGGCGCGCGCGTGCGGTATCGGTCGACCAGCGCAGGCGCCGGTACCGTGCTCACGGCAGTGCCCTCACCGCGTTCACGAAGCGGGACACCGACTCGGGTGGCGTGGCGGGCACCACGCCGTGGCCGAGGTTGTAGATGTGATCGTGCGCGCCGCCGGTGGCGTCGAAGACCCCGCGCACCGCCGCCTCGATATCACCGCCCAGCAAGATCTCGCTGGCGACGTTGCCCTGCGTGGTCCAGCCTGGAAGCTCTCGCCGCACGGCCGCGAGGTCCGCCCCAGCATGGACCGACACCCCGGAGAACTTGGCCCTCCCCACCCGTCGTGACAGCTGGTCGGCCCCGCGAAGAAACAAGATGGTGTCGTGCTCAGCGAGGCGAGCGGCGATGCGCTCGAGCCCCGGCGTCACCAGCCGCGCGTACGTGTCGGCGTCGAGACGTCCCGCCCAGGTGTCGAAAACCTGCACCGTGTCGGCGCCCGCGCCAAGCTGCGCCAGCAGGTGGTCGGCCACGACGTCGGCGAGCCGGTCGAGCATGGCTTTCGCGCGCGTCTCGTCCGCGCGAATAGACTGGCGCGCAAGTGGAAACTCCCCGCCTTCGCCGTCGACCATGTAGCAGTAGAGGGTCCAGGGTGCGCCGGCGAAGCCGAGGAGTGCATGGCCCGGGGCGGCGGCGCGGAGCTGCGCCACTGCCTCGTAAACGTAGTCCAGCGATCCGAGCGTCCCCTCGAGCTGACCGGACTCGCGCAGCGGATTGGCCAGCCGTGGGCCGTCGCCCGGGGTGAACGAGAGCCCCATCCCGAGCGCGTCGGGGATCACCAGGATG
>SXGS01279328.1_pt1 | contig 11183 bp, 6 predicted proteins | sample 3174681 | NCBI WGS metagenome assembly SXGS01 (sample SAMN11356861, study PRJNA531348) | freshwater metagenome | isolation source: freshwater sample F1-80 | place: China: Fuxian Lake, Yuxi | collected 2017-12-25 | reverse complement strand
TCACCGTATCCTTTGAGTTGAAGTTCATTGATCATTTCTTTATCTGAAATAGCGGTTTGATCTGAAACCAGATCACCTTTGACTAATGGAGTCTCTTCCATAATGAAGAGAAAAACAGGGTTTTCCATATTTATGTTGACCTAAGTCAATGATTTTCTGTTATTTCTGGATTGAGATTCTAGAAAAAATAGCCTCAAATTCTAAATTATGACCAATTTGCTGTTTTAGTAGTTTAGAGTAGTTCCTAACTTGGTATAACTTGGTCATGTTGGGATTTCTAATCACAAAAGAGATTAAAATCTAATCTTCTCGTCAATATATTGTTGTAATTATTACTTCAATTTTTCTCATCAAAATTAGACAATCTGATGTACGGTTGATTCGTTTTGATAACTGTCATATATATCTGGAATTTGTTTCGTGTTTAATTCATTCAAGTTGGTACTTCATACACAAAATGACACACTAGAAAAATTCTGCAATACAAACCATATAAGAGAATTATAAAACATTTCCACAGTGTTAGAATTGGAGTTTTCCGAGATCTAGTTCTCATAGAGAAAATATGGTTTTGTTAATTATGGTAGATACAATTTGTAAATATACATCAACTCATTTTTGTTGAATGATAATATTCTAAACATCATAGAAATGTAGGGATTTAGGAGAAATCAGAATCTAATTCATTTAAGATTTGTTTTTTCTACAGTCTCTACACCAAGACTGTGATCTGATAAATCCACTCATGTTTCTAAAACCAAAGAGTTTATCAATATCTGATATTGAATCAGCAGATTTTCCACATGCAGGACATTTTGTAACATAGTTTATTGCTGGAATAGTCTCATTGTGTTTTTTTATAATTGTTCTAACTTCTCCAGGATCAAAAGCAACATCCCAGGACCATACTCCAAATTTACCGTCTTCATTTACTGCTTCTACCCATTCTTTTAGAGCCTCACGTTTTGCTCTGTTTTGCTCAGAGTCTTCTCCTTTTATTTCAAGAACCAAAGTGATTCCATTTTTCAAGCGTACCAGATAATCGGGCCAATATTCGTGCAAAATCCCATTAAATAGATACAATATTTTGAACCCTAGATGATCATTTTTTGCCCATGATTCTACTTGGGAATTTCGCTCTAGTTCTTGTGTTGCAGCTGCTTCCCATCTGCTATCATGTACTGTGAAATTGATATGAGAATGTAGAGTAGGATCGTTTGGTTTTCTAGTATACCAAGGTTGCATATTACCAGTTGATTTGATTGGATTTTCTTTGTTTAGAACTAGTCTTCTTTCCTGAGTGTTTGAGATTTTAATTTCACTTGCTATGTGTTTTACAATTTTTGTAAGATTAAATGCTATGATTAATTTTCTTCTAATTTCATCACTTTGATCAACACTAAGTACTGTGATTTTATCAGACTCTATGAAATCTTCAACAATTTTTACTAGTTGCATCATTAAATCTTCAGGACTTCCTTTCCAATCTTGTTTTATTTCTGGAAGAATTTGTTTTGCTGCTTGGAAAATTATCCATTGGATTCTAATTTTTGCATTAAGCTTGATCAAGTCAAGTTCTGACATTGTTTCCAATACAGGTTTACCGCTGATCACGCCGCTCATATCCACAGTTAATGAGAAATCATTTGATTTGAGCTCAAGGGGTTTTGTATCAGTAATATCCAATGTAATTTTTGAGGGAAATATTCTTTCAATTCTATCAATGTTTGGCCAAGAAATTTCATATTGGATTTTTTCTGGATCTGGTTGTATTCTTGTTTGAGCAAGTGTTGGTGCGGGAGGACTACTATCGCCTCCCTCATGCGGTAAAAAGGTAAATGGGACACCAAAGATATTGACATACTCAGGCTCAAAAAGCCCTTCATCATTAATTTCATAAGATGTTCTTCTTAGTCCTCTTCCAACTACTTGTTCGCACAAGAGTTGACTAGTAAATGCTCTAAGTCCCATGATATGAGTGACATTTGTTGCATCCCATCCTTCTGAAAGCATCTGAACTGCGATAATATTTCTAATATTTTGTCCAGGTTTTCCAATTTTTCCAACTGTATCTACTATCTCACGTAACTGTTCTCCATAATCCTTGGAAGAAAGTTTTTCAGATGCTTCTGATTCTGGTTTTGACTCTTCCAAATCCTTACTTTCTGCTTGTTTGAGTACTTTAGAATCAATATGTAAGATTTTATCTGCTTCACCTAGAGGTTCTAAATTAAATGCATTTTGTTTGAATGATTCAAAAACACGTGCAGCAGTTGCAGTTACATTACATACAGTAATCATTACTGGCGGAACTGGCGAATTTGATTTGTCCCATTCTTGCTTTGTTGCAAGCCAGTCTTGACCTAGTAACACATATGCATTTTTTACTAAATCTGGAAGAGGCTCTTCGGGTTTTGCATTGTTTCTTACAAGATCTGGCTTTACATCATCATCTCGATAAATATGATAAAATCTAGAACGGTATTGTTTATCAAATTTTCCACTATCATCCCTTACTGCAATTCTTGGAGTCTTTACCAATCCAGATTCTATTGCATCATTTAATGAAAAATCAGATACAATCCAACCAAATAAGGATTCATCATTTACATTTTTCCCACTGGGAACAAACGGTGTTGCTGAAAAATCAAAACATTGAATGATATTTCTTGTAGTGTGTATTCTATCTAGCCCTTCAATCCATTTTGTTGCTTCTTCTAATTCATCTTTGTCAATTTTAACTTCGACATTTGGATTTACTCTCCATGCATGATGAGCCTCATCATTAATTACAATAATATTTTTTGATTGAGCCATTTCACCTAAGATTCTTTTTGTAAATGCTTCATTGCTTTCAGGACCTTTTTTTACAACGCTTTTCTTTGGTTCTTCTAACGGCATTAAGACATGCCAATTATGAACAATGATTTTGGCCTGTCTTAGTTTATCAAGTAGGCTATCAGGAACTATTTGAAAATCGGCATAGATATTTTTTTTAGAAGATGGATACAAAACTTCCAGCCTTCTCTTGACTGTCAAACCAGGAGACATTACAAGAATATTTTTTGAAAATCTAGTATCTGTTGGATATGTAACCTTGTTTAGCACTTGCCATGCAATAAGCATCCCCATGACTATTGTTTTACCAGAACCTGTTGCCATCTTGCAACAAACTCGCTCAAATAATCCTCCATCTGATGGAATGATTATTCCTTGCTTTTCATTTGGTGGTGCCTCTACTAACCAGATAAGAGTTTCAATTGCTTCAATTTGGCAAAAGAAGAACTTGTTTTCTCTGATGTTTGGATTCTTCCAGTGATCCAATAATCGTTTTGTAATTCCAGTGATTCCAGGATAATTGTTATTTTTCCATGCATCGACTCTGCTTCGGATTCTATTTACTAGTTCTAGTTCTCTGAATTCACCAGGATCATCATACACTTGAGAGTCCTTTGATGCAACAAGATAACCAGCTGATCTTCTTCCCTTGACTTTGGCAAATTTTCTTTTTTCTCGGTCATAACTCCAATGAGATTGTGGTACTTCAAATGGACTGTTTATGATTAACTTATCTATGATTGCGCTCATTTGACTCGAATTATCCTTAGTGATTCTATTCCTCTATCGTCGATAATTTTTACTGCAACTTTTTTGTTAATTCCTAAATCAAATGGTAATGATACTATTCCACGATATTGTTCAATTTTTTCTTCGTCTATTTCTGCTTTGAGTGTTTTTGTTAATTTTGACCAACCGTCCAATAGTCCAGACATTGGGAAAAATACTTGACTTGGATACAAACTACGCCCATCATAATCCGTATCAAGTTCCCAAATTGCAATTTTTGATGAATCACCCGAATCAATGTCTCCTGTTTTTGTATTGTAATAATCAAATCCTTTAACTTCTACAACGTATTTTCCATCTTTTTGTTTTTTCAGTTCTACATCAGGTTGTCCAACAAGCCAAAATGATTCACTACTCGAACGTTTCTTTTTTAGATCTTCTGTAAACAGATCTGCATTCATTTGAACTTTAAGTAAAGCTACTCCTGGCCAATTCATCTCATCAATGTCTTTGGCAGCTTCTGGATCAAACTGAAATGCTGCAAATACTATGATTTGTGGTTTTGGTCTTAGAGTTTCAGCTTCTTCTAATGCGTTTGCTACTTGACGTTGTTCCAAAGGAGCGTAATCAGGTCCAAAAGACACCATTACACGTTTTGGTTCTTTTTCTTTGGTCTCTGCATCTGCGTGAAGCCACTGTGTCCTTGGCATGATTTCAACTCTAGAAAATTCTATTTTTTGCCCATTTTTACCTCGAATACCAGTTTTTTGTAGTTCATCACGCCAGTATTCCTGGCGCAGTGTTTCATCTGAACGTGAAAATGATATACTTGCATCAGTTTTTTGTGATTGTTCGTTTAGTTCAAAAGTTTTAACGACTACTGATGGTACTGCTTCCACTGTAAAAGGTCCAGTGATTCGTATTTTTGATTTATCAATTACTGGTTTGTCATAGAGAGTTTCCATGGATGAGGGTTCGTTTCTCACAATGGATTTTAGAGTTATATGAGATATTGTTTCATAATTGAAACCACTTAGCAAACCATCTTTTGGATATGCTAATTCATAGTAATCAAAAATACTTGTCATCAATCTTTGTTTGGTAAGAGATATTGATACGCGAGAAGTATCGCATGTAATCCATCTTCTACCCCACTGTTCTGCTACATGTGCAGTTGTACCAGAACCACATGTTGGATCTAAAACGAGATCTCCAGGATCAGTAGTCATTAACATGCATCTTTGTATTATTGTAGAATTTGTTTGGACAACATAGATTTTATTGGCAGCGCCTCCCAGTCGATCCCATAAATTAGTTAGAGCAGTTGCAGGAAAATCATCAAGAAATCGAACATAATTCAGCCTATTTCCAACAATGGTTAATCGATGAGTTTGTTCAAGTTTTTCAAATCCCTCTCTATTTGTTTTCCAATAACACCCTGATGGAGGATTGTATGATTTTCCTGCAAATGTAACTGTAAATGCTGAATTAATTCCTCCACTTTGAGAAACAAGTGCTGTTGGCCTGAATAATCTACACTTTAATTCACCATTGATCACTTTTTCAAACTCTTCTGTAGAAAGGTTACGACGCTGGCCATCTGGAAATTCTCCATAGTTATATAATATTGTAGAATTATCATCGAGATTTTTTTCGAAATATAGTTGTCTATATTTGATTTTTTGTTTATTTTTAGAATACCAAATTAAATAATCAGAAACATTATCGAGTGTTTTTTGTCCAAGACCCCCTGTTTTCTTGACGGTTATCAAACTCACAAAATTATCACTGCCAAATATTTCATCCATCAGCAATCTTACGCGATGAATATTTTCATCAGAGATTTGAACAAAACAACTACCACTTTCTGTGAGTAAATCTTTGGATAAAAGTAATCGATCTCGTAGATATGATAGATATGAATGAATTTCTAGTTCCCATACATCCCTAAATGCTTTAATCATTTCAGGCTCTTGTGTTAAATCTTCATCTTTACCATCTTTTACATCTCGTTTATTTACAAATGGTTGAAAATTTGAACCATACTTGATACCATATGGTGGATCGAAGTAGATCATCTGTACTGTGCCCTCCATTCCCTCTTTTTCCAGCAATGAGTTCATAACAAGTAATGAATCACCAGCAATTAATCGATTTGACCAATTTTGATCATGTTTGTAAAACTCAATGGCCTGCCTATTTGGTAAATTATTTTCAGGTAACTCAAAATAATGAAATAATGTTTGTTGACTGTACTTTTGTTTTTTCATTACATTTTCAATTACTGTGATTGGGTCGATTCTTTCATGCACATGTAATGAAACAGTATCAACTTCAAAACTAGTATTTTCTTTTTTACCACTCCAAATTAGTTGAGGATCAAGATGTGGATCATAAGAATATTTTTTCTTTGGTAAATCTTTGTCTGTTTGAGGAGTCACTAATCCAACAGGTGGATTGTAAGGTCGTTTTTTATCATTATGGGTATACTGTTCAATGTTAGAATCTGGGTTTTTAGTATCTTTAACAATTTTTTTCTTCTTTTTTATAACCAAACAAATTTTGTACACTTTTCTTACAGATTAGTATTGCTAAATTCTTATTTTATGAATATTAATTCAATTTATTTTTGTATAACCAATACATCAATCAGATTCCACATAATCACAAATACTTCTAAATCCACAGTTGTAGCAGGCACCTTTTTGTGGTTTAGCCTCAAATTCCTCATTTAGGATTAATTTAGGGATATTTCTAGGCCTTATTTTATTCGTAAAACCATCCGTTTTCAGTTTCATATTTTGTGGTAATAAAGCAGAAATAATATGTCAATCGCACTCTAAACTAACCCAAATTTACGAGTGAATCATAACTATTTTTTATTTTCCTATTCAAGTCCACGATAAAGAAAGAGATTGTGTTGTGTGTGTTAGTATAGAAAAATATCTTCTGCACACCAGTAAATATTGTAATTTTTTAGAACTTCATCAGTCATAACTTCCCAACCACATCCTTTCTTTGGTTTAAACATTAGTTTCTCTTTCTTTCCATACCATTGTTTGTTTTTCTTATCATATCTCATACAGAACCGAATAGTTTCAATATCTATACTATCTCGTACTTCTGTCTTAATCAGATGATTACTTTGGCAGTACTGAATCAGTTGAGGCCTGTATCTAGACCAACTTTGAGGTGTACAACCAAGTTTCTGCATCACTATAACATCTGGAATACCGTATCTATAATCCCCAAAACCCCATCCATAATCAAGTGCATCTCTGAATAATTCAATTTTGGATTCTAGAGTTATTGCTTTAGACATTACTCACTCAAATAATTAGATTCATTGCGTACGTACTAAACTATCCAAGAATTGTGTGTATGTCTGTTTCATCTTTAATGTCTTAATTTTATCTCTTAATTCCTTTGTAATTGGAATGTCTACTAATCTTTCTGACATGAAATACAGTACACCTTAGATGGTATTAAGAATCAGTTTGTTGTACCGTTTCTTTCTTCTATACATTTTATGACAGCAAGTGCAGAATATTTCATTAGTCTCTATGTAATAGCTACACATTCTACAATATCGTTGTCCTTTATCATACCCTCTGATTGATTCTTTATGTATATCATCACATAATCCCTTACAGCTCATCTTTGTTAGTCTCCAAAGTTGGTCTGTCTTGGTATAGTTGGTGATCAAGTGGTAAGGAAATATTGTATTTCTCTACAAGCTTGATCAATGTTTTTGAATTAAACAGGTATGCTGTGACTTGTTTCCTCTCTCTGTGAGTAATTTCTTTTTTTGCCTGGAATTTATCCGTAAGAATCTGTGCTATTCTATGTCGAGTAATTTTTCCATAGTCGTATGAGAAGAAAGTTTCTTTGTCTAATCTTCCCTTGATTGTATCCTGTTCATCTGTAAGATATTTCCAAAAATCCTCAAAGATGATAAGAAACTTTTCATCAATTGGTAACACTATCAACTCAAATAACTTGGCTTCAAAGCTGTTGTGAATTGATTCATGTCTTTCTTTGGTAAATTGCTTGACAACTTCTCTGGCTGATTCTTCATATTTTGTTCCAGATGATATTCTGATAAAGTCTGCAAATAATTCCTCATCTCTATTAGTTAGACCTGTTTTTACGATTGGTAATTGTTCTCGAATACGTGCTACTTTGTAGAATAGTAACGCATTTCTCAGTAAGTTGAAATCTTCTTTTTCCTCAGGTGTCAATCTCTTGATATTGGCTTCAGGAAAGCCTGTATTCATGCGTAAAATGACCAGTCTTTCTTTGAATCCCTTATCATATGGAATATTTTCACCGATGAATACTTTGAATCCAAAAGTGTTGTAGTACAGTTGACGTTTGTGACCTGTGTCTTTTCCAACAACTATGGCCATTTTAGAACCTCTGGTATAGCTGTTTTTGTAAAGTCGAATCTTGTCTTTGTTTGAATCTAAGTTTTGAGCTTCATCTTCAATTATTGTTCCATTAGCTTCCTCTCTTGTTCCATAGAAGTTATAGATTCCAGCATAGTTCAAATCAGTTTGATATAATACTCTATACCCAACATTTTTGATCAGATGACCAATCGTGCTTTTTCCACTTTCTGTATCTCCTACAATAAAGAGATAGTGTACAGTATCAATTTGATCCTGGCAATAAGTTGAGAAGGTATCAATTAGAATAACTATTCTGTTATTGTCACTAACATCGATGTATCTCTTGATTTTAGCTTCTAATTGTTCAAGTAGTTTTTCTTTAGTTGGCGGATTATTCTTTAACAAATCTAGATAGGATTTTGAGAACTCATATGCCTCATATGGTGTATCTTCTCTTTCTATAGGTGCAATTATCTTTCCTTCAAATGGAAATTGCTTGGATAATTTGATTTCACCATTTACATTTGCAAGAAAGAATGGTTCATTATCAATGGAAATAGATTCGACAAAAATATCTCCAAACCAACCTTTTATTACTTTTTCAACATCAGGAGTCTTTTCGAATTTAGATTTGGTTGGTAATCCTAATTCTTTTCTTGATGGTTCGTATTGATCTTCAAAGTCAATGTCATGTTGTTTTTCCTTGCAAATTGTTTCGTATTGTTCTTCTGTAGGATACTTCATACAGGTAAGACACCAGTGAGTCATGGTGTTTCTCCTACCAATTCTTTGAGAACTGAAATCTTTTCAGTTAGCTTGTTAATTCTCTCTTTGTTTGAAAAAATCTCGGATTGAATCTCAGCCGTATTTCTTATTTTAATTTTTGCTATACAGTACGTTATCTTTATATCTAATGTGTTTTAGTTTACACATTAGTACAGGTATAAAAATTGCATGAAAATTCAAAATATACACTGGATTTTTTAGATATAGAACTGAAAAAATTGTCTAAGATTTGTTTTAATGTGGATAGAGAATCTAGATCTATTTTAGGAATTATTGCAAAACATGGGCCTTCATCTGAAACAAAAATAACAGGTTTAGGAAAACGCAGAATAATTTTAAGCAGAGAAATAATTAGATATAGAATTTTAAAATCAGATCTTAGTGGAACCGACAACTTTCTTTCAATGAAAAAAGGTAAAAAAATTGGTAATTTACAAAAAGTAGAAAAATTATACAGCTTAACATTTAAGGGAGTTTTAGCTTCATTATCTGAAGTCTCATTACGAGAAAATTTTTGGATAAAACATTACATGAATATGATAACGGATATATCTGATAAAACCACTGCTCAAGAATTTCTTTTTCACATATATTGTCACATTGTTCTGTTTCTAATATTTAATTCAAAAAAAGAAGGGATGTTAACAAATTATGAAAATCCAGAAACAGATTTTTATGATGAATATTTCACTGAGGGTGTAATTGGCAATTTAATCGCTCAGCAATATGTCAAAGGAATTCCAATTGAATTTAAAGATATATTTGTTAATTCACTAGTACAATTTTTTGTCTCTACTGATATTGTAGGTAATCTTTTAAAAAAATCATTAAAAATTGATTATGATTCAACTAATACTGATGATATAACTTGGGAATATGAAGAATATGTTAATAATTTTTTTAGACAATGGATGTGGACTATGTTTTTAATCATTGATTATACTCCAAAACAAATTTTAAAATTATCTGAACGTGATGTAGCGTATGATTCTGTTGAAAGTCTCATAAATGTTCTAGATGAATTTGGAGAAGAAAGTGGAGATACATTCTCATTTATGGCTGAGGAAGAATTGGAAAAAATTGATCCTGATGTTGATTATGATCCCTATGCTTCGTTATTTACAAATTAATTTAATTGTGTTTTTTCTACCAATTTTAATTCTAAGAATCTATTTCTAGCCTCTAGTTGTTCCTTTTGTTCCATAGTTTCTTTGATTAATACCTGAACCTGTTTCTTGAGTATTTCCATCTCTGAACCTGTATTTTCCACTACCTCTACAGTTTCGTAAATCATCAGATTACTTTCTGCTCTTAGGTATTTTTCAGATAGTTTATCTTGATTTCTGATGTATTGACCAAGATATTTTTTATGGCCAATGATACCATGAGCAAATGATTCGTCTACTGCTTCAGCACATTGAGTAGCTGTGAAAGACCTTAGTGAATGTAGTGTTATTTTATAACGTCCATTACTGTCATATTTTTCCAAGAATCTAGGACATATACTACCTATCTTGTTTCTCATATAATCAAATTCAGAAATCTGTGTGTTTACTGATGTTCTAACATCATCATTTGTTCCAAAAACTAACTCATCTGAATTTATCTGATTTAATCTTCTTTGTAGAACATGTCTTGTTTCTCGTGTGACAAAGGTTGTTCTAGATTTTCTTGTCTTTGTTGCAAAAGCTGGAATATGTATCTCAACAGGAATCTTTGTTAGGTCAAAGTCTTTTTTCTTTAATTGTAAAGTTTCGCCAATTCTCATTCCAGAGTCTTTCATAACCATAAGCATGGTTTTTTTCTTGTTTGAGCAATTATCAAGCAAAATCCTAAGTTCATCATTTGTAAGTGGTTCAGGCTCTTCTTCTTCTGCTTTTGGCAATCTTACTCTTTTTCTTAATCTTCTACTATTGATGTCAAACCCACCAACATCCTCAAGAAATCCTTTGATGTGATTGAGATATTGTTTCTGAGTGCTTGGGTGTATTGCCTTGAAGGTCTTTTTGATATTCTTGTATCTGCCTAAATAGGTGATAATTTCAGGATGATCTTGCCCTAGCCAAGTAATCCATTTGTTTAGGACAGTATAGATCTTCTCCAATGCCTTGTCATCTTCTTTCAGATCTGAGATAATCTCTTCAGGAGTTTTATGATATTCAGATTCAGTAAACCTACCAAACTGAGTTAAGCTGGATTCTGCCATTTTTCTAGTGTTTATGGCAGATTTTGAGTTGAGATATTCTTCTCTAGTGTTAGTTTCTGGAATGTATGACATATACCAACTTATGGATTGACGGTAATAAGAAACGGTAAAGTTGAAACTTTTTTCTTATTTGCCATATAAGTATTGGAAAATACGAATATGTGTTGTCTAACCGTTAAAATATGGGCATTCTTGTTTGAATTTATCATGCATGGTGCCAATTATAGAGTGGG
>SXGS01764155.1_pt1 | contig 11185 bp, 8 predicted proteins | sample 3174681 | NCBI WGS metagenome assembly SXGS01 (sample SAMN11356861, study PRJNA531348) | freshwater metagenome | isolation source: freshwater sample F1-80 | place: China: Fuxian Lake, Yuxi | collected 2017-12-25 | reverse complement strand
TGCTGACTCGCGCTGCGACAGGCCCGCGCGGCGGCCGCGAAGAAAAATACCGTCCCCGCGGCGTGACGTCGAGCCAGCCGCGGCGGCCGCACGATCCTTTGCACCCCGGCGTGACGCGGGTTCGCGATTGTCCTGTCCCGAATGCAGTGCCGACTGCGATGTATTTTCGGGCGCATCCTGAGCAACGTCGGATACAATTTCCTGCAGGGCACGCGTCAGATCCGGCTCCTGACCATTCCGCGATGCCAGCGAAAGCAACTCAGCAGCAGTCCGATGGTCGCCCCGCAGCTTCTGAAATGCGCCGGCCAGCAACAGCCGATCCGTGGACAACGGCTGCTGTCCCACCCACTCCCACAGTGCCAGTCCCTGTTCTCGCGTCTTTTCGCGCATGTGGTCGCCATACAGTTCCTCCGCCGTGATCCATGCGCGAGTGCGATCCCCCTTCAGCCGCAACCCTGTCTTCAGATACGCGGCAGCCTGCTCGAACTCCTGCCGCGCGGTCAGCACCATGGCCATTCTGAGCCAGGGTGCCCGGCGCTCTCCTGCCTCAGTCAGCGCCGCCTGATAGGACTCCTGAGCCGCCTGGTAATCCTGTTCCCGAAAGGCATCGTCCCCCGCGGCCTGATGTCGCAGACTTCTCAGGCGCGCTGACATCGACGAGGGTGCGTCTCTGACGTCAATCGCGGGGAACTCCCCGCGCGCAGATTCCACCGTCGCCACTTCCGGTCCAGCCACGTCCGCCACGTCTGCATCCGGTTCCGGTTCGGCGAATTCCGGTGCCGGAGGAACGTCGAGATCCTCGGGACGCCTTTCGTTCTGCCAGTCCGGGTCCGGCTGCTGCGGGACCTGTGGTACCGGAGGCGTGACCCGCATGCGAGGCGGGAGAACATTGTCATCGCCGAGCTGCGCTGGTTCCACGGCACCATCGGCATCGAATGCAAAAGGCACGGACTCTGCCTGGATCAGCGGCTGATTCAGCAGAACGCTGAGTCCCACGGCAGACGACAGGAACCCATGGCCCGGCCAGATGGGACTCGCCACGCCATAGCACGGAACGGGACCGGGAATGCCATAGAGAACGTCGGCTCCCGGCCAGGGGGCATACCCATTCCAGGCTCCGTACAGTCCATATACCGGCGGGAAGAACAGTGCACCATCAGAATTCCGCATCATGGCTGGCGGAGTCAGCCACGGATTGAAGCCCTGGTTCCATCCCGCCGCCCATCCGAATGCCGGATGAGGGACCTGTCTCCAGCTGGCGGAACTGTAGCCGTAGCCGTAAACAGGCATCGCTGCGTTGTAGAACAGGTTGATGGACAAACCGGGGCCGTACGGCCAGACCTGGCACGGAAAACCAAACCCGCCGCCACTGTAATCGGGTGATGCAAATCCCGCAGGTCCGTGGCCTTGTGGAGCAACACCGGTGACCGGATACGCCGGCACTGCGGCAGATGGACCGGGCGACCGGAATGGCGGCACAGATCCTGAATGGTAAGCTGCACCAGAACCGTATGCTGCACCATGGCTCCGGCCGGAACTTCCTGCCGAATAGCGGGCGCCTGGCTGAGCGTTCACCGTCGTGCCGAAAACCAGCATGCCGAAAACCAGCATGCCGATCGCCGGGATGATGCCTGCCACCGTGCGCCGCACGGATGTCGTCGTGGTGCCGGAAGATGCCATGGAGAAAACTCCCTGAGTCTGTCGTTGCATCGCCACGCCGCGAGCCGTCTCCGGACGCATCGTCCGCACGGTCGAGCCTCACTCCGGTTCCATACCCTCGGATTCGCAAACGCCGACGGCCCTGCACCTGCCGACGGTCCTGCACACCGTATCATGACGCTCCCGCCCGACGGCGACAACCACTTTGACTTCGGATTGCAGTCCTGTCGGGAGAATCCCATCCGCCTGCCGCAGGAAAAACGGCGTCGTGGTGTTTCGTGAACTCAACGCGATGGTGCAGTCGTCATCAATCCCCGGAAGGCGTGTTTCCCGGAAATCGCCGCTCTGTCTTGACAGTTCGCAGGTTGTGAAGGATAAACGCTGAGCGAATTCAGGACCAAAGCGACGGCCCGCAGGGTGGCGAAAACCCGACGGGTGCCCCCGCGATATTCTTTGCTTCCGCCGGGACTCAGGAACGAAAAAGATGTCCAGACAATACAACGTGGCGATGGTTGGACTGGGATTCGGTGCCGAGTTCATTCCGATCTATCAGGCACATCCTCAGGCACGAGTGGCGGCCATCTGTCGCCGCAATCCGGAGGAACTCAGAAAGGTCGGCGACCGTTTCGGAATCGAGAAACGCTTCACAAGCTACGATGATGTCCTGCGCGACACAAGCATCGACTTTGTGCATATTAACAGTCCGATCGCGGACCATGCCTGGATGTCGCTTCGAGCGCTCGACGCTGGTAAGCACGTGATGTGTACGGTTCCGATGGCCACTTCTGTCGACGATTGCCGTCGCATCGTGGAAAAGGTGCGGGAAACCGGGCTGAAATACATGATGGCGGAGACGGTCGTTTACAGCCGTGAGTTTCTGTACATCCGAAATCTGTATCAGAGTGGTGAGCTTGGCAGAATTCAGCACCTGGCCGCGTCACATCCTCAGGATATGGACGGGTGGCCGGATTACTGGCAGAAAATGATTCCGATGCACTATGCGACGCACGTTGTCAGTCCCTGCCTGGGACTCGTCAATGGTCGTGCTGAATACGTCAGCTGCTTCGGATCCGGCACGGTCCGCGACGACATCGCGGAGAAGTCCGGAAATCGGTTTGCCGTGGAAAGCTGCCATATTCGCATTCGTGACACGGATCTGACAGCGCATATCTGGAGATTTCTGTACGACGTCGCCCGACAGTATCGGGAGAGTTTTGATGTTTACGGGACGAAACGCAGCTTCGAGTGGAGTCTGGTGGAGCACGAACCACATGTGATCCACACGGCCAGGAAGCCGGAACCAGAAATCCCGGAGAAAGTGACGATTCCGGATTTCGCGCACCTCCTGCCCGAATCCATCCGGCGATTCACGCTGCCTGAAGAGATCCATGACGCCGAACACCTGTCGTTTCTGCAGGGTGGCGGCCACGGCGGGTCGCACCCGCACCTCGTCCATGAATTCCTGTCAGCCCTGGCAGAAGATCGGGATCCGTGGCCCAACGCCGTCACCAGTGCCAACTGGACCTGTGTCGGCATTTGTGCGCACGAATCGGCACTCCGCGGCGGCGAAATCGTTCATCTGCCTGCGTTTACGCTGGCATGATCGTCCAGCCGGATTCGCTGACAGGACGTGTCGGAACGGTCCGTTCAGACGGAAAATCCGTTGACGCGACCGACGGTGGCGATGGCCGTGATCAGTTGCAGCAGCAGCAGCAGTCGCCAGGGTGTGATGCCGAATTTCGCCGGAGCGTCAAGGCCCTTCCCGCAATCAGCCGGGCTGCGTCGTCCCGCGTCGGATCCGGCAGCGGCCATCGTGACCCAGGGAGTCAGAAAACACCACAGTCGAGCCGCTTCACCCAGATTCTTGCCTGACAGCCAGAGCAGCATCCAGGTGAGGAACAGAGCTGTCGTCAGGCAGTCCCCGACCGAGGCCTGCAGAAGTCCGCTGAGATCCCGGTCGGCACATTTCCGCAGCGCCACCGCGCGACCGGACACGCGACCGACGGCCCCCAGGCCCCCCGCCAGGGCGATCACAGACAGCGGCAGACCAGCCGCGAAGCCCAGTTCCAGCGGATTCAGCAGCAGCCACTTCCACCACGTACGCGGAGACTGTTGATAGAACCCCGCGTGATTCGTCAGATTCAGCTGCCACACCCGGAAGAGCTGACAATTCGTCGTAACGTTCCACACCACAACTGTCAGCAGAAACGTGCCGAAGAGTATGACCAGCGCGCCTGTTTTCCGCCCGGGTCGCAGTAAGGCGGCAAACTCAGTCATCCGGGAACGGCGTGGTCCCGTGCGTCCGTCCACCGCTGTGGCGTGCTGCAGCACAGCAAACAAGACCACCGCTGCCACCCCCGGAAGATGGGCCAGACTGAGCAGCAGACAGCCGCACAGAACCACACCCGCTCCCGCTGCCGAAAGCCAGAGTGACCAGACTGCCGGCACTGTCAGCGACGTCACCGCCAGCCAGAGAAAACTCGTCATGGTCAGCAGGTACAGCACATCCGACTTGGGGAAAAACACCAGAACACCGGGGATCGTCACAAGGCAGCACGCCACCCGCCAGCTCGTCAGCCGGTCGTAGGCCCGCATCGCCAGCAGGAACAGCGGAACCCCGGCCGCCGCAATCGACAGTTGTGTCACGGCCGCCATCAACTGCAGCGCTGCCAGTTCGGTACGATAAAGGGGGCGAGCCAGCCCGGCCCGACTTTCAATCTCGCGAAACAGAGATTCGGACGTCCGGTCACGAGTCACTTCCAGAATTCGCACCAGTGTCGGGGAGCGAGCGGTTGCCTGCAGGGCGCACCAGCTGAACAGAAACAGGCCGGGTGGATGCGTTCCCACGTGCAGCACGTCGCCTTCTCGCATCCGATCTTCATACCCGACCAGCAGTGATGCGGCAGAATGCATCCGAAAGGCCGCCTCAAAAAAATATCCTGAGGCATACTTGTCATAGTTGATCCACAGCGGCTTGATTTCACGGTGCGGCGAGGGCGCAGCCATCAGGACCAGCCGCTGCCAGATCAGTGAGGTCAGAATCAGGAGCAGCAGCATCCCGGCGCTTCGCAGGAATCCGGACTTCCGCAGCACACGTTCACCGGCAACTGCGGTGCCCATGACCAGCAGTGCACCCGTGACCGGTGCCAGCAGCCGATCGCACCACTCCAGCATACTCACCGGCAGGTCATGGCGCGTCCAGACCCACTCGCCGGACACTCCCAGCGGAACCCGGGGAGCAGCCAGCAACAGCACACCGGCGACGGCGGAAATCATCGCCAGCCATGGGGCAATGCGGCGACGCTGCTGCGCTCGCCTCGTCCCGTTCAGACCGTGTTCCGATTGTTCGCAGATCGCGTTGATAACAGCTTCCTGATCGAAAAAGTCCCCTGACAAGGATGGCATCCTATTGGATCACACTGGAAACGGAATGCAGAAAAAATGGCCTGTCGTCGAGCGGGATACAGAATCGCCGCGGATTCGTTCGCCCTGAATTCTGAAAATGTGGTATAAGACGGCGATTTCCGGGAGCGCACAAGAACCGCCCCCAGCGGCGTTCTGATGGATTCGTGACTGATGCCGAACAGCCAACCCAATCCAGCCTGTCGAAATTTCGTGCTCCGCACGCCCGACGATGATAATCGAGACCGTCTGGTTTGCTCGGAGTGCGGCTGGATCCATTACGAGAACCCGCGCATCATTGTTTCGGCTGTGGTTCGTCATGGCGATCAGCTGCTGTTGTGTCGCCGCGCAATTCGCCCGAGATACGGCTTCTGGACACTCCCAGGCGGATTTCTGGAGATCGGTGAAACCCCCGAAGACGGCGCCCGACGCGAAGTCAGTGAAGAAGCCGGAGCAGACGTCCAGATCCGCCAGCTCCTGTCCATCTACTCAGTTCCCCGGATCGGGCATGTGCACCTGGTCTATCTGGCAGACATGATCACACCGGATTTCGCCTGCGGCACGGAAAGTCTCGAAGTGCGGTTGTTTGATCAGGTCTCGTCCCGGCTGCCATGGGACGACCTGGCTTTTCCCGTGAACCAGTGGACGCTGCGGGACTATCTGTCACTGCAGGGAAGCGAATTGCAGCAGCCGTTCACGACCCGCCCCGACGATCTGCGGCAGCGCATCAGTCCGGTGGAACATCATCCGGAGTTTCCTCCACCCTGTGCCGGTTCCGGGGGCAGAGCGTCGTGAAGCAACCCGTCTCCTGCGGATTCCTGGTTGTTCAGGGCAATCCGATCGATTCCTTCCTGCTGCTGCGGCACCCGAATCGCTGGGATCTTCCCAAGGGCCACGTCGACCCGGGCGAGACCGAGATCCAGTGTGCCCTGCGTGAACTCGAAGAAGAAACTTCGATCGCCGCCAGCGATCTGGACATTGACACGGACTTTCGGTTTGAGAACCGCTACCTGGTAAATCAGCGACGCTACGGCGGCACTGGACTTGTCGAAAAGACTCTCCGGGTCTTTCTGGGACGACTGATTCGTCCTGCGGAGATCATCGTCACCGAACATGACGGGTACCGCTGGTTCGACTGGCAGCCCCCGCACCAGATTCAGCAGTTTACGATTGATCCGCTGCTGGCTGCGGTGAATGAACATATTCGCAGAAACCGCTGAGGCTGGACTTGCTGAACCAGGTGACTTTTCGACGACTGATCAGAGGACCATCCGGCGGTTCGCTGCAGTCCATGGTGCGGGGCTTGCTCTGGATGTGTTCCTGCCCCTACGGAATCGCCGTAGCGCTGCGAAACATCGCATTCGACCGTGGCTGGAAGCAGGTCCGTCGCCTGTCCCGCCCTGTCATCAGCGTGGGCAACATCACGACGGGCGGCACCGGAAAGACGCCGATTGTGGCTGCCGTCGTTCGACTTCTGTGCGACTCTGGTCTCCATCCGGCCATTCTCAGCCGCGGCTACCGGGCCGATCGTTCGGGCATCAATGATGAAAAGCGAATGCTGGACCAGTTGTGTCCCGGTGTCCCGCATGGGCAGCATTCTGATCGGGTCACCGCCGCACAGCAGCTGACCTCCTGCCAGAACCCGGATGTATTCGTTATGGACGACGGCTTCCAGCACAGGCGCCTGTATCGCGACCTCAATCTCCTGCTGATTGATGCCAGCAGTCCTTTCGGGGAAGGATATCTGCTGCCTCGAGGGCTGCTCCGCGAACCGCTGACATCGCTCCGACGCGCGGACGTCGTGCTGATTACTCGCGCCGACCAGACGACCCCTGACCACCTGGCTGCGATCTGTCAGACGATTCTGCGGTACAATCCGGAACTGCAGCATCAGGTGTTCCCCGTCGCCTTTTGTCCGACATCGCTCATCCGGCCGGACGGTCGCACCATCGCACTGACCGATTTATCCGGCCAGCCTGTGTTTCTGCTGAGCGGTGTCGGAAATCCGCAGGCCTTCGCACAATCCTGTCGCAGTGCCAGCCTGCAGATCGTGGGAGAGCGGCACTTCGCCGACCATCACCATTATACCGAGTCAGATCTGCGGGAGGTCAGAGATCTGGCACACCAGGCAGGTGCCAGGTGGCTGGTCACAACGCACAAGGATCTGGTCAAGCTCCCGTCAGACGCGACCGATGTCGCTGCGCTGCAGATCGAGTCGGCATTTCTGGTGCCGGAACATGAGGTCCGCTTCCGGGAACTGGTCAGGGCTCAGGTGATGTAAAGGGCCCGACGGACAGTCCCGAGGGCCGGACGGACGGACGGCGAAATTCCGACCGGCGCGGGATCCGGTGCACGCGATTTACTTCCGCTGGCTGCGAACGAACACGGATTCTCCGGCTGTCGTGCTTTTTCTGAGGGACGCAGCGGAGTCAGCAGATGCGAATCAGCGGCGCACCAGAAGGTTCATCCAGCGGCTGTTCGCTCCCGAAAGCACGGCGAATCGTAACGGGGGAGATCCCGCGGGGTTCCGCTGTTCCGATGATGGCAGCGGCGGCACATGCTTCCAGTTTCTGCAGTTCCCTGAGCGCTCTCGCACTGCATTCTGGTGCCACCGCAGCGACGATCGTTCCTTCACTGGCAACGTACAGCGGGTCCAGACCGAGCAGTTCGCACGCCCCCCGCACGTCGTCTGTCACGGGAATGTCGGTATCCTGCAGGGCAAACGTGAGTCCGCTGTCAATCGCCCATTCATGCAGGACGGCGGAGATTCCTCCGCGGGTTGCATCGCGAATCGCGCGCAGCTGCGTGCCGGCAGACAGTCGCAGTGACGATACCTGATCCAGCACCGGACCGGAATCACTGGCCGGGGCCGGATCGAAGCCGAGGTCATTCCGGGCACACAGCACGGCGATGCCATGGCGCCCCACCGGCCCGGAAACGATCAGGCAGTCGCCCGGACGAATTGAGGGGGGGCCGGTCGGCACCGGATCAGTCAGTTCCCCGACACCGGCGGTGATCAGATACAGCCCGTCAGCGGCCCCCCGGGGTACCACCTTCGTATCGCCGGCGACGATCGTGACGCGGCACCGCCGAGCCGCCTCGGCAGCGCTGTCCAGGATCCGCTCCAGCACACTCAGCGGCAGTCCTTCCTCAATGATCAGACCACAGGTCAGCCAGCGGGGTACTGCGCCCGAAACGGCCAGATCGTTGACGGTGCCATAGACGGACAGCGATCCCAGATCTCCCCCGGGGAAAAACAACGGCGAAACCGTGTGGCAGTCGGATGTCAGTGCCAGGCGATTACCGCCAGCCACACTGTGTGCTGCGTCGGACAGAACGAACGGCGGTGTCCCGAACCGCGGCAGAATGGTTTCCGTAATCAGCCGTCGCGTCAGTCGCGCTCCCTCGCCGTGCGGCAGGGTAATGCGCGGGGAAGCAGGACTCACCTCAACAGGACAATTCCACTGCCAGCTCGATATCGCACCCATGGTTCTGACACCTGTACCTGACCGCAGAAAAGGAGAATCCGGAGAAAACCGCTGGCTCATTTTTCCAAACGGCTGTCAGCCGTCTAGAATTCGCGGTGGAAACAACCTGGGTGTCGGCGGGCAGACGGGATCCTCGGCGATTGTCTGCCCCGTTGTCGGTTCAACAGAAAGCTGCGATGATGAATGAGAAGATGAATCCGTTGGTTCTGGTGTTTGTGGCAGGCGCGGCTCTGTCGTGGGGAGTCTACGTTCCGCTGGTGCATGACGCCACGATGCGACTGGGCAGTAACCTGCGGGCCTTTCTGATGGTGGGGGTGGCCTATTTTCTGGTGGCCGTGCTGGTGCCCTCAGCCTTCATTTTTCTCATGAACAGTGACCCCACCGTCAAAGATCCGTCAAAACTGAACTGGGTGCCACAGAATATGCTGTGGGGAATCGCCGCGGGCACAGCCGGGGCAATCGGGGCTCTCTGTGTGATCTTTGCGGTACAGATTGCGGGCGGAAAAGTCGGACCATTGATTGTTGCTCCACTGGTGTTCGCGGGCGCTCCGATCATCAACACGATCGCCACCATGACCATCTTTTCGCACGGAAAGAAACTGGCCGCTCCGAGTCCGCTGTTTTATGCCGGTTTGCTGCTGTCCGCCGGCGGCATGGCCATGGTGTGGGTCAACAAGCCGAAACCGGTCGTCGAAGCACCGTCCGGCCAGGTTGTCTCGAACGCTGCCGCCAGTGTGCAAGCCCGATGAAGAACGACCAGATCGCAGAATGCTTTGAACAGCTGGCCGATCTGCTGGAGATTCATGGCGCGAATCCCTTCCGGGTGCGTGCCTACCGAAACGCCGCCCGGACGATTTCTGCGACTGCCGACTCGTTGTCCGAACTGGCTGCGACCGGATTCGATCTGACGGAACTTCCAGGGATTGGCAAGGATCTGGCGCACCAGATTCAGGAGATCGTCAGCACGGGAGAGCATGCGCAGCTGGAGGAGCTGAAAACCCGAATCCCGGCTGGCGTGCTGGATATGCTGCGGATTCCCGGTGTGGGGCCGAAGAAGGTCTCGGTGTTTTTCAACGAGCTGCACCTGACATCACTGCCGGAACTGAAGGCCGCTGCCGAAGCCGGTCGCCTGGCGGAACTCCGCGGATTCGGCCGGAAGACGGAGCAGTCGATTCTGCAGAACATTGACGCGGCCACGTCAGCTGCCAGCCGAATTTCGATTGCTGAGGCCATGGCGGCGTGTGACGTCATCGTCTCTGATCTGAGCAGACTGCCCGGAGTGACTCAGGCTGTGGCCGCGGGGAGTTGTCGCCGACGCCGAGAAACCTGCGGAGACCTCGATATCCTCGCGACAAGTGACGATCCGTCAGTGCCAATGAATTCTCTGGCCAAACATTCGCTGGTGAAGGAAGTTCTGCAGCAGGGGGACACCCGGCAGCGCGTGCGACTGCACAGCGGCGTGGAAATGGATCTTCGGGTCGTTCCCGCAGAATCCTTTGGTGCGGCCCTGCAGTACTTCACGGGCTCCAGGGAACACAACGTCGTCGTGCGGGGACGTGCGAAGGAGCTGGGCCTCAAGGTCAACGAATACGGCGTGTTTCGCGGTGACCTGGCCATCGCCGGTCGGACGGAGGAGGATGTCTACGCGGCTGTGGGGCTGCCCTGGATTGCTCCGGAGCTGCGCGAGAATCGGCGTGAATTCGAATGGGCCGACGCCGGCTGCCTGCCGGAGCTGGTTTCTCTGGAAGACATTCAGGGCGATCTGCACCTGCACACCACGGCCTCGGATGGCATGGCGGGCATTGAGGAAATGGCGCTGGCCGCAAAGGCTCGCAATCTGCGGTATATCGCGATCACGGACCACAGCAAGCGCGTCTCCATGGCCAACGGACTGGATTCTGATCGGCTGCGGGCTCACTGGGACCACATTCGGGAAGTGCGGGATCGCGTCAGCGGCATTCAGATCCTCTGCGGCATCGAGTGCGATATTCTGGAGGATGCCACGCTCGATCTCCCGGATGATGTGCTGGCAGAAGCGGACTGGGTGATCGCCGTGCTGCATTACGGACTGAGGCAGCCTCGGGCACAGATCATGAAACGGCTGATGTGTGCCGTCACGAATCCGCACGTGGACATCATCGGGCATCCCACAGGCCGGCTGGTTGGTCGCCGCGAAGGGGCTGACGTGAACATGCTGGAACTCCTGCGGGCAGCGGCAGACAATCGGGTGATGATGGAAATCAATGCGCACCCCAAACGGCTGGACCTGGATGACATCAGTGCCGCCGCCGCAAAGGATCTGGGCATTCCGATCGTGATCAGCACCGACTCCCACAGTGTCACGGGGTTTGACGTTCTGCAGTTCGGCATCGGTCAGGCGCGCCGGGCTGGCCTGACGAAGGACGACGTCGCCAACACAAAACCTCTGAAAGAGTTCCTGACGCTGCTCAAATCAGACTGATCGCCCGCAGGCTTCCTTGCGGGACGACGCGCATCCGGCGAATACCCTGCGGATCCGCCGGAAATCTAGTGCTCTGTCACAGCTAAAAAGTCGGATTGGCAGAATGATGAAAATCGAGGAAACTGCATGGCACAAGGAGGTGCGTCATGCGGAAGTTATACATCGTTCGACTGAC
>SXGS01299321.1_pt1 | contig 11185 bp, 11 predicted proteins | sample 3174681 | NCBI WGS metagenome assembly SXGS01 (sample SAMN11356861, study PRJNA531348) | freshwater metagenome | isolation source: freshwater sample F1-80 | place: China: Fuxian Lake, Yuxi | collected 2017-12-25 | reverse complement strand
GCCGGTTGCGGCCGCTCTACGGGGCCGGTCGCGGCGCGCCGCCCCCCCCCTTCGGCCCCCCGAACGCCCGCTGCGCCGCTTCGATGGCGTCGCCGCCGGGGGTGAGCCCCAAGCCGCGGAAGAACGTGCGCTGTTTGCGCGCGAACCGCCGAGAGTCCTGCTGCGTGAGCCGCACCGCTTCGTCCACCGACAGCTCGCCCGCGAGGTGGTCGGCGAGGTGCAGGTACCCCAACGAACGCATCGGCTTGCAGTGTCGCGAAACCCCCGCGTCGAGCAGCCGCCGCACCTCGTCGAGGTAGCCCGCGGCCATCATCGCCACCACGCGCGCGTCGATGCGGGCGGGCAGATCGTCGCGATCGACCCACACCACCTCGCAGTCACGGCGCGTCGGGTGGTCCTCGGCGTGCAGCGCGGACAGGGGGCGGCCGGTAAGCGCGTGCACCTCGAGGCCGCGCACGATGCGGACCCGATCGTTGGGGTGCAGGCGGGCGGCGAGCACCGGGTCGACGAGGGCGAGCGCGGCGTGCGGGTCGGGGAGCGCGTCGAACCGGGCGCGCAGGTGGGCATCGGCGGGGGGCGTGGCGACCAGGCCGTCGAGGAACGCCCGCAAGTAGAACGCGGCCCCCCCGCAGAGGATCGTCGGCCGGCCCTCCGCCATCGCGGCCTCGGCCACCGCGACGAAGTCGGCGGCCGAGAACGGCTCGTCGGGATCACGCAGATCGAGGCCCCGATGGGGCACGCGGGCCCGGTCCTCGGCGCTCGGCTTCGCGGTGCCGATGTCCATGCCCCGGTACACGGTCATCGCGTCCATCGCGACGATCGTGGCGCCCCACCGCTCGGCCAGCGCCATCGCGACCGCCGACTTCCCGGCGGCCGTGGGCCCGGTGACGACCAGCGGCCGCATCGTCACAGGCTCGTCCCGGCCACGCGCCGGCCTTTCCAACGGGTGGTGCCGCGAAGCTGCGCCTGGAGGGAGTTGCCGATCGCGGCGAGCCCGAGGAGCGCCCCGAGCGGTTGGCCCAGGAAGGTGAGGGGATGCCGCGACAGCCGCACCCCCGACGCCGCGTCGCAGAGCGCAGCGAGCACCTGGGCGCGGCCGATCCACGCCGCGGCGAGCTGGAGCCCGGCGAGGCCGAGCGCAGCCGGGTGCGCCCACAGGCCGCCCACCGACGGCGCCAGGACCACGACGATCCACGGCCACAGCTCGGCCTGCACCAGGAGCCCCATCGCCAGGATGGTGAGGGCTGCGGAGAGCTTGGGCTGCGCGGGGTCCACCACCGCGGCGTTCTTCTCGAACCCGCGCCAGAGCTGCCCGAACGAGGTGTACATGCGGGTGCGGGTGAGGTCGGGCCCGAAGCGCAGCCGGCTCCGCGCCCCGCTGGCCTTGAGCAGTCGCACGATCGCCACGTCCTCGGCGAGCTTGTCCTTCACCGCGGCGTGGCCGCCGATCTTCTCCCACGCGGCCCGGCGGACGAGCCAGACCTGGCCGTTCCCCATCGCGTCGTTCGGGCGGCGCGGGTCGTCGGCGCGCTCGACGTCGATGAAGCCGAGCATCGAGGCCCAGAAGAACGGCATGAGCCACCGCTCGGGCCAGGTGCCGAGGTGGTGGCCGCTGACCACCACCAGCACGTCGGTCTGCTCCCGCTCCATGAACGTGACACACGTGCGGATCGCGGCCGGATCGTGCCAGGTGTCGGCGTCGACGAAGCAGAGGATGTCGCCGGTGGTGGCAGCGGCCGCGGTGGTGATGGCCCAGGGCTTGCCGAGCCAGCCCGCGGGAGGCTCCGAACCCTCGACCACGCGGCAGCGGTGGGCGCGGGCGCGGGCGCCGGTGTCGTCGGTCGAGCGGTCGTCGCACACCACCACCTCGAGGTCGCGGTGGTCCTGGGCGTCCAGCGAGGTGAGCAGCCGGTCGATGACCGCCCCTTCGTCGCGCGCCGGTACGACCACGCTCACCCGGACCGCGGGCGCGTCGGCGGGGGGCGCGGGGTCGAGGCGCCAGCGCGCGCCGAGGGTCTTGTGGGCCTGGGCGACCGACATCCAGCGGGCGAGCGCCCCGCCGCCCGCCACCAGCCAGAACGTGACCGAGGCGGCGCTCATGCCGGCGCCGTGGCGCTCACGACACGCGCTCCAAGCGGCCGCCCACCGAGCGGTACTCGCCGGGGGCCAGGTCGGCGGGGATCCGCGCGACCGCGCCCTCGGCCACCACGTGCACTCCGTTGGGGACGTCGCGGCCGCTCGCGATGGTGACTCCCGCGCCGAGGCGTACGCCGTGTCCGAGGGCCACGCCCAGGAAGGGCACGCCGGTGTCGAGCACCCGGTCGCCCCAGCGGACCCGTACGTTCCCCCGGAGGTTCAGGTCGTGCAACGTCGCGAACGTGCTCACGAAGCAGTCGTCGCCGATCGCGCACACCTGCGCGCCGATGTGCCCGACGCTCGAACGTTGCCCGAGCACCGAGAGGTTGAACATGGAGTAGTTGCCCACGTGGGCGTGAGGGCCGATCGCGCTCAGGCGCGCCGTCACGTGGTCCTCGATGTGCGTGCCGTCGCCCACCCAACACCCACGGAGCACGCTGTACGGACCCACGTGTACGTCGTCGCCGAGCACACACCCGTCGAGGATCGCGGTGGGGTGCACCTTGCAGCGCCGGCCGATCACCGCGTACCGCGGCCGCAGGGGCGACCGCAGCCACGTCCACAACGGCGCCCACGGCCGCAAGACCAGCCGCTCCCAGATGTCCACGCCGACCGCCGCGAGGGACGCGCGCAGGTAGTGGACCCAGTGGCGCACGGTGGCCCCCGTGCGCACGTCGATCGCCCAGTCGAGCGTCTGTCCGGCCCCGAACGGGCCGGGCAGGGTGCTGCGCCCGGCGAGGCCGAGCGGATCGACCCGCACCCCCCGCCGCCCGTCGCCCCAGCGCACCCCCAGCCGCCGCACGGGGCTGGCGCCGGGCAGCGGCTCGTCGCCGACCGCACCGTCGCGGTACCAGGCCTGCGGCTCGACCTCGAGCTCGCCGACGCGCAGCGGCCGCTCGACGACCGCGAGCTGCGTGCCCGGCCCGGCCGCCTTCAGGAACGAACGCAGCGTGCCCGCGGCGAGGTCGACGTCGTCGTCGACGTACAGCGTGTCGGGGTCGGCGCCCACCGCTTCCGGGGTGACCGCCGCCTCGGCGCGGAGCCCCAGGCGGGCGAACACCTGCTCCTGCCGCTCGCGCAGGGGGCGCCCGCACAACCGCAGGTCGGCGGCGGCTTGCCCCCAGGGGGCGACGATGGACCCGGTGGCCACGCGGACCACGCGCCGGGGGAGCGACATGCCGTCGCCTTATCCCGGCGCGCCGTGCCGGAGCCGGTGACAAGTCTTGACATGCGGTTTTCTTGCGGATCCGCTGATTCTGCGAAGGTGTAGGGTGTAAGCGATGAACCGCGAAAGCCCCGCCGAGGGGCGTCCCCCGCGAGGCGTCGGGGGGACGAACACGGTGCGCCTCCGCTGTACAGTCGCGACGGGTCCGTCCTCCCCCCGGGCCCCGGAGGTCCCATGAGTGATGCGGCAAAATCCCGCGAGCTCCTCGCGGAGCTGAACGCAGAACGCCAGAAGGGTACGAAAATCCGCCGGGCCCTGACCGGTGGCATCCTGCTGATGTTCGCGCTGGCGATCGGAAACACCTACCTGAAGGTGAAGAACTTCGACAGCGAGGCCTTCCTCGCGTCGCTCGGCGAGCAGACCAACGCCAAGGTGTGGCCGCTGGTCACCCGCGAGATGGACAAGATCGCGGCCGACGCGGTCCCGGCGCTGAGCAAGGCCGTGGCCGACGAAGCGGCGGCCATCATGCCCAAGGTGTCGGCCCAGCTCGTCGTCGAGGAGGCCGCGTTCCGCGAACACCTGCACGAGCGCATGAAGTCGTCGCTCGACGCGGCGTTCCGCACTGCCGCCGAAGCGCAGAAGGTGAAGCTCGAGGAGCGGTTCCCGCAGTTCACCAAGGACCCGGCCCGCTACGACGCGCTGTTGGGCCGCCTCAACGCCGGCGTGCAGCACTGGGCGATGGAGGAGTTGGACACCACGTTCAAGGCCCACATCGACGTGCTCCAGTCCATCAACGTCAAGGTGCAGTCGCTCCAGACCCTCTCCGAAGCCGACCGCGAGAAGCACGGCGACCCCGAGGCCCAGGAGGTGCTCGAGCTGTTCCTCGAGATCATGAACGCCCGCATGGAAGGGGAGGTGAGCCGTGGCTGATTCCACCGACGCCGTCAAGGAGATCGAGACCCTGCTCGCCGCCGAGGTCGAGAAGGAGCGCGCGGCCAACACCATGACCATGAAGGTCGGCGGGGGCCTCTGCGTGGTGGTCGCCGGCTACCTGCTCTGGGTCAGCTCCGCGATCGGCACCCTGCTCGACCCGGTCGGGCTCGCCACCGCCGCCAGCGGGTTCGCCATCGGCGCGGTCCCCGAAGCGTCGGCCGAGGTGCGGACGCTCGTCGTCGACGGTGCGCCGGAGCTCGTCGGCATGGGCGCCGACGAGCTGATCGGCATGATCCCGGGCTACCGGTTGCAGCTCCAGGCCGAGTTCGACCCGGTGCTCGACGACGTGTCCAAGGTGCTCGCCGAGGCGGCGGTGGCCGAGCTCGCCCGCTCCGGCGGCGACCCGAGCGCCACCTACACTCCCGACGAAGCGCTCGCGGCCGGCGCCGACGCCGCCATCGCCCACCTCGACGGCACGCTCGACGCCGCGATGGACCAGCCCGACGACGAGGGCGGCACCCCCCGCAAGAGCATCGAGGCGTCGCTCGTCGCGCTCGAGAAGATCGACGCCCAGCTCGCCATCATGGCGAAGAAGGGCGGGGATCCGCGGGAGCGCGAGCTGCTGGTCGCGTGGCTCGGCGTGGTGGGCGCCCACAAGGACGCCGAAGAGGTCGCCCTGGTCGAGGACGCCAAGCAGGCGGCGAAGGCCGCGGCGAAGGCTGCCGACGCCAAGCCCGAGGCCAAGCCGGCCGACGGGGCGAAGGCGCCCGAAGCGCCCGCTCCCGAAGCGCAGAAGCCCGCCGGAAACTGACCGAAGTGGACGGCATCGCCGCGGCGGGGGCTCCCGTCGCGGCGATGCGCTGCGCGCCGGACCCGGCCCGACGTGGGGGTGGGTCGCGGCGCAGCGCCCCAAGGCCTACAAGGTCTTGAGGAACTCGACCAGGTCGGCCACGTCGCCCTCGGGCACGGCGGTGACATGGCCCTGGTTTCCGAGGCCGGGGCGCGTGGTGTCGACGACGTTCTGCGGGTCGTCCAGCCAGGCGTCCGGCGGGACGGTCGGAATCCCGACACACGCGGCGTCGAAGTCGGTGTCCGGATCGTCTGGAGGGCCGACCACAAAGGTCGTCGGCCGATCTTCGGGCTGTCGCAACAGATCGCACAGGGTCGGCACGCTCCCGTTGTGCAGGTACGGGAAGCGGGCCCAGATGCCGTCGAGCGGGGGCGGGACGTACCCGGCCTGCACCTCGACGACGGTGCCGTTGTCCTGGGAGATGACGAGGCCGTTGAGGTCGTCGGCGAAGTCGGCCATGCCTTCGGCCCGCCACGCGTCGGTGCCCACGTCCACGACCTCGGTGCGGCGGGAATAGTCCGCCCCGAGGCCGTGGCAGCTCGCGCAGTGGGTGGCGTACACCGTGGCGCCGCGCGCGGCGGCCGCATCGTCGATGGGGAGCCCGGGCAGGTGGTCGGCCCACCGGGGCGACGGCGTGTTGAAGACCGCCACCGTCAGGGCGTCGACGTTCCGGCCGTTGTCCTGGAGCCAGGTGTCCAGGTCGTGCAGGTCGGTGCCGCGCCCCACCTCGTTCCACAAGAAGTTGGTGAAGATGGGGTTCCCGCTGACCACGCTGCCGTCGCTGAGCCACCGCGTCTTGTGGCGGAGGGTCCACCACACGGCGGGCTTGCTGTCCGCCGGCGCGTCGTCGAGGGCGCGCGCGCGGGGGGCGGCGAGGGCCGCGGGGCTGAGGCTGGACCACGCGTCCGCTTCGCGGCGCGCCAGGCTCAGGCTCACCTGCGCCAACGAGGTGTCGAGCCCGTGCACCAGCGGGAGCGTGCCGCCGACGGCGGGGAGGCGGGCCTGCGCCCGTTCGAAGAGCGCCAGCTCCTCGGCGGTGGCGCCGCTGAGGTCCTGGTACATCTCGGGCGTCAACAGCGGGAAGAACGTGCTCGCGAGCTGGAAGTACTCGTTGGCGCGCGTGCGGCGGTTGGTCAGGCCGACCACGACCTTGCCGAACATCTCGGTGGCGTGGCAGGCGTGGCACGACACGCTGAACGCCGGGCCCCACTCCGTCTGCACCGCGCCCATCCCCATCGGGTCGCCCGCCACCACGCCCTCGGGCAGCGGCACGCTCCCGTCCGCCGGGTACCGCGCCAGTCCCAGCCAGTCCGCCATCTCCTCCATGTCGCCGAACCCCAGGGCCGAACGGGCCAACGTCTGGAAGTCCTCGCGGCCGGGGTCGGTGGTTCCGGGCTCCAGGAGCCGCGAGAACGACTCGGACGGCAACATGACCCCCGAGATTTCGACCGGCCACGCACCCGCGATCACCAGGCCCTCGGCCGTGACCTCTGCCAGCGCGTCCTCATCGAGATCGTAGATGTTGTGCCGATCTTCGCCGGGCGCGAGCTGGGCGCTGGCGCTCCAGTCCGCCGCTTGCCGATCACACACCCCGTCGGCGTCGGCGTCCAGCCCCGTGACGCAGCCGGCGTCGGGCTCGACGCAGGCGGACAGCAGCACGAAACTCGTCAGGTACGGCATGGGGCTCCGGCCGGGGCAGCGTATCTCACGGCGGACGCGCCGCGACCGTCCCGAAGCGCGCCGAGCCCGCTGCGCGTCCGTCGCCGGGGGCGACGGGTCCGCCGGGTGTGCCCGCGCCACCCTACGCGCCACGTGTCGCGACAAACGTGTTGCATTGGGGGTGCCGTAGTTCGCGGTGCGAACAAAAATGTTCGTCGTCAGGCCGACATGGCTGAATGGGGGGCACGATCACGATGGGTTCTGGCTCGATGGGGCAGGCGGCGGTGACACACGCGCCAGCCTCGCCGAGACATTCCCGCGGGGCGCGCTTGCCCGGGGGCTCGGCGCGGCGCACAATGAAGAAGTCGATTCGCCCAGCCCCTCGGAACGTACAGGATGTCACCGAGGCAAGCAGGCGAATCGCGAAGGGCTGTCAGGCCGGGCGTTTCATCGCTCCGACAGCGCCCCCCTCACCGGATCACCCCAGAGGTCCGCATGCACGCCGTCAACCAGCTCGACCCCCTCGCCGTTCTCCCGGGAGAAGGCACCGCGATAGGCTCGGTGGTGTCGAGCCCGGCACAACGTGCCGACGCTGCGTTGGTCGAGTCGGTCCTGGCGGAGGTCGAGGTGGCCTACGCTGCGGCGTGCGTGGCGGTGTACCAACGGGTGGCCGAGATCGTCCTCGAGCGGTTCTTCGACGGCGACCTCGAGGCGATGACCCAGCGCGCACGACATCACGCCTCCTTGGCTGCGCTGCTCCGCGACCCCCGCCTTCGGGTGCCGCCGGGGCAGATGTGGTACGCGATCCACCTGCTGCCCCAGTTGCGTCAGCTCGGGAAGCTGGCCGCAGAGCTGCCGATGTCCCACCATCGCATCTTGCTCCACGTCCGAAACCCCGAGGTGAAGCTGCAGTTGGCGGTGCGGGCACAGCGCCTCTCCAAGCGGGAGCTCGAGGCCGAGGTGAAGCGGTGGCGGACCGGACGGGCGCCGGTGCCGGTGTCGCGGGCTCCGGGGCGGGGGGGCGCCGCCGCCGCGCCGGTCGTGCCCCCCGCGGGCGTGCACGGGGCGTCGGACGTCCCGGAGCTCGGCACCATGGTGGCGGACCTCGCCGCCCTCGTGGAGGCCTTGTCCACGTTGGGCAATCGTACTCGATTGCGGTGTGATGCGCGCACTCCGGACTGGCGACACACGTTGCGACGCGTGGTGGACCGGCTCGACGAGCTGGTGGACGACTTGGAGCCGAACGCGCAAGACATCTGAACTGTGGTAGGATCAAACAATCAACCCGGCTCCCCATGAGCCACCTGACAGGAGTATCCATGGCAACCGCTGTCGTGAAGGACAATCACCTGACCTACAATGGCAAGGCCTACTTCCGTGGTGGTGCGGAGGATGTGCTGCTCGGGTCGTATGGGGAGAAGAAGACCCCCCTCACCAAGGCGAACTACCTCGAGGTGCAGCGGACGCTGCCCGCGAACAAGTTCAAGATCCGCAGCGTCACGATCGCGACGATCGACTGGACCAACTCGGTTTCGTTCTCGCTCGGCGCGAGCGCGGTGGTCTCTGGGCTGGTCAACGGCGTGCCCGTCAAGGCCTCGGCGACGGGCAACCTCCAGGCCGACTTCTCGAACACCGGCCACCTGCGGCTGGTCAAGATCATCGTCGAAGCGGCGGTGATGAAGGACGCCATCAACGCCACCGCGAGCAGCCTCGCGGAGTTCCGCGGTTACGGCAGCGACGCGCGGGTGTGTCACGAGCTGTGGGTCGTGCTCGAAGCGACCCTGGCGCAGGCGCTCTCGACGAGCACCAGCTTCACGGCGAGCGCCTCGGCGACGGTGGAGGGCTTCGAGCTCACCGGCACCGTGACCGCGGCCGGCGGCACCAAGTCCACGAGCAAGGTGACCATCTCCAAGGGCAGCTCGTTCGCCTACCTGCTGGCCCAGGCGGACTGGAACAAGTCCGGGCTGAAGAAGACGACGATCAAGAAGCTCAGCGACGACCAGTGGAGCCTCAACTGATGCGCCCGACGTCGCGACAGGGCCAACGCATCACGACGGCGTCTGTCGCCGACACTCGCCGATAGGTGTCCGTCGTGTACGCCTCGAGCCTGCCCCTCGGGTTCATCACGGGCGACGCGTCGATCTTCATCCATCGCAGCGTCGGGTCCCGCGGGGTCAACTCGCCCGAGGACGTGGGGATCGTGGCGGCGCGACTGCTCGCCCTCGGGTTCGACTGGGCCGTGCCGGGCCCCGGCGGTGCGTGCACGCCGGAGGTCATCGCCGCGATCGAGCTGTTCCAGGCCGTCACCGAGGGCGTCGACGTCGTCCGCCACACGCGCGTCGATGGCCGCGTCGACGTCAACGGGGCCACCCTGCGGTGGCTCGGGGCGGCCAACGCGCCGCGGTGGGAGGCGTTGTCGTCGGGGGGCAGCCCCGACGCGGCGCTGGGGTTCTGCACGAGCTGGCTCAACGAGGTGCTCGAGAGCGCAGTCCTGGCCTACGAAGGGGGCTACCGGCGCGCTCACCCTGGGGCGGCGCCCCTGACGGTCGGCGACGCGAGCCCGGAGCGCGGCGGCAACGCGCCGCCGCACCGGGGCCACCAGACGGGCCTGGCGTGCGATCTGCGCCTCCCGCACCGGAACGGGACGGCCGGCGGCCTACGCACCAGCTCCGTACACTACGACCGCGCGGCGATGCGCGCGCAGCTCGCCGCGCTCGCGCAGCACCCCTGCCTCCAGTTCGTGTTCCTCGACGACGAGCAGCTCATCGAGGAGGGCCTGTGCCGGCCGCTCGCCGGGCACGACGACCACGCGCACGTCGAGATCGGGGCGCCGGCCCGGCTGTAGGGGGCGGGCGCGCGGGGTGACGGCTGGGAGTGCCGGGTCTGGATCGCGCCGGATTTCGACGAAGCCGACGCGCTTTGCCGGGTTGACCAGACTGGAGTACCGTTGGTCAAGGGGTGCGGATGTCGATCCAGGTGAACGTACTCGAAGCCAAGACGCAGCTCTCCCGGTTGCTCGACCGCGCCGAGGCGGGGGAGGACGTGATCATCGCGCGCGCCGGGCACCCGGTCGTGCGCCTGGTTCCGATCCGCAGCGGCGTGCTCGATGCCCCGCGTGTTCTTGGGGCGCTCAGGGGGAAAGGCTGGATCGCGGACGACTTCGACGCCCCGCTCGACGAGGACTTCCTGTTCACGCCAGGCGCAGACGACCCGCGGGAGCGTTGAGCCGGGCAAGACGGTCCTCGTAGACACCAACGGCCTCCTGTTCGCGCTGCTGACCCCGGAGCGCCTCTCGCCGCGGGCGCGCCGGGTGCTCGAGGATCGCAGCAGCGCCCTCGTGTGGAGCGCCGCCAGCACATGGGAGGTCGTCGTCAAGACGAGGCTCGGTAGGCTGGATCTCGGCGGCGACGTCGCGACTGTTTTGGGGGAGCAACTCTTGCGCATGGGAATGCGGATCCTCCCCGTCGAGCAGGCCCATTCCTTGCGGGTCGCGAGCCTCCCTGATGTGGATTGGATCGATACCAGTGGGGCCTCTCGGCGTCATGCGGACCCGTTCGACCGGCTGATCGTCGCCCAGGCCCTGGTCGAGGGGCTGCCGATCCTCAGCTCTGACGACCAGTTCGACCGCTACCCCGTCGAGCGCGTTTGGTAGCGTCGCGGATAACGGAGCCCCGTTCGGCGCTTGGCAACCTGACCCATCACCCAGCTTCTCCGCCCCGTGGGTGGCGACAGGGTAGGCGCGGACGACGGTCGGCGCAGCCTCGTGGATTCGCGTCGTGACCGTCGTCGGTGACTCACCGTAGAGCGGCCATCACCGCCGCCGGAGTGACGATGTCCTCGCCTTCCGGGCGTCTTTGACCCAGAGGGCGCACACGAGGCGCCGCCCCCGGAGGAACGGCGCAGACTCGGCGCGCCCGCGGAGCTCGGCCATCCACCGGGCCACGTCGGGGCGGGACGCCCACTTTGCCTCACCGACCAGGACGCTCTCACCGTCGAGTGACTCCGCGACGACGTCGAACTCGATCGGACCGTCGCGCCCGTTTCCCCACCAACGCGAAGCGGGGCCCCAGCCGATGCCCCTGATGCGCAAGCGCGGCACGGACTCCCTGGCCAGGATCTCCCAGGCTTCGGCGCAATGCTGGGGGAAGGCCAAGCTGAGCCTTGCCTCGACAGGTTCGAGCAGGTCGCGCTGCAGGAGCGTGCGGGCGGGTTGCACAAACCGAAACCAGAACGCAACCAGGGGGTCGTCGATCCGGTACAGGGTCCGCTTGGAGGATCGCTCGTCCTCGCCGAACGGTACTTCCTTGCGGAGGTAGCCGAGGTCGATGAGGTTGGCCAACGGGCGAGTCAACGCCCCAGAGGGCTTGCCGATGCGCGCGGCGATCTCGGAGAGCCGGCTGCAGCCTGCGCCCACCAGTGCGAGCAGGGTCGAGGCCTGCGTG
>SXGS01221390.1_pt1 | contig 11186 bp, 7 predicted proteins | sample 3174681 | NCBI WGS metagenome assembly SXGS01 (sample SAMN11356861, study PRJNA531348) | freshwater metagenome | isolation source: freshwater sample F1-80 | place: China: Fuxian Lake, Yuxi | collected 2017-12-25 | reverse complement strand
TCCGATGCGGCCTGCCCGGACGCTCGATCCGAACGCCCGCCTCCTGCTGCAGGTGAAGGTCGAGCACGCCGACACCGCGGACGAGATGTTTTCCAGGCTCATGGGCGATCTCGTCGAACCCCGCCGCGAATTCATCCAGGAATTCGCGCTGGAAGCGGAAGTCGACGCCTGAGGCTTATGGCAAGCCTCTGCAAACCCTGACTTGAGCAGGCTTCCAGCATGCAGTGCCAGGATCGCCGTTTTCGAGTTCAGGTCGAGTATGGCCGCTGGCAGGCTCCTTACGCGAGAATTCCAGCGCGCGCCCTTGCTGTCCGGCAGTGTTCCGACGGGTCGACTGCGCCTGTTTCGAGTTCGAGGCGTGTGCCAATAGCCCCGCACGAGGCAAAAGCAGCAAGCATGTTTCGCGGCAGGCTCCGTGAACCGGACTTACGCGAGGAATGTAAGTGTGCGGTGGGTACCTCCGCCACCAACAGCTCCGGGCGCGAAAGCTGCAGCGAGGATCGTCGAGCGTTCCTTCGCGCTCCAGCGGCGACGGCGTTCCGGACCGCTCGAAAGCTTGATCTCGGTCATGCTGTGCAGCTACGCGCGCTCATAAGGACAGGGTTGAGTGCCCTGCAAAACGCCCCGCTCACCATCCCACAAAGCGGCCCTCAACGCAGCGACACAAACGCAGCGACACAGAGGAAGTGAGCGCCCCAATTGGAATTGTTTGCCTACCGAGGGGAGACCTATGCCGACTTGCTGCACATTTCCGCAGCTTTGCAGAACATCCCTCGGACCCCATTCACCCTGATTGGGGCCCGAGAGTTCATGACCGGAATCTGGCCGCTCCGTCAAACCGCTTGAAGAATGCGGTTCAACCGTCCTCAGTCAGCCGAGGGGCTCAGTTGGCCGCCGGCTGCACGCCCTTGCCGATGTGCCGCTCGAAGAACGCCAGCGACTGGCTGAGGGCTGTGTTCCAGTCGTCGGCCTGGTCGGGTGAGAAGTAATGGTCCATTCCCTCGAGGCGCACGAGTTTGACGTCGCGGCCAGCCGCGCGCATGGCCCGCTCCATGACCTCGCTCTGCTCGAAGGGGACCGTCTGATCCTCGTCGCCATGAATGATGAGAAGCGGGACGCGGATACGATCGATGTTCCGGGCGGCCGAATAGCGTTCAAGCATCGCCCCGTCCCGGTCCGGATCACCGATGGCCGTGGTCCAGTATTTATAGGCTATGCCCTGGCTTCCCGAGCCGCCGCCCGACAGGACCTCGCCATCATCCCCGACCCTTACCCAGCGCAGCATCGCCGTCAGATCGGAAATGCCGGCGCCCGCCATTGAGCATTTGAAGAGGTCGGCATTCTCGAATGTGGCTGTGAAGGCGACATAGCCGCCATATGACCAGCCGGCGATGCAGACGCGCGCTGGGTCAGCCAGCCCCGTATCGATGAGATGTCGCGTGCCGTCCACGACGTCGGCCTGCATCCGCTGACCCCACTGCCTGTGCCCGGCTTCGACAAAGGCTCGGCCAAATCCGCCACCGCCGCGGAAGTTGGGTTGCAGCACGGCATAGCCCTGGCTTGCAAAAACGATGGCGAAGGGATCGAAACCCCAGGTGTCGCGCCCCTCCGGACCGCCATGCGGTACGACGATCAGGGGCAGGTTCTTCGCATCCTTCACGCCGGGCGGGAGCCACAGATAGCCCCAGAGATCCTTCCCGTCGCTGGCCTTGTAATTGACAACCGACTTCGTTGGCAGGCGCGCCGCCTCCACGCCCGGCCGCGCGGAAATCAGACGGCTTAGCTGACGAGTTGCGGTGTTGTATAAATGATAGGTTCCAAGGTCCTGAGGTCCGGTTGTCTCGACCACCCAGAGGGCGCCGTCCTCGCCCGCACGATCGATGAGGCGTACATTGCTGGCTTCCCCTATCGCATCGACAAGACCCAGCCAGTATTTTGCGAACTCATCGTCTTTCGGCTCGCAGGTCCAGCGATAGCCCCACCAGCAGGTGCCCAGTATCGTATTGGTCTTGCGATCCAGAATGGCGTTGCTGACGTCGAAGTCCGGATTCGTGTGGACCGTCTCGATATACTCGCCCGTGCTGGTATCGAAGACATACAGCCCGCTCGTGTCTTCAGATTCGCGACGAGCCAGAACGAAAACCTGGCCCGGTTCAAGGGCGGGTCCCACGCCCTGGAAGGTCGGTCCGGAGTTAGCGCCCGAGGCGCCTATGAAGCGAACGACTTCAACCCATTCCGTCTGGCCTGGTCCGCGCCGGAACCAGGCAAAGCCCCGCCCGCCGCTGATGACGTCCTGCCGCAGGACCGGACGACCCGTGCGGTCGACGATCCAGCTGGCTGTTGTGCGGGATCCTTCTTCAACGACGACAGATGTTCCCGTTGAGACATTCACCCGCCACAACTGGAAGCGGCCCGCCAGAAGAAGGATGTGGTCCGGATCCTCCGGAAGATTGCTAATGATACGCGGGCTGAACCAGCGTGGCAGGTTCTGGTCACGGGGGTCAAAGAGTGTCAGCTGGCCCGACCCGTCGACGCCTGAGGACATCACGTGGGAGATCCTGATGAAGGCGTCGTCCAGGCGGCGGGTCCGCTGCGCCGACCCCCGCTGCTGCGTCACGGGAACGCGGTAGCTGTAGCCAAACACGATGCGGGCGTCGGATTTGAAACTGACAAAATCGATCTGCATCGTGTCGCCTTGGGCGCTCTGTATAGGCGTCACCTTGCGCGTGTCGCGATCGAGGACAGCGAGGACGTCGCCAATCGCCTCCCTTCTAATGAAGGCGATGAAGCGACCGCTGGGAGATATGCTGACCCCGCGCACCGTGTCGTAGCCGACGAAGGTTGCAACCGGCAGGGGCTGTGCGTGGGCACAAGCGATCGACAGGGGGAACGCCGCCATCAGGGCGGCGATCAAGAGAGCATACACGCGTTTCATAAACCCATCCTCTGGGGCGCATCGCGGGCTGATCTGGTGTTGGGAGCCCGATCGCGACCCTTGCCCGACGCCGACTGAACGAGTTGCAACAAATACAGACGCGGGCTTGCGGAACAACCCTAAGGCGTCAACTTTATGCCGCCTGACTAAAGACCATAGCGCGCCTTTGTGTCGGCCGGGACGGCGGTGGCGTCCTGGAACCAGCCGGTAATCGAATAGCGTCCCAGCGGAGCAAAGGGCGGCACATAGCTGACCGCGTGGTTCTGCGGAACCGTGAAGATCATCATGGCGTTAAAGCGGGGCAGGAAGCCCTCCTCAATATTGTTGTCGGCATCGAGAAACTGCAGGAGCCCGCCAAAATCAGGACGCCAGTTCTTCGCAAAACTCATCACGTAAGCGACCAGCCGGCCCTTGTGGGGATCATAGTCATTATGCAGCGTCAGGAAGTCGCCCGGCGCATAGAGCGTCGCCTGTGCGTCAGCCCGCACGATCTGCCGGAGACCTGTGATCGCGCGGATCCGGTCAAGCATCGGTTGTGAGTTGAGAAGCTCAAACACGGCATGCAGCATCAGATGGGGGTCCTTGCGCTGCAGATACGCATCGACCATCGGATAGCAGCGATAGCGATACCGGAAGGCCTGGCCCGCCTGACGCTCGATGCGTTCATGCAGGGCGACAACATCTCCCGCCGCCAGGCTTTCCAGTCGCGCAGGGTCGATCTGCTGAGGACCTGTCTCATCATGATAGGCCAGCCCCCATGGCGTCTCCGAAGCCAGACAGGCGTGAAGGCGCTCGGCGTCTGCGGGCGCGAGGGGGTTGGCGATCACGAGCCGCCCGCGTGTCGCAAAGCTGCGGCCGAGCCCGGCAATGTCCAGACCGGGATTTATGTCCATCGGGGCTCTCTTCTGCTGAGGGCGATGATCCGGAAGGGTTGCGGCGCCCGCTCAGTTCTCGCCGCTCAGCCGTACGCGGATGCCCTTGCCGCCGCGGGGGGAGCCCATCAGGAAGCTGCCGAATGAGGCGCTCTTGATGGAGACCTCATCGCCCGCCCGAACATTGCGCACAGCCTCGGCCTTGACCTGTGTCCACACCTGGCCATTGCTCATGTAGAAACTTGAACGGCCGCTGCTGTGCGACACGATCCTCTCGATGGTCGCTGTTACGCGATAAGGCTCAGCATCCTGCATGTTCCCACGCATTGGAGGCGCGACGACGCCCGCCCGCCTATCCCCGGCCGTGGCCGCTGACCCCTCACCCGACCGCGGAGTAACCGCCACTGTTCCCTCAGCCATGCGCCGGGCGCCCAGGGTTGCAGCCGCCGCATCATAACAGGCCAGCCTCTGTGCTTCCGAAGGGGTGGCTAGGCACGTATTGATCCTCTCAAGCGCCGCCTGCGCCGCATCCCTCTCCTGCGCTCCGGACGGGCCGGACGAGGCGGCTGCGATGACGGCCGCCATGATCATGATGAAAGGTCGCATCGCCGGGTCTCCGAGTCTGTCCAGATTAAGCCTGTCTCGATTAAGCATGGCTGCTAAGCTCGGTTGCGCAGGGCTGAGACAAGCCGCAGTGCAACGCTCCCGCAGTCTGCCATTCCCATGCGCCCGTTCGCAACAGGCCCGGTCCGCGCGAACGGCCCGGCGGCCACCATGCCGGTCCTGGCGATAGCCTGAGTGGGCAGCCTGAGGGGCCACGTTGCCAAGGACGCCTCCAAGGTCGGCTCGGGTCAGTCCGGGCGCCGGGGCCCTGCGCGGCGGCGCGCTCAGGGAGCGACCGGAGGCTCGGATGGTGCGGACGGATCATCACAGCTGCGCGATGGACGCTTGCAGCCCGATCAACCCGCGCGCGCCTATTTCGCGGTGATTGCACGTGACCCAGAACATGTGCGCAGGGCGCTGCGGCGTTGGTCGGTGTGACGGAACAAGCGGGACATCAGGCCGAGGCCTTGACATGTCACACCGCGTGCAGAGCCGCGGCCACCTGGCGTGGCTCATGGTGAGCGGTCACGCCTATGACTGCAATACCCTCCGACTACAGACAGTCATGGCTCACATTACCTAGGGCCGCACAGGGCCCGATAGATGCCGTTCGTGAGTTCGGTGATGCCCGAAAATCCTGGGGCAGGTCAGCGCGGTTCAGGGCGGGCTGGTCTTGAAAACACGACAGGTTCCTCTGGTGGGATCGCGCGCTTTTTCAGCGCTGCGCCGATTGTGGTTGTGGCGCCAACCTGGACGCGCCGCCAATCAGACTGGCCGTTCGACTACTTCGAAGAGCTAGGTGGTTCTGCGAGCGTAATTTCGTCACATTTCGTTTTCTGGATCCTGTCAGCTCGCTGATTACAGAATTTGAGAAGATCAGCGCGATCAACCACCGGACCGCCGCGATTCAGCTTCGACGGCAAGAACTGGTTATTTTGGAGTATTGAATGTTTTCGAACAAATCGCGCTTTGGGGCATCCGCAAAGGATTTCGGTTCGGCCGTCTCGAGGTCTGCCCTGGTGCTTGGCGCATCCCTCTCGTTGATCGGTTTCTCGTCGCCGGCTCTGGCCCAGGAGGCCGCCCCTCAGGAAGCTGATCAGGCCGAGGAGGAAACCAATGATACTGTGACCATTACCGGATCACGTATCCGCCAGCGCGACTTCGAAACGGCCAGCCCGATCGCCACGGTTGGCGCTGAAGAGATCGCCCTGACCGGCACGCTCAACGTCGAAGAGCTCCTCAACAGCCTTCCGCAGGTCGTTCCGGGCCTGACGGTCACATCCAACAACCCATCGCTCAATGGTTTTGCGACCGCCGATCTCCGCGGCCTTGGACCGGGCCGTACGCTCGTGCTGGTTAACGGCCGCCGCGCCAATCCGTCAGATCGTTCCGGCGCTGTCGACTTGAACACCATCCCGGCCGCTCTGATCGAGCGCGTTGAGGTCATCACCGGCGGCGCTTCGGCCGTTTACGGCGCTGATGCCGTCGCCGGCGCGATCAACTTCATTCTGAAGGATGACTTTGAAGGTCTTGAAGCCAATCTGTCTTCCGGGGCGACCGAGGACAATCTGGCGCCGGAGTTCTCGGCTGACGTGACGATCGGCACACCCTTCGCCGACGGCCGGGGAAATATCACAGGTTTCGTCGGTTATTACTCGCGCGCCTCTGTTCCCGCGACGGCGCGCGGCTGGACGGATGCGCGCGGCGTAGCGCGCGATCCCGATGGCAATGTCGTGATCGTCCCGCCTGGCTTCGTTGCTCCGACCGGCTGGACATCATTTAACCCCGGTGGATCGGGCACCTCGCCATGGGCATCCGTTACCTCTAGCGGGACAGCTTTTAGCGTCGCCAACATCGCCGCTGTGACGGGCCTCACACTCGACAACAACTGCAACGCGTCCGACGGCGTCCAGAGCACGGGCGGCACAATTCGCTTCAACAGCGCTGGTGGTATTGAGCCCTTCCAGAACTGCCCTTTTGACCTCAGTGGAAACCAGGCTACGGTAGCGAGCGCCGGAGATCGCTATAACTTTGCGCCTGATAACTTCCTGGTCCTTGAGAACGAGCGCATCAACGCGGCTTTCTTCGCTGATTATGATATCAATGAGTCGCTCAGCTCATTCCTTGAGATGACCTTCACCAATTCGCGTTCGCAGCAGCAGCTGGCGGCGACGCCCGTGACAGGCCTTACGGTGAACGTCGACCTCGATCGGGCAGTCGGCACCGTGGCGGTCAACCCCTATGTTTCTGCCAACAGCCAGCTCCTGCAGCTGCTGAACCTGACCCATGCCAGCAATCTGGATAACAAAACCCTGTCCATGAGCATCCGTCCCAACCAGGGCGGGTTCCGCGTGGGTACGGCGGAGACTAACGCGCTGGCGCTGACGAGCGGTTTCCGTGGGTCGTTCGAGTCGGTCAACATGGACTGGGAAGTTTTCGGCTCGTATGCGCGCAACTCGACCGACATCAAGGCTGACAACAATGTCGGCAAGACGGCCATCACACAGCTGATCAACGGATGCGGCGTAACTTCCAACACACTGCAGCGGGCCCCGATCACTGCTCTGCCGAACTGCCCGTTCCCGAACAATCAGCTGTCTCCGTTCACGGCCACGGGCAATACGAACAACCCGCTCGGGCTCAACTCGATGAACGCAGCTCAGCTGGCCTTCATCAATGTCGATACAACTGACGTTATCACTTATGAGCGCAGCGTCATCGGCGGTTTCGTGTCGGGCGAGCTCGGCGACTTCTGGGGCGCGGGTGCGATCGGCTACGCCGCCGGCGGTGAATACCGTGAGGAAGTGCTCGATTCCCGCGCTGACCCGTTCAAAGCGGCGGGCGACATCTTCGGCTTCAACGCTCAGGAGTCCATCCAGGGCAGCTATGACGTCAAAGAGGTCTTTGGCGAAGTTTCTGTGCCGATCCTCAGCAAACTGCCCTTCATTGATTACCTGGGCTTTGAAGGCGGCTATCGCCTCTCGGAGTACTCGACAGGCGCAGGAAAAACCAAAACCTACAAGGGCGGTTTCGAATACAGTCCGTTCGAGTGGCTCAACTTCCGCGCCATCTACAACCGCGCGGTCCGCGCCCCTTCGGCTTTCGAGCTTTTCCAGGCCGGCGACCAGAGCTTCCCGGGTTACGCCGACCCCTGCAACGCAACGGTTATCGCTGCGCTCACCGGAACTGCTCAGACAACCCGTGTCAGCACGTGCACAGCTTGGTTCTCTTCTGCGGGCGCTTCCGGCAGCCTGGCTGGCTTCAACCAGGTCAACAGCCAGGTTCAGTCCTTCCAGGTCGGTACACCGGGTCTGCAGCCTGAAATCGTCGACACCTACACCTATGGCGTCGTCTTCAATCCTGAGTGGTGGCCTGTCGGTCGGATCGGTATCTCTGTCGACTCCTTCCTGCTCGACCTGCAGGACGGTATCTCCCTGCGCTCGCTCCCCAACATTCTGAACGGTTGCTTGGCAGCGGGCGGCACTGGGGGCGACTGCCTGCTTACGCCGCGTCTGTCGAACGGCCAGATCGATTTTGTCAACCAGACACGCTCCAACGTGCCGGGCCACAGCGAGATCAAGGGTATCGATTACAATATCCGGTGGAGCTATGATCTGGCTGAAATCGGTTTCGTCGGAGACTTCGGTATCGCTTCTCTTGTTACCTGGCTTGATACGAACGATTTCGGCACCATCGGTACAACTGACGGATCGATTGGTGGCGGTGCTCCAGAGTACAGGGCCGTTACGTCCTTCACCTACAGCCAGGATGATTTCTCGGCCTTGCTCCGGTGGTCCTGGACAGATGAAATGCGCCAGGCATCCTTCGGTACCGATCCTGTTCCGGCCTACGATCTCTGGAGCTTGGGCGCGCGGTATGATCTGAACGAGAGCCTTTCTGTGTCGGCCAACATCGATAATCTCTTCGATGAGCAGCCGCCGGTGTTTGTTGATGCGCAAGTCTTCGGTCAGTTCAACACCGACGGGTCGACCTATGACCAGCTGGGTCGTTCCTTCCGGATCGGTCTGACTTACCGGAACTAGTCGGCCTTTGATAATGCAAGAGGGGACGGCTGCTATCACAGGCAGCCGTCTCTTTTTTTACGGCTTGAGGCTTGAACATGGGATCAGCGCCTCTGTCAGCAGCTCAGCGTCTGGCCTCTGCGTTAAGGCTCCTGCAGGCTGGACAGCCGCAGCAGGCTGATGCGCTTCTTGCGCCCCTGATGCCCGCGATGGGCGGCGATCCCGATTACCTCAACATCGCCGCGGCGGTCGCGCTGCAGCTGAAACGCTCTGATCAGGCGATAGACCTCTGGCGCCGGTCGCTCGCTGCCCGTCCCGATCAGCTGCGCATCGCCATCAGCCTCGGGCATGCGCTGCGCGCGAAGGGCGATGTTCACACGGCGCGGGGCGTCTTTGAGGATGCGCTCGGCGCTGCGCCTCAGGACGCCGACGCCCTGTTCGGACTGGGTCTCATTACGCAGGCCATTGGAGATTTTCCCGCCGCCCTTTCGGCCTTCGAGCGGGCGGCCGCCGCCTCGGGGCGCCATGCGGGCGTGCGCGAGGCGCTTGGCGCCCTGCTGACGCAACTGGGTCGGCCGCAGGATGGTCTTGCCCAGCTTGACGCCGCTCTGCGCCTCAATCCCGCAAGTACGACGCTGCCACATAATCGCGGCGTCGCGTTCGAAGCCCTTAGGCGCGACCGGGAGGCAGGCGAGGCTTTCAGCGAGGCTGTCAGACGTCTCCCGCGGCAGCCTGCCTCCTGGTTTGGCCTCGCGAACGTTCGGCGGCGCGCCGGCGACATGGCCGGGGCCGTCAGCGCCTATCGGCAGGCCGTCGCTATCGCCCCGTCCTTTCTGGAAGCGCACGAGGCCCTGAATGAAACCTTATGGCAGGCCGGACATGAGGGCTATCTGTCCTCCTATGTCGCCGCCCTCAGGCAGGCGCCGCAGGACGCCGCCCTCAGGGGCGCATACGCTCGCCAGCTGAGCCGGATCCGGAACTATGATGAGGCCGGGCAGGAGGTTGCAGAGGCTCTCCGCCTGGCGCCGGATGAGCCGTCCCTGATGGATGTTCTGGGCCAGTGCCTGATCGGTCAGAAACGCCCCGGCGAGGCTGCAGAGGCCTTCGCCGCCGCGCTCCGGCGTGCGCCGGATGATGCGCGACTGAGCGGGCGGCTGGCCGAGGCCTACATGCTCTCTGGCGAGCCCTCAAAGGCGCGCGATGTTCTGTCCCGGACGCTGGCCTCAGCGCCGCATGATCAGGAAAATCTGGCGCTCATGAGCGTGGCGCTGCGCCTGCTGGGGGATACGCCGGCCTGCAGGTTCCTGTGCGATTATGGACAGCTCGTGCAGTCGCTCGATGTCGAGCCGCCGGAAGGCTATGAAAGCATCACGTCTTTTCATGACGAGCTCGCGCCTTATCTTGTCGCCCAACACATCACCCAGCGACATCCGACTGATCAGACCCTGCGCGGGGGAACCCAGACTCTGGGGGCGCTGTTCGAGGATCCACACCCCCTCATACAGCGACTGCGCGAGCAGCTGGCGAAGGCTGTGGCTCGCTACATCGCACAGCTGCCGAAGGACAGCCGGCATCCTTTCCTCAGTCGCGCAGCTGCTGCGTTCGACTTCTCCGGCTCGTGGTCCGTCCGGCTGGGAAAGGGCGGGTTTCATACCAACCACATTCATCCGCGCGGCTGGATCAGTTCTGCATACTATGTGAGGCTTCCTCAGGTTGTGGCGGCCAGTTCTGAACGTCAGGGGTGGTTCAAGCTGGGCGAAACAAACCCTGACACCTGTCCTGCGCTGCCGGCAGAAGAATGGATCAGGCCTTCAGAAGGACGGCTCATCCTGTTTCCCTCGTACTTCTGGCATGGCACCCACCCGTTCGCAGAGGGTGAGCAAAGACTGACCGTCGCATTTGACGTTCTGCCCCGATAAGGCAGCTCATGGCCCGGAGCTGGGGACGCTAATCTCCGATCGGACAAAGCGCTGTGGCGCGAAGATCTCTATCAGAGCTGAGTGCCGCGGCGTGGATGTAAACACGGTGCCGGAAAGCGGCTCAAACGGGTAGCGTCCACTGATACCAGGGGCCACAGCTTCTGACTCGTCTGTGAGTTTCCGGACTGGGCGAAGGCTGACCCCTTTCGATGACCGATCGAAGGGAGCCTGTTATGAGCGTCACGATCACGCGCTTGAACATGTCAGCGGCCGAGCTTCGGCGCGAGGCGGCTCGCCTGAAGGATGCCAGGGCGGCGCGGCGGCTTCTGGCGATTGCGCTGGTGCTGGAGGGATCTGACCGTACGCACGCTGCCGAGACGTGCGGGTAGCGTCCACTGAGGTGGTGTAAACTCGCTGACGGAGCGCTTCGGGCGCGCGGACCGCCAGAGTCAGCGCGCGCCCGGTTCGCGGCGTCGAGGAGAAAGCCGCGCTCGATCCGCAATTGCTGTCGACGCCGGATGCGCGTCGCCTGGCCGAACGCGCTGAAGCTTTGGGCGACGTCTATGCCGGCCGCTGCGTGCTGCGCCATGAGAAGACCGGCGAGAGCCAGATCTTCGGGCCCGTTTCGCTCCTTGCCGCCGTCCTCGAGGCGGGCGAGCGCGGCAAGTCCGAGCGCTACCTCAAGGACGATTCCGAACTCGACGAGTTCCTGATCGCCGAAGGCGTCAAGGGCCAGATGCTGATCAGCGACAATGGCGAGCAGATCGCCGCCGCCGATCTTGGCGCGCGCGTGAAGGAAGCGGCAGCCTTCAAGGGCACGCTCGCGCGCCTTGCG
>SXGS01080290.1_pt1 | contig 11186 bp, 15 predicted proteins | sample 3174681 | NCBI WGS metagenome assembly SXGS01 (sample SAMN11356861, study PRJNA531348) | freshwater metagenome | isolation source: freshwater sample F1-80 | place: China: Fuxian Lake, Yuxi | collected 2017-12-25 | reverse complement strand
GCCCCCCTGATGGAAAAACCGCTGGCCCAGCGCGCCGGCCTGGGCTGGCAGGGTAAACACACCAATCTGCTCAGCCGCACCCACGGCAACTGGCTGTTCCTCGGGACCATCCTGACCGCCGCCGAGATCGCGCCGGACGCGGCCGAGAGCGAACACTGCGGCCGCTGCACCGCCTGTCTAGACGCCTGCCCGACGAACGCCTTCCCCGCCCCGTTCCAGCTCGACGCCCGGCGCTGCCTGTCCTACCTGACCATCGAGTTCGCCGGTCCCTGGCCGGTCGAGTTCCGCACCCTGACCGGATCGCGCATCTATGGCTGCGATGACTGTCTGGCGGTCTGCCCGTGGAACAAGTTCGCCCAGGAAGCGCGTGAGATCAGGCTTTTGCCGCGTGAGGCTTTTGAAAGCCCGCACCTGCACGACCTGCTGGCGCTGGACGACGCCGCCTTCCGCGCCCTGTTCACCAAGAGCCCGGTCAAACGGATCGGCCGTGACCGCTTCCTGCGAAACGTCCTCTACGCCGTCGGCAACTCGGACGACGCCTCCCTGATCGCCCCGACGAAAGCCCTGCTGGCCGACCCCTCGCCCCTGGTGCGCGGCGCGGCGGTTTGGGCCCTGTCGCAACTCACGCCGCCCGACGACTTCGCGGCCCTGGCCAAGGCGACGACCGAGACCGATCCTAAGGTTCTAGGCGAATGGCGGCGCTCTTGAGGTCTAGGTCCCGCTTCGCAGCGAATCGACGAATTGCGTGAGGGTCACCCCATGGCCGTGCCGACGCCCGATCCGCCGCCGGGCACCTTGGCCACGTCGAGCAGCTTCAGGCGGAAGATCAGCACGGAGTTGGCGGGGATCTTGGGATTACCCTGCTCGCCATAACCCAGCTCGGGCGGGACATAGAGCAGCCATTCGTCGCCGACGCGCATCTTCTGCAGCGCCTCGGTCCAGCCCTTGACCACTTCCTCGGGCGTGAACACGGCCGGCGCCCCACGCGCGAAGGAGCTGTCGAATACGCTGTTGTCGACCAGCTTGCCTTCGTAGTCGACCTTGACCAGGTCGTTGCGGTCGGGGCTGACGCCGCCGGCCGGCCCCGCCTGCACCACCTTGTATTGCAGGCCGCTGGGCAGGGTCTGAACGCCCTCTTCCTTGGCGTTCTGGGCCATGAAGGCGGCCGCCTCGGCCTTGCCCGCGTTCGGATCGACCGGCTCGGCCTGGCCGCAGCCCGACAGCAAGAAGGCCGCGACGATCGCCGCCCTACCCCATCCGAAGTTCATAGCCGCGTTCCTTCAAGGCCTCGCCGATCTCGTCGGCGTGGGCGCTATCGCGCGTTTCGACCATGATGTCGAACTCGGCGCCCTTGGCCGGCACGTCCAGCGCCAAGCGGTTGTGGACCACGTCGATGATGTTGCCGCCCAGGCCGCCGATCACCGCCGCCATGGCCGACAACATGCCCGGCCGGTCGTCGCCCAAGATGCGATAGACGATCAATCTCCGCTCACGGACCATCTCGCGGTTCAAGACGACCGCCAGCATCCGCGCATCGATGTTTCCGCCGCACAGCTCCAGCCCGACCTTCATCCCCTTGAACCGGTCGGGATAGGCCAGAAGGGCCGCCAGACCGCCGGCGCCCGCGCCTTCGGACACCGTCTTCTCATAGGTGACATAGGTGGCGACGGCCCGTTCGAAGTCGGCCTCCTCGCAGACGAAGACCTCGTCCACCAATGGGTCGGCCAAGGCGAAGGGAATGTCGCCAACCGCCTTGATGGCGATGCCCTCGGCGATGGTCTGGCCGGTGCAGACCGGCGGCGTACCCGCCCGTTTGGCGGTGAAGGAGGGATAGCGCGCGGCCTCGACGCCGAAGACCTTGATGTTCGGCTTCATCGCCTTGGCCGCGATGGCGCAGCCCGCAATCAGCCCGCCGCCGCCGATGGGGATGATCAGGGCCTCGACCTCGGGCGCATCCTCCAGAAGCTCGATCGCGCAGACGCCCTGACCCGCCACGATGCCTTCGTCGTCGAAGGCCGAGACGAAGACATAGCCCTTTTCGGCTTCCAGCCGCTTGGCCGCCTCGGTCGAACCGGTGAAGTCCAGCCCCTCGATCACCACGGTCGCCCCGTGCGAGCGGGTGCCGTTGATCTTGGCGAAGGGCGTGCCCTCGGGCATGACGATGGTCACCGGCACGCCCAGCCGTCCGCCGTGATAGGCCAGGGCCTGGGCGTGGTTGCCGGCGCTGGCGGCCACCACGCCGCGCTTCATCTCCTCGGGGCTCAGCATCAGCAGCCGGTTCAGGGCGCCGCGTTCCTTGAAGCTGCCGGTGAATTGGAGATTGTCGAATTTCACCCAGACCTCGGCCCCCGTCAGCTGCGACAGCTTTCTGGAATAGCGGGTCGGGGTGCGGTCGACCGCGCCGGCGATCCGGGTGCGCGCGGCTTGGATATCGGCGAAGGTGACGGTCATACGGGGCGTTTCCGAGCTGTCGCGCCTCGACGACTGGGCGCGTTGCCGGGCCTGTTTCGCGCGTTGTCGGGTCCGGGTCCAGAGGGGGAATCTTGAGCGTGGAAGTCGCCCGGCCTGTCGTGCGATAGTGGGGGAAGTCGTCCCCCCACGACCCCGAAATCCCGGAGGAAGCCCCATGTCGATCCGTTCGTTCGCCGCCCCTGGCCTGGCTCTCGCCCTGACCGCCGCAGCGCTCTCCGCCTGTGCGCCCACTGCCGGCGGCGGACTGCCGAACGGGGGCCCGGCCGCCTTCAACGAGGCCGATTTCGGCTGGTCCCAAATGCCCGGTCGCAACAGCATCCAGGGCCAGATCGCCTTCGCCCGGGACGGCAAGGCCTTCGATTGCGTCGCCAGCGTCGGCCTGACGCCGGACACCCCCTACACGCGCGCGCGCATTCGCACCCTGTACGGTTCGACCCAGCGCGCAGCCGTGCCTGCCGCCGTCGTCCGCGCCCGCACCGTCGCCGACGCCAACTCCGATTATCGCACCTATGTCCGCGACACGCGCTGCGAGAACGGTCGTTTCCGCTTTGACGGCCTACCGGACGGCGGCTGGTTCCTGATCGTGCCGGTCACCACGGGCGATGCGCCTGTGGTGCAGATGCAGTCGGTGCAGACGCGCGGAGGCCGGGTCGTCTCCATCACCCTGTGACCCGCACGCCCCGTCTCACGAAGATGCGACCCCGGTAACGCGGATCGCCATCTTCTGACCACGAGCGCCCCGGACTGATCGCTGCTTCTGTGCGAGAGTTCGGGGAGCTTTTTTCTTGTCCCAACACAATATCATAGGATCCGAGGCCTTTACGCGAGGGCCGTCGGTCATCATTCGCAAGTACAAGGCGGGCGGCATGCGGCGTCGCCGGTCCAAGACCATCGCCACCTTCATCGCCGGCGCGGGCGCCATGCTGGTGGTGGGCGCCGTCGCCGTCGCGGCCGTCTATGGCCCCGCCCTGGCGGGCGGCTGACATTGCGGGCTGGCCGTCAGGCCAGCCACACCATCATGCGCGTATCGGCCTCGGCCCGACGCGCCCGGCTCCACGCCCGGCGCGTCTCGCCGGTGTAGAGGAAGCCCGCCTTTTCCAGCACGCGGCCAGAGGCCGGATTGTCGGCGAAATGCCCGGCGACCAGCGCCCGGCGCTTCCACTTGCGGCTGGCCCAGACCAGGGCGGCGTCCAGCGCCTCGGTGGCGAAGCCCCGACCCCAGTATTCACGCCCGATCCAGTAGCCGGTTTCCGGCACCCGATCCTCGCCCTCGAACAGACCGATGACGCCGATGGGCCCCACGTCCTCATGGTCGATGACGAAGGTGTTGGCTCGCCTGGGATCTTGCGAGGCGACCTGCAGCACGAAGTCGTCGGCGTCGCGCATCTGAAACGGATGCGGCATCCGCTTGGTCATGCGCGCGATGTCCAGGTCATTGGCCAGGGCGGCGATGCGCGGCGCATCCTGGGGCGCGGGCGCGCGCAGGATCAGGCGCCGCGTTTCGACGACAGGAGAGGTTTCGATGACGCACATGGGCGTTGCCTCGGATTGTCGACTATCTCCTTGAAGGGCTCGGACGGTCTTCGAGGCGGGGAAACGCAAACGGGGAGCCTGGTGATCCAGACTCCCCGCGGATTATCATCCCTGGTCCGGATCGGCTGCTGGCAGGAGCAACGCGATCCGGGAAGGTCCAGACTGCGTTACTCGGCGGCCATCGCCTGAGCGGCGTCGTCGTTGGCCGCGAGGATCGACACGTAACAACGGCCGCCACGTTTGGTGGTGAATTTCACAGCGCCGTTCGTCAGGGCGAACAGGGTGTGGTCGCGGCCCATGCCCATGTTCTCACCGGGGTGGAAGGTGGTGCCGCGCTGGCGCACGATGATATTGCCGGCCAGCACGCGCTCGCCGCCATACTTCTTCACGCCAAGGCGCTTCGACTCGGAGTCGCGACCGTTACGCGACGAACCACCGGATTTCTTGTGAGCCATCTTGCCGCTCCGTACTTTCTTGAGGGTCCTACCGGCCTTTCGGCCTACTTGAGGACGTCTCTCTTAACTGGTCTGGCGCGGTGAGCGCCGGTGAATGTCTTAGGCTTCGTCGCCGGCGGCTTCAGCCTTGGGCGCAGCCTTCTTCTTGGCCGGGGCCTTCTTGGTGGGAGCCGAGCTCTCGACCACGACGCCCTTGACCTCGGCGCCGTCCACGTCGGTCACGACCGTCTCGGTCGAACCCAGCGAGGACGCAGCGTCACGAGCAGCCAGGTTGCGAGCGCGAAGGTTGATCTCGGCCTTGGTGGTCAGATCGACCTTGCCGTCCCACTTGGCGGTCTCGCCGGCGCCTTCGATGCCGGTGATGCGCAGGACCGATTCCATCTGGCGATGGCCGTTCGTGCGGCGATAGCCCTGGCGACGGGTCTTCTTGAAGATCTTGATCTTCTCACCCTTGCGGGTCTCGACCAGGGTCGCGCCGACGAAGGCGCCGTCGATCAGGGGGGCGCCCAGGGTCACGCCCTTGTCGCCGCCCAGCATCAGGACGCTGTCGAACTTCAGCTCAGCGCCGGCGTCGCCGTCGAGCTTTTCGACGACGATGGTGTCGCCCGGTTGGACCCGGTACTGCTTGCCGCCGGTCTTGATCACCGCGTACATGTTGAAGCCTCAGCGCAAACGCAAAAAAAGATACGCCCCCGGAGAGGGCCCCGGCGGCGAAGAGCGGCGACATATACGGAAGGGTGTCGGAGAGTCAACGCCGAACCGGGCGGAAATTCAGCCCCGGACGGATTATCCCCGCTGTCGCCGCGCCTTGAACTCAGTCCAGGGCGCAGATGTCCGGCAAGCCCCTCAGCGTGCCGGCATGGTCCAGGCCATAGCCGACCAGGAAGCGGTTCGGCGCCTCCCAGCCGACGAAGTCCGGCTCGGGCGCGCGGGGCTTGGGCCAGGGCTTCCTGGCGAAGACGCAGGTCAGGACTTCGGACGCGCCGGCGTCCTTGGCGATGCGCACGGCCTCGGCCAGCGACAGGCCGGTGTCGAACACGTCGTCCAGGATCAGGACGCGGCGTCCCGCGATCGGGCGCTGGAACGGCGCATAGACGTCGATCCGGCCCCGGCTGGTCTGCTCGTCGCCATAGGAGGCTAGCCACAGGGCGTCGAAACGGACGTTGCGGCCGACGCGCGACAGGGCGCGGGTCAGGTCGGCGGCGAACCACAGGCCGCCGGTCAGCAGCACGGCGGCGACCGTGTCGTCGTCGATGATGGGAGCGATCCGCCGGGCCAGGTCGGCGACGATGCGCGCCACCTCGGCCTCGGACAGAAGAACGGTCGGCGTCGGGGAGGGATCAGCCATGATGCGAGGCCGATACCGCCTCACCATGCCCCTTGTCCCCAGCCCCGACCGGTCGCGCGTCGATCGGCGCGGCCGTGTTCGGCGCCTCGGCGCCGGGCGCCGTCGCCGAGCGCAGCCCCTGCGAGGTTTCGGCGGCGGGCTGCGCTGCATGCGCGGGCGCGGCTTTCGCATCCTGTCCGCCGTGTTCAGCTGGGGGTTTGGCAGGCGCAGGGCTGGCCGGCGCGAAGTCGACGCCGATCCCGGCCCCGTGGCCGCCCGGATCGGGGATCAGGGCGGCGAAACCCTGGACCTTGCCCGGCAGGACCGGCGCCGCGTCGATCTTTACGATCTTGAACCCGACCTCGGCGCCGGCGGCGTCCAGCAGGGCCACGCGAATCGGCGGCGAGACGATCTCGACGTCGCGCACATTGCGGATGGCGCCGGACACCACGACCATGCCGGGATGGTTCGGCGCACCCTTGGCCGTCAGGGCCTCGAAATCCAGCCCGACCGGATTGACCGGCGCGCCGAAGAATTTGTAGGCCGAAGCCGCCCGAGGGAAGGCCTGGACGATCTCGACGCGGAACAGGAATGCCGAAACGATCAGGCCGATGAAGACGCTGGCCAGACCCGCCCAGATCACGCCCTGGGTGGCGGCGCGGCGCAGCTTCTTCTGGCGATCGGCGCGGGCGCGGAACGCCCGGGGCAACTCCGGCGCCGGCGTTTCGGCCAGGCTGGCCGCGGTCGGCGCGGGATCGGGTTCGGGCGGGGTTGCAGACGTGGCGGCGGCAGCGACCGCCGGGTCGGGCGTTAAGGTCAGTTCCAGCGGCTCGTCGGGTGTCGCGCGCCAGACTTCGCCGCACGATTGGCAGCGCACCTTGCGGCCTTCGGGGCCTATGGCTTCGTCACGAATGAAATAGCTGGTGGCGCAGGCGGGGCAGGTCAGTATCATGTGGCTGACTGCGAGGCTGTCGCCCCCTCCCGTAAGGCGCGACGCCGCGCCCTGTTCCTGAAACACATACCATGCCGTCCTCGCCCGCCGAACCCGCCGCTATGACCGAGACCGTTCGCCTGTCTGGCGTCGGCTTCGGCTATGTCGGCGCGCCCGACGTGCTGCGGGACGTTAACCTCATTTTGCCGCGCGGCTCTTTCCACTTTCTTACCGGGCCGTCCGGGGCCGGAAAGTCTTCATTACTGCGTCTGCTGACGCTGGCGGACCAACCCCGAACGGGAACCCTCCGCCTGTTCGGATCGGATGTCACGCGCATCGATCGTCGCGACATCCCGGCCTTTCGGCGGCGGATGGGTGTGGTGTTCCAAGATTTCCGCCTGCTGGACCATCTGTCGGCCTTCGACAACGTCGCGCTGCCCCTGCGCCTGGCGGGCGGATCCGAGGCCGAGTACGCCGACGACGTGCGCGAGATGCTGAAATGGGTGGGCCTGGGTCGCCGGATGGAGGCCCGTCCCCCCGCCCTGTCCGGCGGTGAGAAGCAGCGGCTGGCCATCGCCCGCGCCGTCATCACCCGCCCCGGCCTGATCGTGGCGGACGAACCGACCGGCAGCGTGGACGCCGTGATGGCTGACAAGCTGCTGCGGCTGTTCCAGTCGCTGAACAAACTGGGCGCCACCGTCCTGATCGCCAGCCATGACGAGGCCCTGGCCCAGCGATCCGGCGCGCGCGTCTTGAGGCTGGAGGCCGGACGGCTCAGCGAATCCTCGCGGGCCACCGCATGATCCGTCTGTCCGATTTTAGTCTCTCCAGCCGCCGGCCCGGCCTGCTGCCGCCCGCCGCAGCCGGCGAGCCGTGGCTGATGACCGTCATCGCCGTCCTGTGCTTTTTGGCCTGCCTCGCCGCCGTCGCCGCCTCGGCCGCCGACCGCGCCGCGCACGGCTGGGCCCGACAGCTGGGCGCCGAGGCCACCGTCCAGGACCGTCCCCGCGTCGGCGAAACCGGCGACACCGCCGCCGCCCGCGCGGCCGAGACCCTGTCCGGCGTCGATGGGGTGGAGGAGGCCGCCGCCCTCAGCCGCAAGGCGGCCGAGGATCTGCTGCGCCCCTGGCTCGGCGACGCAGTCCTGCCCGATCTGCCCCTGCCCCATCTGGTGACCGTGCGGCTGAACCGCGACGCCCCCGCCAGCGCCGTCACCCTGAGCCGCGCCCTGGCCGAGGCCGGACTGGACGCTACGGTGGACGATCACAGCCTGTGGCGCGGCGAGGTCGAGCGGTCCGCCGGCATGATCACGGTCCTGGCCGGCGCCGCCTTCCTGGCCGTCGCCTTCGCTGCGGCCGCCGCCATCGCCTATGCGACCCGGGCGGGGTTGGCGGCGGGTCAAGGCGTGATCGAGACCCTGAGCCTGAACGGCGCGACCGACGGGACCATCGCCTGGCTGTTCCAGCGACGGTTCGGCCTGATGGCGGCCGGCGCGGGTGCGATCGGTGCCGGACTGGCGGCGGTCCTTCTGATCCTCCTGCGGTTCATCGGCGGATCGGGCGGCCTGACGGCGGCCCTGCCCATCAGCTGGAGCGACCTGGCGTTGCTCTCGCCTTGCCCGCTGCTGGCGGCTACGGTTGCGGTTCTCGCGGCGAGATTCGCCGCCATGCGAATGCTGGCTTCAGGACGGCCGACAGAGGGAGGGGGCGCATGAGACTGTTGAGCGTCATCTTCATCGCCGGTCTGATCTGGCTGGTCGGCCTGTTCGCCTTCGCCCACCGGGTGCGCGAACTGACGCCGGCCGACGACCCCGCCCGCGCCGACGCCATCGTGGCCCTCACCGGTCCGTCGTCCGAGCGGGTCAACACCGCCATCCGCCTGCTGGAACAGGGCAAGGGCGAGCGGGTGCTGATCTCCGGCGTCAATCGCGAGGTGCGCCGTCAGGAGCTGCGCGAGCTGACCCCCGGCTCCAGCCGCCTGTTCAACTGCTGCGTCGATCTGGGTTTCGAGGCCGAGGACACCGTCGGCAACGCTCAGGAGATCGCCGCCTGGAGCCGCGCCAAGGGCTATCGCAGCCTGATCGTCGTGACCTCCGACTATCATATGCCGCGTTCGCTGGTCGAAATCCGGGGCCAGCTGCCGGGCGTGAAACTGACGCCCTACGCCATCTCCACCCCGTCGCTGGACAATGCGCGCTGGTGGCGGGCGGCGGTGACCGCGCGTCGGATGACGCTGGAATATATGAAATACCTCGCCGTCCTGGGCCGTGAGGGCGTGCGCCGCATCACCCGCGACCGGCCCGCCGCCGTACCGGCCGAGAGCGAAACCGCCCCTGACGAAAAGGCCGCGTCCTAAGTGAACACCCTGCGTTCCCTGATCTTCACCGCCTGGCTCTATTTGTCGATGCCGATCATCGCCATCGGCCTGTCGCCGGTCCTGCTGCTGCCGCACCGCTATGTGCAGGGCGTGTGCAAGCTGTGGGCGAAGATCGTCCTGTTCGGCCTGCGCTGGATCGCGGGGGTCAAGGTCGAGGTGCGCGGGTTGGAGCACGCCCCGTCCGGCGCCGCCCTAATCGCGTCCAAACACCAGGGGATGCTGGACATCGTGGCCCTGCTGGCCGTCCTGCCCGACGCCTGTTTCGTGATGAAGAAGGAGCTGATGCCCCTGCCCTTCTTCGGCTGGTTCGCCTGGAAGGCCAGGATGATCGCCGTGGATCGCGCGGGCCACGCCAAGGCGCTGAAAGACATGACGCGACAGGCGCGCGACCGCCTGTCCGAAGGCCGCCAGATCGTCATCTTCCCCGAGGGCACGCGCAACGATCCGGGCGTGCCGGGCGACTACAAGCCCGGCGTCGCCGCAATCTATCGCGATCTGGAAGGCCCCTGCTGGCCCGTCGCCACCAACTCCGGCGTCCACTGGCCGGCTCATGGTTTCCGCCGGTATCCCGGCACGGTCGTGTTCGAATTCCTTGAGCCGATCCCGGCCCAGCTGAAGCGCGGGGCCATGATGGCGTTGCTGGAAAGTCGCATAGAGACGGCGTCGTTGGCGCTGCTGGAGCCAAAGGCCCAGCTTGCGCATTCTGGACCGGCCTGACCTCCCCGCTCGGGCGCCACCCATGGAAACGCCCGATGCTTCGTCCCCTTCTGCTCTCCGTCGCCTTCGCCGCCGTCGCCGGCTCCGCTCTGGCCCAGTCGCAACCGTATGAGCAGATCCGGCCCGCCCCCCAGAACTGGACCGTCGATCTCGGCGCGGGCGTCCTTTACCGCAACGACTCCAACGGCGACACGGGCTCCAAGACAACGGTCGCCCCGTGGGTTTCGGCCAACTATCGCGACCTAGTCTATCTGAACCCGATCGACGGCCTGGGCTGGAACGCGATCAAGACCGACGACTTCCGCGCCGGCCTGCAACTGCGCCCGCGCTTCTCGGCCGATGATATCGAAGGCCTGACGCTGGATCGTCCGGGCTTCGGCGCCGACCTGGCCGCCTACGCCTACAAGCGTCTGCCCGGGAATGTGGTGGTCGGCGGTCGGATCAGCCGCGACGTGTCCGACGTCAGCGAGGGCACGGAATACTATGCCTCCGTCGGTCATCAGCGCGTGACGTCGGTCGGCCTGCTGAACGCCTCGGTCTATGTGCGCGGCGGCGATTCCAAACTGGCCGATGCCTACTATGGCGTCAGCACCGCCGAGGCGGCCGCCAACGGCATCAGCGCCTATTCCCCCGGCGGCGGTCTACAGGGCGCGGGCGTCAGCCTGGCCCTGCTGGTCCCGGTCGGCGACAAATGGGGCGCCGGGGCCTTGCTCAACTACGAACGCCGCCTGGGCGACGTGGCCGACAGCCCCCTGTCGCAAAGCGACGACGCCGTCCGCACCGGCGTCTTCATCGCCCGTCGCTTCGGCGGATAAAGATAGCGACAACAGGTGGTTGGTGTGACGCCCCGTCGATACCAACCCCTCCGGCGCTCGATGCGTTTTGGCAAACGCCTGCTCGGCGATACGAGGACTTGCTAGCACAACCGGGATGAGCGACCCTCACAATCAAACAAGGGGAGATTATACCTGTGCCGAAACTCAGTCTGATCGCACTGGCCGCTATCTTATTGGCGGGGTGCGCCACCACGAGTTCGGGCAGAGGAAGCGCATTGGGCAGCCAAGCCAATCCTGTAAAGGCAGATATGCCTCCGGGAGAACAGGCCTATTTGCGTCGTCTCCGCTGCTCCGACGGACAGCCGCCCATCTTCTCGCGCATCGGCAGTTTCAACATCCAGCACTCAAGTCACGTCGTGGATGGCTTCGATGTGACGTGCGCCAGCGGACAGCCGGCCCAGACCACGATCTTCATGGACATGTACCACCGGGGTTACGTCGAAACGCAGCCGGTTGCAGGCTTCACCATCGCGCCATGACAACGACTGGCCAGATCAAGTCGCCGCGAACTCGCTGAGCGCGTCGATGACGGCGCGGTT
>SXGS01231137.1_pt1 | contig 11187 bp, 6 predicted proteins | sample 3174681 | NCBI WGS metagenome assembly SXGS01 (sample SAMN11356861, study PRJNA531348) | freshwater metagenome | isolation source: freshwater sample F1-80 | place: China: Fuxian Lake, Yuxi | collected 2017-12-25 | reverse complement strand
TTGGGGATCATCTTCAACTCCACCACCACCGAGCGAGTCGCCTCGGCGATCCGGGTGAGCTCTGCACTGGGCTTGGGAAGTTCCCCTTCCCGATTGGCTCCCCCGGCGATGACGAGTAAGGCCGTCTTGTGCGCTAAGTCCTTCGGGCGGGCCACGGTCAGCCAGTGTTTCCAGAGCGTTCGGTTCACTTCATTGGTCGTGAGCCAAGTCTGGGAAGTCAGGTCGATGACGGTGACTTGGCAACGGCCGAGATTGGTGGTTGCGGCCACTTTCCAGGCGAACGAGGCGTCCGGTTGAGCCACATACCGATCGAGGGCCGTCTCCGGGCTGTGGAACGGGGCCGGATTGGAAGCGGCCCAGGTGCGGGACACAACGTCGCCCACGGCCAACAAGCCGGCGGCGACTAGGAGAAAGCGGGACGGAGTGGGCATCGGCCTCTAGGATGCCATCGGCCGCAGGTCAGGCAATACCAGAGCCATGGGGTGAGGAAGTCGCGAGAATCGACCCGGTCCCTCGTTGTCCATCGCCCGCCCGGTCGCCGGAAAGACCGCCCGAGGTTGCGACCTTCGCTGAACCGGGCACTCTTCGGTGGACGGGAGAGAAACCCTCCGACCGTCAGCGGGCTTTCGCCCGCGCTGAATGTCGGAGAAATTTCCGTCGTCGGGATTTTCGCAAATGCATGGTCGAGTCGTATTGCTGTTCTTGAGTGCTGTCTGGGGGTCAATTTGGGCCGCGGACTTCCATCAAGACCTCTTGCCGCAATTGCAGAAGCATTGCTGGGATTGCCACAATGCCCGCAAGGCCAAGGGCGGGGTGCGTCTCGATGGCTTCACCAACCTCGCCTCGATTTATCGCCAGCCCAAGCTCTGGGAAACGGCCGTGCGTCAGGTTGAAGAACGACTGATGCCGCCGGAGAGTCGCAAGGTCCAGCCAACTCAGGAAGAACGGCTGACTCTCAGTGAGGGCCTCCGGGATCTCCTCGACAACCCGGCTCCAGGGGTTATCCGGTTGGATCCGGGGCCGAAGATCGCCCACCGACTGAGCCGTACCGAATACAATCACACGGTCCGAGACCTCCTCGGCATCAGCCTGCGGCCTGCGGATGATTTCCCCGCCGATGGCGGCGGCGGTGGCGGGTTCGACAACAACGCCAGCACGCTGTTCGTGCCGCCGCTGCTGCTGGAAAAATACCTCACGGCGGCTGAGGAAGCCTTGGCGGCGGCGGCGCCCGGGGCGCTCTTCTGCCATCCGGTGACTTGGTACCGTTCTGAAACAGCGGCCGCGACCGGGGATCTCCGCGACCTGGCCCGACGAGCGTGGCGACGTCCGGTGTCTGCGCCTGAGATAGCCCGACTCCTGGAATTTTATCAGCAGACGCGGCGGCGCGGCGCGGATTCGCGCACCGCGACTCTGGCTGCGGCCAAGGCGGTGTTGGTGTCTCCGAACTTCCTGTTCCGCATCGAAAAAGACCCGCCCGGCCAGACGCCGGCGGCCATTGACGATCATGCCTTGGCCAGCCGTCTGAGTTATTTCCTGTGGGCGTCGATGCCCGACGCCACTCTCTTCGCCCTGGCCGATGCGGGTCGCTTGTCTCAGCCAAAAGTTCTGGAGGCACAAGTGATGCGAATGCTGGCCGATCCCAAGGCTCGCGCCTTGTCCGAACAATTTGTAGGCCAGTGGCTCGGTATCCGGACTTTGGGTTCGGTAGCCGCGCCTGATCCGCACAAGTTCCCTGAGTTCACGCCGGCTTTGAGGGAAGCGATGATGACCGAGCCTACTGAGTTTTTCGCCGGATTGGTGCGCGAGAACCGCAGTTTGTTGGAGTTGCTCGACAGTGACTATGCTTGGGTCAACGCCGACTTGGCCCGGCATTATGGAATCCCCGGGGTGAATGGCTCGACCTTCATCCGTGTCTCATTGTCGGACCGCCGCCGGGGTGGCGTTACGGGCATGGCAGCGGTGCTGACCCAGACTAGCTATCCTCAGCGCACGAGTCCGGTGCTGCGCGGAAAGTGGTTGCTGGAAGAAGTCTTCGGAACCCCGCCTCCGCCTCCGCCGCCCTTGGTCGCCACGCTGTCTCCCAATGATGAGAAGAGTGAGGGCCTCACCTTTCGTCAGCGCCTAGAGAAGCACCGCAAGGATCCCAACTGCGCGGCCTGTCATGCGCGTTTAGATCCCCTGGGCTTCGCTCTAGAGAATTTCGACCCCATCGGTCGATGGCGCACCCAGGTGTCCGGAGAATCGGTGGATGCCAGCGGAGAATTGCCGGGCGGTGTGGTCATCGTGGGCCCGGAGGCCCTCAAGCAAGTCCTTCTGGAGCGCAAGCAACTCTTCTTGCGTCACCTCACTGAAAAGATGCTGGCCTATGCGTTGGGACGTGGCGTCGAATATTATGATATTCCGGCCGTGAAGCGGATCACCGAGGCCGTGGCCAGCGATGGCCATCGAGCAACGAAGTTAATCCTGGAGATTGTCCGCAGTGCGCCCTTTCGCCTCCGTCGTGGTGTGGAGTTTCAGGAAGGCGACGGTTCTCCCCAGTAATAGGTCGCCCAGATTTCGAAACGGTGGCCGCTATTCGTTTAAGCCCGCCCGGATCGTGCGTGCCAGTCGGTCGATTTGACTTCGGGAATGGGTCGCTTTAAGGGCGATGCGAAAAAACCCACCGCCGGGTCCGCCCGGGTAGCAAATCCACGGAGGAATGAACCCGGCTTGGACCAGTGCCTCAGAAAGTCGCTGGGCCTGAGCGGCCTCGCTGGGGTGGATCGCGGTGACCGGAGTTCGGGGATCGTTGAGGATCTCGGGCCGGGTCGGTAGCGCGTTTGAAAAACGGCGGGCGAGTTCCTGCAACCGGCGGACGCGGCCCGGAAGTTTATGGACCCGGACTACGGCAGCCGTGATGGCCGCAGCGATGGCCAGCGGCGGCGCCGAGGATCCCAAATAGGCTCCAGCCCGCGTACGCACCTGTTCCATCAGGGAGGCATCGCCAATGACCGCTCCGCCGGCCACGGCCAAGGCTTTTGAAAACGTGACGCTTCGAATAAGTCGGGAATCTCGGAGGCCAAAAAATTCGGGCGATCCTCGACCGGTGGCACCCACGGATCCGAGGCCATGTGCGTCGTCTACCCAGAGCCAGCCTGAGGCGGGCACTGCCTCCAGGTAATCCTTCAGTGGGGCAATACCGCCCCGGATGCCGTAGACCCCATCGGTGGCCACCAGCGGGCGGGCCGATGGCGGTAATCCGCGCAGCTTTGAGTACAACGCGCGGACATCGCCGGAGGCAAAGGAGAGGATTGGCAATCCACTCAAGCGGGCACCGTCTTGAACGCAGTTGTGTGCAGAGGCATCGACGACCACATGGGTGGCCTGATCCCGCAGTCCTTGCGCCACCGCCAGCGATGCGAGGTAGCCCGTGGCCGTGAGGACCGCCGCGGGTTCATTTAGGAAGTCTGCGATGGCTTTCTCTGCGCGGCGGTACAGGGGGTGATCACCGGTCGTCGCTCGAGAAGCTCCTGTTTGAAGAGGTCCGCTGGCTGAGGCCTTCAGCCATGCTTCCCGGATCACCGCATCGTCCGACAAGCCGAGGTAATCGCACCCAGAGATGACGATCTTTTCGGACGGTTCGGCTCCACAGGTAGTTGAAGAACTGGTTTGGCCGGGTCGGTCTCGGAGGGTCGGCAACGGTGAGCGGAGTCCGGCGACCTTCGATCGTCGTTGGGCCGTCCGTTGCGGATTCGGGATTTTCATGGCGGAAGGTCGCCGGCCATCACTCCGTCTGTCGGACCAAACAATCCTGACATTCCTTCACGCTCCAATGGCGGGCTTGTTCGAGTGCGCGTTCGAAGAACTGTTTGCGGGCCTTGTCGGAGGCGTTGGATTCACCTCCACTACCGGCGACTTTATGGGCCTTCGCATGCAACGCACTTCGTTCTTCCTGGAGCGCTTTCACCCGAGCCGCCTCGGCCGAGAGTTTGAAGTAGCAGCGGCCGTCTACCCAGGTCTCGAGGCAGCGAGTTGCAGAGTCTAGCGGTGAGCCGCTCCAAATCACGAAGTCGGCGTCCTTGCCCGATTCCAGAGAACCCACCCGGTGGTCGATGCCGAGTTGTTTAGCCGGATTGAGTGTCACGAATTTTAGCGCCTCAGCCTCGGGGGTACCGCCATACTTCACCGCCTTAGCCGCCTCGAAATTGAGCCGGCGGGCGTGGTCGCTGGAATCGGAGTTGAAACTCACGGTCACCCCGCGCTCCCGCATCAAGCTTCCGGCATAAGGGATCGCATCGATGACCTCGTACTTGTAGGCCCACCAGTCGGCGAAGGCACTGGCGCCGGCCCCGTGCCGTGCGATTTCGTCAGCCACCTTATAGCCTTCGAGGATGTGCTGCAGTGACGCCACGCGGACCCCGAAGGATTCCATCACGCGCAGGAATGCCAGGATTTCGTCCTGACGGTAGCTGTGGCAGTGAATGAGCCGGGTGCCTTCGAGGATCTCCACGAGGGTCTCGAGTTCGAGATCTCGCCGAACCGGCGAGCCATTCGACTGGCGTCCTTTTCGAAACGCATCACGGTACTGTTGGGCCGCGGTGAATCGATTCCGATAAAAGGTGCCGACGCCCATCCGGGTTTGTGGGAATCGGGTCACCGCCTTGTCGCCCCAGCCCGACTGTTTGACGTTCTCACCCAGGGCGAACTTGATACCACCCGGGGCCGGCTCGAATTTCAGCGCCTCGGGGCTGGCTCCTTCGCGCAGCTTGATCACGCAGTTCTGGCCGCCGATGGGGTTGGCCGACCCGTGCAACAAGTTCACCAGCGTGGTGCCGCCGGCCAGTTGCTGATGGATATTCTCACTCTCGGAATTGACCACATCAGCAATGCGGACCATCGCCGTACTGGGCAGCGTTGCCTCATTAACGGCTCCGAGGATCATGGAGTGCGAATGGCAGTCGAGAATACCGGGGGTCACATGCAGCCCGGTGCCATCGATTTCCTGGACCGCCGGACCGGCCGCCAGCGAAGAACCCACGGCCTGGATCTTTCCGTTGGCCACCAGCAAATCGGCTCGCAAAAGAGTGCCCTCCGGGCCGCTGGTCCAGATCGTGGCATTGCGAATGATCACCGAACCCGGTTGAGCGATGGGTCCGCGGCCGTTCATGGGAGGATGGGCCACGCGTCGGGCCACCAGTTGGCGCTCCTCGGCCTTCTTGGCCTCGGCCTCCGCGTTGGGTTCCTTGCGCTCAGGAGTCTTTAAGGCAGCGTCGGTCTCGTAGGCCACGCCATCGATCCACACAGCTGTCACCCGGGAAGCGGGATCAAAAAATCCACCGCCGGGCTCCACCACGGTCAGGTGGGCGAGTTTCCCCGATTCAATAGTACCCAGAGAATCACTGAGTCCGCACAAAGCTGCCGGGGTGGTGGTCAGTCCAGCCAAGGCATTGGATTCGGAGAGGCCTCGGTCGAGAGCCATACGCAATTGCGAGCGGAAGGATTTGCGGTCCGGCAGCGCATGGGTAGTCAGGGCGATGGTCAGACCAGAACGGACGAGCAAGGCTGGGTTTTCTGGGGCCCAATCCCAGGTCCGCAGCACGTCGAGGGAGACAGAATCCCACGCAGATTCTTCCGGGAATTTTGGTAACGCCGGAAAGTTGAGCGGCACGATGAATGGAACGGCTGCCTTGGCCATGGGTGCCAGGAGGTCCGGCCGTCGCCATTCCTGACCGCTGGCCACCAGCTGCGGTCGTACCCCCGCTTCGGAAGCCACCCGGAAAGCCCGATCTTGCATCAGGACACTGCCGCTCTCGAAGACCACTGGTTGTGAGCCCGCAGCCGCCGGGATTCCTAGCGTCGGTTGCAGTGCCGCTAGGGAGGCGTTGAACTCGGCCCGTGGGCGGGTGCTGGAACGCCCTGCTGAACTGTAATCAGACTGATCCGCGCGGTACCACGCCGCATCCATCCAGGCCTGCCTCACCGTGGCGATGACTCCCATGAGCGATTTGGGATAGGCGTCGCCGCCGCCTCCGACTGCGAAGGCCACGTGTTGGGCGGTATCGGACTTGAGGATCGCCCGGTTCGGAGACACGTCCGAGAGGCTGATGGCTACGGATTGTCCGCGCAGGATCCCCTTGGCCGGAACGACATTGGCGGCGGTAAAGCCCATCTCACGCAGGGCGGCCAACTCCTTGGGATCCGGGGACAAGCCATCGATCATCCGCCGTTCGGGTGTCACTTCAGCAATGCCGTGGGCTGGACCCGGCGATCCGGGATCGCGTTCCTGGCCGGGCACTCCAAAAAAACGGGGGGCCCCGGAGGTGAGTGATCCCGCGCCGGTCGCCGGGAAATCGGAGCCCTGTGTGGTCACCGCACCGGCCGCCGATCCCAGCGTCAGGTAGGGATCAATGAATCCGGCGTAGACATGCGCGCCGGGCAGGTTCCAAGTCCGGGCCGCGGAGGGGATGTTGAGTCCGACACCCACCGAGGCGATCCGGCCATCGCGAATGAGGAGTGTGGCATTGGTTAGGGTCACCCCGGGACGCACATGGGCTAAAATGCCTGTCAGCGCATGTTCACCCCGAGATTCGGGGGTAAATCCGGGGGCAGGAAGGTCGGCCGCTGTGGAAGACCCGATCGCGGCACCGATTACCAATCCCAAAGCCACCCGCCACGCCCCTCGGCCTGCAACTGCGATACTCATGAACTGAAGGCTAGTGTGCTCTCCTTGAAATGCTACGGGCAATTCGGCGACCGGACAGTGCCAGGGCCTCATGGGCCAGAAGGTTCGCACGCCCCCCGGGCCCAGACTGTTTTCTCTTCGGCTGCGTTTTTTTTTAGGAATCCTGAAAGGTCTGTAGAGGACCCAGCGAATCCTTGGTCAATGGCGGAGGTAGGGAGGCTCGCCCTCTGGCCTCACCCCGCTTGCAACAACGACATTGCCAACATCACTCACTATGCAACTGCAACACATCGCCCGAACTCTCGCTCTTCTGCTCGCTGCCATCCCGATCCTCTCGAGTTTACTTTGCGCCCAGCAGCCCATGGTTCTGTGGGATTTTAACCAGACCAACGACCTCCTGCGTGCTACCTCCGGCACGGCGACACTCGTGGTCCTCGGCGGCCTTCGCACGGCTCCGGCCTCCGGCCTTGGTTCGAGTGATCCATCGACCAATGCCGACTTTGCCCTGCAACTCACCGGTTTTCCCAAACAGGGTACTGGAGCCCGGACCGCAGGTCTGGAGATCACCACTTCGACGATAGGTTTTCAGTCCGTCGTCTTAAGGTTCGATGTCCGAGCTACCAGTACGGCCAGTCGCCGCCTCCAGGTGCTGTATTCCACTGACGGGCAAACCCTGAAGGCCGGCCCGGCCTTTACCTTGAACGGAGGTGCCACCTTCACCAATGGCCTCACGGTTGATTTTTCCGCCATTCCTGAGGCCGCCAATCAGCCGGAGTTTCGGGTTCGACTGGTCTCGGATTGGGACGGGGACTCCTATGTCGGTGCCGCGGGCAATTACAGCACTGTGGGAACCTGGCGGATTGATCACCTGCGGTTGACGGGAGTTTCTTCGGGGGTTCAACCCGGGGATTCCGAGTCCGAAAATCCGACGCTTCTCACTATCTCAAGCCAACCGATGTCCCTGCAGGTCCCCGACGGAGGAGGTGCCCTGTTTCGGGTCGCTGCGAAAGGAGCTGGTCCTCTGGGTTATCAATGGTTTCTCAATGGACAACTCTTGTCCGGAGCCACCCGCCAAGAGTTGAGGATCGCACAAGTTTCTCCAGACCATCTCGGACTCTACACGGTTCGCGTGAGTCATGCCGAAGATTCGCTACTCAGTGAGGAAGCCGCGTTGAGCCTTCTGACCGATCCGACCATCCGGCCTGTCCGGGTTGAGGCGGTCCCCGGACCTCAGGGTTCCCTCCGATTGGCCTGGCCCACCCGGCCGGGGAGCACCTATTCGGTCCTCCGGTCGGAGGGCTGGGATGGCTTGACCACGGTCATCGCCACAGGAGTCACTGGCGGTTCCCTCATCGAGACCCCCCCGGCCGGAGACCAATTTTTCTACTGGGTCCAGGTGCAGTAGCCCATCGGGCCGGTGCGGGTTTTGCTGCATAACGAACCGAAATAGCCGTCAGCGGAGGCTTGGCGACCCATCCCGATGATCCTCTTCCATGGTTTGACAGTCCGGACACGCACTTTTAACCTAAAGACATGGAAACCGAGGTCGCTCAAGATTCTATCGTCACCGTCACCGAGAGTGCTGCTCAGCAAATTGCCGCCATGCTGGCCGGTGATACTGAGAACGCGGGCAAGAGCCTGAGGGTGTTCGTCGAGGGCGGTGGCTGCAGTGGTATGCAATACGGCATGGTGTTCGACGAGCGCCGCGCCGATGACTTGGGTGGCGAATTCCACGGCGTGGGCGTCGTTGTTGACCCGTTTTCCGCCAATTACATGCGTGGCGCGGTCATTGATTTCAGCGACGCCCTGACTGGCGGCGGTTTCAAGATCAATAATCCCAACGCCCACAGCAGCTGTGGCTGCGGCAAGTCGTTCTCAGCCTGATCGACGCAGCCGTTGGGTTAAAATAGGAGCTCTGCGGCTTCGAAGAAAGTGTCGCAGTCGCAGATACCTCCTGTATTTGATCGGGCGGGTGATCGCCGTATTTCGAAGCGGTTAGAATTCAGGTGACGGTGTCCTGAAGTTATTTCCACGGCTTTAGTCGGGTTTTTAGGCCCAGTTCGCATCCAGTTTTTTCGCCCCCAATTCGGCGGCGAATTCCTCGGAGAGGCCCCGGTTTTCCGGCAGACTTTTTAAGCCGGTAGCCGGAGTCCCTCTCGGAGTAAAATGTTTGCTGGACCCAAGGCTGCTGCTTTACCGGGCCTTCGCCGTCTTATGACTTCTCAACCGAGCGTCAAATCGGCTTGAATCGTCGTTCTACGGAACGCCGCAGAGTGCACGTCATTTCAGACCCTTGCTCCCATGGAGGACACCAATTCCCTGATCGAACAGCGCCGCCAGAATCTGGCCGGACTCAATGCCCGGGGTGTCAACCCGTTCATGAACTCATTTTCGCCCGATGCCCAATGTGGCACCGTTCGAACCGAGTTGGCCCGTTGGGCTGAATGGAACAAATCACCCGAGCCGAAGGGCGAGCCGGTGGGCTTGGCGGAGGGCACCCGCGTGCGTCTGGCGGGTCGCATCACGGCCCACCGCGACATGGGCAAGAGTCAATTCCTCGACTTGCGTGACGTCAGTGGCCGCATTCAGCTCTGGGTCCAGCCCAAAGTGTTGGGCGAAGACGCTGCCGAAATATTCAAGCTCCTCGACCTCGCTGATTTCATCGGGATTGAGGGCACTTTGTTCATCACTCGCATGGGCGAGCCGAGTGTGAAAGTGGAGTCCTTCACGCCGCTCGGGAAGTCCCTGCGACCCCCTCCCGGCAAATGGCATGGGTTGGAAGACACCGAGATCCGCTACCGCCAGCGCTACCTCGACCTCATGGCCAATGAGCCCATTCGGGAGGTCTTCCTCAAGCGCTCCCACATCCTGAAGGAAATCCGGAGCTTCTTCCACCTGCGAGGCTACGTGGAAGTGGAGACGCCGATGATGCAGGCGATTCCTGGCGGTGCTGCTGCCCAGCCGTTCAAGACCTACCACAACGCCTTGGGTTGCGAGTTCTACATGCGCATCGCGCTGGAGCTGTACCTCAAGAGGCTCCTGGTCGGAGGTGTGGACAAGGTGTTTGAGATTGGTCGCAATTTCCGCAACGAAGGCCTGTCCCGGCGGCACAATCCCGAGTTCACCATGCTCGAGGCCTACGAAGCCTACGGCGACTACGCCACCATGATGGAGACGGTCGAGTCGCTCATTCGTCACATCGCACTGACCGTCGTCGGCACCCTTAAGATCGAGCATCGCAACGCCGAGGGTGAGGTTTTTAAAACGATCGACCTCTCCCACTGGCGTCGGGCCCGCTACAAAGACTTAGTGCGCGAAAAGGCCGGAGACGATTGGTTCATGGTGTCGCCCGAAGAACGCCGTCGACGTGCCGTCGAAGACCTCAAGCTTTCGGGTGACATCGCCGTAGGCTACCAAGACTTCGAAGTCACCGCAGCGGTCTTCGAGAAGCTGGTCGAGCCCACCCTCATCCAGCCCACCTTCGTCACCCACCTGCCCAAGCAGTTGGTTCCCTTGGCCAAAATCTCCGCCGAAGATCCGACGACTGTGGAAGTTTTCGAATGCTGCATTAATGGCCAGGAGATCGCCCCGGGCTACACCGAGCAGAACGACCCCATCGCCCAGCGCGAGGCCCTCGAGCACCAAGCCGGTGGCGAGCAGCAGAAGCTCGACGAAGATTTCTTGGTCGCCCTCGAACACGGAATGCCTCCGGCCGGCGGCATCGGCATCGGCATCGACCGCTTGTGCATGATGCTCCTAGGTCAGGAAAGCATCCGCGACGTGATCCTCTTCCCGCAGCTCAAGCCCAAGGTCTAAACGCCCTCCCAGAAGGAGCCAGCACGCCTGGAGCCTTTCACGGAAGCCTGTCGGTACCGAGATGCACTAGGGCAAGGCTGCCGCCCCCTCTTCGCCCCCAGCACCCGTTGGCCGACACTGGGCGGCAGCGGGGAGGGCCGGAGAGAGCATAGGAACGTGAACACCTCCCTCGCGCGCAGCGCGAAAGCGTCCCATTGAAGCGTTCCCTGCGAACGCAGGCCCACCCCGCAGGGCTCCCCTCGCGACCAATGTGCCTCACCATTCCCTTGGCCCCTGGCCCCACCCCGCGGAGCCCCCCTCGCGACCAATGTGCCGTATTGTCCCCTCTGGCCCCATCCCGCTCTACCCCCTGCCGGCTCACGTACACTGTCCCGTGCAGACTCGACACCGGAGGCCGACTCCGGTTTGCTTCCTCTGTTTTGCGTCCATCGATGAAACCTGAACTCCTGCAACGCGCCAAATCCCTCGGCTTCTCCGACCGCCAGATCGCCCATCTCACCGGAAGAACCGAGGACGAGGTGCGTGCCGAGCGCAAGAAACAAGGATTGGTGCCCAGCTACCGGTTGGTCGATACCTGTGCCGCAGAGTTCGAGGCCTATACCCCTTATTACTACTCGACCTATGACCGTGGCGATGACGAGGTCACACCCTCGGCCAAGAAGAAGATCATGATCCTCGGCGGTGGCCCCAACCGCATAGGTCAGGGCATT
>SXGS01601190.1_pt1 | contig 11188 bp, 5 predicted proteins | sample 3174681 | NCBI WGS metagenome assembly SXGS01 (sample SAMN11356861, study PRJNA531348) | freshwater metagenome | isolation source: freshwater sample F1-80 | place: China: Fuxian Lake, Yuxi | collected 2017-12-25 | reverse complement strand
GCCGGCGAGATCAGGCCGTGCACGGGGTGGCGCCAGCGCAGCAGCGCCTCAATGCTGCACACCCGCTGCTGGCGGACATGCACCTTGGGCTGATATTCGACGAACAGCGCATCGCCCGCGACCGCCTGGGTCAACTCGCGCGCCAGGGTGATGCGGTCGAGCCGATCGACCCGGATCGTCAGGTCGCGCACCACCGAGCGACATTCGATATGCGCATCGGCCAGCGCCTGCTCGGCTTCCTCCAGCAGGCGAATATCGTCCTCGTGCGGGCGGGAGGCGGTCGCGGCGCCCAGCACCGGCTCGATCCGGCATTCCTGCCCCGCAATCGTGAAGGGCCGCGCCAGCGCCGTGGCGAGCAGCGCGAGATGGACATCCATGTCGGTCCGCTTGGGCGCCAGCATCATGATCTCGATCTGGGTGGTGCTGGTCGAGCGCACCAGCGCATCGGGGAACAGCCCGGCCACCCGCGCCGCGACCGCATCGGCCAGCAAGGCCCCGTGCGCACGACCGATCTGGCGACGCAGCACCGCGAAATTGCCGATCGCGACCAGGATCAGGAACTGCCACGCCACATCCTCTGCCACGGCACGCGGATCGGTGCCGACAGGGGTCGCGATGCCGGGCGCAGATCGGGGAAGCTTGTCGTTCACACCTCCAGTCTAGGCGCGATCATTAAACAAGGTGTTAACCCCGTTTCTCGCCTTGCGACAAACCGTTGGCCCGATCGCAGGCACTCCATTGCGATATGGTTAATTTCCCATTAACTATCTTTTCGCGCTCAACGGGGCGCTAACAAGGGAGAAATTCCATGCTGAACTTCATTCTCGCGCTGATCTACGGCGAATCCATTCGCCCCTGGTAAACTTAGGTTATGGGCGCGAGGCGGCTGGGACAGACGATGTCCGAGCGCCTCGCGCTTCGCCGCCCCCTCGACCCGAATGATTTTTACGTCCGTTACCGGACCAGATCGTCCGCCAGCCGCAGCATGAAGGCCGCGCCCCGCTCCATTTGAGCGATCTCGATATATTCGTCCGGCTGATGCGCCTGGGCGATCGAGCCGGGGCCGCAGATGATCGTCGAGAAACCCGCGCCCTGGAACTGCCCGGCCTCCGCCGCATAGGGCACCGCCCGCGCCGGTCCGTTATCCCCCGCCCAGCCGCGCGCCAGCCGCTCCGCCACGCCATCCGCCTCGGGCGCGAAGGACGGGGTGCGCGAGCGGCGCTCGACCCGCACGCCCGCCCCGGGGAAGCGCGCGGACATCATGGCGTCCGCCTCCGCGCAGGCCGCGAAGAAGGGGGCGAGCAGCGTCTCCGGCTCCTGCCCCGGTAGCGTGCGCAGGTCGAAGGCGAAGCGGCACTCGCGCGCCAGGATGTTGACGGCGGTGCCGCCATGGACCTGCCCGATCGTCAGCGTCGCGTGATGCGGGCAGAAGGGGCTGTGCGGATCGCCCTCCCCCGCCAGACGATCGGCGATGTCGGCCAGCTGCTGCATCAGCCGCACCGCGATCATATTCGCCGATATGCCCAGATGGGTCAGGCTGGAATGCGCCTCATGCCCCGTCACCGTCACGATCCAGGTGGCGATGCCCTTATGCCCGCTGACCACCACCATCTCGGTCGGCTCCCCCACCACGACGGCGGCGGGCGGCGGCACCTCGCGCGCGATCTCGGCGATCATCGACGGCGCGCCGAGACAGCCGACCTCCTCGTCATAGGAAAAGGCGAGATGGAGCGGCCGGGCCGCCCCCTGCCGCGCGACATAAGGCGCGACCGCCAGCGACAGCGCCAGGAACCCCTTCATGTCGCAGGTGCCCCGCCCGAACAGCCGATCGCCGCGCCGGGTCAGCCGCCAGGGATCGCTGGTCCAGGGCTGGCCATCGACCGGCACGACATCGCTATGCCCCGACAACACGACGCCGCCGCGTTCCATCGGGCCGATGGTCGCGTAGAAATTGGCCTTGGTACCGTCGTCGTTGAAGACGCGCCGCCCGGTGACCCCGATCCCGGCCAGATGCCGCTCGACATAGGCGATCAGCGCCAGATTCGATTCGCGCGACGTGGTGTCGATCGCGATCAGGTCGGCGAGGATGGCGGTGGCTTGGGCGGTAAGCTGGTCGGGGGTCATGCCGCCATCCTGCCGGATGTTTCACTTTGGTGAAACCCCGGCGAGCCATCGGCCCTCACCCTTCCCACCCGCTTAGTGCGGGCGGGCCCCTTCCCTCTCCCGGTGGGAGAGGGAGGGAGGCGCGTCAGCGCCGGAAGGGTGAGGGTGGCGCAAAGCCTCAGAAGTCTCGCGAGTAGCGCAGCGACCCGGCCGAGCCACCGAACGACCCGGTCTGGGTCAGCAGGCTGAGCGTCCGGGTCAAAGCGATCTGCAACTGCGTGGCGGTGAAGCCGCGCGCGTCGGTGACGATCTCCACATAGATATTGTCCGTCAGATACTTGCCCGCCGCCAGGCTGGTGCCGCGTCCGGTCGCCTCGTCGGCGCCCAGCACGCGCAGCCGGTCGAACCCGGTCGCCGAGCGCAGCTTGCCCAGCGGGTTCAGCCCGCCACCCGAACCCCGCAGCGAATTGAGCGCGGCGGCCAGCTGGATCGCCTCGGTCGCCGACAGATTCTCCGGGTTGGTGCCGAACAGAAGCCGGCTGAGTACCTCGTCCTGCGGCAGGTTCGGGGTCGAGGTGAAGCTGATCTGCGGCCGCTGGCCCGTGCCGGTCACGTTGATGACCGCGGTGATGCCGTCGGTGGTGGTCGTCGCCTGAATGTTGATGTCCGGATCGGTCAGCGCGCCGCCACGGAAGCGCACCGTGCCCCGGTTCACCTCGAACCGCTTTCCGGCAAAGCTGTAGGTGCCGCGCACCAGGTCCAGCCCGCCATTGATCGTCGGCGCCGCGCTGGTGCCGCCGATGCGCAGATCCATCTCCCATTCCGACTCCAGCCCTATGCCCGACACGAACAGCTGGTTGTCGGCGCGGACACGCAGGTCGAGGCGGAAGAGACCCGCCGGCTGGGGCGGAGCCGGGCGATCGGTCGGACGGGGCGTGCGGATTTCGCTGCGGCGGCGCACGCCGGTCAGCTCGGGCACTTCGGCCTGGCCCTGGCGGATGATCTGATAACGCGCATTGGGAACGGTCAGGTCGCCCTTGATCAGCCCGCCGTCGCGACCATAGGTCACGCGGATCGTCCCGCTGGTCGTCGCGGCCAGCGCATCGCTGTCGGCCAGCCGCGCATTGTTCAGCTGCGCGCGCAGGTCGACGGGATAGCCGCTATCCGCCGCCAGCCCGATCGAGCCCTGCGCCTGAATACTGCCCTCGCCCGCCTTGGCCTGGAGCCGCGTGATCTCCAGCCGGTCGTTGTTGAAGCGGCCCGCCAGCTGCATGTTGGTCAGGCGGGTGCCATAGGCTTCGTTGTCATAGGTCAGATTGTCGGCGCGGATCAGGCCGTTCAGCTGCGGCGACGACACGCGCCCGCCGAAATCGGCGGCGACCGCGATCGGTCCGCTGAGCTGCTGATTGGGCAAGGCCGCGAAGGAGAACAGCACCGAGGACGGGCCGTTATAGCGGATGCCGCCCGACAGCGGCGCCTGCATCAGCCGGTTGACCCAGCCGCCATTGCCCGGCGGCAGCGGCCGCAGGCTGGCGACCATGCGGCCGACCACCGTCTGCCCACGCCGGATCAGCGCGCGCGCTTCGCCGCCATCGGGGACGAGCCGGCCGGCGAACACCACATCCACCGCCTCGGATACCGCCGACAGGCCGGTGCGCCGGAAATTGGCGATGGTCAGCCGCGCCTCGGCCGTGGGGAAGCTGGCGTCACGCGCCTGCGCGAAGTCCAGCGCGCCGCTCGCCTGACCCGAAATGCCGAGATTGGGCACGAAGGCGTCGAGGATCGACATCTGCAGCTTGTCGAGCCGCGCCTGCACGTTCAGGCCATTGCCATAGGAGCCGGCCATCAGCACCGAACCGCGACCGAAATCGATCCGGGTCGGCGACAGGCGCCATGCGCCCTGATCCTGCCGAATGCGCGCCGGGTTGGCGGTGCGGAAGCGGATGCCGTTGGCCTGCCCCTGCGCCGCGACCAGATAGTCGTTGGGCGACAGGCGCGCGTTCAGCGCGACGTTGAACGGGATGCTCGACGATCCGGTCAGCACCGTCTGTGCCGTGCCGCGCCCGCCGGTATAGTTCACCTTGGCGCGCGCCGACTGGATGACGATCTCGCCATAGCGCGTATCGGCCAGCTGCGCATCGGCGACGATCTGCGGCGCGTTGGGCAGCATCACGACGCTGGCGTTCACGATCGCGCGGCCGATGGTGAAGTCGACCATGCCGGGGATGCGCGCATTATAGGCGCGCGCGGCGATGTCGGCACGCTGGTTGCCACCCTGATCGGCGAGCTGGACGCGGCCGTTGATCCCCTGCCCTGCGAATTGCAGCGCGCCCGCGAACGGCCCCGCCGCCGTCTGCACCACGCGGCCCGTCGCGTTGATCCCGGCAAAGACCAGGCTGCGGATGTCGACCGCGAGCTGCCGCCCGGTGCTGACCAGCACATTGGCGGTGAACGGGCCGTAGTTCGTATCGCCGCGCGCATTGACGGCATAGGCGCCGTTCTGTCCGACGATCCGCGCCTGCAGATTGGCCAGCCCGACGCCGACGCCCGGCCGGGGGGCGCTGAGCACCACCACCGGATTGGTCTGCGACCCCGCCACCCGCGCGGTCAGCGGGCCATATTGGTTGGAATAGGCATCGGCCGATACCGCCACCGCCCCGGTCGCGGGATCATAGCGGCCGGAACCCCGCGTCACGCGGAATTGCGGCGCGGTCAGGCGCAGGCCGCTGAAGGTCACGATGCCTTGCGGGCTGTATTCGACATCGGCGCGCACGATCGCGTTGCCGCCCAGGAAGTTGCGCGCGCCCTCGTTGAAGATCTGCTGCGTCTGCGCGACCACGCGGCCCTTCATCCCGAACCCGCCCGGCGTCGCCACCAGATCGGCGTCGGTCGTCAGGTTGATGATGCCGATGCTCTCGACCCGGTAATTGTTGACCCGGCCCTTCAGCGCGCCGGTATAGCGGCCGGTCGACAGGTTCGCGACCACCACCGCCGTCGCGTCGATGTTGTCCGATCGGATGCGCAGGTTATCCGACAGGATATTGGGCATGGCGATCGCGAAATCGCCCTCGATCGCGACATTGTTGGTGAGGCCACCCACCGCCGCATTCAGCCCCGCGATCCGCTTGGCCCGCGCCTTGACCGGCACCAGGATGCGGTCGGCATTCACCTTGGCCAGACCCTCGGCATAGAGATTCTGGACCGAGGTCTCGCCGAAGCCGAGTGCGGCCGCGCGGACCTTGTAATCCACGGTCGGCGTCGCGAACGCACCGTTCAGCACCACCCGCGCCAGCACGTCGCGACCCGTGAGGTTGGGCGCGATGGCACCGGGCGTCAGCAATTGCGCATCGACCGCGAAGTTGCCGAACTGGCTTTTGGCCAGATCGATCAGACCGCCGGCATCGACCAGAAGTGCCGAGGAACGCAGCTTCATCCGCGTATCGGCACGCCGCTCGTTCAGCGTGGTATCGATCGCCACCTGCAGCGCCGGCGCCGTCAGCCGTTCGACCGGGCCTTCCAGATACAGGCCGGGCCGGGTGACGCCGCGAACCTCGATATGCCCGTCCCGCGCGGTGGCATTCAGATTGGCGAGCTGACCGCCGCCCAGGGTCGCGATCGCGCGCCCCTGCCACGCCTTCCAGCCGCCGCGTCCATCGACCGACAGGGTCAGCGGCGCCTTCAGCCCCGCCATCGACGCGACGACGCCCCCGGTCGGCGCGGTCAGCTTGACGTCCACCGCCAGCCGGTCGGCATCGGGCACCGCGTCGAGCACCAGCCGCAGCCGGTCGCCACCCGCCACGCCGGGTCCGCGCAGCGCGTCGGCGCTGGCCGTCACCTGCGCGCGGCGATCGGCGATATGCACCTTGCCGTCGATCGCCAGCACATGGCGCTGCCCCGTCACCGGCGCACCGATCACGAAGCGCTTGAGCGTCAGCCGGTTCACATCGATGTCGAGATCGGGGAGCAGCGGCGCGTTGGGATCGCTCGGCGTCGGTTTCAGCTCGGGCCGCCGCGCCAGCGTGACGAGGTCGGCGCTCAGCGAGCGGACGTCGATATGGTTGTTCGTATAGGCGAAGGGCCGCCAGTCGACGTTCAGCCGCGGGCTGGACAGGAACACGCCCTTGGGATCGCTGACCCGCAGATCGACGAGACTCATCCGGCCGTAAAGCGATCCCTCGATCCGTCCGACCTTGATGTTCAGGCCCGAGGCGGTGGTATAGCCGCCCAGCTGGTCCGCGACGAAGCGGCGGCCCGGATCGGTGTTGATCCCCAGGATGATCGCCCCGACCAGCAGGATCAGGCCCAAGATCGCGATGCCGATCCATTTGAGCACCCGCTGCCACAGCGGGCGACGCACCACCACGGTCTCGGTCGTGGTTGCAGGCTCCGGCGACATGCCCTGTTCGTCCGCCATCAGAATGCCTGCCCGATCGAGATATACAGGGCCACCTTCCCGTCGCCCGGACGCGGGTTCAGCGGGGTCGCGACATCGACGCGCAGCGGCCCGAAATTGGTATAGAAGCGCCCGCCGATGCCGGCGCCGAAGCGCAGGTCCTTGCCCGTGGGGAAGGTGCTGTCATAGCTGTTGCCCGCATCGACGAACGGCACGATGCCGAAATTGCCGAAGCGATAGCGTGCCTCCAGCGCGAACTCGTTCAAGCTGCGCCCGCCAACGGGATTGCCCTGCGGATCGAAGGGCCCCAGCCGCTGGAAGCCGTAACCGCGCACCGATCCGCCGCCGCCGCCATAATAGCGCCGCGACGGCGCCAGATCGTCGCGCTCGATCCCGAAGATCGCGCCCGCCCGCGCGCGGCCCGCGATCACCAGGCTGGTGTTCAGCGGATAATAGAAGGTCCCCTCGATCATCGTGCGCGCATAGGGGCGCACCGCGCCGCGCACCGAGGTCTCGGGGCTGAGATTCAGTTTCAGGCGATAGCCGCGCGTCGGGTTGAGCAGATCGTCCGACTGGTCGAAGATCGCCTGCCCCGGAATAGCGGCGATGCCATAGGTGCCGCGCCGCCGCTCACCGACCGTGAAGTCATAGACGCTTTCGTTCGTACCGGTCAGCTCGCCACCGAACGCATAGGTGAACTTCTTCTGCCAGATCGGCGTCGAGTCATAGCTCCAGCGGAAGGCGACGGTGCCGATGAACGCATCGAACGCGTCGTAATTCTGGTGGCTGGCCGAGGCGATGACCTGGAACGTCCGGTCGCGCCGTCCGGCATTGGAGCGGCGGAAGGTGCCGCTCAGCCCCTGTTCCTGCGTACCCGCGATCACCGAGGCGATCAGCGCGCCTTCGGGCGGGAAGAGGTTGCGGTGGGTGAAGCTGGCCTGCGCGCGCACGCCCTGGCCGGTCGAATAGCCCGCCTCGCCCGACAGGGTGCGCGCCGGCCCCTTGGTCTGCGTCACCTGCAGGTCGATCGCCTCGGTGCCGTCGGGGTTCATGCGGCCGGTCCGCTTCGGCTCGACCCCGACGCCGTTGAACAGCCCGGTCGCAACCAGCGCGTTGCGCAGATCGTCGGTCAGCCGCGAATCATAGAGCTGGCCTTCCTCAAAACGCGGGAAGATGTTCAGATGGCCGAGGTCGAACACGGCGTCGCCGGTCGTCGTGAGCTGTCCGAAGGACGAACGCGGCCCGGTATCGACCGGCAGCGTATAGGCGCCGACCGGCTCCGGCCCCTGATCCTCCAGCAGGATGTCACGCTCGCCGACCTTGACGAAGGGATAGCCGCGTTGCGGCAGGACCAGGCTGACATTGGCCTCGGCGCCCTGGATACGCGCCGCCTCGATCGGATCGCCGACCTTCAGTGGCAGGTTGGAGCGGATCAGGTCGGGCGGCGTGGTGGGTTGCGCATTCACCGTGATCGACGACAGGCGATAGAGCCGCCCCGGTGTCGCGGTCAGCACGACCTTCAACCGGCCCGCCTCATCCCCGCCCTGATCCTCACCCTGGCCGGGGCGTTGCAGCGTCGAGATCGCGGTCGCGTCATAATAGCCGAGCGACTTCATCAGCCGGACGGCCAGCGCCTCGTCCTCGCGCGCGCGGGCCGACACCTGGGTCGCGTTGCTCGCCTTGCCCTTGCCGTCGCGCAGCGCCGACAGCGAGCGGAACTCGTCATCGAGGTTCAGCTCGGCCAGCCCCTTGACCTCCATGTCGTAGCGGATGTCGGGCGCGCGGTCGCCCTTCACATCGGCCGCCGTCTGGAGCGGGGTGGAATCGAAGCTGCCGAGCGGGGTCAGCGGCTGGGCGAGTTGCGGGTCCTCGGGCGCGACGGGGGCGATCGTATCGCCGGTGGCGAGCGGCTGGCTGGTCGCCGACTGGGGCAGCGGCGGCGCGGTCTGGGGTGTCGGGATGGTCGCCGGTGCCGGTTGCCCGTCGCGCATCGTCGACATCGATTCGAGCGGTGCGTTGATGTCGCCGCTCAGGGGCGGCAGCGCGGCGTTGAACTCGGCATCGGGGACGATCGGCGCGTTACCCTGCGGATCATTCCCCTCGCGCACGTCGCGCGGCAAATCGGGGCCGCGCGCCGGCGCTGTGCCCGGCTGGGCCAATTGCGAATGAGCGGGGGAAGCAAAAGAGAGAGGAGCGACCAGCGAGACTGCGAGCCAATAATGTCTACCGATCCGTCGCGTCACGCCGTTCAAAGCCCCTTTCCCGCAGGGCCTTCCGTTATTCGGATCGATCCCCCAACATGCCCCTGAACGCAAAAAGGCCCGCGCGGGTTCCGTTGTCGATCAGCGGGATACCGGCGCGCAGCCCACCAGTCCGCCGACCGGCACGACCATTTCGTCCTGTCCGGGGCGCGCGATCCGCAGGCTGGCGTCGCTGACGATCGCGCCGTCCTGCAACGTCTCGCGCTGGGCGATCGTCATCTCCAGTGTCGCGTCGACACCGTTGGCGGCATAGCGCGTGGTGCTCGCCAGGCCGAGCGCACCCGCCCCACCCGCCTGCACCGCCGCCAGATCGGTCGCTTTGCCGTCGAGCATGATGCGCAGCCGCGTCGGCTCGACCATCGCGACGAAGCGCTGGTCCTGGACCGACCACAGATAGGCGGCGCATCCCCGCGCCGGCAGTTCCTGACGCGGCAGGGTGCCGAGTGCCGGCACGGCGGGGGCGGTCGGCGCGGCCTGAATGCCGGCCAGCGCAAGCAGGATGGGAAGCATCATGCCGCCGATCCTATCATCAACAGCCAAGCGGGATAAGCCACCAGTGCGAGCAGTGTACCCAGCGGCACCATATCGTCCCCCGCCATCCGCCGCCCCAGCCCATGGCGAACCACGACCCAGCCCAACCCGATCAGGCAGGCCGCCAGCAACACCCCCGGCAGCATCCGCCACCCCAGCCATAGCCCGATCGCACCCAACAGCTTGGGATCGCCGCCGCCCAGCCCCTCGCGCCCGCGCCACCGGCGATAGCCCGCCGCGATGGCCCAGAGCAGCCCGAAGCCGACCAAACCGCCCAGCATCCGCTCGGCGAAGGACGACCCGAACCCCAATGCGCCGGTCATCATCCCCGTCCCCGCCAACCACAGCGTCAACCGATCGGGCAGCCACAGCGCCAGCGCATCGAGCGCCCCAAGCGCGAGCAGCGACCAGCCGAACAGCGCGCCGATCCAGCCATCCGGCCCCGCCACCCAGCCCGCAGCGGCTCCGATCAGCGCCGCCAGCCCTTCGATCCGGCCATGCACCGGATCGATCCGCGCCCCGCACCGCGCGCAGCGACCGCGCAGCCACAGGGCGCTGAGCACCGGCACCAACTCCCAGACGCGCAAGGTCTTGCCGCACGCGTCACAGGCCGAGCGCCCGGTCAGCACCGATCGATCGTCCAGCCAGCGCAGCACCAGCGCCGCCACGAACGACCCGACGATCGCCCCCGCCACGCCGTACAATGCGGCCCAGATCGTCGATCCCGCCCCGAAATCCGCCGCCCCGAAATCCATGACCCCGCCTTACCCCCCCGCCCCTTTGCGCGCCACGGGCAAACAGCGTAAGGCGCGGCGCAAAGACCAGAAAATTGGAGAGAGATCGCCGCCATGACGGACCCCATCGTCATCCTGTCCTATGCTCGCACGCCCATGGGATCGTTCCAGGGCAGCCTGGCCGACGTGACCGCGCCGCAACTGGGCGCGACCGCCGTCAAGGCCGCGGTCGAGCGCGCCGGTGTCGCGCCCGCCGCGATCGAGCGCATCCATATGGGCTGTGTCTTGCCCGCCGGCCTGGGTCAGGCGCCCGCGCGCCAGGCGGCGATCGTCGCCGGCCTGGGCGAGCATGTCGAGGCGACGACCGTCAACAAGCTGTGCGGATCGGGCATGCAGGCCGCGATCATGGCCGCCGAGGCGCTGGCCGCCGGATCGGCCGACATGATCGTTGCGGGCGGCATGGAGAGCATGACCGGCGCACCCTATCTCAGCCACAAGCATCGCGGCGGCGCGCGCATCGGCCATGATACGCTCTACGACCACATGTTCCTCGACGGGCTGGAAGACGCCTATGAGCGCGGCCGGCTGATGGGCCATTTCGCCGAGGAAGCGGCGCAGGAATATCAGTTCACGCGCGGCGCGCAGGACGATTTCGCCATCGCCTCGCTGGAACGCGCCAAGGCGGCGCAGGCCTCGGGCGCGTTCGATCGCGAGATCACGCCCGTGACGGTGAAGACCCGCAAGGGCGAAACCCTGATCACCCAAGACGAACAACCGGCCAAGGGCGACCCGGCCAAGATCCCGACGCTGAAGCCCGCCTTTGCCAAGGACGGCACGATCACGGCGGCCAACGCCTCGTCCATCTCGGACGGCGCGGCGGCGCTGGTGATGACCCGCGCCAGCGTCGCCGAACGCCTCGGCCTGACGCCGATCGCGCGCGTCGTCGCCCATGCCGGCCATGCCCATGCCCCCGCGCGCTTCACCACCGCACCGGTCTTCGCGATGCGCAAGGCGCTGGAGCGCGCCGGCTGGTCGACGGGAGATGCCGATCTTTATGAGATCAACGAGGCCTTTGCGGCGGTGGCGATGATCGCGATGCGCGACATGGACCTGTCGCACGACCGGCTGAACATCCATGGCGGCGCCTGCGCACTGGGTCACCCGAT
>SXGS01189677.1_pt1 | contig 11189 bp, 10 predicted proteins | sample 3174681 | NCBI WGS metagenome assembly SXGS01 (sample SAMN11356861, study PRJNA531348) | freshwater metagenome | isolation source: freshwater sample F1-80 | place: China: Fuxian Lake, Yuxi | collected 2017-12-25 | reverse complement strand
ATGGCGATGACAGCTTCATCTCCATATCTCGCGCTCACATTGCCACACGACGCTGGATCAAGCGGGTCATATTTCACCGCCCACTGCGACTGAACAAACCATGGACTTTCGACGCGAAAATATCCCTGCGTTGACTGAGCCTCCATTGCGCTTGGAGTACGACTGGATACAAAGACTGCGATGCGCTGCGGGTGCCGAAATTGCGCCAGTCGCGATACGAAAAATCTTCCCAGCGGATTCGGTTGACCATTTGGCAGAGTCTGCGGCAGAAATCCCATACGCTCACTGTCACCACCGACCCAGGTGCTATTCAAACCAAACGATGGATAGAGACTTGCGAAATAAAGAAATTCGCCATGATCTCCATTCTCAAGTTTCGAAAGCACTTCGCCTTGCGCGCCAACATAAAGCGCACGCATATCACCACCAAAGTATGGCGCGAGTCTCCACGGCCAACGCGCGGAGATCGTTGCGCCGCCGCCGTATGTGTTGGGCGGAATCACTGTTCCATTTTCTTCGAATGCGGGAAGCCCCGCCAAAAATCCTGGCAACAACTGACCATTCTGTTCGAGTGAATATGAAATCCAAGCCTGCGCGACTTGTCGCGCCGCGGCCATTTCGCGACTCCGCGTGGCGGCACGCCGAGCCATATTCACCGCAGGGCCTAGCAAGCCGATGATCAATGCGATCAAACCAATCACAACCAGCAGTTCGACGAGGGTAAATCCACGCCGCCATCTTCCCTGAACGGTGTTCTTTGCCAATAAATGCGTGGCTCTATTTGCCAATCTTCGCCCAAGTTGTATGTTGTGACTGCCTAACATTTTTGAACACATTATGACACCTTTGCACTCAATCCTATTGCGCTCGGACCAAAGAGTGAGAATTTCATTCTTGATCTCCGTTTTGAGCGCAATCGCTCCAATTCATTGTGCATATGCGAGTACGGTGAATGGTTTATGGCCCACCCCAACAATTGACCGCTGGATGTATCCATTCAATTCCACTCCTGGAACCCGACCGGTGATTTCCACATTTGGATCGATGCCTGGAGCACCAGAATTCGACAGCCGCGACGGTCAATTCATCATCGCATATGACACAACTTCACAAGTGACTGCTGGGCTTGGCGCAAGCAATTACACCATCACTTCTGCCAGACTGACAATCGAATTCGCCAACAATTTGGTCATCGCGTATGACCCAACACCAGATGGATGGCAAACTTTCTTGGCAACAGGTGATCCGGAATATCAAGCAGATACCGACGCGGGACAATCGATCGATCTCTTCGGTTGCGGTTTTCGAAATGGCTTCACATCTGCGACATTTTTGGAGAATTCTCCATATGCGACTCCCAACAATCCAATGGCTTCGGGAGTCCGCAACGCCTATGCGATGAGCTTCAATTCTGCGGGCACTGCGATCGATGTCTCCAACAATCCACGCGAGCGATTCGAGCCGCGAAGATTTGCAACGGGTCAGATTGCGGGACTGCCATCTGGATCGCTGATTGCACAGAACACTCCGATGTACTTCGATCTCGACCTCGCCGATTCGACCGTGCAGGGATACTTGCGTTCATCTCTGAACGATGGGAAACTTTTTTTCGTCGTCAGCAGTCTGACCTTTGTAGAGCAACAAGGCGGAAACTTTCCAGCGTTCTATGCGAAGGAAAATGCGCTGGTGCAATTTCAGTTGGCACGCGCGGCCGCTCTTCAGATCACCGTATCGATTGGACCTTCGTGCGCACCTGCCGATATCAATTGCGACAACTTGGTCAATGGACTCGATCTGGCATTTGTCTTGTCGGGTTGGGGATCATCCGGTCTTGGTGATATCAACGACGATGGGATCACGGATGGAGTCGATCTGACAACGCTGTTAAGCGGATGGTTGCCGTAAGCATTAATTCCTAGATTTGTATGGACGGATAAGTGAAAAGACTCTCGTCGATTCATTCGATCCAACCGAGAGCAATTTTTCTCACCCCATCTGCTCGACTGGCGCAGCATTCTCGATCAGGGTGTCAACAAAAGATCTGCGAACACCACTTATGCGCGCACGAACATCTGCCAAAGTCATATTGACTTGTTGCTCGGTCACTTCGAGAACTTCGGAAATTTCTGAGCAGGGCAGACGATCGATGTAATGCAATTCCAAGATCAGTCTTTCAAAACTGGAAAGACTTCTTGCGACAAGTGAAACTAATGGTGCTGATTTTTCAAACATGTGCCATCTCCTTGCACTCTTGCGCTCTCGGTCGCCCCCAAGGCAATCCGTCGCCACTACACCCATGAGAGTATCACGAATTTGCTGCTTGTCCAATCCAACTATCCATTCTTCTTTGATTGCTGTAATCGAGTCACTCTTCTCAAACGTGTCCGCGAATGCAACTGCAAGCTCTGGATCGAATTGTCCACCAGCGCAACGAACAATCTCATGCACCGCCTCTCGGTGTGAACGCGCTTTTGAATATGGACGATTCGTGCACATCGCGTCGAAACTGTCGGCAATACTGATGATTCGGGAGACAAGCGGAATGTCGCTTCCACCCAGTCGAGATGGATAGCCGTGACCATCCCATCTTTCGTGGTGAAATAGAACTCCGCTACGAGCAAAGTCGAGTTCTGGAAATGCGGACAAGAGTCGATCTCCAGCGGCTGGATGTCGACGGATGACTGTGAATTCTTCGTTCGTCAACCGCCCTGGTTTCAGCAGGATTTCATCGGGAATTGTGATCTTTCCCAAGTCATGAATCTGCGCCGTTGCACGAATGGACTCGACCTGGCCCGACTCGAGTCCAATCGCCACTGCAAGCCCCGCCGCAATCGTTGCGACCCGAACACAATGACCCGAAGATTCTGATTCCTTCGCTTCAATCAGGGTGGTCAAGAACGATATTGGGTGCTGATCTTGCATTTCGGACATCTATTCGACCCCCAAATGACCCAACTTCAGCCAACTTTGAAATTTTTCCCCCCCACCGTCGATACACTTTCCTCGATTCAATGCGAATTCACCCCTTTTCGGCCATTCGAACCCCTGCCCACCGCGCCTCGGAGGTCTCATGTCCTCCGTATGACGTTGTTGATCGCTCGGAAGCTGTTCAATTCGCCACCAAGGCAAATAATTTTATGCGGGTCATCCGCCCCGAGGTCGACTTTTCCAACGAACAAGATCCACACTCACCGGCTGTGTATCGGCGTGGCCAAGAAAATCTGCAAGACCTCATCGCACGCAAGTTGATGACGCGAGATTCGTCAGCAGGTTTGTATGTCTATCGACAAGCACGCGGCGGACGCAGGCAATCGGGACTTGTGTGCTGTGTGGATGTCGATGATTACAGGAGCGGCGATATTCGCCGCCACGAATTGACGCGTCCTGACAAAGAACTTGATCGAATGGAGCACATGCTTGCAGCGGGTGCACACTGCGAACCAGTTCTTCTGACTGTGATGGGGCAGAATGAACTTGTTCGACAACTCGCCCGCGATATGAATCATCGGCCGCTTCTGCACTTTGTAGCAAAGGATGGAGTCACACACACTCTCTGGTCGGTGCAGGAAGTTGGGACATACGCGCAGATTTTTCAAGGCGTCCAACGCATATATATCGCTGATGGGCATCACCGCTGCGCCGCCGCAACGCGCGTCGCTGAACATATGCGCAAGTCATTGGGCGTATCTGCTGATCATGAGTCACAGCGCTTTCCCGCGGTTATTTATCCTGGCGAGGAACTGGTCATATTGCCTTATCACCGACTCGCGCGATTCGCGCCTGGTCAAACCAGCGAAGATGTCGAGCGAAAACTTGCCGCAGCTGGATTGTTGGAACCGATCGGCGAAAGCGTCGGGCCAGCGCCTGCAAGTCGCGGAGAAGTCGGCATCTTTATCAACAAGACATGGTGGAGATTCCGATTTCCACCAGCAACTGGGGATTCGATATTGGATCAACTCGATGTTGTGCGAATTTCCAAGGTCATTCTTGCTCCAATACTCGCAATCACTGATGAAAGAACAGACCCGCGCATCTCATTTCTTGGTGGATGCTCGACAGAAGATCTTTCTTCCTCGGTGCTGGCCGGCCGAAGCGATATCGCATTCGCAATGCACGCAACATCAATCGAGGAATTGATCAATGTCGCAGGAGCAAATCTCATCATGCCGCCAAAGTCAACATGGTTCGACCCAAAGATTCGAAGCGGACTATTCGTGCATTCCTTTGCGCTTCACGACGATATCGAGTTACCATCTAACGCATGAATAATCCAGATCCAAATGCGTTTGCAACACCGCTGGCTCTCGCCTCGCGTGTGTTAGTGATCGACCAGTTTGGTCAACATGGAATGGATGGTCTTCGAGCGGCAGGTTGCGATGCGATCTTCAATCAACTTCTTTCATCTGCGACGCTGGAACTTGCAGTACGCGATCTCGAGCCAGACATTCTGGTCACGCGAACCACGAAAGTCACTGAAGCGGTCTTGAACGCAAATGTAAGGCTTGGCTTGGTCATCTGCACAGGTGCATCAACCGATCATGTCGATATCGACGCCGCAAGCAAACGAGGAATCTTTGTCGCACATTGTCCGGGTCGAAGCGCGATGGCTGTCGCCGAATTGGCATGGGCTTTGATCTTGGGCTGTGATCGACAACTTCCAGATCAGGTGAATGCCATTCGCACTGGTCAGTGGAATCAAGACCGAATCGCAGACGCATCGGGATTATCTGGCCGAACTCTAGGAATCATCGGACTAGGACAAGTTGGCCAAGAGATCGCGCGGCGTGGAAGTGCATTTGGAATGCATGTTGTGGCATGGAGCCGCAACATCACCGAGGAGAGATGCGACGCACTTGGCATTGATTACTGCGCAAATCTGGTCAATCTGGCCAAGTTGTCCGACGTCGTCAGCGTCAGCGTGACGGCAAACGAAGACTCGGATGGACTCCTTGGAGAAAAGTTTTTCAACGCACTGCGACCAGGCGCAACCGTGATCAATACAAGTCTTGGAAGAGTTGTAGATCAGAAAGCTCTACTGAACGCAGTGAAAACAAAGGGCATTCGCGCTGGGCTTGATCTGCATGAATATGCGGAATCACCCGAGTCCAAGGCTACGATTTTGGAACTCCTCCAACAGCCATGCGTGTATGGCACATTGCAATCAGGTGCGATGACAGAGCAAGCGCGAGAAGCGGTTGATCACGAAGTTGTGCGCATCATTCGTCAGTGGCTCGAGCATGGAACTGTCAGCGGATCAGTCAATCGAACCACCGAAAGTAGCGCGGCGACATTGATCCACGTGAGGCATTTGAATCGCCCTGGAGTTCTTGCAGGAATCTTCGATGTCATTGGCAAAGCTGGCATCAATGTCGAAGAAATGGAAAATGTTATTTGTGCTGGAGGCGACGCTGGAATCGCTCGAATCCATCTCAACGAAACTCCAACCGAGGGGCACATCGCCGCAATTCAACAGGCTCCACATGTTCTTGGAGTCAGCGTTCAAGCCATTCACCACTCCCCGATTTCAGCATGATCAAATTATGACAACTCAACTCAAAACAAAGCGTATTTGGAACTTTTCCGCGGGGCCTGCAACGATGCCACCGGAAGTTTTGGCGCAACTCGGCGATGACTTGATCAATGTCGATTCGACGGGGATTGGAATTCTCGAGCACAGCCATCGCATGCCAACATTCGATCGAGTGCTTGGCGATGCGCTCGATTCATGCCGACAACTTGGCGAGATTCCAAATGACTATGAGATTATTTTTGTTCCCGGCGGCGCGACGGTCCAGTTTTCTCTCATTGCTCTCAATCTGATTCCAGATGGAGCAACCGCGGACTATCCCGATACGGAAGTCTGGTCTGCAAAGGCGATCATCGAAGCACGCGATGCGGTTCCAACCGCAACCATCGCTGTTCCTTTCGAGGGAAAGAAATTTCACTATGACCATGTCCCAGTTGCTGGCGAAATGATCCCGACACCTGGTGCGGCATATATGCACTATTGCTCGAACAACACGGTGCATGGAACACGATTTCACCTTCCTCCGACCGCTGCTCCTGGAACGCCACTCGTGTGCGATGCAAGCAGCGAAATCTTTGGGCGTCCGATGGATTGGAAGAAGCATGCGCTGGTCTATGCCGCAGGACAAAAGAATTTTGGCGTCGCTGGCATGTGTGTCATTATTGCTCACCGAGAAGTGATTCGTAAACCAGTTCGCAAACTTCCGTCGATGTTTTCATATGCCTCTCATCTGGATGCGGGAAGTCGCATCAATACACCGCCAACTTTCGCTATTCATGCCGCAGGCTTGATGTTTCGCTGGATGATCGAACAAGGCGGAACCCGTGAAATGGAGAAGCGTAATGATGCGAAAGCTGCGCTGATCTATAAAGAAATTGATGGCTCCGGCGGTTTCTATCGAGGACTGAGTCGTTTGGAATGTCGATCGGCGATCAATGTTTCCTTCCGACTCAAGAACGAAAATCTCGACCAAAAATTTGCTCAAGAAGCAACAGATGCCGAACTCGATGGACTCATTGGCCACCGTGATGCAGGCGGTATTCGGGCGTCGATGTACAACGCAATGCCGATCAAGGCGAGCGAAGCACTCGCTGCATTCATGCGCGATTTCGCCCGTCGATACGGTTGAATTGCTCTGCGAAGTTCTTTCGAGATCGATTTACGGCAATGTGCGAATTCGAATGTTTCGAAATTCGATGTGAGCGCCTTCGGATTGCAGACCGATTTTCCCTGCAACAACTTCGCAATCCTGCGCAACATTTTGCAATTCGCCATTCACACGCAATTCAAGCCGACCGTGATCAAGCAGAATCGAATATTTATTCCACTCCCCAAGCGGCTTTTCGTTGGTTGGGTTGGCCTTTGTCGTGCGGCGTCCATCGGTTCGGCTTGGCTCCGCACGCATAGGAAATTCGCCAATATTCCAGATATCACCCGCACTGCGGCTTTCAAGTTGAGCCTCGATTGATTTTGGCCACACTTGATCGGGACCAACGACGCGCAAGAGAACTCCTGAATTTCCAGCACCCAACTTCGGATCAAATCGCCATTCGAGTTCCAATTCGAAATTCGTGAAATCTTTGATCGTTCGGATATATCCAACTGGAGAACCTTCACAGATCAACACGCCGTCGCGGGTGGTCCAAACTTTCGAAGAATCATTTGGTTGTGCTGGAAAAATCGTCCATCCGTCCAAGTTCTGTCCATTGAAAAGTGCGGTCCACTTCGTCTTGGAAGCATCGGGCTGAACCGACTGATCTTTTTGCGCAGGCGCACTTCCTTGCTTTGCAGATTCGTCGCGACTTGCTCCAGCGAAGATGATTGCAACTGCCACACCTGTAAAGCATCCAACCATCCCGCCAACAATTCCCGCTCGCGTCCAAATCATTCTGTTGAACCCCGTAAATCCTGTTCCGCCGAGAGCCAGTTATCTCCTTCATTTCCACCCGACTGAAGCCATCTGTGATAGGCAGCCAATCGAATTTGCTCGAAGGAGGGACGATTGGTTGTTTGTGACCAATTCGCCGGCGATGTTTCAACGATTGAGAAACTCTTTACTGGTGCTTTGGCAACAGTCTTTGCGCGAGACGTTGCGACATTGTTCTTCCTTGCCGCGGCTGCCTTCTTGGCTGGCGCTGGCTTCTTGGCTGGTGCTGGCTTCTTGGCTGGCGCTGGCTTCTTGGCTGGCGCTGACTTCTTGGCTGTCGCTGACTTCTTTGCTGTCGCTGACTTCTTTGATTTCGTCTTACTGACCGCCTTCACAGGGACTTTCGTTGACATTTTGTTGGTGCTCTCTTTCGTTTTCTCAAAGGCTTTTTTTCGCAAAGGTTTGGACACGCCAATAAGGTATCCATCCGAACCCGTCGATGCCAATCATTTATGAACCCGATCGGCACCATTGTTCGCTACTCTCTGTCCGCTTATGGACAACGCATATGAATACGATCTCACAGTGATTGGCAGCGGACCAGCCGGTCAGCACGCTGCGATTCAAGCTGCAAAGTTGGGCAAACGGGTTGCAATGGTCGAAAAACAAAGGGGCGTTGGCGGCGTTTCAGTTCATTTGGGAACACTGCCATCGAAGACCTTTCGCGAAGCAGTCATCAGCCTCAAGAGAGGAACGGTTCAGCGTTCTCTTTCAGCAGCAGGTGCGGATCCGATCCAATTGACGATGCCAATGTTGCTCGAGCGGGTTTCCTCGGTCATCCAAGAAGAGCAACAATTGATCCGCTCCAACCTGCTGAGAAACGACATCAAGATTTTCAATGGGTTCGCTTCCTTCATCAATGCCAACACGGTTGCAATCGACAGCCCAGACGGTGATCGACAAATTACAACGTCGTTCACACTCTTGGCGTGCGGGACGAAGCCGGTCATTCCAGCGGGATGCCCCGACCAATCAAATGAAGCGTTTCCGATTGTTCTCACCAGTGACAATATCTCGTCACTGCGAGAAATCCCTCGAACAATGATCGTCGTAGGAGGCGGAGTGATTGGCATCGAATATGCATCTTTCTTCGCGACTCTTGGAACAAAGGTCACGCTGGTTGAACGCGCCGACCGACCAATTTCGTTCATGGATCATGAAACTATTGACGAAATGATTCACGATATGCGAACGCACGACATGATTATGCGCTGCAACGAGACCGTGACGAAGATTGCGGTGATCGAGGAATCTCCAAAGCGAGTTCTTGTCGAACTTGAAAGTGGCAAGCGAATGACCGCTGATGTGGCTCTGATCTGCTCTGGTCGACAAGGATGCACGGATGGATTGCACCTCAAAGAAGCAGGTCTCGAAGCCGACAATCGCGGACGCATTACAGTAGACGAGAATTATCGCACTGCCATTCCGTCGATCTATGCCGCCGGAGATTTGATCGGATTCCCAGCGCTTGCTGCGACGAGCGCGACTCAAGGTCGCATCGCTGCTTGCGTGATGTTTGGTACGCCTGTCAGCCCGATGGGAGAGGACTATCCCTATGGCATTTATTCAATCCCAGAAATGAGTAGCGCTGGCGCTTCGGAGCAAAAATTGACTGCCGACAAAGTGCCTTATGAGATTGGCGTGGCGCGATACAGTGAAATCGCTCGAGGAAAGATCGCAGAAACGTCGGATGGCTTTCTGAAACTTATTTTTCACCGTGATACCCAAGTCTTGCTTGGCGTTCACATCCTTGGATCCAACGCGACCGAGCTGGTTCACATTGGCCAAGCAGTCCTTCGCTTGAAGGGTGGACTTGATTTCTTCTTGACCAACGTGTTCAACTATCCAACCTATGCGGAGTGCTACAAGGTCGCCGCATACAACGCGCACAACAACTTGCGTAATAACTCAATGGTCTGAATCCCGCCGCGTATCGATTCTTGGAGAAAGCGTTGACTTACTCCGCAACTTGCGGATTTCCAAGTGGTCGTATCCATATGTTGCGGAACTTCAGCGGATCTCCATGATCCTGCAACATAATCGGTCCCGTTTCGGGATGCGAAGAATAGGTTGCATGAGCACCATGCGCTGTTGCGCCAAGAAGCTCGACATCATCCTGCACAAGAACACCGTTGAAAATGAGCGTGACGGTGGCAGTCCGAACAATTCCAGCAGACGCATCAAAGCGCGGACCACGAAACACAACGTCAAAGGTGTTCCACTCCCCCTGCGGTCGACATGGATTGACCATCGGCGGATACTGACCATAGAGCGATCCGGCCATTCCATCCGCATAGGTCACATTTCCAGATGAATTCAAAATTTGAATTTCATATCGAGAATTGAAAAAGAGCCCACTGTTGCATCCGTGCTGACTATCGCACTTCAAGCCCACCGGCACCATCCATTCAATGTGAACTTGGCAATCTCCAAAGGATTGGCGAGTCGCGATGTTGCCAGACCCTGGAGCAATCGTCACGATGCCATCCTTCACGGTCCAACCCGCTGGCGCATCGCCTCCGGCTTTTGACCACGCGGACAAATCCTTCCCGCCAAAGAGAACGATCGCATCGCTTGGCGCGCTGCTGACGCAGGATGGCCCAGGGGTGACAACCGCCGGCTGAGGCCGAGTCAAATCGTGGACTGGATACTTAAAAACCCGTTCTTTGGACTGGGCGAAACCTAGGGTGACGATAAAGATTCCAAGAACCCAAAAAATGACCGAAAGATGGGAGGAAGCTTGATTTTGGCGAGATCTTTGCACTTGCACAGATGTGTTTTTCATTTCGTTTTTATCCATAATTTTTTTATAAAAGATTTGCATCAATTCATTATTGTGATATGTTACATTCACTTTAACGTTTGTTTGTTGAGAAAAACTCGTTGTGGAGAGAGGCAGAGGCAAAGCCCCCTCTTTCGAGACAACAACTATGAAAATTCAAAATTCCTTCCGAACTGGTCCTGCCTGCCTGCTTTTCGCATCACTGACATCGTTGGCATCTGCTGGGCAAAACTTTCAGGACGCATCATTTGACACCTTTGACAACGGTTTAGCAAACCTCGATATCACCAACGTGTGGGTTTCGAACACCGCAACCGATATCACTTTTTCTGTGACAACTCGAGAGTTCCAAAGTTGGACGAAGTACATGATCTTCCTTGAAACAACAATTGGTGGTGGAACGGGTACGAATGCCTGGGGTCGACCGATTGACTTATCGGGTGCACAAATTGATTACTTCGTTGGCTCGTGGGTTGACCAATCGAGCAACAATTCACAATTTGTTGCCAACAATTACTTGGGATGGGATTGGGCATCTGCTACGACTTTCAGCAATGTGCAAAACGGAAACACCGTCTCTTGGACCATATCTTTGGCTTCGATGAACCTGAGTATTGGAAGTGTTGTTTCGTTCGATGTTGCCACGAGTGGCGGCGGAAACGATCCTGGAGTTGACCATTTGAGCCGCAACACCTCTGCAACCACAGGATGGGGAAGCCCAAGCGTTGCTGGGGCATTTTTGACTTACACAGTGGTTCCTGGACCAGGAGCTTTCGCGCTTCTTGGACTTGCAGGACTTGTGTCACGACGCCGACGCTGAAGACGGACTGATTCGCTGCGGACTCATACAAATTCAGAATGGTTTATGAGAACGCCGCGGGACGCATATCCTGGCGCTCAAACATGCTGCGCCGGACATGGTCCCGACGGCGCACACGCAAATCGATGTGCGT
>SXGS01110094.1_pt1 | contig 11189 bp, 7 predicted proteins | sample 3174681 | NCBI WGS metagenome assembly SXGS01 (sample SAMN11356861, study PRJNA531348) | freshwater metagenome | isolation source: freshwater sample F1-80 | place: China: Fuxian Lake, Yuxi | collected 2017-12-25 | reverse complement strand
CCACCAACCACCTCGATTTGCTTTCCCTGCTATGGCTCCAGAATTATCTGGCGCATTACTCCGGTGCACTGCTGCTCATCTCCCACGATCGTCAATTCATGGACGAGGTTGTCACTCAAGTCAGTGAAATCGCCGAAAAGCGCGTCATCGCCTACACCGGCAACTACACGGAATATCTCAGCCAGCGGGAGGCAAATTACGAATCGCGTCTCGCGGCCTATAAGAATCAGCAAAAAGAGATCGCCGCGTTGCAGGAGTTTGCAGACCGCTTCCGGTCGGTCACTTCCAAAGCCTCACAAGCCATGGCCAAGCTCAAACAGATCGAGCGCATGGAGTTGATTGAGAAGCCCACGCCACCCAAAAAGCCGTTCCGATTTCAGATCCCACCACCCCCGCGCGGAGGCCAGCGAGCCGTCACATTGGAAGGCATCGATATGGCCTATGGTTCGTTGCAGGTATATTCAGGCCTCGACCTCAGCATCGAACGTGGCGAACGCTCCGTCCTGGTAGGCCCAAATGGCGCCGGAAAATCCACGTTGATCAAAATCATGGCGGGAGTCCTGGAGTTTCAAAAGGGCGAACGGAAACTCGGTCACAATGCCAAACTTGGTTATTTCAGCCAGCACCGCTCGGATTCGCTCGACCCCAATCGGTCCGTGATCGACGAGGTCCTCGCCAGCGCCCCCATGCTCCGTGAAGATGAAGCCCGCGCCATCCTCGGCAGTTTCATGTTCCGCAAAGAGGAGATTTATAAGCTGACCGGCATCTTGAGTGGCGGCGAAAAGAGCCGCCTCAACCTGATCAAATTCTTGGTGGATCCACCCAATCTCCTCCTCATGGACGAGCCCACCACCCATCTCGACATCACCACGGTGGAGTCTCTCACTCTGGCGCTCGACCGTTATGAGGGCACGCTGGTGTTCATTTCCCATGACGTTCATTTCATTCGGCACCTCGCCAATCGCGTGCTTCACGTCAACGCCGGCACCGTCACCTCGTACCCAGGAGGCTATGACTATTTTCTGGAAAAGACCGGTGCCACCCTCGACCCTCGCGCCGCGTTGACAGCGTCCCAGTTGAATCCATTCGTCAGATCCAAAAACTGATTTCACCTTAGATCGATTTTGGCTGAGCTATCCGAGAATCCCATGAACACCCCCTATCCAAGTCCGGGACTGAGCCGGCGTGAATTGCTGCATTCCTTGGCGAGCCTCGGGGCCGTAGCAGCCGTTTCTGGGTGCGAATCCCCGGGCGCCATCGGTTCTGGAACCCGACGTGATCCAGAGCGGATTCGGCGAGAGAATCGTCAAGCCGGCACGCGGAACTGGATGTTGACCCACACACGCATCGATACGCCCACACGTTATCGTTGCCCCTGGATTGAAGGCTATTGCTCACACACCAGTATTCGAGCTGGGGATGTCCTTTCCTTTTTCGTTAGTACCAATCCTGCATCCGATTTCACACTGGATATTTACCGAATGGGCTACTATGGAGGCGCCGGTGGACGCCTCGTTCAGTCCCTAGGTCCGCTGAAGGGCAAGCCCCAACCCGACCCGTCGATTGGACCCAAACGGCTGCGCGATTGCCGATGGGAACCCTGCGCGACATTGGGGATTCCCACAGACTGGACCAGCGGGGTGTATCTTGGGAAACTCACAGAACAGCGTAGCCAGCTCCAAAGTTATGTCGTGTTCATTGTGCGCGATGACCGTCCGGCAGATTTCTTGTTTCAATGTAGTGATCACACCTGGTCCGCGTATAATCGCTGGCCCTCGCAATTTTCGCTGTACGACGACGGCAAAAACGAATGGTACTGGGGTGGTAACGTTCAAATCAGCTTCAATCGTCCATACGGTCGTTATTGCCAGATCTTCGACGCCCCCCTGTCTCAAGGTTCGGGTGAGTTCCTGCTCTGGGAATACCCAATAACTTACTGGCTCGAATCCCAAGGCTACGACGTCACCTACATCTCCAATCAGGACACACACACGGACGCAACCGGATTGCTTCGTGCAAGAGGCCTGCTGTCGGTGGGACATGACGAGTATTGGTCGATCGAAATGTACCGTCATGTTCAGGCCGCGGTTCAAGCAGGCGTCAACGTGGCATTCCTCTCTGGTAACACGTGCTGCGGCCGCATTGAGCTTTCGCCCGATTCGAACGGAGTGCCAAACCGCGTGTTCGAACGTGTGGGAGTGTTTGGGCCACCGGGTGGGACGAGAGAATTTGTGGCCATGCAATCGCTCCGACATGAGCGGCCTTATGCCAACGAACTCGTGGGTGCCCACAGCACGGGATCCGTAACTGGTGGAGCGGACTGGGCCTGCGAGCTGCCAGACCACTGGCTGTTCGCCGACACCGGCATGAAGCGAGGGGATTCAATACCAGGCTTGGTTGGTTGGGAGTGGCACGGAGATCCTGCCTCAATCCCAGGTCTTGAGACCGTCGCCACAGGCCCGACTCAATCAGCGCCCGGTGAACCCAATGGTGGCACTTTCACCGCCACAATTTATCCGGGCCCCAAGGAAAATTTCGTTTTCAATGCCTCCACCATCTGGTGGGGCGATGGACTTAGCGCTCCACCAGGCTACATCCGGCCCAAAGTCTACACGGAACCCAAGGGGCCTGATGTTCGAGTTCAACAGATCACTCGGAATCTGCTCACACGAATGCAGCGGAACGACACTCGACGTCGGTCTTGAGGCGTTACAGGCTTGCCGTCCATGTATGTGCGGACAAAAATTTGCGGCCTGACCACCGCCGAAGACGTCGCGGAGAGCATCGCCGCCGGAGCAGATGCCTTGGGCTTCGTTTTCGCCAATGGTTCCAAACGCCAGGTTTCTCCTGCCCAAGCCGCACAGCTTACCCGAATTATTCCCGCATTCATCGCGCGCGTAGGGTTGTTCGTGAACGAAGCGCCCGAAACCGTCGAACGGATCACCCGAGACTGCCGACTCGATACCCTTCAATTTCATGGAGAGGAATCACCCGAGTATTGTGCCCGATTCCAACGTATCGCCCGAGTCATTAAAGCGTTTCGAGTTCGGGATCTGGAAAGTCTCACGCTGGAGATAGCGCCTTACTCGGTGGACTCTATCTTGTTAGATGCGTATGTGCCCGGACAACACGGCGGAACCGGAGCGCGTTTTGATTGGGAGGTTGCCAGGGCCATTTCCCGAAACGGAACCTCGGTCATTCTCGCGGGCGGCCTCGACCCCACAAACGTCGACGTGGCTATTCGCCAAGCTCTTCCCTTTGCGGTGGATGTCTCCAGTGGCGTGGAACAGTTCCCTGGCCGCAAAGATCCAATTAAAGTACGTCAGTTCATCGCGCAAGCTCGCAAGTCCGCGTCAGCCGTCTAGGCGATCAGGGCGACTCTAACCACATCATTCGAATCTCCTGAATCGTGGGCACTGTTTCAAATTCATCCGTCCGGGAGTCTTCGCCCTTGGGCTTGATTGCCGGCAGCAAATCGTTGCCGTTCCTCTTCGCACGGGAAGCCCGCAAGTCCGGCCGCCGCATTGTTGCCGTCGCCTTCGACGGAGAAACCGATCCGGCTCTGGCGGGGTTAGTCGATGAAATCGTCTGGTTGCGCGTTGGGCAGCTGTCCAAACTGATTCAAACCTTTACCGACCGATCCGTTGTGCAATGCGTGATGTTGGGCCAAATCGCTCCCAAGAACTTATTTGATGTCCGCCCGGATCTTCGGGCTATGGGGTTGTTGCTCCGCCTTAAGGAAAAAAACGCTCAAACCGTTTTCGGGGGGATCGCCGATGAATTGAAACGCGACGGCGTCGAACTAATCGAGGCCACCCCATGGTTACAACCCTGGATGCCTGGCCCAGAGTTCAAATCCGGCCCCCGCCTCAGTGACGAACAGCAGGCCGACATTGCCTATGGCCTCAAGATCGCCAAGGAGATCGCCCGCCTCGACATCGGTCAGAGCGTGGTCGTCAAGCGCGGCACCACTCTCGCGGTCGAAGGCTTTGAAGGTACCGACGCTTGCCTCGCCCGAGGCGGACAACTCGCCGGCAAGGCGGGTGGCGCGGTTGCCGTGAAAGTCGCCAAACTGGGCCATGACATGAGATTCGACGTGCCCTGCATTGGTCCACGCACCCTGGATGTTTGTGCTGATTCTGGAATTCGCGTCCTCGCCTTTGAGTCAGGCCGCACCTTATTGCTGGAACTGGAAACACTTGCTGAACAAAGCAAGCGGTGCGGGGTCAGTTTGGTCGCTGCCTGCTGAGTCGTTTGCCGACTTCGCGACGTCGTCACTTGCGTCCCCAAGGCTGAGGTGGGCATTCTTGCTGCATGCGATTCAAAACCCTCGGGCACACCTCCATTCGATATTCATTCCCGCGCTGGCTCCTGGTGGTCATCTCGACTTGGGCCAGCATTCTGGGAGTTGCCGCCGAGGTAATCCCACTGCCTCGCGCCCATTCTCACAACGATTACGAACACCAGCGACCGCTGCTCGACGCCTTGGATCAGGGATTTAATTCCGTCGAAGCCGATATCTGGCTCGTCAACGGCAAATTACTCGTTGCCCACGACAGAAACCAGGTTCGGGAGGAGCGCACGCTGGAATCGCTTTACCTAAACCCGCTGCGACAACGCGTCGCAGCCTTCGGCGGCACGGTGCACCCAAAAACAGGCGGATTCATGCTACTCATTGATGTCAAAGCCCAACCATCGGAAGTCTGGCCAGTCTTGAAGCAGTCCTTGAGTGCCTACAAAAGCTTCCTGACCCAATTCACCGACACTTCGACCATAACCAGGGCAGTGACTGTGGTCCTTTCGGGTGCTCGCCCCATTGAACAAGTTCAGGCAGAACCGGTACGTTATTGCGGAATCGATGGGCGATTGTCCGACCTGGCGACAAACCCATCCAAACATCTCTACCCACTAGTGAGCGAAAGTTGGCGCCCGACGTTCGGTGGATTCACTGATGGAAAACTGGTCGAATCGGACCGAATCAAGCTGCATAACCTGGTTCGGCAAGCGCATCACCAGGGGCGCCGAATTCGATTCTGGGCGGTACAAGACCAACCCGACGCGTGGGGCGAACTGTTCCGCGCGGACGTGGATCTCATTAACACCGATAAACTTTCTGAACTGGCCTCATTTTTGAAAGCAAAAGTGCACGATCACGTCACGACCAAGCCGTCGTCCAACTGAATCCATCCCCAAAACGCGAACCGGGCGCACTCGAATGGCGCAACCGGTTGCATCGAAGCACACAAGGCAGGGCTACCTCTGCAAGCCAGTTGGCAACAACTTGCCAATGTCTAGCACCGGACCGGTCATTTTTTGCGTGTCGTCCGGTCCATCATCCACCGGATATCCGGGTTGTCGGGAGAGTCCACATTCAGGGCGATCTCATGCCGTTTCTCGTTTGGGCGTACGAGAAATCTTCCACACCCCGATAACTTTTGAACTGTGCAGCGGCACTCATTTGGCCACAAATAGGGGTGTGAACACGCCTCGCTGCGCCTCCGCACTTTTGTCCTGCCTGGCAATGGTTGTGCCGATCGCCTTCAGCGCTGAAGTCCCTATCGGAGCTCATCGATTTACTGTGCCCGCTGGTTTCACCGTCGAACAGGTCGCCAGCCCGGAGGCCATCCCTCGACCCGTGAGTGCCTCGTTCGATTTCCAAGGAAGGCTCTACGTTACCGATTCCAGCGGCTCCAGTAAGCCACCCAAAGAACAATGGCTCGATCCCCGGAATCGGATCATCCAACTGGTCGATGCAGATGGCGATGGGCGTTACGAAACACACACGGTTTTCGCCGACAAGATCGGCTTCATCCAAGGCTGCCTGTGGTTCGACGGCTCGATTTATGCAGCAGCTCCTCCAAGCATTTGGAAGTTTACCGATACAAACGGGGACGGCGTCGCTGACAAGCGAGAAGAGTGGTTCAAGCAAGGCGTTTTGACACACTGTGGCAATGACATCCACGGCCCATATCCCGGATTAGACGGACGACTCTACTGGACCAAGGGTGCCTTTGAGAAACTGGCACTAACCGACGGGCAAGGGCGCCCCATCCTGGATCGTGCAGCGCACATCTTCCGTGCCCGTGCCGACCTGACGGAACTGGAGTTCGTCATGTCCGGCGGGATGGACAACCCGGTGGAAGTCGATTTTACACCGACCGGCGAGGCGATCTTCACGAGCACCTTCATGGATTTTTCCCGTCCAGGTAGCCGTGATGGGTTGGGACATGCCAGCTACGGAAGCGTTTTTGGCAAAATTAATAACGTCAATGATGACCTAAAGCGCACCGGAGAGATCTTTCTCCCCATGACCCACTTTGGGCCAGGCGCACCAAGCGGACTCTGCCGTTATCAGAGTACCGCATTTGGAGAAAGCTTCCGGGATAACTTGTTTGCCACGACCTTCAACCTTCACAAAATCACTCGACACATTCTGAAACCCGAAGGGGCGACATTCCGCACTGAGGACCAAGATTTCATGGTGAGCGACAGTCTTGATTTTCATCCAACTGATGTCCTCGAGGACGCTGATGGCTCGCTTCTGGTGGTAGACACCGGCGGTTGGTACAAACTGTGCTGCCCTAGCTCACAATTGGCCAAAGAGGATGTCTTGGGAGGACTCTATCGTATCCGACGTTCCGGGACTGTTCCCGTTCAAGATGTTCGCGGTTTGAAGCTCCAGTGGAATGGAGTTCCTGCCTCAACGCTCTCCAAGCGCTTGGAAGACCCACGTCCCGTCGTTCGTCAACGAGCCATCCAAACCCTGGCACACCTCGGGACCAACGCCGTCAACGCCCTGGACCAGTTCGCCCTCCGATCCAAATCCGCTGAAGCGCGTCGCGATGCGCTATGGACGCTAGCCCGGATTCCCGGGCCTCGGGCTCGAGAAGCCGTTCGTCAAGGGATGAACGATAGCGACACAAGTGTCCGTCAGACCGCCCTCAAGGTTATCTCGCTGTGGCGCGACGCCAAAGCCATGAGCCGATTGCTGGCGACACTCGAAAAGGGCGACCCCGCGTTGAGCTCCATCGCAGCAGAAGCCCTCGGCAGGATCGCCAACCAGGAAGCGGTTCCCGCGCTGCTGCGAGCCGCCGAACGGTTGCCGAAGGACCTAGTTCCGGACAAAACACCCGACCAAGTATTCACCGCAGCGTCACGCTACCTGGAACATAGCCTCACCTACGCGTTGATTGGCATCGCCGATCCCGTAGGGACGCGCCGGGGATTGGTGAGCAACCATTCTGTCGTGCGGCGTATTGCGTTGATGGCATTGGACCAGATGGATTCGGGCGAGTTAAAGCCGGAAGCCATCGCGGCGTTGTTAAATTCCAACGACCCGATCCTTCAAGAGACCGCCGCCACGATTGCCTCGCGTCATGCTTCTTGGGGAGGCGCACTCGCGGGCCAATTCCGCGATCAACTTCAACGAACCTCCACCGGTGAAGCCCAAGCGACCCTGGTTCAACAACTCGCGTTGTTCGCGCGCGATAGCAGTGTGCAGGAGCTAATCGCCGCACAAGTTCGTGATGCTCAAGCCACGGATTTGAGTCGCCAGATGGCCCTCCAAGCCATGGCCGCATCCGGCCTCCACGAAACGCCGATGTCCTGGCGCGACTCCTTAATCCACACATTTCAAAAGAGCAGTCCTCTACTGACCGAATTTGGCATTCGAGCCGCGCGAGCCTTGCCGACTCCCAAAGGCGAGTCCGATTCGTGGATTTCCGCCCTCTTAGCCGTGGCACAGAACCCCGAATTGACTGAAGAGATACGCCTGACGGCTCTGGCCACACTTCCTCCCGGATCCACACTTCCAGCCACTCTGTTTGAGCTCACCAAGTCAGGCCTCGACCCCGCCAAGTCCGTGTCCATCCGTGGTGCCGCAGTGACCGCGCTCCATCGAGCCAAACTCAATTCCGAACAATTACCAGGAATCGTTGAAGCCTTACGCACCGCCGGCCCGATGGAAACGACCCGCTTGTTGGCCGTTTTCGAAAATCAATCGGACGAAACTCTCGGACTGAATCTGGTCGGTGCCCTCAGAGACTCCAAGGCTGCTTCCGTTATACGACCGGATACCCTTCGACCTCGCTTGGCCAAATTCCCCGAGTCCGTCCGCAAAGCCGGCGACGACTTACTTGCCTCATTGGACACTGGTGCCGAAAAGCAACGCGCCCATCTGGATAACCTGTTGTCCCAGATTCAGTCTGGAGACGTTCGACGTGGCCAACTAATCTTCAATAGTTCCAAAGCCGCGTGCGCTTCCTGTCACAAAATCGGATATCTCGGCGGACTGGTGGGTCCGGATCTCACTCGAATCAGCGACGTCCGCAGTGCTCGGGATCTATTGGAGGCTCTCGTTTATCCCAGCGCCAGTTTTGTGCGGAGTTACGAACCCATGGTGGTAGCCACCCGGTCGGGAGAGGAATTCACTGGTGTCCTCAAAAAGGACGCAGCCGATGAAGTCATCCTACTCACGGGTCCTGACGCGGTGCAGCGAATCGCTCGAACCGACATCGCCGAGTTGCGTCCCGGAGCCATCTCCATCATGCCGCAAGGTTTAGATCAGCAATTGTCTACCCAGGAACTTGCCGACCTGATCGCGTTTCTCCGAAACACCAAATGGGGTGCGAACTGACTCAAGCGGGATGGTCGAGCCGTCCCATTGAGCGGATGCTCTCCATGCGAAAATTCGGCGATCCTATCGGGACCGCTGTGGGTCAACGAAGGCCTTGACCCGGCTCATAACGAATGGCATGAGATCGTTCACTGGGCGGTAACCGGACTTCCTCAATAACTCCAACTCGCTCGCGCCTGCCGCCACGATTCCCTCCTGTTGCAACAAGGAATTAACCACCGAGATAGCCTTCGATTGCGCCTGCGAATCCATGTGAAAAAACAGATTCCGACAAAAAATCGCGTCGTATGGAACCCTCATACCCACAAAGCCAGGGGCAGTGAGGATCGCTTGCTCGAAAAGTATTGCCGCACGGATATCGTCTGGAACCCGCCAAGTATCCGCTCGCACCGGGACTAATTGCGTTTCACGGAAATCCAAATCAGGCGGACGAAAACTGTCGCCGTTATAGATTCCCTCGCGTGCGGTGCGGATACTGTCTCGGCTGATATCAATGGCTTCAATGCGAAGACGGCTCAAAGGCCAGCCAGCCTGGGCGAAGGCCATCGCCAGGGAATAGGGCTCTTCTCCTGTCCAGCAAGGCATGAAGAGCACTCGAAAAGGACCCTTAGGATGGGATTTCGACCAGGTTTTGATCGCATACTGCGCCGCGAATTCCAGGGATGGACGATCCCGAAAAAACCAGGTCTCAGGCACGACCAATCGTTCGATCAGAATTAACCGTTCCTGGGCAGAGCCGCTCAGGTGATCGAGATAACCATTCAGAGAACTGCATCTCAGCATCGAAATCCGATCCCGTACCAACTCCTGCAGGACGTCCTCTCCAATGGATGCAGGATCCAAACCAGAGTATTCCCTCAACCAATCATGAAGGGTTTCCAGATTCATAGGCACAAGTAACGAACCGTCTCTATTGGGAGCGCCTCCATCCATTCCTTGCGTGCCCGATGTCGCACAATGTTCATCTTGGAGCTCAAACCAACGATTCCAGTTTCGCCATCAGTTTCGCATGAATATCGCCAAATCCACCATTGCTAAAAACACAGAGAACATCGCCAACCCCGGCGTGGGAGGCCAAATGGTCTACAATAGAGTCCACCGTCGGTAGATACGCTGCCGGCTTGCCGGTTAATCGAAGATCTTGCATCAGTTTTTCGGGGTTTAATCGTTCTTCAGGACGCAACTGCTCCAACCTAGCCACCTCAGCCACAACGACGGCATCCGCACGCTCCAGAGCGTCTACCAGTTCGGACTGAAAGACGTTCCGCCGAGTCGTGTTAGAACGCGGTTCAAAAATAGCCCAAATTCTTCGACTTGGAAACTTCACGCGCAATGCACGAATGGTCTCCCTGATGGCCGTGGGATGGTGTCCAAAGTCATCCACAATGGTGATGCCGTTGACCTCCCCTCGAACTTCCATCCGCCGACGAACACTGAGAAAGCTAGTAAATGCCCGCTGAATGGTGGCGTCACCAATACCGCAATGACGTGCGCATGCCGTCACCGCTAGCGCATTTCGGACGTTGAGCTCTCCAATCAATGGGATTTCAAAACGCACATCGCCCAGTTGAAACGTCGAACACGTCGATTGGAGGTGAATCCCAGTAGCTTTGAGCTCGTTAGCCTCACCCAGTCCAAATCGCTTCACCGGACAATGTTGGATGTTCAGGATGCCCGCCAAACTCGCTTCATCTCCATTAGCCAGCAATAATCCATTGCGAGGGATTAAATTGACCATCCGACGAAAACTCAACTGGATCTCGCTCAGGTCTCGAAAGATGTCCGCATGATCGAACTCCAGATTGTTGATGATTGCCACCTCCGGCAAGTAATGAACAAACTTGCTACGTTTGTCGAAGAACGCCGTATCATACTCGTCCCCCTCGATGACAAACCAGTCAGAGTTGGTAAACCGAGCGCCTTGCCCCAGATTGCGCGGGATACCACCGATCAGGAACGATGGATTCAAGCCGGCACACTCCAGGACCCAAGTTAATAGCGAGGTGGTCGTCGTCTTCCCGTGCGTGCCACAAACCACCAGTGAACGACGCCCTCGGATGAAGAATTCCCTCAGCAACTCTGGAAGTGAGCAATAGCGCAGCTTCCTCTCCAATACCATTTCGACTTCAGGGTTGCCGCGAGAGATAGCGTTTCCAACCACAACCAAGTCCGGCCCGTGCGAAAGGTTTGATTCCGCATAACCTGTCATCACAGGTATCCTGCGCTCGGACAAGAACGTAGACATCGGAGGATAGATCAGGGACTGGTCGGATCCCGTCACCACAAACCCGCGTTCATGCATCGCCACGGCCACCGATGCCATCGCGCTACCTCCAATACCGATGAAATGTACACTGCGGATGTTCCCAAACATGTCCGCCTCAAAATGAGCCAAACACGCCCGAGGTCAAAGCTCTAATCCCGAAGCGGAATAGATCGGGCGAGGACGGATTTTGAGAATGGGGAGGGGTGTGAACGCCCGATTTATTCCGTGATTGGACGGAGCCGCGGTGAGGTCCGAGGAGTTATAGGTAAACTACCCGACTTTTGCGTG
>SXGS01476442.1_pt1 | contig 11190 bp, 5 predicted proteins | sample 3174681 | NCBI WGS metagenome assembly SXGS01 (sample SAMN11356861, study PRJNA531348) | freshwater metagenome | isolation source: freshwater sample F1-80 | place: China: Fuxian Lake, Yuxi | collected 2017-12-25 | reverse complement strand
CCGGTCTTGACCGCCATAGCGCCTATGTCGCCCTCTCCCGTCACCGGGAGGGCGTCCAACTTCATTACGGCCGGGATGATTTTGCGGGACCGGACAATTTAACCAACACCCTGTCCCGGGATCGCGCCAAGGACATGGTCAGCGATTACACCCAGTCTCAGGAACAAAACCTCTCAAACCTCGTTCCCGAGAGCGACATCAAGATTCCGCCCGCTCTGGCGCAGGAACAGGCGGCTCTGTTCGCCTGGCGGCGGGGCATTGATCGCCACGATGAACACGACGACGCCAATGTCGAATTGGTGGTTGATGACGGGAGAGATATCCAGGGGCCTGAGCAAACTGCGCCAGAAATATCGACGTCAGAGATTACGGCGCCGGAAACTGCCGAGCGTGGGATATCGCCGACGGTGGCGGGGGGAGAAATAGCGCAGGAGACGTCCGCGCGCGGAATTGCGTCAATGGCGCCAGCGGCTGAAAAATCGCCGGCGGCGCCCGCGCGCGACAATCAGCCAGAAGTCGGGGAAGTAATCGGCGAGGCCGACCAACTGCCGTCCCGTCAGAATGATCAGGCTGTCCGGCGCGGAATCTTCGCCAACTTCAACCCCGGCGCCCGGGAACGGAGCGATGCGCGCAGCGAGCAATCCCTGGGGCGTGACGCGTCACCTTCTAGCGGCCGAGATGAAGCCTCAGGCCGGCGGGGGCAATCTCTGGGGCGCGACAATCAACCGTCGCGGCGCCAGGCGCCAGAAATATCAAACCCGGCAGATGACCGACGGACTCGCATCCTTGCGGCCATCCAGAAACACGCCCGGGCCATTGAAGACATCAATGAGATGAAGGACGCCAAGCTTCCTGTCCTGCCCGATCAGATCGCCGAGCTCCAAAGCTCTAGGAAAACCCTCGATAGTTTTAACCGCCATTACGTGCCTGATCTCGAAAGGGGCTATAGGGGCGATCGTTCCGCGACCCAGGAAACCGCCGCCGGCAATCCGCGTCGCGCCATTCAAATCCTACAAGTCGAAGCCGAAATCCGATCAAACCCGCAGCTGCGCGCTGATCGGTTCGTTCAGCAATGGCAGCGGCTGACGGAACGACGGCACGAGCTCCTGATGAGTGGTGAGTACAGCCGCCGCGAAAAGCTCACGGATAGCATGGGCGAGATGGCGCGGGGGCTCGAACGCGACCCCCAGGTCGAATCCCTTCTGGAAAACCGCCGGCGTGAGCTGGGCCTCTCAATGAGTTCCAGCGGTATCTCGATGAGCCTTCTTGATGAACTCGGTATCAGACGCCAGCGACAACTTGGGCTAAGCCTATAAGCAGTAGGCAAATGTTATACGCAGGGACATGGCATCAGCCATTAGCTTAACATTCACGCACTTGTGCGCGCTGTCGCGAGTTTCAACACATTGTTCACAGGGGTTGATTCACAATGTTGCGCCCATGCCTCCATCAAGGCGCGTCGCTTTTCGAGAGCATCGGAGCGCCGGTAAGCCCCTTCGACACCGCCGACGACATGCGCCAGCGCGGCTTCACAAACCTCACGTGGGAATGGCGTCTCATTACCAGCCCAATCTCGGAACGCAGAACGGAACCCATGAACTGTGACGTCTTTGACATCCATTCGGCGCAGAACCATTTCCATTGCCATATTGCTCAAGGGCTTATCGGCCTTCTTACCAAAAAAAATAAATTCGCCGACTTTCGCAACAGCAAGTGTTTCGACGATTTGCGTAGCTCTTGTGGACAGAGGAACACGGTGAGGTTTTCCAGCTTTCATGCGATGCGCTGGAATTTCCCAGACCTTCGACTTCATGTCGATTTCATCCCAACGTGCGCCTAGGGCTTCGCCAGTACGCGCAGCTGTCAGGATTGTGAACTCCAGAGCGATTCCTGCTAACGCGTCACTTTCGCGCAGCTTTGCGATAAACTCCGGTATGTCGACATAGGGCATCGCAGCGTGGTGTCCGCGCGTCAGCTTCTGGCGCTTGGGTAAAAGGTGAGACAGATGGCCCCGCCATGCTGCAGGATTCTCACCCTTCCGGTAGCCCTTAGCCTTCGCGGCATCCAAGACCGCTTCTATACGGCCACGCAGCCGGGAAGCGGTTTCAGGCGCCCGCTGCCAAAGAGGCGTGAGAATTTCGAGCACATCTGCTGTTTCTACGAGGTCAACGGCCTTATTGTAGATCGGGGAACAATAGGTCTTTAGGGTCATTTTCCACTGCGCCTTATGCTTCTCATTTCGCCACTCGGACGCCTTTGAAGCAATCAAGTCGTCAGCCATCTTTCCGAATGTTGGCTTGCCGCTAGCCTCGATAGCAGCTGCGCGCTTGGCCTCAACAGGGCTAACGCCGGCTTTGGCCTGTCGGCGCGCCTCCAGAGCCTTATCGCGTGCTTCCGCCAGAGTGATGGCGGGGAAGGAACCCAGACCAACCTCCGACACCTTGCCTGCAATCGTGAAGCGGTAGGCCCAGCGTTTGGCGCCTGTAGGCGAAACGATTAGCCACAGCCCGCCCCCGTCACCATACCTGCCAGGCTTAGCTGCTTCGACTTTTTTGGTTGTGAGTTTACCTGCCGCCATTTGCTCAGCTCCAGTTAGCGCGCTTACTTTTGCACTTACTTTTGGCGCTGGATAGTATCGGATTTGGTAGGACGTCGGTAGAGAGGATTGGCAGTAAACCCCTTATTTAACAGATATAAATGGGATCAAATGGAATTAGGCGAGTAACATATATAGCGGACACCGTCTCCGCCATTACCGATTTTTCATTGCCGCTCAATGCGGCCCCGCACCTGATATTTTGAAGATTGATGTGATTGCCGGAGGCCATTGCGCGCCCCAAAACACATCGATTCAGACAGACTACTGAGACGCGACGGTTTAGTCACCGTCACGTCCCTGTTGTTATACTATTGTTTTGTCGAAGACCCGAGGGCTCACAGCCCTGACACGCTCAGGATTTTGGCTCTTTGCCGATTCCCGTAACGGTTCGGATCAGCCAGCATCCGATGATTTTAACGCCGCTCAGGAAAAGACGAATGGCGCTCGTCAAAAAGACGACCGCTTTATCAAACAGCGGCAAAAAAGAACTATCCGCCGGGATGTGCGCGCGTGCGCATTTTATCCAATCATTGCAGATCTGCGAAGCCGCACGATCCAAGGCCAGCCACGGATCCTTGAATGTCGCATCATCAATCGAGTTGCGATAATGGTCCAATTCCGCAACGATCGCCGCTTCTTTACGGCGCTCATCATCCAGTTGTGCGGAGAGCGTATTCACACGAGCCGCTTCACGCTCGAATTGCCGCTCGGCGTCTGTCGCCTTTTGCGCATACCGTTGAGCGTCGAGATTGGCGTCGCCGAGCTTGTGCGCGGACTCATCAACCTGAGCAGCCATCGCCTCAAGCTGGGAAATGAGATCGTCACGTTGCTGCGTTACTTGCTGCAATCGCGCAACCAATTCATGGCTTTCCAGCTTTTCGATTTCATCACCATCCGAGCCGGATTTAATATTATCTGTCAATTTCACCTCCATGCCACACGGATCGACAATCATACTCGCACAACCAGAGGCTTCAAGGCCAGACGCGAGGACCACGCTTTTGACGCCCGACGATCAGCACGCGATTATTCACCTGCAATATCAATGATCTTGGGCAATACCCTTTGATCAACGCACAGCTTGTTGTTTGTTACATGTCGCGAAATTTATGCGTCATATGCGGGAAAGGAGATGTGACGAGATGATCCATCCCAACAAATCCTCCCGATACCCTGACGTCGCAACACGACGGAACCGGATAAATTTTCAAAAACGCCGCGCCCGAGTTTCAAACCTGTTTTGCCGACAGCGCATTCAACAACACGTCCGTCTTGATCTGTCTCCATCTCCGATCAGCTATATTGGTCATCTGGAAACGGGCGATAAATTCAGGCCTCATTCTTCATAATAAGCTCAAGCATCGCCAAAGAATAAACTAAAAATTGACGCGCATGAATTCCACGCCGACCGACAGGATGATTGGCGAATGACACGCCTGATCAATAGAGCGGAGAACTTGTGATTATATTTGGACAGAAATAGAAATCAGCTATCATTTCCGCCGGGAAATGATAAATTTAAAAAATGGAGCGTGCGCAGAGCTGTCTGTTAAACAGCGGCAATAAACCAAGACAACAAACTTTGTCATTATCTGACAATATATAATCAATCATATGGATTCCAATAAAATGACGCAACAATCCGACAACTCGTCTAATAGCGCGCTCAAATCAGATCCATCGACACAAATAAATTTATACTTTCAAACAAAGGGAGTTTTTTTGGCCATATGGTCATCAAAACAGCGTAACGAACTTTTTTTTCTGGGTGTCGCGCTTGTGAGCGTCATTTCGGCGACAGCCTACGCGCAGTTACAACTCAATGCATGGAACAAACCATTTTACAACGCGCTATCGCAGAAACATGTGACGGTGTTTATTGAGCAACTCGGCGTTTTCATGCTTCTTGCCGGTATATTGCTTGTCCTGAACGTGGCGCAGATATGGCTTAATCAAAAATCCAAAGTCCTTTTGCGCGAAGGATTGGTGAACGACCTTCTCTCGGATTGGCTTGCGCCGCGACGGGCGTTCCTGCTGTCCTATTCAGGAGAGATTGGAGCCAATCCAGATCAAAGAATCCATGAGGATGCGAAACATCTGACAGAACTGACCACAGATCTTAGTATAGGACTGCTGCAATCATCTCTTCTTCTGATGAGCTTTATCGGCGTTTTATGGGCGCTCTCCGGACACTCCTCTTTCGATATTTTTGGATTCACTTTTACTCAGCCGCCGGGATACATGGTTTGGTATGCTTTGCTGTATGCCAGCGTCGCCTCATTTATGAGCTGGCGCGTTGGTCGCCCGCTCATCGGGCTTAACGCCGAACGCTATGCGCATGAGGCCGAGATGCGCTTTGCGCTTGTGCGCGTGAATGAAGAGATTGACGGCGTCACGCTCAATGAGGGAGAGGCTGACGAAAAGGCCCGTATCGTCACGATATTCGATACAGTTATTGATGTTTCAAACCATATTGTCAGAGCGATGACGCGCCTGACATGGGTTACGGCCGGCTATGGCTGGTTCACGATCGTGGCGCCAATTCTGGTTGCGGCCCCGGCCTATTTTCAGGGAACCATGAGTTTCGGCGAGTTGATGGTCATTTCCGGAGCCTTCAATCAGGTTCAGCAATGCCTGAGATGGTTTGTTGATAATTTCGCCAATATCGCCGATTGGCGCGCAACCATGCTGCGCGTCGCCGCCTTCCGGATCACCGTTCTGGCAACCGATGAAATGGGGCAAGACACAAGCCACATCACATTCGAGGACTCACAAGACCAGACCATTCGCATTGACGACCTTAGCATAGCTTCGCCATCTGGCTGCCTGAAGCTAAGCGAAGCCCATATTGAAATGAAACCGGGCGACCGGGTTCTCATAACGGGCGAAAAAAGCGAGGAGAAAGCGCTGCTTTTCCGTGTGATCGGCGGTCTTTGGCCATGGGGTTCAGGCAAGATTACCCGCCCTCATTCTGAGTCCATCATGTTTATGCCGATGAGGCCCTATATTTCACCGGGAACTTTACGTTCCGTGATCTCCTATCCCCGCTCCAGCGAAGTATACGAAACAACAGTGATCGAGCAAATATTCACCAAAGTTGGACTGGAGCGTCTTATTAATTTCATCGACACCGCCGACCGATGGGATCGTAAATTGAATTATAACGAGAAGCAGCGCCTGTCCTTTGCGCGTGTTCTGCTGCATAAACCAAGCTGGATCGTGTCTGATGGAGCATTATATTCGCTGCTTGAATCAAGCGCCCGCATCAAAACCATTTTCAATGATGAATTGTCGCAAATTGGCGTTATCGGCATTCGCGACCCGGATGAAAAAGGCCTGTTCTTTAAACGCAACATTAGCCTGTCTCTTGATCACAATGGACTTTCCATTAATCTCCCCGCAGAATATGGCGACGTCAAACTAAAGACGGTGCAAGATAAACCGCTTCCCGATAAACAATAGGCGTTCTCATCATGACGAGCTCACACACAAACCATCTCCCCTCCGCGAAGGGCGATCAGCGACCCACAAATCTCTCTGATGACGCATTGCTTGATCTTACACAGCGCCAGACTTTCAAATATTTCTGGGACGCCGCCCACCCGGTAAGCGGCCTCATTCGGGATCGAACAAATCGTTTTTCAGACCCGACAGATGACGCCATCGCCATTGGCGGATCGGGCTTTGGCGTAATGGCGATTATCGTTGGATGCGAACGTGGATGGGTAACGCGACAGCAAGCCGTCGCGCGTATTTCATCAATGCTGGATTGCCTGGAAAAGGCGACGTGCTATCACGGAATGTATCCGCATTTCATGAATGGCGCGACTGGCGCAACAATACCTTTCAGCCGGAAGGACGATGGTGGCGATGTCGTCGAAACCTCATTTCTCTTTCAGGGCCTGCTGTGCGCTCGCGCCTATTTTGATCATGATGGGGCTGACGAATTACGGTTGCGTCAACGCATCTCATATCTATGGCAGGAAGTTGAATGGAACTGGTATACGCAAGGTGGGCGCAATGCGCTGACCTGGCACTGGAGCCCGACCAATGGTTTCGCGTTGAATCACGATATTCGTGGATGGAACGAGTGCCTGATTAGCTACATACTTGCAGTCTCGGCGCCAATCTATTCAATCGATCCAAAATGCTATCATGAAGGATGGGCGCAGGGTCGTCAGTTTCTGAACAAACGAAATTATGAAGGCATTGAACTGCCGCTTGGCTCCGATTGGGGCGGCCCGCTCTTTCTGGCGCATTTCTCTTTTTGCGGCCTGGATCCGCGCGGCTTGAGCGACGCCTACGCAGATTATGAGCGCCAAAACATCAGCCACACTCGTATCAATCATGCATATTGTGTAAGAAATCCGCATAAATATAAGGGCTATGGCGCAAATTGCTGGGGCCTCAGCGCAGGCGATGCCGTGCATGGTTATGCAGCGAGCGCGCCCGATAATGATCTTGGCGTAATTAATCCCAGCGCCGCTCTATCCAGCTTCTGCTATGCCCCGGAAGAATCGATGGCTGCGCTACGCCATTTCTACGATGATCTTGGCGACAAGTTGTGGGGACGATTCGGATTCGTTGATGGCTTCAGCCAGCAAGATAACTGGTATGCAGACACCTTCCTCGCCATCAGTCAGGGGCCGATCGTTATCATGATCGAAAATTATCGCACCGGATTGCTCTGGAAGTTATTTATGAAAAATCCCGAAATCCAGATCGGTTTGAAGAAACTTGGCTTCAGCAGTCCGCATATATCCTGATCTGCACCCCGACTTTTATTACTGGCAACACAATTACAGTCCGACGATTATCGGCGGTATAAACCAGGATGCAGCTCGTTTCGACAGACTAACCAATTAAAATTGAAGAGCAGGCGCTATTTGCGCCTGCTCTTCAATCATGCACTCGCGCCATTTTGACGCTTCAATTTTTAGCGATGGGCCGATACCATCCTATCCGCTGGGTCGATGACAATCTGCACAGATCATCGGCGCTAACGGGCTTATGCTTCTGTCGCACGCCCCTCCGGCCACTCAAGACTTAAGCGCAGAGATTGCGGAAGCAATGGCTTCTCAAGCCTCCTGCCGAAATCACGCTTCATACCGAATGCCTGTTGGATGAGAATATTTGTATATAAGCCAGGCCCACTGGAATAGATGCGCCAGCCTCCGTCTACATTGATAGATCCTGTTTGTGCCCGCACCCATTCATCGCTGGCTTGATAACGATCCGCATAAGCCGCATCGCTGCTGCTGAAATAGGCGTTTCTCTGACGCAGAGACGCTTGCGACAAAACTTCTGTAACCGAGATCGGGTTCACAACACATAAGGCGTCCCACAAGGCTTGAGATTCACCCATGGCGCTCATCGCCTCCGCATAGCGCAAATGCGAGTGCGTATACATGAGGCCAATCTCCCGACCAAAGAAAGCTGAGGATTCTGCTCGTCTAAAAATGGTTTCGAGTCCGCCATGATATGCGATGGGTTTGTCCATCAAACGCGCGCCATCAGCAAAGAGCAGGTGCTTTTTTATAACTTCAACATGATGGGCCGTTTGCTCGGGTGTAAACAATCCACCTAAAATAGCTTGCGTCATCGGAATCAACGAGTAAGACACGCCGGTGATCTTATCGCTGGGATGAATGAGCAAGTCGGGTGTGCCGCCTTCGGGCTTGAAGACCCCATAGCCGGCGACCACCCCGTCGCGTATCAGATATGTATTGACCTCATCGCGCATTTTCTGCGCGAGAGAGTTCAGTTCAGCTGCGCGCGCGCTCGACCCTTTTCGACGCAGAATGACGGCATAACGACAAATCTGCTGATACAGCAAGGCGACCGTCCAACTGCTCACCATCCAGTCACGCTTACTGGCGTCCACTGGCTGCAAGGCGTCGTTCCAATCTCCATTTCCGTAACGAATGAGGGTGGTCCCGGGAATAAAACGCGCGCATACAGTTTCAAAAAGCTTATCGATGTGGCGCGTAATCGGATCCAGATTCTCGGTCTTTTCCAGATTATCTTCACTGCGCCATGCTACAGGTTCATCAAGGAAACTGAGATCGCCGGTCGCCTCCACATAATCGCATACAGCCTTTAGGGGCCATATAATAACATCGCCATGCGATTGTTTGTCCTGAATAAAGGAGTATGGCTCCAGCATGAACCATTGCGGCCAATCTCCTTGTTTTTCATATTGCTGCGCAAAGAGTATGCGCAGGATTTCTTTGACTTGTTCATCGTGTTCGTATGAGAGAAATAACTCTATCGGCCCCTGACACACGTCGCGCGTTCCCCAGGCAGCGCCCGTATACTGCTCCAGACCATGCGGAGCGGTTAGATGTATAATCGCGTCATGCGCCAGCCATGGCAGTATCGTGTTAACAGCTTCAGCGCCTGATGCAGATTCGCAATTTTTAATTTTAACGCCGCGCGTAATATTTCGCCAATATGCGTCAGCCTTTTCTCGCATCACATCATCATTGATCGACCCTGCGTATTTTCTGGCCAGATCATTGGCCAGCGCCTCGTCCGTCATTGACCCAACGACTGCAAAAACGAATTCATTCGTGCCAGATGTTTGCATAACGGCATATGCGCCACTACGCCGACGACCATCATTATAAAGAAGCTCGTCTCCACCTAAAGCCACGACGCATTCCGGCGTGCTTGTAACCATATGGTAGACAGCATCAGGATATTGTTTTCCCCACATGGAATCAGAATCCGGACGGAACGAGAAACGCTTGAGATCAGCATTAATCTCTACATTTCCAGCCTGGGTAAATTCATGCTCACCGATGACCAGGTGGCCATAAATCATGAAACGACAAGGATCTCCTTCAACTTTGATCCGCCACTGGACTGCCGGATGATCTGCCGCGGCCACAGCGCAAACCTCAACTATTCTCTTACCCAAGCAATAGACCCAGCGACAATCGCCTAAACCGATCTCGAAAACAGTCGGCACGCACAATAATTTCCACTCACTATCAATTTCAACCAATATCCTCAGGCCACTACTGCGTGTGATATTGTAGGGATCACGAGATACGGAAAATAGTTTATGTAAGGAAGTGTTCCCGATTGTCAGCTGTGCGCCAAACACGCCATGCATCCAGCAGGTAACGCATAATGTGGAATCATTCGGTAAAAGAGCATCACCACTTCGAATGAGCGCACCATGACGACGTGCGACGGTCCGCTCTTTGTTACGTAAGACAATGTGTCGATTGTTCGCATAGGCCGGCGCAAATAGTGAAATAACGTCGCCATTTACGCGCTCGACATGCATGCGTTCCGGGTATCTTACGACAAGTGATTGTTCGCTGATCTCATCTGCATTGATCGCTTTCGCATCCTGCACAATATTGCGCACGACCGCAGACGTTATAGTATCCGCATGGTAATCTGGCGCCTTGGCCTCGAAAACGCGCTCAATTCTCGATAAATCATCTTCATTTGAAGCTGACGGGTGATCTGCCTCATATATGCCAAAGAAGGTCCATGCCCCCTGCTCATGAGGCGCCAATATTCTGGCTTCTGATTGCAGCGCCGCGCAGGCCGTTTCATACTGCAAGCGTGTAGATGGCAAATCGTTCCCGAATGGCGCGACAAGAACCTCACTGTCTCGATGCGCGGGCCCTGCAAACTGTCTGTAATCGGTTGCAAATCCTGCAACGCCGTCGAGACAGCCATGTGCAATCCATGGATATTTTCCGGATTGAGCCTGATTCTGTCTTGTCATCAACACATTTTTTATGTGCGGATGGTAAGCAGTATAATGATCAAGATATTGACTGGCATAAGCTTCGTTGTTCATCAAAAATCCACGATCGCCCAGCCCAAGATCCTGGATAAAAACAATATCACAAGGCGTATTCTCATCGCGCTCATTTGTAATCAGCACCTGCCACAGCCATTGATTGGCGCCTGACTGCAGAGAGAGCATCACGCGATAGCGCAATTTATTTTGATTTCCCTCCCAGACAAATGAATCGTCTGTTACGCCGATATTGCTTTGTGCCCCATGGCCAAGAATTGAAATATTTACTGGTTTGTTACCTCCGACACGCAATACAATATCGCCCATTCCACCTTCAATCGGCAGAGCGAGCGTCTGATTGATCATGATCGATTGGTTATCGTGTCTATGCTCTATAGCGAATATATTGCCATTGGGTAGCCGACTGATTGAAAGACCGGTATTGTTCGAGATCTGCGTAAGCCCCAGATCATCGCGCGATGGCGTCTTCATGATTTCATTCGACGAATGTGTCATCTCTATCCTTCCATGGAGCCAGGGCGCGCGTTTCCGGAAACACGGGGCGAGCAATCATTTATTTCCCAACCATGCCCTATTCCGTATGATTCAAATCATCTTGCCATATTGTCTGATGAAATTTGAATGTTTTTCGATTTGTTATTCAACTGGAGCATAGGATATTTGTCCTAGTGACCCGTTTCGGAAATTCCTAGCCATTTTGTTATCGCTCTGATTCAATGCTCAGTATAGCGAGTCGGAGGATGGCCATGCGGGGACGGAAAGCGAGCGAGATCAAACTTTCAAAAGATGAAAAAGAGACACT
>SXGS01275412.1_pt1 | contig 11191 bp, 2 predicted proteins | sample 3174681 | NCBI WGS metagenome assembly SXGS01 (sample SAMN11356861, study PRJNA531348) | freshwater metagenome | isolation source: freshwater sample F1-80 | place: China: Fuxian Lake, Yuxi | collected 2017-12-25 | reverse complement strand
GCCTGCATCAAACCGACCTGAACTGATAATATCCTGCGGCGCAAATACTTCCTGCCAGCGCAGCTGCGGCGCGCCTGTCAGCGCGGCGACGCTTTGATGAAAAGGCCCGGCACAGTTTGCCAGACCAGTACTGGCCTGATTGCCTAAGGTCAGTAACGACCATTTGTGCGCATCTTCCGGCGCCAGCTGTTGTTGCAGCTGGTGCGCCAGCCTTGCTGCTAATAATCCGCCGCTGGAATGGCCAACAATCAGCAACTCACCGTCAGGCCCCAGCGCGCGCACATCGTCAGCGAGCTGGCTGGCCCATTGGCTGAGCCGTTGTTCCAGCGCCGGCCAGTAGGCGCTCAGTACCGCATGGGTGAATAAAAAATCACCGAGCAGATAATGCAGATAAAGTTTGTGGTCATAACGGCGCAAACCCAGATCTGCCAGCAGCATCAGCAGCGGTAACAGTAACCAGCCAAGCCAGGGCAGCTGCACCAGGCCCGCCAGACCGAATGCGACGCCGCTACAGAGTGCCAGCAAGATCCCGAGCATGATCACCGGGTACAGCATAAAACAATTAAACAGCATCGACTGACCTTGCGGGCGCCACAAAGCAATATTGGTCAGCATCAGTTGACTCATCCGCAACCACCACCACCAGCCGGCGCCCGGCGTTGGCCGGAAATGCGGCTCGATCAAATCGAGCATTTCGGCAAAGCGGTAATCCCCGGTCGGGCCGTGCTGTTGTTGCCAGTCACAATGACTGAAGTGTTCGCCCGGCTGCAACGGGCCAATTGTCAGCGCCGACATCTTGCGTCTTTTACTGCGACTCGCTTCGCGTTTTAACAGCTGATAGTAAAAACTGCTGCCGCGTGGGTCAAATCCCATCAGGTAAACCACTCGGCGCTGGCGGATCTGCGGTTCTGCATTCATGTGCGCGTGGCCTCAACCAGCAATTGAACTGCATGGTCCAGTTCGGCTTCGGTGTGGCCTTCACAGATAAAATAGCGCAGCCGCGCCGATTGCTCCGGCACTGCCGGGTACAAGATCGGCATCACACTGATGCCGAGCTGCTGAAGCCGGTTCGCCAGCTGGGTGACCCGGATCGAACTGCCGAAAATCGCCGGCACCACGGCATATCCGCTGGCATGGCCGGTATTAAAACCGGCTTGCTGCATGGCGTGCAGGAAATATTTGCCGTTGTGCTGCAAACGTTGCACCCGGTCCGGCTCTGAGATCATCAACTGCAAGGCAGCCAGTGCTGCAGCCGCCACCGGTGGTGGCATGCCAACACTATACAAAAAACCTGGTGCGAGGAATTTCAGGTGTTCAATCAGCGCATAACTACCGGCGATATAACCGCCACAGCCGGCCAGACTTTTACTCAGCGTGCCCATCCAGATATCAACGGCGTGACCTGGCAGGTCAAAATGTTCCCGAATACCCAGACCGCGTTTGCCCATCACACCAAATGAATGGGCCTCGTCGACCATCAGTAGCGCGTTATATTGTTGTTTTAATGCCACTAAAGCCGGTAAGTCGGGAAAATCGCCATCCATCGAATAGATGCCTTCCACGACGATCAGGACACGTTCATAGTTGTGGCGATGTTCACGCAGCATTTGCTGTAGCTGAGCCAGGTTGTTATGGCCAAACGGCAGCCGGGTGGCACCGGAGAGCTGGCAACCTTGCATAATGGAATTGTGCACCAGCTCGTCATGCAAAATCAGGTCGCGTGGGCCAAATAAATAACCAATAGTAGTGACATTGGTGGCATGGCCGCTGACTAGCACCACGGCGGCGTCGACCTGATACGCATCAGCCAGCGCCTGCTCTAATTCGCGGTGCAGTGGCCGTTCACCGGCGACTGGCCGGCTGGCGGAGACTGAGGTGCCATATTGCGTAATGGCGGCGATCGCCGCCTGATTCACCGCTGGATGGCCGGAACAGCCCAGATAGTTATAACTGGCGAAATTCAACAGTGGCTGGCCGTCAATGCAGGTGTGCGCGCCTGCTGTGCCCTGATGCAGTTTAAAAAACGGATTGGGCAGACCAAGCCGGGCGGCGCCGTCATGCAAGATACGCAATTGTTGGTAACCCGGGTGGCGGCTGAAATCAGTGCGCGGATCCGGACCCGCAGCATTGTGCAGCGGGGCAGGCTCCAAACTTGTTTGTTCGACCTGCGCCAACTGACGCTGCAGTGCCTGTTGGATCAGTTTATCTTTCAGTGCGCCGGTCAGGCTGGCGACAGATTTTTTCATCAGCCTTTATCCTTTGATCAAACGTTGCTGGGGCTGACTGGTCAGCTGTTGCTGCAAAGCCTGCAGCTCTGCGGCACTGATCTCACTGCCATGACTGCCGGCAACCTGGCGGATTTGGGCACTGAGCGCGTCTTCCGGTGCCGCGTCAGTACTGAGCAGGCCAAGTAGTTTTTGCGCCAGACTGTGCAGCGTTGGTTGTTCAGAAATAGTCAGCACCGGCAGACGGACACCGAGCTGATTTTCAATCGCCACTACCAGTTCTACGCCCATCAGTGAATCGAGTCCCAGGTCCTGCAGCGGTACCTGCTCGGCCAGTTTGTCCGGATTGGCACGCAGAATTCCGCCGACCACTTGCTTTAACACCGACAACAGATAGGCCTGCGCCTCTGCTACCGGCATCGTCGCCAGCAGTGCTGCGACGTCCTGCTGACTGGCATCCTGGTCCATTTTGCCGTGCGTATTGTGTTGCGCACGCAGTTTGGCAAAGCGTGGATCTGCGGCCGCCGGCAGGAATTTTTGTAAGGCGGCAATATCAATATCGAGCACCGCCGCCTGCGGCAAGTCGCGTTGCAGTACTTCAGATAACGCCTGCATTGCCTGTGCAGTGCTGACCGACTGACCGCCCATCCGGCTTTGCAGTGCTGCTTTAATCTCGCTGTTGCGGGCGAGGAAACCGGCATCGTCAATGGCGCCCCATAACAGCGCAGTGGCTGGTAAACCAGCGGCACGACGGGTCTGACATAACATTTCTAGGCCATAGTTGGCAGCGACATAAGCGGCCTGGCCCGGGTTGCCAAACAAGGTCGTGGCTGAGGAGTACACCACAAAGAAATCCAGTGGCGTGTCCGGCTGCAGCGTCCGCGTCAGTTCGTCCAATAACCAACCGCCCTGAAGCTTGGCGGCCAGCACTTTGTGCAGCGTCTGGGCATTGAGGTTTTGCAGCAGGCTGTCTTCAATGACGGCGGCTGCATGGACCAGGCCACCGAGCGGCATTAGCTGTTGTCTGGCGTCGCTGAGCACTTGCTGCAATGCGTTACGGTCGCTGACATCACAAGCCGGTGCGTGGACTGTGACGCCCTGCGCGGCAAAATCGGCCAGCGTGCTGGCTGCGTCCGGGCTTTGGCTGCCGCGACGGCTTAACAGTAACAACTGCGTAGCGCCCATGGCGGCCAATGCTTTGGCGGTAGCAAGGCCAAAACCATCCATGCCGCCGGTCACCAGATAACAACGGTCCGGCCGCAGCTGCAGCTGTTGCTGGCGCGGCTGTACCGGTAAGGCCGGCGGATACTGCACCACAATTTTGCCGATATGGCGGGCTTGCTGCATCTGGCGGAAGGCGCTTTCAATCTGACTGGCGGCAAAACTTTGATATGGCAGTGGCCATAAAATTTCGTCGGCAAACAACTGCATCATTTCGGCAAACAAGCGCGCAGTCAGCGCTGGCCGACACGCCATCATCTGATCGGCATCGATGCCAAAGTAACTGATGTTATTGCGAAACGGTCGCAGACCAATTTTGCTGTTGTCGTAAAAGTCGCGTTTACCCAGTTCGAGGAAACGGCCAAATGGCTTCAGGATCTTCAGATTGCGGTTGACTGCTTCGCCGGCCAGCGAGTTCAGTACCACATCGACACCCTGACCATTGGTCAGCGCCAATACCTGATCGGCAAATTGCAACGAACGGGAATCGAGAATGTCCGTGACGCCTAACTGGCGCAAAAATGCATGTTTGGCGGCAGCCCCGGCGGTGGCAATAATGCGCGCACCTTTCCACTTGGCAATTTGGATTGCGGCGATGCCAACACCACCGGCGGCACCGTGGATCAGTACCGTTTCGCCGGCTTCCAGTTGCGCCAGCTGATGTAAGGCGTAATAGGCAGTAAAGAAAGTACTTGGGATGGTGGCGGCTGCGGCAAAGTCAATTTGCGCCGGCAAGTGTGCCACCTCACTGGCACTGGTGACCACTTGTGCTGCGAAGCTGGCTGGGCCGAAGCCCAGAACGCGGTCGCCCGGCTGATAACCGGTCACGCCAGTGCCGACAGCGCTGACCGTGCCGGCAAATTCCAGACCTAACGTCGGCCCGGCAAAACCTTGCTCCAGCGCTTCGTCAGATAATAATCCCAGCGCGTACATCACATCGCGGAAATTAAGACCGGTCGCCTGCACGTCGACCCGGATTTGGCCCGGACCTGCCTGCAGCGCTTCACATTGTTGCCATTGCAGATGGCGCAGCTGTCCTGGCTGGCTGATTTGCAGCTGATAATTACTGGACGCCAGCGGCAGCGGGAGCGGCTCCAGCCTTGGCGTGTAGCGGACCTGGGCGCGGTCGTAATGCACTTCACGCGCGGCGCTTTCTCCCTGGGATCCTGAGCCTTGAAGTTCTGCGCTAAGCAACAGAAGTGGGTTCTGCTCGCGGGCAAAGTCCAGCATCGACACCGGCACCGGATGTTCATTGCGTAGCGTACGGCCGAGCCCCCACAACAACACGCTGACCGGGTCCGGTGTGGCACTGCTGTGCAGACTGGCATCCGGCAATAACAACCAGATGGGCTGGCTCAGGTTTTGTTGCAGTGCCCATTGCTGTAATTGTACCAGTGCCAGCGCGGCCTGTTCGCAGTGCGTCAGCGCCGCTTGGTCTGCTACTGCAGGGTTCGGCTCTGGCTGAAACAGCACTATGGCATCGGCCGGCCAGCCGGTGCTGTCAATCAGAGCAAGCTCACTGATGCTGCTGCGGGCGATCACTGCGTCTGTAGTGGCTGCATACTGGCGGGCGCCATCCAGTAAGACCAGTGGCGGCAGCTGGAAACTCGGCGCCGCCATTAGTGGGGCCGTCGCGATCAGCAGTTCCAGCCCAGCGTTGGCGAAATCCAGCACCTGCACAGTCCAACCGCTCAGCTGTTGTTGCCAGAAATTAGCTGACTGCAGGCTTAGCAGTGGGTGCTGCGGGCCGCAGAATAAATCTGCCCACAGCCCGGATTTCTGCAATGGGATCAACAGGTAACCACCGGGTTGCAGCTGCTGACAGGCTTGTTGTAATGCGCTGTGCGCAGCGGCGACATCGCTATAATGGGACCAGAACCACAGCGCATCGGCGTTGCATCGTTCATCGGCAATCGGCAGCTGCAGCGCCGGATAATGCCCGGCCAGCTGCTGTGCATCCAGACTCGGTTCGGCGCTGACAATGGCCAGCTGCAGCGCAGTCGGCGCCGCCAGCAAGGCTGTACAAAGCAGCGGTGCTTCCGGACTGAATTCCAGCAGTTGCAGCGGCCGGCTGGCCTTTGCAGCCCAAAGGTTCAGGCTGTCACCAATCGAAGGCAGCAGGTCATGCAGGCGATTTTGTAAGAGCTGGCTGATGCTGGTGTCGTCGGGCAGACGCAGCGCCTGGCCTTGTAGCAGCAGCGGTACTTGTTGTAAGGCCTGACCCGCCTGCAACAGTTGCGGCCCATAAGCCGGATAAGCTGTCAGCAGCGCGCGCCACAATTCTTGTGCGGACAGATCATCGTCCGCTGTTGCGCAGAAGTCCGCAGCGCTCAGCGCAGTATGGGCCAGCAGTTGTTGCAAATAACGCGCATTGACTGGATAGCGTAAGTCCAATTCACTGAACATATCGGCCCAGTTGTGCTGCCACGGTTGCAATTGTTGCTGCAGACTGCGGCGTACCAGCTCGTTCAGTAATAGTTCCAGCTCCTGACACAGTTGCTGGCGGCTGTCGGCCAATGACGCAAAATCCGGCGGCGTCAGACTCGTGGCTGGTGTTAACGCATCCGGGCGGGTGATCTGTTGCCACAGCTGCGGTGCCTGGCGGGCATTTTTCAGTTTGGTGCGTTTAAAGCGTGCCTGCGCCAGGTGCGCTATCAGCTTGCCGTCTGCATCAAACAACCAGAAATCGGCCAGAATGGAAAACGGGGAATGGCGGCGCAGCGTGAGTTGTGCCAGCACCGGCACTGCCCGGCGCTGATGCAGCTCCAGCCGGCCAATTGCCACCGGAATATAAGTAAATTCGGCCGATTGATTCGGGTACAACGCTTGAATAATCAGTTGGAAACTGCTGTCCAGTACGCCTGGGTGTAACAGGTAATCCGGGAAATCGCTGGCACCGCCATCCGGCAACGCCAGCTCGGCGACAATGGTCTGACCGGCGCTTTGTTGCGGTTGCTCAGCAGCGCTCAGGCGCCAGCCCTGGCTGACCTGGCGAAAATGTGGTCCGTATTGTAAGTCGAGTAGCCGGGTGGCGATATCTTGCTGACTGCGGTCAAAGTCGACGGCGCGCGTCGGCTTTGCGGGTGCCGACACAGTGGTACTTGCCAGATCAGGTTGCAACAGCAGCCGGCCTTTGCCGTGTGGTTGCAACGCGGTGTCTGCCAGCAGCAGACGTGAGCTGAAGCGAATACTGCCATCCTGCGCATCGACCTCGGTGCGCAATAACCGGGTCTGACCGGCGTCAAACAGCAGCGGCGCCTGAATTTCCAGATCTTCCACGACCAGTGGCCCGGATGGGCACAACTGTGCCGCGGCGGCCAATGCCAACTCGGCAAAGCCACTGCCGGGCAGCACCACGGCATTGCCGACCTGATGCTCGTTCAGCCACGGCAACACTGCGGTATCGAGTGACTGTTGCCAACAAGTTGCCTGTTGCGCCATCGCCGTACCCAATAACGGATGTACAGTTGGCCGGTACAGCTGACCGACAGATTCAGCATCCTGATCCAGCCAGCAGCGTTGTCGCTGCCATTGATATGGCGGTAAAGTTTGCTGTGGCGCCACTAGCGGGAAAAGTCCTGACCAGTCGACCGGCGCAGCGGCCAATATCAGCTGATCGCGCAGCTGTTGCAGCTGAACGATGCCCGCCTGCTGGCGCTTCAGTGAGCCAAAACAGGCGCCGGGCAGGCCCTGCAACGCTTCTGTCAGATAACTGCGCAGCACCGGGTGACCACCGAGTTCGGCAAATAATTGCAAACCATCCTGCAGCAAAGCACTGATAGCAGCATGGAACTGCACTGGTTCGCGGATATTGAGCCACCAGTAGTGCGCATCGAGTGCTGTGCCAGCGGTTTTTGCGCCGTACACGGTTGAATAAAACGGCAAATGGCCGGTTTGTGGCTGCAAGTCTGCCAACACTTGTTGTAACTCGCTGGCAATGGGGTCCATCGCCGGGCTGTGGAAGGCATAATCTAATGCCAGCCGGCGGCAGAACACACGTTGTTGCTGCAGATGGCTCTCGATCACGCTAAGCGCAGCCGGACTGCCCGCCAGCGTGACACCGCTGGCGCTGTTGATGCCGGCGAGGGTCAGTTGGTTTGTAAGGCCAAGCTCGTCGATGAGCGCATTGGCGTGCTCGGCACTGATCGCTGCGGCGCTCATCTGGCCCTGTCCGCGGGTCTGGCCTTGCAGGCGGCTGCGATGATAAATCACCTGGCAAGCCTGTGGCAGGCTCAGAATGCCGGCGGCCCAGGCCGCAGCCACTTCACCGACGCTGTGACCAACCACAGCGTCTGCAGTCAGACCAGCGGCGCGCAGCATGTTCGTCAGGCCTACTTGCACTGCAAACAGCGCCGGCTGAGCATATTCAGTCGCGTCAATCCGTTCTGGCGCTAACTCACCGGCGAGTTCTGCACGCAGCGAATAACCGGCTAGCGGCAGGAAGATTTGGTCAATGTCATCGATAGCGGCGGCAAAGACTGCATCTTTTAACAAGGCTGCGCCCATACCGTGCCACTGACAGCCATTACCGGAATAGGTCCAGACCAATGGCTGTTGGTCTTTGCTACAGGTTTGCAGCGTGACTGCGGGATGTTGGCCATTGGCCTGATACTGGCTGAGGATGCTGGCGGCGTCGGCTGGCGTGTCGGCCCACAGTAATAAGCGCTGATTAAACCAATCGCGGCGAAACAGCGCCTGATAACAGCTCGCGTACCATTGCTCTGGCGGCAAGGTGCGCAGATATTCTGCCATCACCGCAACAGTCGCGCTGAGCCCTTCCGCTTGTTGGCTGCTCAGTAACAGCGGCAGTTGTTGTCCACTGTGAACAAAGGCTTTGGCGGGTAAGGCTGGTTCGGGCGCACTTTGTAAAATAACGTGGGCGTTGGAACCGCCAAAACCAAATGAATTGACCCCGATTGTCAGCTTTCCAGTCGCTTTTAGCGCCAGAGGCTGTTGGACTACCTGCAGATTGCCACCGGCGAAATCTATGGCCGGATTGAGTGTGCGGATGCCAATAGTGGCAGGCACAGTGCGTTGTTGCAGGCTGTAGATAGCTTTGACCAGGCCGGCAACACCAGAGGCGGCTTCCAGATGACCGAGGTTACTTTTGACCGAACCAATATACAGCGGGTTGCCGGCGGCTCTTTTACTGCCGATGGCGCGGCCCAGCGCACGCGTTTCAATCGGGTCACCAACCGCTGTGCCAGTGCCGTGCGCTTCGATGTAGTCAATGTCGTGCAGGCTGATGCCGGCATCGGCATATACCTGTTCCAGCAAAGCGGCCTGACTGTGGCAACTCGGGACTGTGATGCCGGACTTGCGGCCATCGGTGTTGACGGCAGTGCCGGCGACAACGGCCAGAATAGGGTCGCCGTCTGCCACAGCCTGTTGATAGTCTTTCAGCAGGAATAAACCACCGCCTTCAGAACGGACATAACCGTCGCCGCCGGCATCAAACACCTGACAACGACCGCGCGGTGACAGCATGCTGGCTTTGGAAAAGATAATAAAACCATAAGGATGCAGGTGCAGACTGACACCACCGCACAGCGCGAGTTTGCTTTCACCGGATTGGATGGCACGGACGGCCTGATGAAAGGCAACTAAAGACGACGAGCAAGCGGTATCAATCGCCATGCTCGGGCCACGTAAATCAAATACATAAGACAAACGGTTAGCGGCGATACTGGCGGTATTACCGGTGGCGACGCCAGAATCAATCAGAGTCAGATCGTCCGCCATCCGATAGGAATAGTCGGCGCTGGCGATGCCAATATAGACGCCGGTGTTGCTACCACGCAGCTGTGCCATGGTATAACCGCTGGCGCAAATCGCTTCGTAGCCAAGTTCCAGCAACAGCCGTTGTTGCGGATCCATCTGTGCCGCTTCACGCGGCGAAATACCAAAAAATGCTGGGTCAAACTGACTGACATCACCGATTGTGCCGGCAGCGAAAGTATAAGCTGTGCCCGGATGTTGCTTATCCGGATGTAAAAATGCGCTGTGCGTCCAGCGATCTGCCGGAACCTGACTGACCAGATCCCGTCCTGCCAATAAGTCGTTCCAGTAATTTTGTGCATCGGTTGCAGGAAATCGGAACGCCTGGCCAATAATCGCCACGGGTTTAGTCATACTTCTTCATCCATATCCATTGAAACTGCAGCAGTCACGGCCAGAAATACAGGTCGGACTTCAGAGAACATCTGCCGGCAACAACATCAGCAAAATTGTGCGGCAGGTCCAGAGAAAAACGTCCATTTTACCAAAAAAGCCCGCTTCGGACAAACGGCAATCTTCGCCTTATTCGGTCTATCTCGCTGTTGCGGCGGTTTTTCTCAGGCTGGCCGGATGGATAGGCGTGTCAACGCACATATCCGCTTGATGCAGACTGTTATCGTTGCAACAAACAACGCTGACCAGCGCTGTTACAGCGGGGTGTTGGCAATGCATAGTGCACAAAAACAGCTGGTTGAACCGCCAGCTTTAAACAGGGATGCAAGCAGTCCGGTGGCAGGTCTGTCTGCTACAGCAGCCGCATTAAAACTGGCAGCCGATGGCCCGAATGAGCTGCCCGGCAATGCACCCACATCGAATTTGCTGTTGTTGCGTCAGGTGCTGACTGAGCCGATGTTTCTGATGTTGCTGGCCGCCGGCTCTATCTATTTCGCGCTTGGCGATCGCACTGAAGCGCTATTACTGCTTGGCTTTGTCGTGCTGGTGATAGCTCTGACCTGGTTGGAGCAACACAAAACGCAGCGTACGCTGGAGTCGTTGCGTGATTTGTCGGCGCCGCGGGCGCTGGTGATCCGGGATCAACAGACGTTACGCATTGCTGCCCGCGATCTGGTATGCGGCGATATCATCATTCTGCGTGAAGGCGATCGGATCGCCGCCGACGCCACGCTGTTATCGGGACAACTCGCCGTCAATGAATCGCTGTTAACCGGTGAAGCAATGCCGGTACAGAAAATGACCCGGCAACAACACCAGGATGCCAGCGTCCCGGCTGCAGCTGTTGCCGGGGCGGCTGCTGATGTTGCTGCCGATGTCAGTACATTATTTGCCAGTACTGTAGTCGTCAGCGGGCTGGGACAAGCCGTTGTGCATGCGACGGCGGGGGCGACTGCCGTGGGTCAGATCGGCAAAGATTTGGCGAAGAGTCAAATTCAGCCATCGGCGCTACAAACCGCGTCCGGCCAGTTAGTGCGACGGCTTGGCGTATTGGCGTTAGTGATTGCTCTCTGTCAGGTGTTGCTGGCTTGGGGCTGGGACCAGCAGCCACTGTTGCCCAGTTTGCTGTCTGGTATTGCGCTGGCGATGGCGATTTTGCCAGAAGAGATCCCGGTGATCCTGACGGTTTTTTTAGCGATGGGCGCCTGGCGTCTGGCGCAGCAAAAAGTGTTGACGCGCCGTGTCGCGGCAGTGGAATCGCTTGGTGCGGTGTCGGTATTGGCGGTCGATAAAACCGGCACACTGACATTGAATCAGATGCAGGTTGCGGCGCTGGCGATCCCAACGGGGCAAGACAGTGCTGAGCAGTTTAGTCCGGCAGACGCTAAGTCCTTGCCAGAGGCCTTTCACAGCCTGACCGAGTTCGCGATGCTGGCGACGCCGGGTGATCCTTTTGATCCGATGGAACAAGCCATTCAGCAATTCAGTGACCGTTGGTTAGCCGGCACTGAACATGTGCGGGATGGCCGGCAACCCGAACGGGAGTATCCGCTGAGTGCCGATATCCTCGCGAT
>SXGS01194414.1_pt1 | contig 11191 bp, 8 predicted proteins | sample 3174681 | NCBI WGS metagenome assembly SXGS01 (sample SAMN11356861, study PRJNA531348) | freshwater metagenome | isolation source: freshwater sample F1-80 | place: China: Fuxian Lake, Yuxi | collected 2017-12-25 | reverse complement strand
GCTCGGCTCGAAGGGCGGGCAGATCACCGAGAGGCTCTTCGCGCGCGATCCGAGCGCCGCCTCGATCGAGAAGTTCGCGCCGAGGCTCATGCCGTAGAGGTGCAGCTCGCCCGCATCGAGACGCGGGTCCCGCGCGAGCGCGTCGAGCACCCAGCGCGCGTTGGGGACGCTCCCGACGTCGAGCACGCCCTCGGTCTCGCCGTACGTCGGGTTGTCGATGCGCGCCACCGCCACGCCGCGGCGCAGCAGCGGCATCGCGAACGCGTGGAGCTCTTCCTTGGTGCCGGTGATGCCGGGCACGATGAGCACGCACGGCACCGGCGCGTCGGCACTGGCTCCGCGCGGGAGCTGCAGGTAGCTGGCGATGCGCTCGCCGTCGGGGTTCGCCACGTCGAGCCGCTCGAGCGTCGGCTGGTCGATGTGCGAGTACGCCTCGACCGCGAGCCGGTAGAGCCGCTGCTTGAGCGGGCTCGATGCGAGCAGGATCCGCTGCGCGACGTAGTACGCGGTGAACGCGCCCTGCCAGTCACCGGCGAAGGCACGCTTGTCGCCCTCGTCCTCCCACGCGTACGGCCAGCTCGCGAGCGTGCGCAGCCGTGGCAGCACGCGCTGCAGTTGCTCGTCGGTCGCGCCGATCACGCGCAGCTGTCGCCGCAGGTGGTCGGGGATCATCTCGGGGCGGAAGCCCACGACCTTCGTGACCGCCTGGAACACGCCGCCGGCCACCCGCTCGCGCGGGCGTCGGGGCAGCGGTGTCACCTGCTGCCCGGACTGGTGGTGTCCGGGATGGATCGGCATCGTGGGTCCTTACCCCATCTATCGGTGAAGTCCCTGCATCTGTCGACCCCGCGCGATGATTTCGTAGCCGGGCCACGTGCCGGGTAGGCTGGGGCGGTCGGGTCTGTAGCTCAGCTGGTAGAGCAGGGGACTTTTAATCCCAAGGTCGAGGGTTCGAGCCCCTCCGGACCCATGCGCCCATCGAGCGGCGTCGCGTGCTCGGTCAGCGGACGCCGTCAGTCCACCCGCTCGAGGTCGACCACGATGCCGCGGTGGTCGGTCACGGTGCGTCCCTCGGGGAGTTCGTGGCGCGGGGCTTCGGCGACCGTCGCGTCGACGACACCGATGCCCGACGTATAGACGTGGTCGATGCGCCGCTTCGTCGACGTGCGCTGCTCGGCCAGCTCCAGGTTGGCCCGCACCGCGGGATCGTCGCTCTCGCGCAGCTGCGTGTTGGTGTGGACGAGCCCCACGTCGCCGAGGATTTCATCGGGCGAGTTGCGCACGCCGTCGGCGTTGTCCTGCAGCGCGTTGAGGTCGCCGCCGAGCACGATGCGCTCGGTCGGGAAGCCCGTGGCCGTCTGCTCGCGACCGCCGTCGCGATCCCGGTAGCTGAAGTCGCCGCCACGTCGCAGGTCGGCGAGCACGTCGGCGATCGTGTCGAGCTGTCGCGCACGCGCGGCGTCGTCCCCCTTGAGGTGGGCGAGGTGCGTGCCGACGAACGTGTAGTCGCTCCCGTCGGGCGCGACCACCTTGGCGATGCCCGCGCCGCGCTCCTGCGTCTGGTCACCGTCGGGCAGCTCGATGTTCACGGCCCGCTCGATCTCGTAGCCGTTGCGCGTGTAGATGGCGGTGCCCTCGTGCGTGCCGTCGAACTCGCGGAACGCGGGCGTGAAGACCATGTCGTCGGCCTCCATCAGGTGGTAGAGCACCGACGCCTGCTCGGCGACGCGGCCCGGCCACGTCACGAGCGGGTGGTTGCGCAGTTCCTGGACGAGCACCACGTCGGGATCGACCGAGTTGACATAGCGCGCGACGTCGCGCAGCTGCGCGATGTCCTCGTCGCCGGCCTTCCGGTCCTTCAGGTCGCCGGGCGTGCCGCCGTGGATGTTGATCGTGAGCACGCGCGCACCGCTCGCATCGGTGCGCATCGTCACGCCGGGCGGCGGGGTGCCTGCCTCGGGCGGGTCGAGCTTGCCGCGCACGCTGGGGCGGACGAGCTCGAGCAGGTCCTTCGGCACCACGTTCCGGTGCACGCCCGGGCCGTCGGGCGTGGCGCGCGCGGCCGGCGCGATCGCGCGGCGGCGCACTGCCTCGCCGATCCGGTCGAGCATCTCGCGCGCGTCGTCGAACACGCCACCGGCGTCGAATCCGGTCGCGGCTGAGCGCGGGCCCGCAGCCGGCGCATCGTCGTGAGGCTCCGATGCCGAACCGAGCGCAGGCCCAGCAGCGCGAGCAGGCTCGCGCAGGCGTGGTGCATCGGCATTGGCGGCATCCATCCCGTCCACGATCACACGGGATGCCGATTCCGCCAATGGTTCCGGCGCGGTAACCAAGCGGCCAGCCGCGCGGCGCAGCCCGGCCACGACCGGACCTGTCGCCGCGGCTCCCGCGCCTGCCGTTCGACGAACGGACGATGGCGACTCCCGTGGCATCCGCCCGTGGTCCGTTCGGCGTGCTCCCGCACGTCGATCGAGCCGTGCCACAGGATCCGGGCACGTTGCTGCCGGTGACCGGTCACGGCGAGGCACCCGCGCGCTTCGTGCTCGCAGCCCCGAACGACTTGCCGATGCGCCCCATCCGCGCGTACGCATCGCTCAAGGCGGCCGATTCGGTGGAGGAGCGCGTCGACCTCGTCATGCGCGAGCTCGAGCGCCAGGGTGCGTTCCGGCGGAAGTACCTGTTCCTCGGCGCGCCCACCGGCGGCGGGCACGTGAACCCGATCGCGATGGAGCTCGTCGAGCGCATGGCGAAGGGGGACGTCGCGAGCGTCGGCATCCAGTACGGCACGTTGCCGTCGGTGCTCTCGATCGGCAAGGTCGACGACGCCCGCGACATGCTGCGACTGCTCATGACGCGGATCCGCGATCGCATCCGCGCGAAGCATCCCGGGGGCGGCGGCCCGAAGGTCCTGCTCTATGGCGAGAGCCTCGGGGGGTGGGCCAGCCAAGGCGTGCTCGACACCGCGGCCGAGGCTGCCGAGCGTCGCACCGGGCGAGCGGCCGACCCGCTCCGCGAGATGGGCATCGACACCGCCGTGTGGATCGGCATCCCGGGCTTCAGCCGCTTCCGGAGCGATCGGCTCGGCGCCGGGGGCATGCAGGCGATGTCGAGCGTCGCCGAACTCGACCGCATCGATCCCGCTGCCCGCGCGCGTGCGCGCGCGTGGGAGCTCTCCCACTTCGACGACCCGGTGCATCGCGCCGACCTCGCCACGATCTGGCGGCGCCCCAAGTGGCTGCCGGCGGACGGCCGCAACCCCAAGGGCGTGGGCGCTGAGGAGCGCTGGCGTCCCGTGCTCACGTTCTTCGACACGATCTACCGCACGCTCGCCTCGGCCAACAAGGAGGTGATCGGCCAGTTCACCGACCACGGGCACGACTACCGCAAGGAGCTGCCGAAGCTGCTGCGCGCGGCGTTCGGATTCACCGACGTGACCGACGCCGAGCTCGCCCGGATGACCGAGCAGGTGCGCCAGAGCGAGGTGTGGATCATGTCGCAGGAATGGCGCTGATCGGAGGCATGAGGTCGACGCACCGGACGAGCGCTGACGACATGAACCGTGGAGGTACATATCGTCACGGATCGCCGAGGACCGCTGGCAAGGGCTGACGAAACGTACCGCAGAGGTGCATGTCGTCAGTCATCGGGGTCCGGCCGGTGCGCGGTGCGCGGTGCCGGTTTCCCGGTACCTGACGGATGGAACTCATGGTGGAACCGCCGACCGGCTCGGCTCGATATGTGGATGGGACGGTAGTAGGACGAGCGACGGACGGGGACGGTCATGTCGGTCGGAGCAGCAGCTTCGCTGCCGCGAGCACTCGCGGCGAACACGGATACCTTGGACGGCGTCGCCGCTGCCGATGGCGAGCAGCCGCAGGGTGGCCTGCCGCCCACGCTCACCGACGCGCAGGGGCGCGTGTTCCGGCTGCAGGTCGACCAGGTCACCGGTCACCCGCAGTACCGTCACGCCGCGGAGCAGCGCGACCAGGCCGGCAACCGCCTCGAGCTCGAGATCCTCATCGACCTCGCGCCCGACGGGACCTTCACCCGGCGCACCTCGCAGCACCTGTCGCTCGCGAACGGCGACAGCCAGCGCGAGGTGGTGCTCGCCTCCCACGGTGCCGACGGCGTGCAGACCGGTGAGCTCGTCGAGTCGTCGACCAAGGAAGGGTCGGCGACGACCTCCGAGCGCACGGTCGGCACGTACGCCGCCGGCAAGCTCGTCCGACGCGAGACCGACATCGAGCAGCGCGACGAGGCCACTGACGCGAAGACGCGCGAGAAGACGACCGTCTCGGCGAAGATCCACGGCACGTGGGACAACGGCGGTCGCGAGATCACCGCCGAGGTCGTCCCCACCGTCGACCGCACCGAGACGCAGCAGATCCTGTCGCCCGGCCAGGGCATCAACAAGGACACCGACCGCTCGATCACCTTCACGCGCCACGGCGCGGGTCCGCTCAACGCGCTCGACTGGGACGACGACGGGAAGCTGATCGTCCGCTTCGAGGGGCGCAAGGGCCAGTACCTCGAGCGCGAGATGCGCGTGCCGCTCGACCAGTCGACCGGCGCGCCGCAGATGGACAAGGCGGAGGCGGTCCGCACCGACGACAAGCAGAACCTCCTCAACAAGGGCCTCATGCAGGCCCGCATCTGGGGCGGGCTCGCGTCGAACCTCTCGTGGATCATCGGCATCAACTTCGCGCGCGGCAGCCTCGGCAAGGGCTTCCTCGCGTTCAGCGCGGCCGCGTCGGGCGCACAGCTGCTCGGCGAGACGCACGCCGTGGCGACCAAGCGCAACGACGGCGACTGGAGCCGCGTCGTCGTGGCGGGCTACGACATGCTGCTCACCGGCATGCTCGCCGCGTACATGAGCGGCCGCAAGGACGCGCGCACCCAGCTGACCGGTGGCCAGCGGCTCGGGCTGTCGGCGCTCGCCGCCCCGAGCGTGGCGATGCACGGCTCGCAGCTGCTCGGCGGCAGTGGCAACCTGCTCGGCAGCGGCACCCCCTTCGGTGGCGACGCACTCACGCGGCGCATCATGGATGCCGGCGTCGGCGCCGCGCTCACGGCGCCGAAGCAGGCGTCGGCGCTCGACGGCGACTGGCGGCTCGAGCCGCGCTTCGACGCCGCACGCGCACTGCTCGGCTGACGAGCTGCTGGGCTGCCGGCCCGTCACTCGCGCGCCGCGATCCCGCGCGAACTGGCACGGACCGGCGCGAATCGGCCCACCCTCACGAACCCGCGCGCAGCCCACGGGTAGTGTGCGGACATGGCCCTGCTCAGGTTCCTCAAGCGCGTCCTGCTGACGGTGATCGTGGTGGCGATCGTCGTGTTCGTGGTCGGGATCGGCTGGGTGCTCACGCACCGCGACGACGCCCGAGCGTGGCGCCAGGTGAGCACGATCGCCGCGGGGCTCGTCGACCTCGGCGGCACGAGCGAGGCCGCGGGCGAATGGCTCGCCGTTGACACGACCGCCGCCCGCGAAGTCGCCGCCGGCACGCTCCCCGCGACGCTCGTGCGGCCCGATGACGACGACGCGGCCGATCCCGCGATCGTGCTGCTCGTGCCCGAGGGCACCACGGGCGCGGAGGAGCAGCGCGTACGCGAGGCCCAGCACGCGATCGCCGGTGCCGGCCTGTCGGCGTGGGCGGTTCGCGTCCCCGGCGGCGCGGATGCGCTCGTCGACGCGGCTGGCTATGAAGCGCTGGCCGGTTCGCTCGCGGCGATCGCGTCGCACGACACCACGGAGGACGAGCGCGTGTCGGTCGTCGCCGCGGGCCCGATCGCGTCGCTCGTGCTCGTGGCTGCCGCGAGCGACGACCTGCGCGAGCAGATCCGCGCGGTGGTGGCCGTGCAGCCGATCGCCGACGTGCGCGGCATCGTGTCGCTCGCGACGACCGGCAGCTACGTGCGTGCCGACGGCCGCGCGGTGCGCGTGGAGCTGAGCCCGGAGCTGCGCGAGAGCGCGGGGCGCGCGGTGTTCCAGGCGATCCGCGCCGACCTGCCCGACGGCGGTCCCGTGCTCGAGCCGCTGCTCGATGCGGCCGAGGCGAGCGACGATCCGCTCGCAGCCCTCGAGCTCGTGCCGCCCGACGTCGCCGGTCCCGAGCTGCGCCCGCTGCTCGACGTCGCTCGGGCCGAGACGCCCGCCGAGTTCGACGCGGCATGGGATCGCCTGCCGTCCTCCTTCCGCGACGCTGCCGGCGAGCGCTCACCGCTTCCGTTCGCCGGTCAGGTGCAGGCGCGCGTGCTTGCGGTACAGGCGTCCGAGGAGGCGTGGGCCCAGGAGGACGTGGCCCGGCTCGCCGACGCGCTGCCCGATGCACGCACGCTCGAACTCGACCCCGAGGACCCCGGGTCGGTGGTGGACGACCCGGCGGCGGTGCGCGACCTGCTGTCGGTCAGCGGATGGTGGATGCGACGCGCTGGATCGTCGTGACCGCGTCATCGAGCGACGTGCCGGCGCGGGCCAGCACGTGTTCCGCGAGCTGCACGTCGAGCGCCTCGCGGATCGAGCCGCGATAGGCGAGTGCGAGGTCGGGGCGGTCGCTGATGATGGTGTGCACGCGCGGGTCGGATACGAGGCGCCAGATGTCGCCCGGATCGTCGACCGTCCACACCTTCACGCCGAGCTTGGCGTCAGCCGCTGCCTGGAGCACGTCGTCGCCGGTCTGTCCGACGTTGAGGCCCAGGAACGTGGCGTTGGACGACCGGGCGTTGCGGACGAGCTCGGCTCCCGCGACGGCCGGCGTCTCGAGGCGGCTCAGCAGCCCGACGGGGCGGTCGGGCAGGATGCGCGACAGGGCACGGACCGCGGACGAGCGGAAGCTGAAGAACTCGAGCTGCGAATCGGGTACGTAGCGGCGCAACGTGGCGACCACGTCGTCCTCGTAGCCGGCCTCCTTGAGCTCGACGAGGGCGTGCGCGCCGAGCTCGCCCGCGCGGCGCGCCCAGTCGTCGAGCGTGGGGACGTCGGGAAACTCGGCGAGCACGCGAGCGTCCACCTCCGCGAGGAGCCGCCCGTCGGGCAGGGTCGCATCGTGGTGCACGACGAGCGTGCCGTCGCCGAGCCGGCGCACGTCGATCTCGACGGAATCGGCGCCGTTCGCGACCGCGGCCTCGAGGGCCGCGATCGAATTCTTCGGTGCGCCGTCGACGTGCCAGCCACGATGCGCGCTGACCGTCGGCAGGTTGGCTGACGTCTCGACCACGAGTGCTTCCCCCGAACTGCGCCGGCTCCCCCGAGCGCCCGCGTACCTGCATATCGGCTGCAACGGCCGCGCCGGACCGGTTGGTATGGTCGCGCCGCCATGAGCGACGCCATCGAGACCACCGGTCCCACCGACTCGCCCGTCCGCAGCACCACGAGCGTGCTCCTGCTCCTCGCAGGGCTCGTCGCGGTGCCCGTGCTCGTGCTGCTCGCGCTGCTCGTCCTGCGCGGGGGCGACAACGACGCGAGCACCGGCGTGGTCGGCCTCGTCGACGGCGACCGCGTCCAGGCCGTCTACCTCACCAACGACCTCGTGTTCTTCGGGAGGATGCGCGAGGGCGAGGGCGACTTCTTCGTGCTCGAGGACGCGTTCTTCCTGCGCGACACCCCGATCGCGGCGGCGGACGAGGACGAGGGCGACACCGAGGCAGGTGGCGTGCAGCTCGTACCGGTGTCGGAAGGCGTCGGCGGCGATGGCGACCTGGTGATCAACGCGGCAGAAGTCGTCAGGGTGCAGGACCTCGAGTCCGACGCCGAGATCGCGACCTCCATCGAGGACGCGACGAAGTAGCCCCAACCCGCCGCCTCGCGCCGCCCGCCCCGGCCGCGCGACATGTGAGCGATCCGTTCGGAGATGTTCGACAACGCCCCACAGCCCTCAAGGCGTTCCTGCCATACGCCGACACCCTCACCCGTGCAGGGACGAGCGGACAACCGACGGCGTCAGGGCGTGCTCGCGAGCGCGGTGGTCGTCGCCGTGCTCGCGTTCGCGGCGATGACCGGGAGCGCACTGGCCGTCGAGGTCGGTGGCGACTCGAACGGACGCTCCGGTAAGGCCGCACGCGCGGCGTCGCCGTGGGCGTGGTCGGTCCAGGCGCGCACGTGGACCCGCACGAGTGGCGTGCTGCCCGCAGACCTGCTGCGCCGCGGGCCCCGCGCCACGATCACGCGCGGCCAGTTCCTGGACGCGCTCCTCAAGCTGCAGTCGCTGCGCCCGAGCGCGCGGCGCGACCTGCTCAGCAGCACGCGCCCTGCGCCCGCGCTGGTCGACGCACCCGCCGACTCGATCCAGGCGCGCGCCGTGTCGCACGGCTGGATCACTGCGCGCGCCGGCAAGTTCGACGCCGGCGCCCCGATCACGGCCGACGACGCCGCGCTCTCCATGACCGGTGCACTCGGCCTGCGCCCGGCGGTGTCGACGCTCGGCGCTCGGATGCGCACCGAGCTCCCGGGCGTGCGCCTGCGCTACGCGTACGCCGCATCGCACGCGCTCATCCGCACGCTCGGCCTGCGCTGGAACGTGAAGGACCCCAACGACGAGCTCGAGCTCGGTCCGAGCGACGCGCTCAACGTGGCGCACGGCTCGTACATGCTCCACGTCGCGGGCACCCAGGTGTCGTCGTGGAAGCTCGACGAGGCGAACCGCCTCGCCTCGACGTTCGACCTGCCCGACCTCGGCCCGAACCAGCTGCTCGTCCTCGGCACCGCCGCGCGCCAGCTCGGACAGCCGTACGTGTGGGCAGGGGAGACCGAGGGCTCGCAGCCCGAGGGCAAGGGCGGGTTCGACTGCTCCGGCTTCGCGATCCGCGTCGTGAACCAGTCGGGCGTGCCGAAGGCGCAGCTCGCACCGATCCTCGAGCGCACCACGTACACCCAGAGCGCGATCCCTGCGAAGGCGCGCATCACGATGGCCAAGCTGCAGCCCGGCGACGTGATGTTCTTCGGGGAGAACGGCCCGAAGAGCATGCCCGGCCAGAACTACCACGCCGGTGTCTACATGGGGAACGGCTGGTTCATCCACTCGAGCGGTGGCAACGGCGGCGTCGCGATCAACACGCTCGACGGCTGGTGGGGCGAGGAGTTCTCCTGGGCCCGCCGCGCGCTCAAGGCGCCCTGACCAACCTGGTTCTGTCATCATGCGCGCGTGGCCGAGCCGCCTCCCCCCAGCTCACCCCGTCGTCGCCGCCTGTTGGTCCTGCTCGGCATCACCGCTGCGCTGCTCGCGTGGGCGGGCGGCATCGCCGTCGCGACGATCGCCGCACGCAACGTGCCGGACGAGGGCAAGCTCGACACCGCACTCGAGGGCGTGACGCAGCCGGCCGAGGCGCTGCAGCCGACGGAGCCGGCAGCCACGCCGACGCCGAAGACCGCCGCCGACACGCCGCCCGCGGAGGGCCCGTGCTGGCCGATCTACGGGCGCACCGCGTCGCGTGAGTCGGACGCCGCCGACCTCGACCACGGCATCCCGCTGCGCATGACGTGGCGCATGCGGATCGGGATCATGGAGTTCCCGCCGTCGTTCTGCGACGGCGTGCTCTACGTGAACAACCAGTCCGGGTTCACGTGGGCGATCAACGCCGCCAACAAGCGGATCATCTGGAAGCGCAAGACCGCGACCGTCTACGACTCGACGCCCGCCGTGAGTGGCCAGCGCGTGTTCGTCGGCTCGTTCACCCCGGGTGACGTGCAGGCGCTCGACCGCCGCACGGGTCGCCGGCTGTGGCGCCTCCAGGCGGGCGGCGCGGTCGAATCGTCGCCGGTGGTGGTCGACGGCGTCGTCTACGCGACCTCGAAGGACCGTCGCGTGTACGCGATCGACGAGCGCACCGGCCGCGTGCGCTGGGCCTACCAGACCGGTGGCGAGGTGAAGGACAGCCCGAGCGTCGTCGGCGGTCGCGTGTACGTCGGCAACTACGCGGCGCAGGTCTATTCCCTCGACGCGAAGACCGGCGCCGTGAAGTGGCAGCGCTCGTTCGGCGGCGTGCTTGGCGACCGCATCTACTCGTCGATCCCGATCAACGGTCGCAGCGCGTTCTTCGCCACCGTGCGCGGCGGCGTGTACGCCCTCGACACGCGCGACGGCAGCACCCGCTGGCAGCAGTCGATCCCCGGCTACGTGTACTCGACACCCGCGATCAGTGGCGGGCGGCTCTTCATCGGCAACTACCAGGGCGAGGTCTACGCGTTCGACATCCGCACCGGCGCGCGACTGTGGCGCGAGCGCATCGGAGGGACGATCAGCGGCAGTCCCACCGTGATCGGCGACGTGGTGTACGTCTCGAGCCTGAGCGGCCGGAAGACCGTCGGCCTGTCGCCGAAGAACGGGCGCGTGCTCTGGCAGCGCCCCGAGGGTCGCTACGTGACGGGCATCGGCACCGACAAGGCCCTCTACCTCTCGATGGGCTCGCTGCTCTCGCGCTGGACCACCCGCTCGTCGGGTGGTGCTTGACCGTCCCTAGCCCCTTTCGTACCTTGGAGTGAGCAAGGGACGACTCGTCCGGGCGCGACGCGTGCATGGGGATGCAGGCGACGCAGGACCACCTGGACGGGTGCGCGCAAGCGCTGAGGGGGACAAGGACGTGTTCACAGCAGCAGCAACTGCGGCTCCGCTGCCGAGCTACGGGGCATTCGGGACCGATTCGGGCTCGATGTTCACGCAGACGTTGGGGTCGTCGTACTTCTCCGGCAACGGGGGTGCGAGCCTGTACTCGGGCGGCTTCGGCGGCTTCGGTGGCAGCTTCGGCTCGAGCTTCGGTGCCAACAACCTGGGCCGCGGCGGCTACACCGGGATCGGCTACACGACGCCGTTCGATCCGTTCGGACCGGCGCCCACCGGCTACGGGCTCCTGCCCAACGCCACCCCGGTGTTCGGTGGCGGCGCGGCCGCCCCGGCGACCGGACTGCCCGGTGCCACGGCGCCCGGCGGCCAGGTCGTCTACGCCCACTACGCGCCGAGCGGCGCTGCGACCACGGCCGGCGGTGCCCCCGCCACGCCCGCAGCACCCGCTCCGGCAGCAGCACCGGCGACCGCGCAGCAGCCCAATCCGGCCGACAAGCCGAAACCGGCCGAGGAGAAGAAGGACCCGCAGCCCGAGCCGAAGACGGTCACGGTGAAGTCGGGCGACACCCTGTCGAAGATCGCAGCGGCGCACGGCATCTCGTGGCAGAAGCTGTACGAGCTCAACAAGGGCGTCGTCG
>SXGS01749735.1_pt1 | contig 11192 bp, 8 predicted proteins | sample 3174681 | NCBI WGS metagenome assembly SXGS01 (sample SAMN11356861, study PRJNA531348) | freshwater metagenome | isolation source: freshwater sample F1-80 | place: China: Fuxian Lake, Yuxi | collected 2017-12-25 | reverse complement strand
GTAGACGTCAAGAATTATCGCAAAAGCGTACGTGGTCCTAAGAAAAAACAACCCCCACGAAAACGATGCAAAAATGGGAGCCACGTCTCCGTTGCTAAACTCCTAAAAAAACGAAAACAAACATGTTGAAAGGTCTGACCCCAAGGGACTGCACGACCGTGGCATCGAGCACTTTGACGCCTGGGCCGCAACCTTTGGTGAAGTCATCGAATCGATGGAGATTTCTCCCGACGGTGCATCGCTTAGGCCACGCAGCCGGTTCGCGCGCTTCAACAATCTGCCTGAACTCCAGCAGATGTTTCGCTCATTCGCCGACGTCCAGACCGCCGACATGCTCGACCTGCCCCGTCCCAAGCTCGCAACCGGCAAACCCATCACCGTCTCCTGCCCAATGAACGCTCCCCAACTCGACCTGCAGTCCGAACTGGTAGAGCGTTACGAGCGACTCCGCAACGAGCGAGTTGATCCACGAGAGGACAATGCCCTTGCCATTACCACTGACGGCCGCAAGCTCGCACTTGACGCTCGCATGCTTTCCGCCGATGCCGAGGACGATCCGAACTCAAAGATTAACGCACTGGTCGGCAACGTAGCTCAAGTCTGGCAGGAATCCGCTGCCACTCGCGGCACGCAACTCATCTTCTGCGACATGGGCGTGCAAAAGACACCTTGGGGATTCTCAGCCTACGAGGACATCATCGGCAAGCTGGTCGCTCGCGGCATTCCTCGCGACCAGATCGCATCCATCGGCGACGCCGATTCCGATGCCAGAAAGCAGGCCCTGTTCGAGAAAGTAGGCAACGGTTCCATTCGCATCTTGCTTGGCAGCACACAGAAAATGGGCACTGGAACAAACGTCCAGCGCCGCCTGGTCGCCCTGCATCACCTCGATGCCCCTTGGAAGCCATCCGAAGTCGAACAACGCGACGGGCGCATTCTCCGCCAGGGCAATCAGAACGCCGAGGTCGCCATCTACCGCTACGTCACCGAAGGCAGCTTCGATGCCTATATGTGGCAAGCCTTGGAGACCAAAGCCCGTTTCATTAACCAGATCATGACCGGCAACTCGACCGCACGCAGTGCCGAAGACATCGGCGGTCAGGAACTATCCTACGCCGAGGTCAAAGCCATCGCCTCCGGCAACCCCGCCGTTCTCACCCTCGCTGAAGCCGACGCCGAGATCCAGCGGCTGGCCATTCTGGGGAAGAACCACGCCGACGATCAATTCCTCATTCGCCGGAAACTCAAGGAGTTACCCGACACCACTGAACGGCTGACCAAACGCCGCGACCAGCTCGAGCAAGACATCGCCACCATCGCCGCCAACACCTTCACACCCATGAAAATCGGCAGTCGCACTGTGCTCCAAGACCAAGCTCAAAACGAACTCGGCCTCAAACTTGCGAGTCTGCCCGAGCACGTCAACCGACTAACCCAAATCCCACTCGGCGAAATCCACGGCCTGAAGTTCGGGCTAAACCTGCTACCCAATGGACAAGCTCCCGAAGTCACTCTCGAGGGCCAGTTCACCCGCACCACGCAACTCAGCCGCAATCACACCGGCCCCCGAGCCATCCTGAACGCCATTGCCCGCCTCGAAAGCACCTACCAAGAGCAGCTCGACAAGACCACCCAAGACCTCGCCCTCGCCAACCAGCAAACCCACGACTTCCAACAACGCCTCGGTCAACCCTTTGCGGATGAAGACTACTTGAAGCATCTTATCGAACTGCGCAACCAACTACGGACCGCACTATCCGATAAGGTAGTCACTCCTGCTAACGAAACGCATCAAGTGTCCACCGTCGAATTGTCAAACCAAATCAATGCCTTGCGAAACAGTCACACCGCCGACGACACCACAAACCGCAACAGCGAGAAGCCTCATTCCACCGCAGAGGAGCCGGTGACTACCCGGATTCACAGGAACTCAGCAGTTCTCCAAACCGGCGGTCTGGCCGACGATGACAAACCAACAGCGGAAGACGGCTTCCCGGCGACCCTTGAAACTGGCCCCTTTGAGCACCTCGATGCCGGGCAACTGTTCAAGCAACATCAATCACGGTTTCGAAAGAGAGTTCCCGTGGAGTCGCGATCGGCATGATAATTGGATCGGCATCGGTGTGCGCCACCGACGCAAGTTGGCGGTGAGGCAAAACTTACTGAGGTTTGTCCAACCTCAGCAACTTAGTTTCTAGCCAACTCGCTCCGGTTGGGGTGACCGGCGCACGCTAATCACGGCAACTAATCTCTAGAACGAGAGAATGAAAGCAAAAGCACTGAATAGAAACGAGTCGCCTTAGAAAATCGTCCTGAAGGCAAGTGAGGTTTGCGACTCACAAAGTTGGCAATTCGAGTACTGCTTTCAATAGCAATACACAAGTTGCAATTTCTCCGGGCATTGAACTGACTCGCCGAGCAGAATCTGCTGTGCGGAATCGGTCAGCTGTTGGCCTTTTTCACCTCCTAAAAGTTGGCCAAGGCGACGGCGAGCGGTTGCAGAGCATATGCGAAATCCAAGGTAGTCAAAGCCAATTGCAGCTGCCTGCAGCGATGCAATCGCAGCATCCTTGTCACCGTCGGCTTCGCTAATGCCAGCCGTCAGTCGGTCGATGATGGGACGTACCCATCTGCCATGTTCATGCTTCAGTCGGGCGGTATCGTACTTTGCGTGGTGCAGCATACTTTTGTTTCCGTCATGCTGATACGCCGATAAGGCACATCTCGCTCGCAGTTCCAGCATCGTCACCCGGGCGAACTGATTGTGAATCTGCATGGATCGACGAAGTCGTGGCCAATTGTCGTGGAAGCGCTGCCAGGCTGTGTGACCTTCGTTGCAATACAGGTCAATCTGTGCCTGCGAAAAGAGCAAAGAGACATGACACTGCTGAAAGCGCTCATAGGGCGCACGACTCGTAATTTCGTCGATCCGCTGTTGAGCTTCGTCGGGGCAGTTGTCGGCCAGCAGTAGTTGTGGTTTCCCGGCACTATTGATACTGGAAAGCAAGAATCGGTCGCCTCTATCCTCAGCATCCAGCAAGTATGCGTCGACACAATGCCGCAAAGATTGTAAATCGCCCATATGCATATAGGCCCAGGCCAAAAGAGATCGCGAAGTGGTGAGTTCCCACCACGGCTTCGGCGCCGCTGATAAGAACAGCGCTTCGGCCTTAGTAAGTGCTTCGGTCGCTTCGGGCATTCGAACCTGGAGAAACGCGGCCGCTCCTTGCCCTAAGCACAACATTCCCCTTGAGACCGGATCGGCAAGTTGATTAGCTATATGATGGGCCTTGGCCAGCACTGCATTGGCACGGTTCTTCGCACGGGTTCCCGCCGTTGCCAACAATATTGCCTCTAGCGACAGTGCTCGTACAAGACGCTTCGGCTCACCAGCATCCAGGGCTTCGAGCAACCCACGCGTCTGCAACGACGCCATAACAACAGGTTCCTGAAACGACAAACCGGATGCCGCATCCCATATAAGGTCGATCTTCCGGATTACCGCAGGATCGACGGTGTTCTCCATACGTAGTGTGAAACGCAAACCTCGCCACCACAGCCGAAGCCGTTGTGAAACAAGTGAGGCTAGAATCGCCGCGGGATGCTTGTGTAGCCGAATTCCATTTGTTGCCAAGATATCTCGCAATAACTCGCGACCTTCGTCGGTAAACCCACTGATACAGTATTGACGTGCAGCGGCGAGTCGAAGCTCAAGTTTGTCGCTGTTCGGAGCGATTTCAGCCGCAGCCAAAAACGCTTTCGCTCCGTCACCTCCGCGCCCTGCCTGACCGCACGCCTCACCTAGCTTGCACAATAGCCTATGAGCATCGGCAATTGGCGTCAGCTTTAGGGCTAGTTGATACAGTTGAACTGCTCGCTCGAAGGCGTACACGTTTTGTGCAGCGGCTGCTGCCAAAGTGTAATAGTGCCGTGCCCGCACGATCTCGTTGGCGGCATCGAAGTGGTACGCAAGTGTCTCGGCATCCGTCTCGTCAGACGATTCCAATGCAGTTGCCAGTCTGCCGTGCGCTTCCCTGCGAGTTTCGGGCGAGAGTCTCACGACGACACTCTCACGGATGCGATCATGAAACGTCGTGACATTGTCTCGCCAACCAGAACCACAACTGCGCAACAAGTTCACTACTTGCAATTGATTCAAGTGCCGGCCTTCGATCGGCTTGGCGAGGGATGCTGCGCAAGCGAGGTCGAGCCGAATCGGGTGCCCCGCCACCGCGACAGTCTCAACTAATCGACGCGAAGACTCGGGGAGTTGCTGCACTCTTTGCCATATTACGTCGTTGAGATCGAGACAACGGGAATCATTTTGGGATAGTGCCGGCGGAAGCTGGTTCGTTTTATCTGCTGAGACAAATGAGTGCCGTACTAACTCATGGACGAAAAAAGGAAGCCCCCCTGACTCTCTGGCTATGACGTTCTCTATCTCAGCACCAGACTTGACTGCGGCTTCACTATTCCGCCCTAGGGACATGGGAAAATGCTGGGCAAGCATGTTCGCGGCCAGGTCACGGGCTTCGTTTTGCGCCAACGGGGCCAACTCGATGAGAACATGCTTGAAGCACTTTGATCGGACCGGCGTCCTCGAGCCTAGAGCCTCATTGGAGACTAATTCGAGTTGGGCCAGTCCGAGTGCGTTGAGGCATTCATTATCATCGACGTGCTCTCTACGGAAAGCGATGACCAACATCAGTTTCGTTGGACTGGTGGATTGGATCAAGTTCGCCAAGGCGATGGCACCCACCGAATCCCCCCAATGCAAGTCGTCTATGAATAACACCAGCGGAGCTAGAGTTGCGATGTTTGTAAGTAGATCCATGAGGGCATCGAACGCCCTCCGTCGCAATGCAAGCGAAAGGGCCTGTGGTTCAGGGTCTTTTTGCTCGCCGCTCGTGCATGCCTTGGCGATTGATGGCGTGCACATCAGCACCGGAAACATGCGCGCAAGGAGAACAATGTCAGAAGGAAGAAGCTTTGCGAGATCCTCGAAGGGTAATCGGCTCAAGTATTGAGTCAGAGAATCAACGAGCGAGTCGAGAGCTTTGTGCGGTACCGAGTCGCGTTCGTAGCATCGGCCCCGCAGAACAACAGTCGTATCATGTCGCTCCAAATCATCTAGAAAACGCTCAACGAGCGCTGTCTTCCCTACGCCCGATGTACCCTGGACCGAAACGACTATTGATTCCCCGTCACAACAGCATCTATGGGCATCTCGCAGTATTTCCATTTGATCCTGGCGCCCCACGAACGGCAACTTTGTTCCGTCGACTACTTCACTAAGCGCTGGCAAAGACTGTAAGTCCGCAACCGCCGTCGTCTCGATGCCGCGTTCTATCTGCCTCAGTCGGTCCAGCAGCTCGCGCCCGGTCGGTCTATCGGCAGGAGCACGCGCCATCAAGCTTCGACACAACTCGTTCCAAATACTCGATACCTGTGGGATCGACTCCGAGATCGTCGGTGGTTCGCGGAGTTGCTTGGACAACACCGCCAGCGGCCCCTGGAATGGCAGCCGCCCCGTGAACGATTGAAACAACATCACACCAACGCTGTAAAAGTCGGAGGACGGACTTGCAGGCTCGCCGGCTGATTGTTCTGGCGCCATGAATGCAAACGTACCGGCGATCTCGCGCATTCGTTCGGCACTCGTATCCCGCCAGTGAAAATTGGTCGCCAAGCCAAAATCGATTACGATCACACGGTCATCCGGCGTGACCAGCACATTGGACGGCTTTAGATCGCGATGAATAATGCCAGCCCGATGCAACTCGCTTATGGCCTCAGTAAGTTGGCGAAAAAGTGAACACAGTCTCTGCCCCGTGGGAAGAGACAATGCCTCGGTCGAATGTGTACCGTCTTTTAACTCGCGAATCGCAGTCAGGAAGTCGACGCCGTCCACAAGTTCCATCGTGAAAAACCAGTCGTCACCTTCTTGAAACAATTCATGAAGCACGACTAGATTGTCATGAGAAACGTTTGTCAGCCGACGGAATTCCTGTTTAAACCGGAGGATTCTCGGGCCGCTAAGCTGGTTGAGTGTTTTCAGAGCGACCTTGACGTCCCGTTCTCGATCGCGGACTTCGTAGACGACGCCCATGGCCCCCGCGCCGATCTGTCGCTGAACTTCAAACCTTCCGGCGCGGACAAATGGCATCGTGGGAACTTGGGTTCGGTTTTTAAAACGATTCGCGTTATGAGCGTCGCTCCTTGAAGCACCATGGGAGTCGTTCTGTGTTCGGAAAAGAAGATTTAGCATCAGGATGCACCGTTGAGCCTCCAGGAACTGCTGACGCACTGCAGAGGGCAATTCTAATTCTGAGAACGCGGTCAACTCTTCGCGCAAAAAGCCTGCCGATGAAGCGCCGTCCATCGCGATGAGTAACGACGCTAGCCGATCGTCGGAAAACTCAGTACTCTCCGAAGTGTCTTTGTCCCGCATTCGTCTAAGCTTCTGTCTAGATGTAACGAGGCGACTTTGCAACGCTAGCCATTATTTACACGTAACGCGAGGTTTCGCGAAAATGAAAAACTGGAAAATATGGTATCCTAGGTCTGTTGCGATTTGCACCCAAATTAGACACAACCTCCTCAATACCCGGATTTGAATCATGGCATTTCTAGCGGAAGCCCTTTTGTCATTGACACTACTATTTGGCGCCTTCATCAACTTAAGAGCCGCTTGGGGCTTCTTTAGATCTCCCGCTAAAGCAACAGCAGGACTTGGTCTGGCAGTGGCGTCGGAAGCGGCTCCGAAGGAATCAGCCGCTGCTCTCATCCTTGCCCGTCTGCTTGGGGTATGCCTTGTGGCGTTAGCGATGTTCTATGTGCTCACCGCGCTTGGACCATTGCAACAACCATGGAACGTCGTAATATCGGTGCTTTCTCGCTTAGCGGGTGTCGTTTTTTATGCTTCGACGATAGTAACGACAGGAGGACCTTCACAATTCAAAAAGTATCTAGCTATTAACGCTGGCCTGGCGATCTCACATGCAGCACTTCTAGTGATAACGCCCTGTGGGCTCGACGCGCTAGCGACGACATGGAACACGTTCCGCTGGGTTGGCGGCAGCTCTTCGTAAATCGTTCGTGGCTCGGCTGCCGTAAGTGTGCGTCGTCAGTCCTCTCGCTTATTGTTCAATTCCAAGCCTGCCGTTAAAAGCAGTTTTTGGTAGCGATTTCAACCCTCAGTAAGTGACTTGGCAAGAATGCTTATCGCCCGCGCCCAGCGACGACTGACGGCGAACCGAGAAAGCCCCAGTTCATCTCCAATCTCTTCAAAGCTAAGTTCATGGAGATAATGCAATTGCACAACCGCTCGAAGCTCCTCATCGAGTTGTGCAATTGCCTCTATCAAGCGTCCGGCCTCCTCTCGAGCAGCTACGACACTACTCGGCGTAGCCATATCCGCAATGTCACCTTCTGACACGAGAACCTCCCTGCCAACGTTCCGCTTTTTCGCGAGCAATTCTCGTTGTCGATCAATCAGGTGATTTGCGAACAGTGCACGCAGCCAAGCACGGAACTCAGCCTCGGTAGCGCCGCGAAACTCGGTAAACGCATTTGCCGCCTGAATCAGCGACTCCTGCGCAACGTCTGAAGCCGCAAGCCGAGGCCTGAGCCACGAATCGATTGCCTGGCCAGCCAGACGTTCAAGCCACGGCCTGTACATTTCCAATAACTCTCCAAGCGCATCATGGCCGCCATTTCGAGCGCGTTCGAGTGCAATTTCTCCGTCCGTCTTCTCCTGTTTTTCAGTCATCCAAATTACCCTCTACACAACATGATCCGACCATTCCAATTATTCTCTCTAGTTTTTTTCGATGCGAGGCGCACATCTGGGATTTGCTTTCCGTCTTCTAGATATCCTCGGATGCGAACAGTAACGCATTTCTTGGACTTTATTCCACCATGCACCTTATAGCCGCACCAAACGGCTATTCCTACCTAACTACCTTCAACACTTTAACCGACACACGATCTTATCGAAACGAGGAGAAGTAATAGATGGCACGAATTCGCAAGTTGTCAATTCGGCAGCGGAACTGGTGAGAATACCCTCGGACACAGACCGCTGGCGGCCCTATGCCGTGCTTTAATGCCTCACAACCTTCAGCAGTAACCGTTGACCAAATCGGTCAGTGCGAGCCGGACTCCTCGCAGTGTCCTTCCCCAAATAGAGTCCGATGCTTTTGCAAAGGGTAGTGCTATGTTTCGAATACCGTGTTGTGCGTTTTCGGTGCTCTTGGCTATCACCAGCTCAGCCGTGGCGGGCGACGTGAAGTTGACCGCCGCGCAGGGTCGAGATGGCTCCAAATCACAGCAGTGGCAAATGAAGAGCATCGGAAACAATCAGTACAATCTAGTCAACGTTGGCGTCACCCAGGGAACGGGTGGTCCTAACGTACTAGACTACAAGGAAGGCGCTGTCGCCTACCTTGAGGAGCAGCGGGGCCCAGAAGGAAATGAGGCACAACGATGGCTGGTCGAACCAATCGGCGATGACCTATATCTCATCAAGAACGTTCGCCGAACCCGTGAAGTGGGAATCTCAATGGTTTTGGACTATAAGAACGCCGACACCCTGTATCTTGAACAACAGAGGGACAAGAATGGAAACGAGGCCCAGCGTTGGCGGCGTCGGACCGCAGGCAATGGCGTCTACGTGTTTGAGAACATTCGCCTGTCCAGGGAGAAAAAGACCCCGTTGGTTTTGACGGCCAAGTAGCTCAGGTTGGTCCATGGCACTATGCATCTTACAGGCCGCACTAAACGGCAAGCACTACATAGCTTCTTTCAACATTTCTCGAAACCGGGAGAAACAACAGATGGCAAGTATTCGCAAGTTGACAATACGGTAGCGGAACTGGTGAGAATACCCTCGGTCACCGACCGCGCCGAAGGTCCAACAACGGTGAGAATAAGTAATCCAAACCCGTGAGAATAGCGCCCGAGAACCTATTCTCACCCTCACCGACTGGTGAGAAACAAGTTATCTTTTAACCAGATCGGTTGGTATACTGATCTCCAGGAGATTCCTATCTCGCACAGGGGACTCGTCCAACGTGGACTAACTCATGCCCATGACGGGCGTACCAAAGCCATGCATGGGGAGCACTCGAAAAAGCGGATTGGCGGTGGTTGCCTTTCCGCGTGCCCGGTGATGGCCGTCCTTTGATGCCGATTGGGACACGAACCATGCAAGACGGGCGTCTAAAAATGGGAAATGGGTCGTTTCTGGTGCCCAGGGAACGTGGACATACTAACGCCACTGTAACCTGTCGGTTTTCCCGTCGCGGCACGCAGTTTGGATCAATTTGGAATACCGAACATGCACGTGCACCAAGATTAATGATGAATTTTCTACCGCCTATCTGGTCGGATTCGAAATCTGATACAGTGTCAATCCGTCAACCCCACAGGAGAATCTTCGATGTCCAATTATTTGGAAGTTATACAAGCACTTGATGACTATCGTCTTGCTCTGTTTGATGAACAGCAGAACGAGGATGCCATCGTTGGAGCGGCCGCTTTCCACGCGCAGGGCGCATCATCAGCCTATGCTACGGCCCTGACAAATGTTCATGCGACAGGTGTTGGCATCAGGGTTCGAGGGGGGAAATTGTCGCCGATGAATTTACGATCAAGGTGTTCGTGTACGAGAAACTCAATTTAGGGCTGAAGCCCTGCAATAACGGGCCAGCCATTTCATGGCGTTGAAATTGATGTTCAGCACCTGCCCATTCAACAGGCTTTGCCGGGAAAGTAGCAGGTCAATACAACAACTTGAGAAAAGACGGCCCCAAGAAAGAAAAAACCTTCTACGAGAAACACAACGCCAGCGCAGCACCAAGCGCGACGTAGTCCATTGGTAGGCGGACTTCAGATCAATCCACTCGGATCGCCGTTCGTGGGAGCATTGGGTTGTCTCGATCGGAGAGGTTCGCAGTTGTTTGATCTCAGCAACAATCATGTCCTGGTCAATACAAATCAGTTATCGTTGGGCACTGCGATCGGGCAGCCTACAGCGACAAATTCAGCAGACCGATTTGCTGTTCTAAGCGATTTCGAGCCGATATTGTTTCCCGGCGCCGGAACGTTTCCGAGAAATCGAATTGATGCTGCTATTGCGGCCGTAACCGATACAAGTCAAGTACGAGCCAGTACGTTGTGTCTGGTGGACAACTGGTAAGTCCAAGACTTTGGCGTATTCGACCACAGCTTTCACATCGGCGTCGGTAGCTACAGCGTGACCTTCCTTCCCGACAACGAGGATTCCACGCGTAACGCCAAGCGCGCGTCTGGCTCGGAGTAGATCCCGTAGAAACCCATAAGCGAACGTGTGATCTCTACCATCGGCAACGAGCAGCGGCGCGTCGTGAAACGCGTCGGCGGTCCTTCTAAGAAAAAACGTGGTGTCGACCAAGTAGGTCGGTGTTGTGCTTACCATTCTAGCCGGCCTTCTTGAGCACACGACTCAAAATCCCGTACAGCACGAACACGGCCCTACGCTTATCCGCATCGATCATGGATTCACCTTGCCGCCTGAATTTGGTTCAGCTTCGGATTGAGATTGTCAAGAGCAGCTTTGGGCCGGGGCTGCAGCTCGCACGGCATCATCATGGAGGAAAATCATGCATCTTACTCTCCCTATCAATGACGCTGAGCAGCAGAACTTCGAGACACTGATCAGTGCTACGAAATCGGACCACATCTGTTTGGTCAGCATGTTTGACAATGTAGACCAGCGTCCGGAGGTCATGGTCTGTGCCGTTAACTATTCGCCAGGTGCCAACGAGAGCTTTAAATTCGTGCCGCTGGCCAGGCTGTACGACGGCAATCCCTACGAGCGGTTCGAGCCGCCTACAGCCCAACAATCATCACATGGAGACCCAAGCCATAACTAAGATCAACACGCTCTACACCGTTCATTGTTTTGCGAGCGTTCGCGTTACGCTCAAGCATGTCGATGCGATTGACCAGCGCGATGCGATGTTCAAGGCGATCGAGCGTTTCAACTGGGAGCAGTTGCAATCCACCGCAGAATTCACGGACGATTTTGTTGAATTCTATGTCGAGCCAGAAGATGAGCACGAGAACGATTCGTCGGTTTGGTTCGATGGAGCTGGCAAGGAGGTATCTTGTCGACTGTGACGATTCTTGCTGACCGAATGCATTGGATG
>SXGS01676415.1_pt1 | contig 11192 bp, 9 predicted proteins | sample 3174681 | NCBI WGS metagenome assembly SXGS01 (sample SAMN11356861, study PRJNA531348) | freshwater metagenome | isolation source: freshwater sample F1-80 | place: China: Fuxian Lake, Yuxi | collected 2017-12-25 | reverse complement strand
GTCCCCGCACCGAAAGTGGAGGGTTCTTGGAGGGTGGATCAAATCAAAATGCTTTCAGGCGTGGGATCCGATCGGATCCCACGCCTGAAAGCATTTTGATTTGATCCACCCTCCAAGAACCCTCCACTTTCGGTGCGGGGACGTGGCTCCGGACTGCGTCGGTCTCAGCCGGTCCCGACTGCTGCCGGTCCGTGCCGATGCCTGCGGTGCCCGATGCGCACCTGAAGTGCATGAGCACCCATCACCTCGAAGGTCTCGACCAGCTCATCAGCATCGACGAGCTCTCCGACTACCTCGGCGTGCCCGTCAAGACCATCTACGACTGGCGCCTGACGGGCCACGGCACCTGCGCGATCCGGGTCGGTCGGCACCTGAAGTACGCGATCCCGGACGTTGGCGAATGGCTGGCAACCCAACGCGAGAGCGCGCCAGGACGGGCCGCGTCTGGGGGGTGACCAACGGCTAGGCCCCGCACGCCGATCGGGACCTTCGGCGACATCGACTTCACGACGCTCGGGCCCGCGCGGGTGCGAGCGCGAACCCGAGTACGCGACTTCGACGGCCAGGTCCGGCGCGTCGAGGCGACGGCGTCGAGCAGGAAGCTCGCTGAACATCGGCTCAAGGAGAAGCTCGCGCAGAGGGCGACACACGGCGGCAGCCGACAACTGACCCCCGACAGCTCGTTCAAGGAGCTCGTGGAGGTCTGGCTCGCCGACTTGGACCTTGAAGGCGGATTGGCGCCGAGCACACGGGCCCTCTACGAACGCAACATGCGCGCACTGGTGATGCCGGCGTTCGAGCACGACGGGGGACGAGCCGACCGGGAGCGGTCACGCCAGCAACGTGCCGTGACGGTGTGCCGCGGTCGAGTCACGCACCACCAGCCGCGGCTCCAGGACGTGGTGCTCGGCGGGCTGGCCGGCAGCCAGCCGGTCGAGGAGCCCGACGACCAGGCGACCCATCCGCCGACGTGGCTGATTCACCGAGGTGAGGCGCGGACGTGCGCTGCGGGCGAGGGCCCCGTTGTCGTAGCCCACGACGCTGAGCTGCTCCGGCAGCGCGATCCCCAGGCCGTGCGCGAGGTCGAGCACCCCCAGCGCCACCACGTCGTTGCTGCAGAAGACTGCCGTGGGCGCCTCTGCTCCGCCCCGGTGTGCGGCGCGGAGAAGGCGTCGCCGCCCCTCCACCAGGGCGTGCGCGGGCACCACCTCGGCCAGCGCCTCCAACCCGTGGTGCCTCATCCGCAGCCGGTAGGCGGAGGCCCGCTGCGCCACCGCGGTCCGGGTCGAGCCGGAGAGGTGCCACACGCGACGGTGCCCCAGCCCCACCAGATGGTCGACGGCAGCGTGCGCTCCCGCGGGGTCGTCGTTGGCGACGGTGGAGACCCCCGGGACCGGCTGCGGGAGCCGGCCGACGACGGCGACCGGCACCTGCCGCGCCAGCACCGCCAGGGTGGCGGGCGGCACCCAGGAGGTGACCGCGACGATGCCGGTGACGCCGAGGCGGGCCATCGCCTCCAGCTGGCGGACCATCCGGTCCGGGTCGCGGCGTCCGTGGACCAGCAGCGTGGTGCCGCCCTGCTCCTCGACCGCCTCCTCCACCCCTGAGGCCACGTCGGTCTGGTAGCCGTTGGCCATGTCCGAGAGCAGCACCGCCACCATCGGAGCCGCGCGCCCGCGCAGGCCCCGGGCCCACGGGTTGGGCCGGTAGCCCAGCTCGTCGGCGGTCGCCAGGATCCGCTCGCGGGCCCCGGCGGAGACGCCCGGCTCGCCCCGCAACGCCCGCGACACCAGCGCCCGGGAGAAGCCGGCCCGCCGGGCGACGTCGGACAGGGTCGGACGGGTCACCGGCCCAGTCGAGCACGCCCGCAGCCCCGTGTGCCACGTTCCACAGGGATGACGGCCGATGTTCGCCGCCGGTTCACCGGGGCGGGCCGTCCGGGCCTCCTGGCGTTCGTAGTTTCCTCGGTCGTGACCTTCCGACCAGACGCGATCCTCCTCGACTTCGGCGGCGTGGTCTTCGCGACCACCAAGCGACCCGACGGACCAGGCGACATCGCCACTCACCTGTGCGGGCTGCTGCACCGCGTGGGTCGGGAGCCCAACTCGGAGCGGGTGCTGCGCTCGGTCACCTCGGGACTGACCGCCCTGACCTGGTGGAAGCACGCCCAGAGCCGACGCCGCGAGCCCGCCGAGCTGACGCACCGGGAGCTGGTCGAGGACTTCCTCGCCAGCGAGCTCGACGACCGCGACCGCGCGGTGCTGACCGGCGAGGCCGGCGAGATCATGGCGATGACCACCGCGACCCTCGCCGAGCACACCGTGCGACCTGGCATCCGGGAGCTGCTGGACCTGGCGTCCCGACAGGGGGTGCCGGTGGGGATCGTCAGCAACTCCCACTCCGGCCGCAGCCACCGCACGATGCTGGCCCAGCACGAGCTCGCCGCCCGGTTCGCCGTTCAGGTGTACTCCGACGAGCTCGGGCTGCGGAAGCCCCATCCGGGGATCTTCGACCACGCCTGCCGCGCGCTCGGCGTCGATCCGGGACGCGTCTGGTATGTCGGGGACACCCTCGACCGGGACGTCGTCGGGGCGCGTCGTGCCGGCGTCGGCCGGGTCCTCCTCACCCGGGCCAAGCACACCGACAGCCCGCCGTTCCCCGTGGCCGAGCGGCCGGACGCGACGTACGACGACCCGACCGGCGTGTGGGCCGAGCTGCGCGAGAGCCTCGGGCGACCCGGACCCGCCGCCCCGTCGACCCACCGGAGGGCGGCAGCGGGCGCCGGCCCCGCCCCCTGGCGGCGCGGCCGGGCGCTCTTGATCGACCACGGCGGCGTCATCTCCACCTCGGTCACCGACGAGGCGGCGCGGGAGGCGTTCGCGGACTCCCTCGCCGAGCTGCTCGGGCGCTCCGGCCTCGGCTTCTCCGGGGAGCAGGTGGGCACCGCGATCGAGGAGATGCTCTCCCGGCGCAAGGCGGACAAGCGGCGGCAGTTGGAGTCGGTGGGCGCCGCCGTCGCGCCCGAGCACCGGGAGGTCACCCCGCGTGACTTCTGGGCGGGGCTGCTCGCGGACCAGCTGCTCCGGACCACCGGCGCGGCGCAGCGGGCACGGGTCGAGGACCGGCTCCGCGGGGTGCTCGCCGCCGAGGCCGCGGACCTGATGCACGCCTGGTACCAGGCGAAGTCCCACCTGACCCTGCGTCCCGGGGCCCGCGAGCTGCTGGAGTGCTGCGCGGCCGACCGGGTCCCGGTGGTGATGGTCTCCAACACGGTCAACGGCCGCGGGGTCCGCGACCGGCTGCGCGACCACGGGGTGGCCCACCTGGTGGGCGCGCACGCGTTCTCCGACGAGGTGGGCTGGCGCACGCCCGACGCCCGGATCTTCGCCGCGGCGTTGGCGATGGTCGACGTACCGGCCGCGGACTGCGTGTTCCTCGGCGACAAGGTCGTGGCCGACGCCGCGGGCGCGCGGCGGGCCGGCATTGGCCACCGGGCGCTGGTCCGCGGCGGCAGCTCCGCCGACCCCGAGCTGCTCGAGTCCGTCGCCGTCGGCGACACCCACCTGGTCGTCGACCGACCCGACCAGGTGGTCCCCCTGGTCACCCGAGAAGGAGCGATCGCATGACCACCCAGACCCCCGCCCCCCGCAACGAGGCGCCCCGGCGCCGGACCCTGCCCCGCGGTGACGACCTGAGCCGCCCCCAGCAGCTGATGGTCTTCACGCTCTCGATGACCCTCTTCGGGATCTCCAACATCCTGCTGGAGGTGATCCCCGACGTCACCCTCGGTCCGGTCGACGTCTCGGTCAGCTACTTCGTCTTCGTGCCGCTCGCCATGGTGGTGCTGTTCAACCCGTTCTGGGCGGCGCTGGGCGCTCCGCTCGGGGAGATCGTGTTCACCGACCTGCTGATGGGGGACTTCTCCGGGCTGGCGGAGCTCGAGGGCTGGATCCAGATGTTCCTCGCGCTCTACATCGCCGGCTCCCTGGTCCGGAACCCGCGCAACCGGGTCCAGCTCGCCGCGGCGGCGGTCGTGGTGGTGGTCATCGACAAGTTCCTCTCCGCGATGGTCGACCTGTCCAAGGTGTGGATCGGCGTCGAGGACGCGGAGTACGTGGAGGGCCTGCCGGAGTCGGTGCTGCTGCTGGAGTCCGTGGGCTTCGGGGTGGACATCGTCATGAGCGGGATCCTCATGGGCGTGCTGCCGGCGCTGTGGCTCATCCCGCGGCTGCACCGCAAGATCGAGCCGCTGATGGGGATGGAGCCGCGTGAGCCGGGCCGGCCGATCCAGGGCAGCGCGCCGCGCAACGCCGCCTTCGTCGCGCTCGCGGTGCTGCTGTCGCTGGTCTCCTTCGCGTTCGCGTTCCTGGAGGCCTACGACCTGAACCCGGGCGCCTGGGAGCCCGACTTCCTCGACCGCTTCGGCGACGGCTTCCTGCTCGTGGGAGTCGGGGCCGCGGTGCTGGTCCTGGTGGCGGCGACGGTCTGGTACCGGACGACGCGGCGCGAGGCGTCGGACTCGTGAGCCGCGCGCTCGTCGACCCCGGGCTCGCGGTCGAGATGCGGCGGGTGACCTTCCGCTACCCCGGAGCCGCCGAGCCGACCCTGCGCGACGTCGACCTGCAGGTCCCGGCCGGGGCGTTCGTGGCGGTCGTCGGCGGCAACGGGAGTGGCAAGACCACCCTGTGCAAGACGCTCAACGGCCTGGTCCCGCACTTCTGGAACGGTGAGTTCGCCGGCGAGGTCCTGGTGCACGGCACCGACACCTTCGACAGTGACGTGGGTCGGCTCTCCGCGGAGGTCGGCTACGTCTACCAGGACTTCCAGAACCAGCTCGTGCGGCCCACCGTGCGTGACGAGGTCGGCTTCGGCCCGGTCAACTTCGGCCTCGCCGACCACCGTGAGCGGGTCGACGACGCGTTGGAGATGCTCGGCATCGCCGAGCTGGCCGACTCCTTCGTGTGGCAGCTCTCCGGGGGCCAGGCGCACCTGACCGCCCTGGCGTCGGTGCTGGCGCTGCGTCCGCGCATCATCGTGGTCGACGAGCCGGTCGCCGAGCTGGACCCCGAGCGGGCACGCGACATCTACGAACGGCTGCGCCAGCTCAACCGGGAGCACGGCCTGACCGTGATCACCATCGAGCACCACGCGGAGTTCATCGCCGAGTACGCCGACTCCGTGGTGCTGATGGCCGACGGCTCACCGGTGTGGCACCTGCCCACCGCGGAGGCGATGGCCAGGTCCGAGGAGCTCGAGGCCCACGGGATCCCGGCTCCCCCGGTGGTGGCCGTCACCCGCGCATTGGGCGTCGGCCGGCCCGCACTCACGGTCGGCGAGGCGGCCCTGGCCCTGGAGGCGCGGGTCGGCATCGCAGCGACGGCGGCAGGCGACACCGCGGTCCCGGCGGCGGGCGGGAGTGCCGTCCCGGCCGCGGGTGACACCGTCGCGAGCCTGCGCGGCGTCGAGCACGGTCACCGGACCGTCTCCGGCGGACGCACGACGCTGTTCGACGGACTGGACCTGGACCTGCGCCGGGGCGAGCGGGTCGCCCTGGTCGGCGGCACCGGCGCCGGTAAGACCACGCTGATGAAGCTCCTCACCGGGCTGGTGGTGCCCCGCGCGGGGGCGGTGGTGGTGGACGGTGTCGACACCCGGGAGGTCTCACCGGCCCGGATGGCCGACAAGGTCGCCTACCTGCACCAGCGGGCCGGGCACATGTTCCTGGCCGACAACGTGCGCGGCGACGTCGCCATGTTCCCCGCGGCCCGGCGGCGGCCAGACACCGACGAGCTGGTCGACGACGTCCTCGACCAGGTCCGGCTGACCGAGCTGGCGGAGCGTGACGGCCGCACCCTCTCGGGCGGGCAGCAGCGTCGCGCCACGCTCGCGATCGGTCTGGCCATGCGGCCGCGCCTGCTGCTGCGGGACGAGCCGACCTCGAGCCTGGACACCGAGAGCCGGGTCGACGTGGTGACGATGCTCGAGCGGCTCTCGGACCAGATCGCCTGCTCGGTGGTCGCCAGCCACGACATGACGTTCGTCGCCGAGTGGGCGACCCGCGTGCTGGTGCTCTCCCGAGGACGGCTCCTGGCCGACACCACCCCGGCCGGGTTGTTCACCGACCCGGTGCTGATGGCGCGCGCACGGCTCGTGCCGCCGCAGCCCGTGGCCCTGGGGCTGGCCCTGGGCCTGGATCCGGTGCCGCTCACCGTGGACGCGCTGGTGCAGCGGCTCCGGCCCGCCGCCTCCCTGACGGCGGGCGTGTGATGGCCCGCCGGCATCGCGAGCTGCTCAGCGTCGAATGGATCAAGCTCGAGCTGCTGCGCACCGCCTACGCCACCCGCGGCGGACTCTTCGCCCGGATGGACCCACGCATGGTGCTCCTGTGGTACGTCGTGATGGCGTTCGCCCCCTGGTTCACCCACAACGTGACCGTCCTGGCAGGCCTGTTCGCCCTCGGGGCGATGGCCGTCGCGCTGGCCCGGGTCGGCCCCCTGGTGCTGGGTCTCTTCCTGGTCGGCCTGGGGTTCGAGGTGCTCTACCTCTTCGGGGCGGCGTTGTTCTTCGGCGGGACCACCGACACCCTGCTCGCGCTGATGGAGCTCAACCTCAAGCTCGGGGCCGTCTCCATGTTCTCCATGGCCGCGTTCGTCTCCTTGGACCCGGAGAAGCTCTCCGACGCGCTGCTGGCGCTGCGGGCACCCCAGCTGGTGGCCTTCGGGGTGAGCTACGGATACCGGATGCTCCCGATCCTCGTGGAGGAGTACAACACCGTCTTCGACGGCTACCGGCTGCGGCTGGCGCCTCCGGAGTCGGCGGGGCTGCTGGGCTGGCGCACGGTGGCGCACTGGGGCGGGCTCGTGGTCCGGGCCTTCTACCCGATGATGCTCAACACCGCCGTCTCGGTCCGGACCACCGTCGAGGCGTTGGAGGCGCGGGGGTTCACCCGAGCCGGGCAGCACGAGGACGCCAGGAGGCTGCGGCTCTCCTCGCTGCAGGTGCGGCCCCTCGACGTGTGGGTGCTGACCGCGACGCTGGTCGCCGTGGTCGCGGCGTACGCCGTCGGGCAGGTGTGGCCGGTGCACCGCTGAGGTTCGCCGCCGGCCTCTGATTCTGTCGGTCTCGTCGGACACCGATTGTCGACGTCCGCGAGCACCATTGGCACCGCCGTCGGGTCGAGGGTCGACGAGATCTGACACCACCGTTGCGGCGGGGCTCGGCTCGGGGCGAATGTGCCCGTGCCCGGTCTCCTGATGAGTCTCCGACGCGACTCTATTCTAGTGCTAGAATACGCAGGTGTTGACACCTGCCGAACTGACCGTGCTGGGCCTGATCGTTGAGCAGCCCCGGCACGGCTACGACCTGGAACAGGTGATCGAGGAGCGGGGCATCCGACAATGGACGGACATCGCCTTCTCATCGATCTACTACGTGCTCGCCAAGCTGGAGAAGCGCGGCCTCGTCGAGGCCGCCGACGGGGACCGTTCTGGCGTGAAGTCTCGGCGGGTGTTCCGGGCCACTGCGGAGGGGCGGCAGATCGCAGCAGATGAAGCCGTTGCGTTCATCGCCGATCTTCAGGCGGTTCCGCATCCGGTCCTGGTCGGACTGGCCAACTTGCCGCTGGTCTCGGAGCGCGCCTACGACGAGGCGCTGCGCAGCAGGCTGACTCAGCTCGAGGCCAGGATCGCATCAGTCACGGAAGCCGAGCGGTCGCAAGCTCCCCTCCCACGCCCCGCGCGTGAGGTCTTCTCCTACTCCCTCAGCCTTCTGGAGGCGGAAAGGTCGTGGCTCGCCGAACGAGCCCAGGTATCCGATGAGTGACAAGACCGAACTCAAGCCGCCCGACACGACGATCATCGACGGAGTCTCCACCGCCGGCGGCGCGCACTGCGAGACGACGGCGCTCGGCGTGCTCCTGCGGCACGCCGGGCTCGACCTCTCCGAACCGATGCTCTTTGGGCTGGGGAGCGGGCTGTCCTTCATCTACTGGGACTCGAAGCAGCAGGAGCTGCCCTTCTTGGGCGGCAGGGTGAAGCCCTTCGTGCTCGCCCAGAACCTGACCCAACGGCTGGGGCTCGAGCTGCGCGTGCAGGAGACCGCCTCCGCACGAAAGGCCTGGGACCAGGTCCGCGCCTCGATCGACGATGGGATCCCCGTAGGGCTGCAGCTCGACAGCCATGACCTGGACTACTTCGGCTCGCGGGTGCACTTCACCGGTCACGTCGTCGCCATGTACGGCTACGACGCCGAGCGGGCGTACCTGGTCGACACCGCGCAGCAGGGCGGAGCCGTGTCCACGAGCCTGGAGAGCCTGGCCAGGGCGCGAGCCGCACGCGGGCCGATGTCGGCCCGCCACCGGTCCTTCACCGTGAAGGTGGCGGCGTCGAACACGGATGGCGGACACCTCGTCCCGGCGATCATCCCCGCGATCACTGCGTGCGCTGAGGACTTCCTAGCGCCGCCGATCGCCAACCTCGGCAGCCGAGGAATCCGCACAGCCGCCAAGCGCGTGCAGTCGTGGTTCGATCGAGTCGAGGACCCCGGCCGCGGCCTCGCCGTCATCGCCACGCTGATGGAACGCGCGGGCACCGGAGGCGCACTGTTCCGCAACCTGTACCGAGACTTCCTGACCGAGTGCCAGGAACTTCTCGAAGGGGAGCCGGACGCGGAACTCGTGGAGCAGGGAAGGGACCTCTTCGCCGAATCCGCGCTGCTCTGGACGAGCGTCGCCGAACTCATAGAGAAGGCGGGTGCCACGGGTAACCCGGACCATCTCGCCAACGCGAGTCAGCTGCTCGATGACATCGCGACGATCGAAACCTCCGCGATGGCTGCGCTCAGCTCCCTGGCGGAGTCAGGGCCAGAGCACTCCCCACGGCGCTCCTAAGCGGGTCAGTCGTGCACGGTCGCCTGCGCCTCCTCGAAGCGATCGCGGTCCCGGCCGCGCGAAAGGCACCTCGCCTGAGGATCGGATCCGCCTGATGGCAGGAAGCCGGGTGGATCTGTATGCCGCGATCCGGCGCGACGCCAGGACGGGCATGTCGAATCGTGCCCTGCAACGCAAGCACGGGGTCGGGTACCGCACGGTCGCTGCTGCGTTGGAGTCGGCGTGGCCGAAGGCCAGGAAGCCGCCGCCCAAGCGTGGGTCACGGTTCGATCCGTACCGAGACGTGATCGACGGTTGGTTGCGCGACGATCTCGACGCGCCGCGGAAGCAGCGGCATACCGCCAAGCGGATCTTCGACCGGCTGCTGGACGAGCACGAGGCCACAGGCGTCGTCTCGTATGGGATGGTCCGCGACTACGTCGCCACCCGCCGCCGAGAGATCCGCATCGAGGCCGGCCGCGAAGCCGCCAATACGTTCATTCCACAGGAGCACCTCCCCGGCCGGGAGGCCGAGGTCGACTTCGGCGAGATTGCGGCCCGGCTGCGCGGCGAGCTGGTCACCTGCACGCTATTCAGTCTGCGGCTCTCCTACTCCGGCAAGGCTGTGCACCGAATCAGCGCCTCTGCCGGGCAGGAGGCGTTCTTCGAAGGCCACGCCCACGCCTTCCGGGTCCTCGGCGGGGTGCCGAGCGGGAAGATCCGCTACGACAACCTCAAGGCCGCCGTCGCGAGCGTGATCGGATTCTCCCGCCAGCGGGTCGAGGCCGACCGATGGACCGCGTTCCGATCCCACTACGGCATCGAGGCCTTCTACTGCCAGCCCGGCATCCAGGGGGCGCATGAGAAGGGCGGCGTCGAGGGGCAGATCGGCTGGTTCCGCCGCAACCACCTCGTCCCCGTCCCCGAGGTCGACTCCCTCGCCGAACTCAACGCCCTCGTCGACGCCTGGGACATCCGTGATGACTCTCGTCGAATCGGTTCGCGTGCTCGCACGGTTGGAGAGCACTTCGCCACCGAGCAACCGCTCCTCGCGCCGCTCCCGACCGAGCCGTTCGAGACCGGCCTCTGGTTCACGCCCCGGGGCGACCGGTACGCCCAGATCACGGTGCGGATGAACAAGTACTCAGTACCGGCCCGCCTGGTCGGACGCCAGGTCCGGGTGCTGCTCCATGCCAGCGACCTGGTCGTGTTCGACGGCAGGACCGAGATTGCGCGCCACGAACGGCTGATGACCAAAGGCGGCACACGTGTCGATCTCGACCACTACCTCGAAGTCCTGCTCCGCAAGCCCGGCGCACTGCCCGGCGCGACCGCGCTGGAACAAGCCCGGGCCGCGGGCCGGTTCACTCCCGTCCACGACACGTGGTGGGCCGCCGCCTGCAAGGCACACGGTGATGCCGAGGGCACACGCGCGCTGATCGAGGTGCTGATGCTGCACCGTCACCTGCGCCACGTCCAGGTCGTCGCAGGCCTTGCCGCAGCGCTGAACGCTGGCGCGCTCACCGCCGACGCCGTCGCTCTGGAAGCCCGCAAACACGGCGACACAACGGAAGACGCCGTCACGGAGACCAGCGGCGATCCTTTGGTGTCGCAGGAGGCACCCGCAGTCAGGTCGCTGACCGAGCGCCGGCTCCGTGCCCACCTACCCGCAGACGATCGTCCGCTACCGACCGTGGACCAGTACGACCAGCTGCTGCCCAGCCGCCGCGAGAACCCGAACGAAGGAGCCGCACCGTGACCACCAAGCGCCGTGGAATGACCGAGGAAGCAGCCGACGCCGCGATCGACCAGGCATGCCGAATGCTGAGGATGCCCACCATCCGCAACTCCTTCACCGAGTACGCAGACCGGGCCAGCCGGGAGCAGATGTCCTACCGCGGATTCCTCGCCGAGCTACTGCTCGCCGAATGCGACGACCGCGCCCGACGCCGGTCCGAGCGCCGGATCAAGGCAGCCAAGTTCCCCCGCGAGAAGTCGCTGCGAGCTTTCGACTTCGACGCCAACCCCAACATCGACCCCGCCGTGATCCACACGCTCGCCAAGTGCGAATGGGTCCAGAAGGGCCAGCCACTCTGCCTCATCGGGGACTCCGGCACTGGCAAGTCGCATCTGCTCATCGCACTCGGCACCGAAGCCGCCATGGCCGGCTACCGGGTGAAATACACCTTGGCCACCCAGCTCGCCAACGAGCTCGTCGAGGCCGCCGACGAGATGACGCTGGCGAAGACCATCGCCCGCTACGGCCGCGTCGACCTGCTGTGCATCGACGAACTCGGCTACATGCAACTCGACCGCCGCGGCGCAG
>SXGS01432003.1_pt1 | contig 11192 bp, 11 predicted proteins | sample 3174681 | NCBI WGS metagenome assembly SXGS01 (sample SAMN11356861, study PRJNA531348) | freshwater metagenome | isolation source: freshwater sample F1-80 | place: China: Fuxian Lake, Yuxi | collected 2017-12-25 | reverse complement strand
GAAGCCAGGCGCAACGACATGGCCTTCTGCATCAATCACTTCATCTGCCGGCCCGCTGACTTTGCCGATCGACGTGATGCGGCCACCCTTGATACCGACATCGGCTCGATAGCGCGGCAAGCCCGAGCCGTCGACGATAGTGCCTCCGCGAATAATTACATCGTATGACATTGTTTTTCCTCCTTTCTATTTTCCGGGGTTTTCGACAGCTCTCAGAGCGCAGCGACAGTCTCCACGCGGCGATCCTCCTCAAAAGCGAACCCTTCGTAGCCGTTGGCGGCAACTTCGTTGATGCGCTGGAAGTAGAGCGGACCTCCCAAATGCACACAGAACTGGCGCGGCTTCCCGGGAATGTTGGCTCCCGTGTACCAGGAGTCGGTGAGGGGATAGAGCGTTGTGTTCGCGAGGTCGGTGATCTCACGATCCCAGATCTTCTCAGCGTCAACAGTCGCTTCGATGGCACCCAGACCCTGTTCGCGTAGGTGGCGCACGCAGTCGCCAATCCACGCCGACTCGCGTTCGGCACCTAACGGCATATTGTACAGCACTGAGGGCGACCCAGGCCCATGGATCATAAAGAGGTTAGGGAAGTCGGCAACCATGAGACCAAGATAGGTGTCGAAGCGTGTGCTCCACTTCTCTTTCAGGCTGACGCCACCGCGCCCCTTGGGGTTAAGGCGCAACAAAGTGCCAGTGATGGCGTCAAAGCCAGTTGCTAGTACGAGCATATCGAGGGGGTGGTCACCTGTGGCAGTGCGTACGCCGGTAGGCGTAATCTCCTGAATCGGATCCTCACGCAAGTCCACCAATGTCACATTGTCACGGTTGAAGGTTTCATAGTAGCCATTGTCGAGGAGCTGGCGCTTGGTCCCCAGGTAGTACTCAGGCATCAGCTTCGCGGCGGTCTTGGGGTCGCGCACCACCTCGCCGATCTTACCACGGACAAAGTCAGCCAGGGTGCGATTCGCCTCTTTATCGGTAAGGAGGTCAGCATAGCTGCTGAACAGGAGGTGGAAGCCGCCTTTCTGCCAGAGATCTTCATAGAGTGCCTGCCGGCGCTCGGGAGTATCCTCGCGAGCCAAACGCTCGCTGAACTTGAACGGCATGCCTACGGGGTTGGTATTCAACTGGGCACGGATAGCCTCCCAGTTTTCACGGGCGTGCTGCATCAGCTCGGGTTCGAGGGCACGGTTACGAGCCGGGATGCTGTATTGCGGTGTCCGCTGGAACACTGTCAGGTGCGCGGCCTCGCTGGCGATCTCGGGAACGGCCTGCACCCCGGAGGAGCCGGTGCCGATAACACCGACACGCTTCCCGACAAAGGAGACAGGCGTCTGCGGCCAGCGGCCAGTGTGATAGCACTCGCCAGCAAAAGTATTGATCCCGGGAATGTCGGGCGTATTAGGCGCAGAGAGGGTGCCAACTGCGCAGACCAGAAACTGGCAGGAGATGCGCTCACCCGCGTTGGTCTCGACCGTCCAGCGCTGCGCTACTTCGTCGTAGCTGGCATCGCGTATCCAGGTTTCAAGCTGGATGTCACGGCGCAGGTCAAGCCGGTCGGCGACATACTCCAGATATTCGAGGACGGACTCTTGACTGGGTTGTGTCTCAGCCCAATCCCACTCCTTTACGAGATCTTCCGAGAATGTGTAGCAGTAAAAAGGGCTGCCGGGACCATCGACCCGCGCCCCGGGGTAGCGATTCCACCACCACGTGCCGCCCACACCGGTCGCGCCGTCGTAGACGCGCACCGAGAGGCCCATCTCGCGCAGGTGGTGCAGAGCGTACAAGCCGCCGACGCCCGCCCCAATAACCACCGCATCATAAGACTTGATCGGCCCCCGAGCGGTGGCCGTCGTTTGTTGCATATTAGTCATCTTCTTCCTCCTTCGTTTGTCTTTCATTCTTCTTTTCATTTATCCGCGCTGGCCGCCCTTGTCAGGTGACCAGCGGTAAATCTTCGTAAGGCTCCCACCCATGAGCGCGGCCCGCTCTGTCGGCGAGAGCTGGTCTGTGACCCGAAACGCCTCCACGCCTTGCTCGTAGGTCAACAAGCTGACGGCCCGGGTCCAGTCAGTGCCCCACAAACAACGCTCGAAGCCGAACGCCTTGAAAATCTGCCCCAGGGGTTCCCAAATGTCCAGGTACGGGAAAGGCTGGTGGGACAGAGTGCAGGCACCAGAAATCTTAATAGCCACGTTGTTGCAGGCCGCAAGAGATAGCACCGCAGGGAGATCAGCAAACGGGTCTGGCGGCGGCGGCGGCGCAAAGGGCTGCGTCAGCCCGACATGATCGATCACCACTTGAGTGTTGGGGTGACGGCGAGCCAGATCTTGGACAAGCGCCAGCTGGCCCCAGCCCAACACGTTCACCGGAATCCCAGCCTGAGCACCAGCCGCAAAGATACGATTAAGCCCGGGGTCGTCTGCTGTGTACGAGCGCGACACGAGCATGAGGCGGGCACCCACCACTCCCGGCGTCCGCGCCCACTCAGCAATTTCCTCTGCCACCGCTTCCGAGCGCGGGTCGAAGGGCTTGATCAAACCGAACCGGCCCGGATATTTCGCATACACTTCGAGGGCATAGCTGGCGTCGTAGCGATAGAGCGTAAAAGGCGACACCAACAATGCCCCATCGACGCCGACGGCATCCATTGCTGCCACCATGTCGTCGCCGGCGACCTCGGCCGGCCCCGTCAGGAAGTTGCGCCACGGGCGTTCGGGACGATCACGCTCGTAGGCATGCACTTGAGAGTCAATGGTGAGAGTCTGCATTGCCATTATTGTACCTCATCCTAATCCATTTGAGCGGTGGTAGTGGTAGCGTCATTCCGGGCGAGCAGCGCGAGACCCGGAATCCAGAAGGCAGAACTACAGGCCAATGCTTTATGCTTCTGGATGCCAGCTTTCGCTGGCATGACGAAATCATACCCATCAGAATTATGAACCAGAGAATCATGAACCAGGATCATTCCGATGCCTTCGTGAGATGCATGCCAAGCAGCTCGTGGGCAATGTGGAACCCGAGATCATCGACCAGCCGTCGCTTCCATTGCCGCCGCAGCACCGCACTGGTCATGCGGCGAATGGCACGCGGCTTCTGCATAATCTTCTCGGCAATCTCCCAGGCCCGTGGCAGGAGCCGGTCGAGCGAGAGCACCTCGTTGACCAGCCCCATCTCCTTGGCCACCTGCGCGGTGATTTTGTCGCTGGTGTACAGGTAGTACGCCGCACGCTTCAGCCCCATCAACTCCTGGAACGTGAGGCCCTGGCCATCCCCAGGTACCAAGTTAAACTTGAAGTGCGGATCAAACAGCTCCGCGTGCTCGGCGCACAGGGTGATGTCACACAGCAGAGCAAATTCGGTGTGCAACCCCGAGCCATTGATACAAGCAATTGTAGGGATGTCGATATTGAAGATGAACGCCTCCAACAGTTTGGTCGCGTCAGAGTAGATTTGATCGTAGAACGCATCCGCCGGCATGTCGTGTAACGGCTGCGAGGCGAATTGCGGATCGAACCCGGCGATCCACTTATCCCCCGAGCCACTGAAGATCAGCACCTCGTTGTCGGGATCATTACCGATGTCGAGCCAGAGTTGCGACCACGCATTGTGAATAGGGAGACCGTACATAACAGGTCCTCCCTGAGTGTGCATCAGCACTTGCAAGATGCCGTTACGGCGTTCCAGCTTAAAGTATGTGGCGTATTTCTCCCGGTAGTCCTCGAACCGGGGCCGGCTTACGAACCCCATGCGTTGTTCGCTCGCGCGGGCGTTGGGCCGTTCGTCCGTGTGCGTGCTCATGTGTCGCTCCTCCTTATTTGAGCAAAAGCGCTGTCAGACAGCCATGACTTCTCGCCCCACTGTCACGACTGACTTTACCAATCATGCCAAATATTGAAAGACCGAGGGGCGAAAGAAAGATTCCGCGTCCGCCCTCCCCAATTGACCACGACATCACCGTGTGATGACTATCCAAAGGAAGAGAGGACATACCAACCTACTGGCAGGGAAATGGTACGCCAGGGAAGGACGGAAATCATGGGAACACAGCGCATTGAGGAGCTTCGTAGCCAGCTTGCACAAAAACAACGGGAAATGGACGAGCTACTGGAGCGCAGCGAAACGCTGCACCCCAGTGCCTACGGGGCGCTGCAAGGGCAGTTGGAAGAAGAACTTGAGAAACTCCAGGCTGAACTCAATAGCTTGGCCCCATCGGCAGAATAACCAGGGAATCGTAGCGGCTGAGCAAGAAGAGCAGAGATGCCATTCCGTTCGTCGTTCAGTCAGAGTCCTTGGAGAGTCCTTGCCACTCCGCGCCCTGTATGCCACGGTAGGTCATCTTGACTAGGGGGTATGCTATGGATCAGCTCAAAACCAGCGAGAACTATGTTGTGACAGTGAGAGAGAAAGGGCCATCAGCCTACGTGCCGCCCCTCCAACTCACAGTAGGACAGCCACCCCCGATCGCAGCGAATGGCGGGCTATCCTACATGTCGTTCGATCGGAACGGGGATGCAGGAACTGTGGCAGCGACAGAGGCAGCGCTCCGTCAGATTGCTGAGGGAGAAGGACAGGCCGTCATCGACATGATCGACAACGCTCCTCCTGGTCCGATCAAGACCAAGTGGGGCGTCGGGTTTCGCAGTTCCGCAGAGTGCCTGGACTATATTCGGACGCACAACATCACAGCCCCTGAAGGTGGCGTCGCACTGCCGCTGCGCTACTCCATCTACGAGCAGCCGTCCTACTCCATCGTCTCGTCCAACACCCTGTGGCGCGACCCAGCGCGTGCGGCGGATGCCGCAGCGTTGCGCAAAGAGGAACAGGACACCGGGCGGCGCGGCCTCTATTTTCCCCAGATATTGCGCGACGCGCGACGCATCGCGGAGTACTATCCTGGTCTCTCGCCCTACAGCCCCGCATGTATGGACAAGCTTGGCGTGTCGCTGGCGCATTGCGAGTCCAAGTGCCGGAACTTTTATGACGCGGCCGAGGTGGAGCGCGTGTTCTACCCGGAGATGGAGAAGCTGCTCTTAGAGTTTTTCCCAGACGCGACGGATGCCCTTGTGTACAACCACGACGTATTTGACAAGGACTACAAGGGCGATCGTACAGAGGACCAGGCTAACAAGAACCCTGGGGTAAACGCTACGTACGCCTACATCGTGCATAACGACCTGAACGACAACAGTGGCCGCGTGCGTTGCCGCGAATTGCTCACAAAGAACCTACGGAACTTCGGGCGCGAGCAACATTACACCGAGGCGCAGGCCGACGCCAAGATGTCACGCCGCTTCGTGTCGATTAACCTCGCCAAACCGATGGAGACAGTGCAACAGAACCCCTTCGTGCTCTGTGCGTGGCCCTCGTTTGCCGATCAACCCTACATTACCAACTACCGCGTCTATGACGACCGCGTCGGCGAGACCACCCGCTTCACCTATCGCCCCAACCACGAGTGGTACTGGTTCCCGCAGCAGAAGTCCACTGAAGTCTCGATGCTCAAGTGCTATGACTCGATCACCGACGGCTCCGTCTCGCGTTGGTCGTTCCATTCAGCCTGCATCGACCCCACCGCGCCCGAGGACGCCCCCTGCCGCAAGAATGTCGTGGTCCGCGCCTTTATCTTCTTTTAAGTCCTGGATACAAGAATGACCCAGCGAGTGGCTTTGCTAGCGAAGAAGCCACTCAGCTCGCTCTCATGCTACAACAAGCGGTGCCGCGACCGCTTGTCTGCTGTTGCCGACGGACGCTATGATCTGGCGGGCACAACACAAGGAGGCAGGCATGACACAATCCGTAGCACCGACGACCGACCATGAAGCCAGTGTGGGCCGGCTGAACTATCTCGATTCCTCGGTACCCAGCTCACTCTATCGTAATGGCAAGATGCTCCTGCGGCGCAACGCGGACGGGAGCGACTCGGAAATGCACGGGGTCGTCTACGACGAGCGCCAAGTCACAGTCCACAACGCTCGACTGCTCGCGGGGGAGCAACGTCGCACGGTCGAGAAAAATGGCTTTGAGTTATGTTTTCGCCCGCTGGCGCATCCAAACCTCGACTTTCTTGACCACCAAGACGTCATTCACAATTACTACAGTGAATGTGAACAGTTGCTGCAAGAAGTCACGGGAGCTGCACGGGTGGTGGCCTTTGACCACAATGTCCGGTCGACAGACGGGAAACAACGCAAGCAACGCATTCGTGGCGGGCAGGAAGTGCAAGGTCCAGCACGTATCACCCATGGCGATTATACCCTCACCAGCGCACCGGAACGGTTGCAACGCTTGGCACAGGAACCGTGTGAGAATGATACGCGGCGTTCGACCCTTGCGCCGGGCGCATCCTTGCTCGACCTAGCGGAGGTCGAGCGGGCAGTTGGCGAACATGGTCGCTTCGCCATCATTAACGTGTGGCGCAACATTGCGGCTGAGCCGGTCGCAACCCATGCCCTGGCCTTGTGTGATGCGCAAACGGTGACTCCGCACGACCTCAGCGTGTTTGAATTACACTATGCCGACCGGGTCGGCGAGAACTATTTCTCGAAACCGGCCCCTGGGCATACCTGGTACTACTACCCGGCCATGACGCGTGACGAAGCCGTCCTCATCAAACAATGGGACTCGGCTGGCCCCCTTGCCCAATCCAAGGGTCAGCGGCCCGACAGCACCGACCCCGAAGCGCCATGCACATTCAGTTTTCATACCGCTTTCGACGATGTTGCCACTCCGCCCGATGCGCCAGCCCGCTGGAGCATTGAGGTCCGCTGCGTCGTTATTTACCGGTAATAAGGAGGAAAATGTATGACTCTCACAATTACTCCAACGGAAGCTACACTTGGTGCCATCGTCACAGGCGTCAACCTCGCCAACTTGGACGACGCGACATGGGCTGACATCGAACGAGCCTTCCATGCCCATGCCGTGCTGATCTTTCCCGGCCAGCATCTGAGCGAAACCGCACAGATCGAGTTTGGTCGCCACTTCGGTGCTATCGAACACTTGGTGGCTGACCGCGAGATCGTGCCCATCAGCAATCAACGCCCCGACGGGACGCTCATGAATGACGACGAGTCCGGCATGCAACTTCTGCGCGGTAACGAAGGCTGGCATACCGACAGCTCCTACATGCCGCTCGCAGCCAAAGCCTCGGTCTTGTCAGCGCGTGTTGTTCCCTCGGCCGGTGGACAGACCGAATGGGCAGACATGCGTGCTGCTTACGACGCGCTCGACGAGGTGACCAAAGCACGTATCGCCACGCTCTCGGCTTATCATTCGTTGTACTATTCACAGGGCCGCATCGGCCACAAGGCCGAGCGCGGGTCGAGCTACGGATTCCACACCCACGAGACGCCGCTACGTCCCTTAGTGAAGGTGCATCCGGTGACGGGCCGCAAGTCGCTGTTCATCGGTCGCCACGCCTATGGCATTCCCGGTCTTACGCCGGAAGAGTCAGAAAGACTACTTGAGAGCCTCGTCACTTTCGCGTGTCAGGCACCACGCACGTACGCCCACGCGTGGCAGCCTGGTGATGTGGTGGTGTGGGACAACCGCTGCGTATTACACCGCGCTCGTCCGTTCGATCATCGCGAAGCCCGGGTCATGAAGCACACCCGTGTCGCGGGCGAGCCAGCCTCCGAGTGGGCTGGTCAGAGTGTTAGCCTCAATGAATCCGCGATGGCGTAAGGCAGTCACAGGCGCGTAGCCAGTGTCTCAAAAGGGCCGGCTGCGCGGCACGGGTCTCCTGACCGCGCGGCTGCTCTCGCATGAAGGAACCGAGGCCGTCATTCCCGCGCAAGCGGGAATCCAGGTTGTTGTCCCTTGGATTCCGGGTCTCGCGGTGCTCGCCCGGAATGACGGGCTGCCGCGAGTATCCGGCACGGTTTAAGCGGTTTGTTTCTGAGCAGCGCAGCGAAGCAATCTTTGCCCGAAAAAGAGATTGCTTCGTCGCCTGTCGCTCCTCGCAATGCCACCCTCCCCTGAGTTTGCACCCACGTTCTTAGCCATAATGGCGTTGCGAACGCAGGCTTCGACTTCGCTTTGAGAGTAGGGTATTGGCTGCTGGGTGTTAGAGACTTTTGCCTTTTGATTTTTGCCTTCTCTTCTTTCCCCTACTGCCCACTCCTCGTTGCCTGTTGCCTCGCCTTCTGCAGCAGCAGCTCGCCTTTGAGGCGGTACAGCTCGGCTTCGTACCAGCGCTCCCCAGTCTCGGCGATATACGCTTCCGCTTCGGCAATAGTGGCAAGTCCCTTTTCTGTTTGGCCCAGCAATTCATAAGCATGCGCCAGCATGAGTAGAAAAACCGAGCCATAGATTCTGGTGCCTATGGCTTGTAAGGCACTCCATCCTTGTTGTAGCACCGCCAACCCATCTTTGTGCCCCTGCTCGGTCAATGCTGCACCTTTGAACATAGTACCGAGAGCAATCGTCATGACCTGTTCTGTCGCCGTGGCAAACGCCAGGATCGGCTCTATCCGCTCCCACGCAAGAACAGGCTCTCGTCGTAAGCTATGCACCCAAGGAAGCATAACAGCTCCTAACGCTCGGCTTGGCGGATGAGAAAGGCTTTGCGCTAATCTCCTCTCCATGTGTCTTGGGCTTGTCTGAGGGTGTGGTCGGGATAGCCGAGAAACCACGCGGAGAGCGCACTATAGCCGCCAAACACAATGCCCGAGTCTAAACCAAAGCGGAAACTCAGGCTGCTGTACCGTGCGGGATCATATTGCGCGAGCCTCTGTTCGCAATACTCTCGCGCCTGGGCAAGTTCTCCCATCTGCGCGAGAAATGCTCCACGCGCCGCTTCTGCGAGAAAGCGTAATCCCGAATCTTGGGCGAGATTGGCGAGACGGAGACAGCGCTCCGCTAACTCCACAGCAGTCCGGTACTCACTACGATTCCCATAGTACATCGTCAGGCCGAACAACGCCGGAAAGATCTGGGGAGTCTCTTCAAGGTGTTGACTGAGATCCAAGGCCCGTGAGAATGCCTGCTTGACCTCGGGAGCCGCCCAGCCTTTGGTGGTCATAAAAGGCACGCCGAGCAGCGTTTGCAGCCCAAGTTCGAGCTGTATCCGTTCTGGCGTCTCCGGCAGCGTGGCGAGCAGTGTGAGTCCTGTCGTCAGGTAGCGAATCGCTTCGGCATTTGCCGACTGGGCAATCGCTCCTTGTCCCGCCGCTTGCCAATACGGAATCGCCTGCTCGATCAATCCAGCCTCGGTGTAATGGTGGGCAAACACCTCCGGTTGGGTGGCTCTGGTGTCGGGAAACCGTTCTTCCAAGACCTGGGCAATTTGCCGGTGATAGTGCTGACGGGTGCTCTTGAGCAGCGACTCATACGCGGTGTCTTGAATCAAGGCGTGCTTGAAGAAGTAGCGAGCCTGCTCCCTGATGCCGCGTTGGTAGAGAATTTCTGTTTCGACCAGTTTTGCCACTGCGTTCGACAGCTCAGTTTCACTGACCGGAGCAATCGCTTGTAATAGCTCATACGAAAACTCCCGCCCTAGCGTCGCACCGATCTGCGCGATCTCTTTGGCGGCCCCTAGCCGATCCAGCCGCTCCATCAAGGCATCGTGTAACGTCGCCGGAATAGTTTGGAGAGGCGCACGGCCATGTTCCCCTGCATTCTCGACGATGCTTTTGGTCAACTCCTCGACAAACAGCGGCACTCCGTCGGTCTTGAGCCGAATCTGCTCAATCACGTCGGGAGCAAGCTGTTGACCCGCCGCCTGCGTAATCATCGTCTCGACGTGTTTCTTGCCTAAACGGTTCAACACCAGTTGCGAGACATGCGAACGTAGCTTCCACGGCGGCACGAACTCGGGCCGGAACGTCAGCACCAACAGCAGCTTGGTCGTCGGAAGCTGTTCAATCAGCAGAGACAGAAACTCCAACGACGACGGATCGGCCCAGTGCAGATCTTCCCACACCGATACCGTTGCTTGCCGTTCAGCTTGCGCGGCCAAGAGTTGCAGCAACGCTTAGAAGGTCCGTTCTTTTTGCTGCTGCGGCATAAGCGCAAGCGGTGGATAGGTCGCTGGTATGGGGAGCGAGAGCAGCGCCGTGAACAACGGCAGGCGGTCTTGCATCTCATAGAGAGCGAGCACCCGTTCCACTTTCTCCACGTTGGCAGCGTCGGCGTCGTGTCGCGTCAACAACAGCGTCCGCTGCATCCCCTCAATTAAGGGATAGAGCGCACTGTGCCTGATGATAGGGTGAGCAGCGCGACTCGAAGAGTAAGGAGCCTTCGCTGGTGACCTGTTCTTTCAAGGTGGCGGCGAGTCGCGATTTCCCGATGCCAGGCTCGCCACTCAACAACACCGCCTGGCCACGTCCTTCTTTGGCTTGCTCCCAGCGGTCCAGCAACAGACCAACCTCCCGCTCGCGGCCAATGAGCGCCGTCGCATGGCCTGTTTCAAGGGCAGCACTCTGCCGCTCGCCTTGCACGTGATAGACGGCAATCGGGGTGGCAATGCCTTTAAGGAGATGCGAACCAAAAGGCTGACTCTCGAACTGCCCACCAACCAACCGCTGGGTCGCGGCACTGATGAGCATGGTATTCGGCTCTGCCAAGCCTTGGAGTCGGGCAGCAATGTTGGGCGTCTCACCGAGGGCAAGCTGTTCCGTGCGTCCGCTCGCCCCCATTTCGCCAATAACGACGAGGCCGGTGTGAATGCCGAGCCGGACTTGCAATGCCGAATGTTTTTCCCGATCCCGGTTGCCTGAACTCTGTTGCCTCAGCGCCGCCACAATCTCCAACCCCGCCCGCACGGCCCGGGCGGGCGCGTCTTCATGCGCGGTGGGATAGCCGAAGTACACGAGGATGCCATCGCCGAGATACTGAGCAATGTGTCCGTCATGACGGTGGATGACCTCGGCGCAGGTGTGCTGATACTGCCGCACGACTTCCCGCAAGTCTTCGGGATCAAGCTGAGTCGAGAGTGCAGTCGAACCGACGAGGTCGCAGAACAGGACCGTCAACTGCCGACGCTCCGCTAGGTGCTGGGTGTTAGGGGTTAGGGACTGGGAAAAAGCTTCGGGTTCTCCGATACTCCGGTTCTCCGATGCTCCGATTCCTTCCCCGCCTGTCCACACCAACATCTTCCCATCTTTATCCATTGATAATTCTTGGATCTCAATGAGTTCTTCCTTGAGCGCAGCCAAAGCATCCTCGCTGAGATCGAACTCAACGCT
>SXGS01083791.1_pt1 | contig 11192 bp, 9 predicted proteins | sample 3174681 | NCBI WGS metagenome assembly SXGS01 (sample SAMN11356861, study PRJNA531348) | freshwater metagenome | isolation source: freshwater sample F1-80 | place: China: Fuxian Lake, Yuxi | collected 2017-12-25 | reverse complement strand
GGAATTCAGCCACAAATTCTTCTTTGCCGCTGCGACCGGCCGATCCCGGTCAATGAAAAGGGCAAGATCGCCAGCTTCTGCAATGTCCGGCTCACAAGCGTCATTGAGGCCCGCGATGTGGGCCACATCTACGATGTTCCCATGGCCTACCATGCTGAAGGGCTCGATTCCGAAGTCCTCTCACATTTTGGAATCACGGACGCGCCTGCGCCGGATCTGACATCTTGGGAGCGTATCGCCAGCACCATCAAGAACCCGGATGGCCAAGTGACGATCGCGCTCGTCGGCAAATACACGGACGTCCCTGACGCCTACAAGTCCGTGTCGGAGGCCCTTGGCCACGGCGGTCTTGCCAACAAGGTGAAGGTAGATATCCGCTTCGTGGACTCAGAAAAGTTCGATGATCCGGCTGCTCCTATGGACGATCTGGATGGCGCCCACGGCATTCTGCTGCCCGGCGGCTTCGGGGAGCGCGGCGCCCATGGCAAGATGCGGGTGGCAAGATACGCCCGTGAACGGAACATGCCCTGTTTCGGAATTTGCTACGGCATGCAGTTATCGGTCGTGGAAGCGGCCCGCAGCCTCGCTGGTATTCCCGAAGCTTCCACCAGCGAATTTGGCCCCACCAGGGAGCCAGTCGTTGGCCTCATGGAAGAGTGGACCAAAGGCAACGAAAAGGTCACGCGCGACGCCAGCACCGATCTTGGCGGCACAATGCGGCTTGGCGCTTATCCCGCGCGCCTGAAAGAAGGCAGCCTGGTCGCGCAGGTCTATGGCAGCCTCGAAATCTCTGAGCGCCACCGCCATCGGTATGAAGTGAATGCGGCGTACATTCCGCGCCTTGAAAAAGCGGGCATGATCTTTTCAGGCATGTCGCCCGACGGACGGTTGCCGGAGATTGTAGAGCTTAAAGGTCATCCTTGGTTTATCGGGGTGCAGTTCCACCCCGAACTCAAGTCCCGCCCGTTTGAGCCCCATCCGCTTTTCGCAAGTTTTATTGCGGCCGCTGTCAAACAGTCACGGCTCGTCTGACAGCCGGCAGGGCAGGGGAGGTCACGCCGGGCGCGTGACCTGGAAATGCCCGACATTGATTCGGGCATCGCTGAACCCGGCTTCACAATAGCTGAGATAGAAGTTCCACAGGCGGCGAAAAGGTTCGTCGAAACCGAGCGTGCGGATATCATCCCAGCCATCATTGAATGCGCGCGCCCACTCACGGCAAGTCCGCGCATAATCCTGACCGAAATAGTGCACCCCGTCATGCCGAAGACCAGCGGCAGCAAACTGCTGTTTGAGCACGTCCTCACTGATCAGCATACCGCCTGGGAAAATGTGCTGCTGGATAAAATCGACCCGCTGCCGGTAACGATCAAAAAGGGCGTCATCGATCGTGATGATCTGCAACGCGGCGCGCCCGCCTCCCTTGAGGGAGGAAAAGACCTTATTGAAGTAACTCGGCCAGTAGGCCTCGCCGACAGCCTCAAACATTTCGATGGACGCCAGTCCGTCATAACTGCCCTTGTGATCCCTGTAGTCCTCCAGCCGGATATCGACCCGGTCACTGAGGCCTTCGCGCTGCATGCGCGCTGCAGCGTAGTCCCGCTGAGACGGTGATATCGTCAGACAGGTAACTTTCGAACCCCGGTGCTTGGCAGCATACTCGGCAAAGCCACCCCATCCGCAACCAATCTCAAGAATTTCGCTGGAAGGACCTGCATGGATCCGGTCGCAGATCTCCCTGTATTTGTTCATCTGCCCTTGTTCGAGCGACTGGTTAGGGCTTTCGAACAATGCCGATGAGTAGGTCATGCTGGGATCAAGCCAGCGCTGATAGAACTCATTTCCCAGATCGTAGTGCGCGATGATGTTCTTTTTGGCCCCCGCGCGCGAATTACGCCGTGAAAACACGTGCCGCAACATGTTCATTGAGCGGACGATCCACCCACCGCGCGCCAGCTGCCCTGCCGCTTCAAAATTGACGGAGAAGAACCTCAGCACTGCCGTCAGATCAGGAGTTGACCATAGGCCGTCGATATAGGCGTCGGCAAATCCGACATCCCCGCCCGCCATCGCCTTCTTGATAAACTCGAAGTCGTGGACTTCAATGATTGCCGAAGGACCATCTTCCGGATTCCGGAATACCACTTCGCGATTATCCGGCAGCTTGAAGGTCAGCTCGCCGCGCTCCGTGCGCAGCAGAAGGAGCGATGCAATTCTAAATGATGCAGGAATACCGCTCAGTGTCCGGATCGTTCCGGGAGTGGCAATAATTGGATTGGTCATGGTTTTTCTCCGCCGTGGAGTGGCGCGGTTTTGGCGATACGGTTTGCGATAGTTGCAGATTTTCCAGGCGGGGCCGGCTTGCGATGATAGCCTGCTCCACGCATCCAGATTTTTAGCGCCTGCCAATGGATAGCTGCCATAACTCCCAGGGAGGAAAATGGTTGCGTTATTGCAAGCTGAAGGAGGGTAGAGGATTTAGCAGGCGCCTGTTCGGCTACAATGTTGGCCATATGCGTGCGGACGCCGTTTTCCCAGTTCTCCACAGTTACGAGCAATCGGTCGTCTGGGGTCCTTAGAGTGAAACGATACTGTCCGGTTACGTCCATAAAGGGCGAGACATGAAAGGATTTGTCCGCTTCATGCTGACTGCGAGTCTCATCTGTGGCGGCTACATAACAATGGCGTTCGCCGAACGTATTGTTCACTTCATAGATGATGCCCCGCAAGTTTCCCTCCAGATCATATCCATACCAGAGAGACAGCGGAGCGAACTTGTAGAAGAGGTGGCGCGCAAAGGTAATCAGACGGATCGGTCCGCCGCCGAGGTCAACATTTGCCGCGCGATACATCTCTTCAGCCCAGTTACGCAGGCTCGCCTGCTTGTCCTTAGGTCCGTTATCTTCGGGCCTGAAAGAGAAGAGGGCAGGGCGGCCCACTGAAAAGAGAGGCGTTTGGCGCGAAGCTTCTTCGAGCCGGTCAATGTCCAGGTCAATCAGGCAAATATCATAGGAAAACCGCCGCTCGAAAGGCGAGTAGCGGTGGTGAACCGTCTTGCCGGTCCACAGCCGAAGGGCGGGTGTGCTCAAGCCGAAACCTCTGCAGCAACCGATGCGCCGGCAGGATCGCTCTTGGGGAGGAGAATGTCCACGCCTTCCGGATCCCACGACACTTTTCCTCCCAGCGACAATGCTGCGGAAAGTCCGGATTTAAGCCCGTCTTCATGAAAACCACGCCCCATCCAGGCGCCAGCAAACCAGAGATTGTCCTTGCCCTGAATGCGATTGAGCCCGCGCACAGCAGCTTCCGCAGGAGCGTCGAACTGAGGGTGATCCAACTCATAGTGCAGGAATGTCAGGTCTTCCCGCGGTGGCTTTGCCGGATTGAGTGTTATGAACAGGGGGCGCGACGGATCGAGCCCTTGCAACCGGTTCATCCAGTAGGTCAGGCAGATGTCGTCACTGTCTTGCTTGAGAACGTTCCAGCTGGCCCAGGCCGTCTTCCGTTTCGGCATCAACGCCGGGTCGCGGTGCAGCCAGATACTATTCGGGCGATAGCGGACAGACCGAAGAAGGAAAGCCTGCGAGTCGTACTTCTCTTCAACCATCCGCAGCGACTGATCCGAATGGGTCGCGAAAATTACGTCATCGAACAATTCCGTCTGGCCGCTTTCAAGTACAACCGCTGTCTTGCTGCCGAACGGACTGACGCGTGCTACACCGCAATTAGTTCGCACGCGGGCGCCGAGGGCGTCCACGACTTTGCTGACATAGGACTGGCTGCCGCCTGTCACAGTCCGCCATTTCGGACGCTCCTTGTGCATCAGGCGATGATTGTCGAAAAACTGGAAGAAACTCTGTGCCGGGTAGTTCAGGATTTCGCGTTCTGGCGTCGACCAGATGGCGGCGCCCATAGGCAACACATAATTCTTCCGGAACGCGTCATCATAGCTGTGACGATCCAGCCATGCGCCAAGAGTGGTTTCATTGATACGTCCAGACGCCAGTTCGGCGCGCGCCGTATCGTTGAACTTCAGAATGGTCTGCCAGAATCGGTGGAACTGAGGATTGAGCAGGTTCCGCTTCTGCGCGAACATGCCTGGCAGGGTTGATGCCCATTCCCACCCCATAGGATCGGACACGGAAAAGCTCATGTCCGACGGCTGCGTTTCCACGCCCAGCTCGTCAAGGAATGCAATCAGGTTGGGATAGTTCAAGCCGTTGTAGACGATGAACCCGAGATCGACTGCCGTTTTGTGCCCGTCATAGTCGAACACGTGGGTGTTGGCATGGCCGCCAACGCGAGCTGCCTGCTCGAATACAGTTATGTCGGCAACATCCTTCAGCGCCCAGGCTGCCCCGAGACCGGAAATCCCTGCACCGATAATCGCGATCTTTTTCATTTTTCGGAAATGTCCTCTTTGAGGGCTTTATAGGCATCCAGGGCACGTTGCCGCCCTGTGGGATGATCAACGATCGGCTTGGGGTAGTTCTTTCCGAGATGAACTCCGGCGCGAGACAATGTCGCTGCATCTGCCTCAAATGGTGCATGGAGATATTTGTCCGGCAGAGACTTCAGTTCCGGACACCATTGGCGGACATAGGCCCCCGTTTCGTCAAACTTCTGCCCCTGGCTGATTGGATTGAAAACACGGAAATAGGGCGCGGCATCTGCGCCGCTTCCGGCTGTCCACTGCCAACTGGCAGGGTTGGATGCAGGGTCTGCATCGACAAGAGTATCCCAGAACCATTCCTCGCCTTGTTGCCAAGGCAGCAGGAGGTGTTTGGTGAGGAAAGACGCAACAATCATCCGTACACGGTTATGCATCCAGCCTGTCGTCCATAGTTCCCGCATACCTGCGTCCACGATTGGATACCCTGTCTCACCCCGGCACCATGCAGAAAATGCTGCTTCGTCAGAAAGCCAGGCCATACGGTCGAAGTTACTGTTGTAGTTCCGGGATGCCAGATCTGGATTGTAATAAAGCAGCGTGTAGGAAAACTCCCTCCATGCGATTTCGGAAAGGAACACCCGGGCAGAATCTTCATCAGCGTGGTGCGCGGCAAGTCGCGCCTGAACCGCGCGCCAAACCTGAGCGGGACCAATTTCGCCAAAACGGAGGTGAGGGGAAAGCTTCGATGTTCCTGAAGGTAGTCCTGGCAGGTTGCGTGTTCTGGCGTAATCGTTCACCGGCCCGTCAAGGAAATCGTCCAGTCGCTTCCGGGCGCCAGCTTCGCCAGGTTCCCACGCGTCTGCCAGGCCGCCGGACCAGTCTGGCTTTGACGGGTGCAGGTTCCAGTCAGCAAGGGACTCACTCTCCGCCGCAGCTGATTTGATTTTCGTCGGGGCGGGCAGGGGAGCAACGGGCTTGTACTTGGCCTGGAGGGCACGCCAGAAAGGCGTAAAAACCTTGTACCAGCCGCCGCTCCCCGTCGTGATTTCCCAAGGTTCAACCAAAAGCCGCCCGTTAAAGCTCTCGCAGTCGACACTCCGGTCTTTGAGCGCTTTCTTGATGGCCGCGTCCGTGTTGCGCTCAGGCAGGCCGTACCTTCTGTTCCAATAAACAGCGCCAGCGCCCGTTTCCTTGACGAGGGCAGGGACAACAACCTCCGGCTCGCCTGTGCGCAAAGCGAGTTTTCCGCCGATAGCCTCGAGTGAGGCTTTTAGTGAGAGCAGGCTTTTTTCAAGCCACCACTGGCTGGCGCCGCCAAGCGTTCTTGGCGCTCCGGCGCCGGTTTCACGGATATACACGAAAATCAGCGGCCGTCCGCTTCGCGCCGCCATGTCGAGCGCGGGGTTGTCCGTCAAACGCAGGTCTTCCCGAAACCATAGAATTGCGGGGGAAGAAGGCGACATGAACTAACCGGATTGTGGAACTGCTATCTTACACCAGTTTACGCCTTGAATCGCTTATTGGATCACCCATCCACAGCGGATGCTTTCGCTCATCTGGTGCTGCCGGTATAGGCAACAGCGAATGGGTTCACTTTCACCGGAGGCTCCGGCTTCATGACGTCGCGACTTTCAGGCATCCTGGACCAGGCAAAAGGCAAACGCGTCCTCTGTATAGGGGATGTCATGCTGGACCGATTCATCTATGGCGCAGTTGACCGGATCTCTCCGGAAGCGCCCGTGCCGGTCCTGCGCTACAGCCGCGAAGCGTCAATGTTAGGCGGGGCGGCCAACGTGACCCGAAACCTTGCGTCTCTGGGGCTTAGCCCGGTTCTGATAGGCGCACGCGGCGATGATGATGCGGGCGCGGAACTTTTGGCCAGATTTGGCCAGGATATGTCCATATCTGTCCATCTGGTGACCCTGAAAGGCCGCCCGACGACCCTGAAATGCCGCTTTGTATCGGGGGGACATCAGCTTTTGCGGCTGGATACCGAGAACACCGCTCCGATAAGCCGGGACATGGAAGACGAACTGATTGGCCTTGTGTCATCAGAGGCGGCTGGATCTTCGGTCATCCTTATCTCCGATTATGCCAAGGGGCTGTTAACCGACAGGTTTTTGAGCGCCATCCTGAAAATAGCAGCGGACCGGAAGATACCCGTGATCGCCGACCCGAAAGGAAGGGATTTCGCCAGATATGGCGCAGTAGACATCATCAAACCCAATGCCTCGGAACTCTCGATGGCCACTGGACTACCCGTTTCGACCGATGAAGAAGCGGCCTGGGCCCTGAGGCGCGCGGCGGAAACGCTTCCCGCAAAGGCAATTGTCGCCACCCGGGCAGCACGCGGCATTTCCTTCATCGGAGAGACACGGGAGGTCCATCACCAGGCCGGCAGGGCCCGAGAAGTCTTCGACGTCTCTGGGGCAGGGGATACCAGCCTGGCCGCCCTGGCTGCCGCCATCGCAGGCGGCGGAAATCTTGAAGATGCCGTCAGTATGGCCATCGCAGCATCCGGAATTGCCGTTGGAAAAGCCGGAACAGCCACCGTCTCTGCTGAAGAGGTCACAGCGGTGCTCGGCGAAGCCGGGCCTGTCGGGCGGGCGGGAATCCTGCCGATCGACGCAATGATCGGACAGGTAGAGCGCTGGCGCGCTGGAGGGCTTAGAATCGGCTTTACCAATGGGTGTTTCGATATCCTCCATCCCGGCCATATCCGCGTAATAGAGCAGGCCAGATCTCATTGCGACCGGCTGATTGTGGGCCTCAATTCGGACGCCTCTGTCAAACGGCTGAAAGGCCCCACGCGCCCCATCAACGCTGAACTGGCTCGCGCAGAGGTGCTCGCCGCCCTGAGCGCCGTAGATGGCGTGACCATCTTCGAAGCCGATACGCCGTTTGACGTTATCTCCGCCTTGAAGCCAGACGTTCTGGTAAAGGGTGGTGACTACGAAAAAGATACGATCGTGGGCGCTGATATCGTCGAATCACGAGGGGGAGAGGTGATTATTGTGCCCACGCTTCCCGGTTTCTCGACAACAGCCACGATCGCTCGGAGCAAAGAGCCTGGCTGAAGCGGGTAATCCCGACGGCTAGTTTGTCGCCTGCTTTTTCAGCTCGTAACTGCCCGAACCGGTCATCGTGAACCATTCAGGAATGTCGGGATGGCTGAGCGGAATGTCGGAATCGTCCGGGATCAGGTTCTGTTCGGAAACGTAGGCGATGTAGTGGGTTCGGTCATTTTCGGCAAAGAGATGGTAGTAGGGTTGGTCCTTGCGAGGACGTACCTCTTCAGGGATCGATTCATACCATTCTTCGGTATTCGCAAACTGCGGATCGACATCGAAGATGACGCCCCGGAAGGGGAACAGACGGTGCCGGACGACCTGACCGATTTGAAACCTGGCTTCATGCCTGGAAATCGAATTGTAGAAGTAGCGCGTATCGACAGCGTCTGTGAGCAACAGGGGCTCTGCTTCCGCCGGGCGCCCCCGTTTGCGGAATATGTTTTTCAACCATGCGGATTTTCCGCGTCTACTGGTCATTTTCAGCTCCTGTGCTAGACATTGCCCCAAGTTTTCCTATCGGGCCACACCATGGCTGACAAAAAAGACCGGGGAGAGCCGCCCTCACGTGCGCAGGCTCGCCCCACAAACAGTCGCCCGCTCTATGCCGCGGTCGATCTGGGCACCAATAATTGCCGCCTCCTGGTGGCAGAGCCGCGCGGGCAGACTTTTCGCGTGGTTGATTCGCATTCCCAGATTGCGCGTCTGGGGGAGGGGCTGCACGACACCGGAAGACTGTCCGAGGCCGCCATAGAGCGCGCTCTGGATGCACTGCATGCTATTCGCCGGAAACTCAGGCATCACGGCGTGGGACGTGTCCGTTGCATCGCCACGGAAGCCTGCCGGAAAGCCGAAAACGGCGCAGAGTTCATCAAGCGCGTCCACACTGAAACCGGGCTCACCTTCAAGGTCATCGGCGCCAAGGAAGAAGCGAGGCTGGCAACGATTGGCTGCCACGATCTACTTGTGGCGCCTGCGAAGTCTGTCTTGGTCGTCGATATCGGCGGTGGTTCGACGGAACTCTCGCTGCTGGACGCTGATGCCACGCGAGGGCAGGGCCTAAAGGGCATGCTGAACCGGGCCCCTATCATTGACTGGACTAGCCTGAAAATGGGCGTCGTCACGATGAGCGATGCCTTCCAGGCTTACGATGAAGCGGAAGCCTGGCCCCGAATGGTGGACCGCGCGCGAGAGATTGTGGCCTCCTGGACAGCGCTGCCAGAAGTTCAGAAGCGTCTCGCTGCCGATGAAGGCTATCTGATCGGCACCTCAGGCACGGTCACATGCCTTGCCGGGGTCCATCTGAAACTGGACCGCTACCGGCGCGACAAGGTCGACGGCGCCTGGATGAGCCGCGATGAGGGAAGCGCGACCATCGATCTGCTCCGGGAGCTCGGCGTGGCCGGGCGTTCTCGTTTGCCCACGATTGGCGAGGAACGGGCGCCTCTCATGCTTGCGGGATGTTCCATCATGCAGGCTGTCTGGGATGCTTTCGATGGCACCCGGCTGCGCGTGGCGGATCGCGGTCTGCGCGAAGGTCTCCTATTGTCGATGATGTATGGCCAACCCAAAAACCGCACCCGGCGCCGCAAAGGCCGGGGTGGCCGCCGCCCACCACAACAGGAGGCTTCCGATGAGTGATGACGACAGGCGGCGATGGAAGGGGCCGGGCTCTGACCGCCAGGATTCCGGCCGCCGCTCGACAGAACGCAAGGTTGTTGCCCGGAATGCCAAGACAGAAAGCTCCAAGCGCTGGATCGAGCGTCAGCTCCAAGATCCCTATGTCCGCAAGGCGAAAGACGAAGGCTATCGGTCCCGTGCAGCCTACAAGCTCCTGGAAATCGACGAAACAGCGAAGCTTCTTCGCAAAGGTCAGCGCGTGGTCGATCTCGGATGCGCGCCGGGCGGTTGGATACAGGTAGCCCTCCAGCGCGGCGCAGCTGAAGTAACAGGCATAGACCTTTTGCCGCTCGATCCGATCGAAGGCGCAATAATCATTGAGGGCGACGTCAATAATCCCGAAGATGTGAAGAAGATGCTGGCGGGGCTTACCGGACCGCCGGATCTCGTCCTCTCTGACATGGCGGCCAATACGACCGGCCACAAGCAGACCGACCATCTACGGACGGTAACGCTGGTTGAGATGGCCGTCGCCTTTGCCATTGAACATCTCTCCGAAGGCGGCGCCTTCTGCGCTAAGGTGTTCCAGGGAGGCGCAACCAAGGACGTCCTCGACCAGCTGAAGCAACACTTCAAAACCGTGAAACATATCAAGCCGGCTGCAAGCCGGGCCGGTAGCCCGGAAATCTATGTGGTCGCCAAGGGTTTCCGGCGCTAGTCTCCTCAAAAAGGGGAGTGCAAAGTGTCAATCACGGGTGGCTGTTACTGCGGCAACATAAGGTACGAAGCGGGCGGTGAACCCATCATGCGGGCACGCTGCCATTGCCGGGAATGCCAGTACTTCACGGGCGGCGAAGGCAATGACTTCATCGCCATGCCGGAGGCAGAGTTTAAATTCACCAAAGGGACACCCAAAGGCTACACGCGGCCGAACCTTGAGCGCGCGGCAACGCGTGAATTCTGCCTCGATTGCGGTACGCCGATCCTGACGCGGTCATCCGGCCTGCCGGGCGCAGTCATCCTGAAGGTAGGCGGCCTTGACGATCCCGCCGTGTTCCAAGGCCCTCAAATCATCCTTCAGACCGCCGACGCACAGCCCTTCCATCTGTTTCCGGAGAGCGTACCGGCGTTTCCGAGATTTCCCGGCAGGTAAGCACGAGGGGACTTCACAAGCCCTCGCGACTCCCTTAGGAGGCCAAAAAGGGAGCTCCCCACATGAAAATCCGACAAGCGATCACCTTTGACGACGTGCTTCTGCAGCCCGGCGCGAGTGAGGTGTTACCGGCAGATGTCAACGTTTCGACGTTCCTGACCAAGTCCATTCCGCTTAATATACCGCTGCTTTCGGCAGCCATGGATACCGTCACCGAAGCCCGCCTCGCCATTGCAATGGCGCAGGCAGGGGGCATCGGCGTCATCCACCGCAACCTGACCATCGAGCAGCAGGCCGGTGAAGTGGCGATGGTGAAGAAGTATGAGAGCGGCGTGGTCATGAACCCCGTCACGATCAGCCCGGACGCGACGTTGGGTGAGCTTCGCGAAGTCAAGAAACGCACCGGTTTCTCAGGCATCCCCGTCGTCGAGAAGAACGGCAAAGTGCTCGGCATCGTGACCAATCGCGACACCCGCTTTGCAGACGACCTCAACGAAAAGGTCGCGACCCTGATGACCCGCAATGTGGTCACGGCGCAGATGGACATGGATCCTGCCGAAGCACGCCGTCTGCTGCACAAACACCGGATCGAGCGTCTCGTGATCGTTGATCAGGACGGCCGCTGTCTTGGGCTTTTGACGGTGAAGGACATGGACAAGGCCGCCGTGCACCCTAACGCTGCCAAAGATGGCGCAGGGCGCCTGCGAGTGGCGGCAGCTTCGACGGTCGGCGACGCCGGCTTCGAGCGCACGATGGCGCTCATCGAAGCGGGGGCTGATGCGGTCGTGATTGACACGGCGCACGGCCATTCGAAATCCGTCGCTGAGGCGGTGACTCGCGCCAAAAAGATTTCCAATTCAGTCCAGATCATTGCTGGGAACGTGGCCACCGCGGAAGCCACCAAAGCGCTGATCGATGCTGGCGCAGACGCCGTGAAAGTCGGCATCGGTCCTGGCTC
>SXGS01314561.1_pt1 | contig 11193 bp, 10 predicted proteins | sample 3174681 | NCBI WGS metagenome assembly SXGS01 (sample SAMN11356861, study PRJNA531348) | freshwater metagenome | isolation source: freshwater sample F1-80 | place: China: Fuxian Lake, Yuxi | collected 2017-12-25 | reverse complement strand
CTGACTGGATGGCAGAAGTGAGCCAGGCTGGCGCGCTTGTGAGGAACGAACGAATGGGCCGGTGGTGGGCAGCGGTGCCGGAAGACCAGCGCCCCGGCACGCCGGACTTGCTGGATTATCTGGAGCGCGTCTGGGACGCCCGGTTCGGTGACCGGCGGCAGGAAATCGTGATGATCGGTATCGGCATGGACAAGGCTCTACTGACAGCGCGCCTCGACGCCTGCCTGACCGAGCCGGGCAACGTGGGAACCTCAGGCAAGATTCTGCCCCGAACTGACCTCGACGACCCGTTTCCCAAGTGGGTCTGAGCGTTAATCCCAGCCGGCCCGGGTCCAAGAACCACGTCCCCCGGCCTGCCCTCAGCCAAGCACGGAGCGCACTCGCGCTTCGCAATTCGCCGCTTCTCTTGGCTACAACTTTTCAATCTGTCCAGCAGTCTGAGGATTGGCCCAAAGTGTCGATGAGCTCGTTGGTATCCAAATTTAAGATACCAACAACCGTACCAACAAAATTTCCGGATGCCAACGCATGGCTTTGGAGCGCCTCGGACGCATCCGGACACTAAGCCTTGAATTTATTTGTCTATTTTATTGCGTTTCGGACTATCTCGGACCGTCTGAAACTGTCTGATGGTGCCCCTGGCCGGACTTGAACAAGCACTCCTAGCGGAAGCGGATTTTGAATCCGACGCGTCTACCATTTCACCACAGGGGCCCCTTTTCAGGACGGCCAAACTCCTGCCGCAGAGGGAAGTGATATGTCAATCTCTCTGCTATACGGAAACCGCCATGACCACGCCCCTTACCGCTGAACCCGAGCGCACCCTGTTGCAGACCATCGAACTCCTGGCTCAGGCTGCGCCGGAGGAAGGCTTCTCGCTGCGGGAAATCTTTGACCGGCTGGATGAGAGCGCCTTTGGCGCAGGCCTCTTCCTGCTGGCGCTGCCCTGCTGCATTCCGTTCCTATACGGCGTGCCGCAGGTCGTCGCCCTGCCGATGCTGGCGCTGGCCTTCCAGATGGTGATCGGCCGGGAAGAGCCCTGGCTGCCCGCCACCCTCGGCAAGCGCAAGATCGACCGCAAGGGCCTGACCCAGATGGCGACCGGTGGCCGTAAATGGTTCGGCTGGATCGAGGCCATCATCCGCCCGCGCTTCAGCGTGATTACCGGGCGGCGTTCGGAGCGCGTGATTGGCCTCTTCCTGTTTTTCTTCTCCGCGTCGATCCTGACGCCGCTGCCTATGACCAATACCGTGCCGGGCATGGCCGTTGCCGTCACCGCGTTCGGCCTGATGCAGAAGGACGGGCTGGCCGTTACCGCCGGCATCATCCTGGGCACCACCTGGGTCGGCGCGCTGATCACCGGCGCGTTCCTCGGCCTCAACATCATCACGCACTTTTCCTCCGCCCTTCTGGGCTCGTGACACGCCGCCGCATTGCGCAAGACCGGCTTTGGCGCCGAAGGTTTGCGGATGCAGCTGATCAAGACTGCCCTGACAGGCTGGCGCTGGCCCGCCCTCGCCCTTGCCGCCTCGGCTCTGATGCTGGCGGCCGCCCATGCGTTCGAGACGTTTGGTGGCCTGCCACCGTGCCCGCTCTGCCTGCGGCAGCGGGAAGTCTACTGGGCGCTGATCGCCATGACGCTGACAGGGCTCGCCTGGTGGCGCTTTGTGCCCAAGCGGCGCTTTCTTGTGGCGCTGAATGTGTTGATCGGGCTTGTTTTCGGCGTCGGCGTTGTGGTCGCGGCGTATCATGCAGGCGTCGAGTGGTCGATTTTTCCGCCCCCTTCGGGCTGTTCGGCCGGGCCGGCCGTCGATCCTTTTGCCATCGGCAATCTTGATCAGACCTTCGAACTGCCCGCCTGCAATGACGCACCGTTCTACATTCTCGGCCTTTCCATGGCCGGTTGGAACGGCGTCATCTCGGCGGCGCTGGCAGGCATCAGCTTTGCGGCGGCAACCGTTACGCTGCGCAGCTATCGCGCCGCATAGGACGCAGCTGCGGCCGCAAGCGAGAGAACTGCGCCGGTTGCTGCAAAGATGCGCAGTCGGCGGAACCAACGCGGCAAACCGGCGCCATCAGCGTCCCAGCACCCCTGCAGGATGTGAGCGATGGCGGCCATGGCCAGGGCAGGCCAGAAAAACCCGGTCAGAACGCCGATCAGGACAAGGACCCACCCGGCAAGCGCGCCCAGGACTGAAAGCGCCAGGATCGGCGCGCGGGGAATGCCGCCGCTGCCCTGCGCATTGATTTCAGCGCCCCAGCGGACCCCGCCTAGAAAGCTGAGGATCAGGGCAGAGTAAACCAGCAGCGCCAGAGCCGCCTGCCCGCTCAGCAGCGGATCGCCGCGAAGCATCCAAAGCAGCCCGGCCGGCACGGCAAAGGGCACAAGCCCAGTAAGCGTCAGCCAGAGGGCAACGGTCGGCATTCCAAACTGTCGCATGCTTCAGAGCCCCAGAACCTTGCGCGCGATGATGTTCTTTTGAATCTCGTTCGTGCCGCCATAAATCGACTGCGCGCGTCCTGCAAAATAGGTCGCCACGTCGCGCGGGGTAGTGGCCGACGAGGGACCGCGATGGCCGACATGCACACCGGCCGCATCGAGAAAGAGCTCGGTGATCTGCTGGTGGGTCTCGGTGGCGAGGATCTTCACCGTGGAGGCTGCGTCCCCAGGCGTGCCGCCTGCAGCAACCGCTGAGAGGATACGGAAGACCGTCATTTCAAGTCCGTCCACGGCAATTTCCGCCTGCGCCAGCCGCATGGCAAAGCCCGGATCGTCAATCAGCCGTTCATTGCTGGCCGCAGAGCCTGCCGTGGCCAGGGCGCGGACATGGCGCAGCATCGCGCGCTTGCCGCCGATGCGGGCGTATGACGTACGCTCAAAACCGAGCAGGTATTGGGAATAGGTCCAGCCCTTGCCTTCGTCTCCGATGCGGTTTTCCTCGGGTACCTTTACATTGTCGAACAGGACTTCGTTGAGCGCATGGGCGCCGTCGATGCTGATGATCGGTTTCACGGTCACGCCGGGCGCGTCCATCCGGCAGCAGATGAAGGAGATGCCCTGCTGCTTCTTTTCGCCCCGGCTGGTGCGGGCGAGCAGGAAAATCCAGTCGGCATGCTGGGCCGCAGACGTCCAGATCTTGTGCCCGTTGAGGGTGTAGACCCCGTCGTTCAGCTCGGCGGAAAATTCAAGGCTCGCGAGATCCGAGCCAGCGCCGGGCTCCGAATAGCCTTGCGCCCAGCCGGTAGACCCGTCGCGAATGCCCGGCAGCCAGCGCTCCTTCTGCGCCTGCGACCCGAAAGTGTAGATCACCGGGCCGACATAGACCACGCCCATCGGTGTGACTGTCGGCACGCCAGCGCGTTCCAGTTCCTCATCGAAGACGTATTGCTCCTCGATGCTCCAGCCGGGCCCGCCCTGTTCCTTCGGCCAGGCTGATGCCAGCCAGCCCTTTGCGCCAAGCGCCATTTCCGAGCGGCGCACCTCTGCCGTGGTCAGCGGCAGTCCAGCCTTGTATTTTTCGATGATGTCCCGGGGAAACTCTGTCTCAAACCAGTGTCGTACATCCCGGCGGAAATCCTCGACATGCGCGCTGAATTTCAGGTCCATTGCGTTTCCCCTCTTCTGGCCGTGGGAAAGAGAAAGCGCAGCGCTGCTCTCTGGCAAGCCCTGCCCCAGCGTCGCGGGAGAGATCAGCTGTCACTCAGGCCGCAGCAGGGACAAACCGCTATCGGTGGCCACGACCGGCCGAATGGATCCGTCCGGATTGAAGAGCAGGGGCTCTGCGCGCACTGACCGGCGCCCGAGGGCGCCTTCGACGCCGTCAATCGAGAGCGCGGCGTTGTGATAGAAGAGATACCAGGCGCCTTTGAACTCCACGATCCCGGGATGAATGGTGAAGCTGTTTTCGGCAATGCCCATGATCTTGCCGCCGAATGTCCAGGGCCCGGTCACCGAAGGCGCGGTGGCATAATAGATCTGCTCCCATTCATGCTCAGCCTCATCAATTCCGGCATAGGCAAGATAGTAGAGCCCCTCCCGTTTGAAGAGCCATGGCCCCTCAACAAAATGCTGCATCGGAACGGTGCGGATTTCACCGGCGAGGCTGATCATGTCTTCTGCAAGGGGCGCGGCGTAGAGAACCGTGTTGCCCCAATAGAGCCAGACGCTGCCGTCATCATCTTCAAACGCGGTCGGGTCGATATCATCCCACCAATGCGGCCCGTCCGGCGTATCGCTGTTGCGCACAAGTGCCGAGCCGCGCGCATCCTGGAACGGGCCAGCCGGGCTATCGGCTACGGCGACACCGATCGCCTTGCCATGATCGGTCTCGTCATGCTCGACCGTCGTGTAAAACCAGAAACGCCCATCCTTCTCGATGACTTCCGATGCCCAGGCGTCCCGGCTCGCCCAGCTGAAATCCTCCGGGCGCAGAACGGGTCCGTGACCGCGCCAGGTTACCAGATCCTCGGTCGAATAGAGCAGCCATTCAGTGATGCGGAACATTTCCCCTTCGCCCGCCTCGTCATGGCCGACATAGAGGTAGAGCCGCCCGTCATGGACCATCGGGGCAGGATCGGCAGTGAACTTGTCGGAAATGATCGGGTTGCGGCCATCCCGGCTGGCAACAGGCAGGTCTGTATACGCATCTCGTATGGAGCCGCACCCAACCAGGGCCATAACAGCCAGCCCAACCGCGATCCGTCCGCGCACCCGCGCCTCCCTGCCATCTTGTTGACGGCAGACTGTCCACAGCCAGGACAGGCGCGTCAAGTTTTTTATGTTATCGATAACATTCCCAGCTTTCCTGAAATGAAAAAGCCCTCCCCGGTCATTCCGGGAAGGGCTTGTCTCACACGGCCTGCTGGCCGGGATCAGGATCAGCCGGCGGCTTTGACCTCTTCAATCCAGCGATCGACTTTGGCTTCGAGCATGGCGAGCGGGAGCGCCCCGCCACCGAGCACGGTGTCATGGAAGGCGCGGATGTCGAACTTGTCGCCCAGTTCGGCTTCGGCCTTGGCCCGCATCTGCTGGATCTCGATCATACCCACTTTGTATGCGGTCGCCTGACCCGGCATCACGATATAGCGCTGCACTTCAGAACGCGCCTGGCCTTCGGTGATCGCCGAATTGGCAAGGAAGTACTGCACAGCCTGCTCTTCGGTCCAGCCTTTGGAGTGAAGTCCGGTATCGACCACGAGACGGATCGCGCGCCAGATTTCCGAGCCGAGGCGCCCGAAATCCGAGTACGGATCAGTATAGGTTCCGGGCATTTCCTTGGCGAGCTTTTCCGAATAGAGGCCCCAGCCTTCCGAATAGGCCGTAAACCCGGCCTGCGTGCGGAACTGCGGCACACCGGTCAGCTCCTGGGCAATCGAGATCTGCATGTGGTGACCCGGCAGGCCCTCATGATAGGCGATCACTTCCAGCTCGCCCTTGGGCATGGATTTCATGTCCAGAAGGTGAGCGTAATAGATGCCCGGACGCGATCCATCCGGGGTGCCCGGATAGTAATGCTGGGCGGCACCCGCCTGCTCGCGGAAGGGCTCCACACGCTTCACTACAAGGTCGGCCTGGGGCAAGATGCCGAAATAGTCGGGCAACACAGTCTTGATCTTCTCGATCGCGGCTGTGGCGTCATCGATATAGGCCTGACGGCCTTCGTCGGTGTCCGGATAATAGTGTTGCGGGTTGTCCTTGTCGTCGCGGATGCTGGTGAAGAACTCGTTCAACGTGCCTTCAAATCCGACCTGGGTCTTGATGGCTTCCATCTCGCCATGAATGCGATCAACTTCCGAGAGGCCGAGATTGTGGATTTCGTCCGCCGTCATGCTGGTGGTCGTCATTTGCGACAGCATGAAGTCATAGAATGCGGCGCCGTTAGGCTGGGTGCTGATACCCTGCGGGCCGGCCGGATCGGGAGAGTTTGCAAGGTCTTCCTGCGCAAAGGCGATGATGTCCTTGTACACCGTCTGGAAATCGCCGGCGAGGGCGGCTTCGGCTTCGGCGATCAGCGCGGTGGCTGTCTCCGGGGTCGTCTTGCCTGCGTCCACCAGGGCCTGAACATCTGTCTTGAAGTCGGCGAAGACCGCGCTGTCCGGACCGTCCGTAAACGGCGCGCCGGTGATCAGCTTCTGCGATTCGGCGATCACAGCCTCATAGGCGAACTTCGGCGCGTGCACGCCCTTGCCAGCCTTGTCCTTCGCCTGCGCCAGCAGTTCCTGCAGGCCCCGGGCGCCTTCGGTGATACGCTTCACATAGGCGCGGGCATCGGCCTCCTCGTCCACCGAATGGAACTGCATGAGGAAGGTCGGCACGAAGGTGTGCATGCCGCTCATCTGGTCGAAGATCAGGCCGTTGTCGCGGAAGTCGACGGCCTTCGCAGCGCGCTCATACTGGTAGATCCAGAGATCGTAGGAATCCTTGTCGGCGGCAGAAAGCTGCTCGTAGTTGAAGGTCGCTTTCAACTCATCGACGGCCGCTTTCGCCTTGGCCAGCTGCTCATCCTGGCAGGCGATGGTCAGACAGTCGATCTGGTCATTCTTGTCCTTGCGGCCAAGGAAGGTCAGCTGGACCGGGCTATCCTGCAGCTGTTCTTCATATTTGGCATCGAACCAGGCGTTCAGCTGCTCGCTGAGCGCGGCCTGTTCTTCAGCCGAAAGCTCGGCCGGGGCGGCCGGTTGGGGCGTCTCCGGCGCGCACGCGCCGAGTACGAAAACGAGGGCGAGAGCAGACACAGCGCTGCGCAACATGGGGAATCCTCCGGGGCATTTGCCGTAAAACGATAAGAGTGGGTACCCCTCCGGGATTGCGGCGTCAATTGGCAAGCGCGATTTCCCCCGCTAGGGAGGATTATGACCAAGATTGACACGACAACAGGCGTCACACGCCTCCGGCTCGGAACGCGCAGCTCTCCGCTGGCGCTCGCCCAGGCCAACCAGATTGCTCACGACCTGAACGCCGCTTCGGACGGCCGGTATGAGTGCGAAATAGTCAAATTCACGACGACCGGGGATCAGCTCACCACTGAGCGGCTGATCAATTCCGGCGGCAAGGGCCTCTTCACGCGCGAGCTGGACGACGCCCTCTCGCGCGGCGATGTCGATCTGACTGTGCACAGTCTCAAGGATGTGCCGTCCCTGCTGCCGCCCGGCCAGATGTTTGCCGCTTTCCCGCAAAGGGAAGACCCCCGCGACGGTTTCCTCTCGCACAAGGCGACCTCGATCCGCGACCTGCCGGAAGGCGCAAAGCTGGGCACCGCCTCGCTGCGCCGGGAGGCCCAGTCCCTTGCGCTCCGGCCAGACCTTGAAGTCATCACCTTCCGCGGCAACGTCGCCACCCGCATGCGCAAGCTGGAGGAAGGCCTTGCGGACGCAACCTTCCTCGCCATGGCCGGCCTTACACGGCTAGGCCTCGCCGATGTGGCCACCCCCATTCCGCTGGAAGACATGCTGCCGGCCGCTGCGCAGGGCATCATCGGGGTCGTGACGCGCGATGATGCGGATACGGATCTTGTCGAGACGCTCGGAAAGCTCTCCCATGGGCCCAGCCGCGCCGCCGCCATCGCCGAGCGCGCCTTCCTCGAAAAACTCGATGGCAGCTGCCGCACCCCCATCGCAGCCCATCTGTTCGACCGCGGCGATGAGTGGGAACTGATCGGTGAAGTGCTGACCCCCGGCGGCACCGCCCGCTGGCGTGGAGACGGGGTCTGCCGCAAGGACGCAACCGACGCGCAGCTTGTCCTGCTCGGCCGCGCAGTCGCCCAGGAAATCATCTTCGCCGCCAAGGAAGCCCTGCCCATTTTCGGAGACGAGCGGTGAGCCTGGCGGTGATCGTCACGCGCGCCCAGCCCGGCGCGGACGATACCGCCGCCCACCTTGCACAGCTCGGCTACAGGGCGATCCTCTCGCCGATGCTGAAGATCGTGGACACCGGCCTTGACCGGGCAGCGCTCGAAAGCGTCACCGAACTGGTCTTCACCAGCGCAAATGGCGTACGCGCGTTTCTGACAGCGGGCGCATCTGCCGCCGGCTTCACAGCCTGGTGCGTCGGCCCTGCCACATCTGCGGCTGCACGGGCGGCTGGCTTCGCGAACATCGTGGAAGGCGATGGCGATGCAGACGACCTTGCCCGGCTGATCCTCACCGCAAGCTCAGAGCTTGCCGGGCCGCTCCTGCACATCGCCAATGACGCGGCAGCCGGAAACCTCGTCGCGTCACTCCAGGCAGCTGGCCTCGATGCCAGGTTTGAGGCCGCCTACCGGACACAGGCCGAACCCTCCCTCACAGCAGATGCCCTCAGCGCCCTGTCAGAAGGTCCGGCGATCGTGCTCGTCCACTCGGCCAAGGGCGCCGCCGCGCTGGCTGGGTCTGTCGCGCCGCTGGACCACGCCGGAATCGTTGCCATATCCGCGAACGCTGCCGCGCCGCTTGAAGCGCGCGCCCATGCAGGTGTCTGGATCTCTGCCCGGCCGAATGAAGAGGCGTTGATGGCTGCCCTGCACGAAGCCGCCGCGATATTGCAGGCCTGACCCGCTCGCTTTGCCGCAGGGCCGCACTGTGCCACACTCCCGCCCAAGTATCAGACCACCGAAGGCGACATGACAGATACCAGCACGACAGGTCCGGAATTGCCCGAAGAACCGATCGACGCCCAGTTCGAGCCGGCGCCTGATCCCCTGCCCGCTACGGCAAAGTCTGTTGGTCCCGGATGGAGCGGTGTCGCCATAGCTGCCGTCATCGCCGCGCTTGTGGGCGCTGGCGGAGGCATCTTCGGCCGCGATCTGATCCTGCCCGGCAAGACCGCTGCGCTCGAAGCAGAGCTCGCCGAACTTGCCGCGCAGCAAGCCGAGTTCGAGCGCCGCATCAGCGAAATGCCCGAAGCGTCCGATGACCTTTCCAGCCTGATGGGCGATGTCAGCAGCAACTCCCGGGCATTGAACGAACTGCTCGCCAGCGGCGCCGGTATCCCCGCCGTTGAAGGCCTCACCGCCCGCATCGAGGCGCTTGAAAGCATCGAGCCCGGCGACGGGGCAACGCCCACCGAAGCCCTGCGCACGATAACCGCGCTGGAAGCCAGGGTCGCGGCCCTTGAGTCAACTGCCGCCCCCGCGCCTGCGCCCCTCCCGCAGCCGGCCGCTGAGCCGGAAGAAGACCGCCAGGCCGAAGCCGCCCTTGCCCTCTCCGCCATCGAGAGCGCGGCGCGCCGGGGAATAGGTTTCGAGGCCGATTACCGCACGCTGCGCGCGGCCGCCCCGTCCAACCAGACCGTGCGCCGGCTCGCGCCCTATGTCAGCGGCGTACCCACCTCCTCCAAGCTGCAGGCAGACTTCGCCGCGATGCGCGCCGCTGTCACCGCAGCGGGCAAGACCGATGCCGCTGCGCAGGCGCCCCAGAGCCAGCTCTCCTGGCTCAACCGCGTGTTCGGAGACGCCGTCACCGTCCGGCCTGCCAACAAGCGGGAAAACCCCGTCACCACGGCGCTGGACGCCTCCTCCAAGGCGCTTGCCGCCGGAGACCTTGCCGCCAGCGTGAAAGCCCTCTCAACCCTTGAAGGCTCTGCTGCACTCGCCGCGCAGGACTGGACCCGGCAGGCAAACCGTCGCATCACGCTCGAAGCAGTGCTCGAAGATGTGCGCCTGAGCCTCACCGAGCCGGAGAACGAGTAAGAATGAGCCGGTTTTTCCTTTTCATTTTCGTCCTTCTGCTGATCTCCATCGGCGCCGTTCTCGCCTGGTGGGCCTTCAGCCTGCCCGGTGAAGTCACCTTCCCGGTGGGTCAGGAAATAGTGTCGGTTCGCGCCGGTGTGGCGGCGATCCTGCTGCTGGTGTTCGGCGGTCTGATCGCCCTCGCCTGGTGGCTGGCGACGGGTATCCTTGTTCTTCCCGGACGTATCTCCAAGGCCCAGCGCGCCGCGCGCACCCGCAAGGCCAATGCCGCCCTCGCCGAGGGCCTGCTCGCGGCTGAAGGCGGCGATTCAAAGGCCGCGCTGCGCCTTGCCAAAAAGGCCATGCGCCATGCCGAGGATGAACGCCTGAAGTTGCTGCTGGAAGCGCGGGCTGCCGAAGCCAATGATGACTGGGCTGGCGCCGAACGCGCCTGGGGCCTGCTCACCCGCCTTCCGGGCGGGCAGCTGGCCGGCCTGCGCGGCTCGGCAACAGCCGCCTCGGAACGCGGCGATCCGATCACCGCCGAAGCGCGCGCCCGGGAAGCGCTTGAGCTGCGCTCGGATGCCGACTGGCCGTTCAATTCGCTCTTCGACATCCAGGTCGCCAAGGGCGACTGGGAGAAGGCGCTCGATACCCTGAGCATGGGCGAGAAGCGCGGCCTCGTGGAAGGTATCAATCTCAAACGCCGCCGCGCGGTGCTGTATACCGCGCGCGCCGTCAGCCTGCCCATCGCGGAGAAACCCGCCGCCCAGAAGTCGCTTGCTGATGCCATCCGTTCGGCGCCGGATTTTCCGCCTGCCGCCTATCACGGCGCCCGCTTCCTGATGATCGACGGCAAGGCAAAGGCTGCGCAAGGCGTGCTCGAGCTCGGCTGGAAGGCCCGGCCTCATCCCGCCCTCGCCCAGCTCTCCCGCCGCCTCGTGCCGCAGGACACGCGCGAGCATATTGCCGCGCGCCTCAAAGCGCTGGTCGATGCCCATCCCACCCATCGCGAAAGCCGCATCCTCTCGGCCGAGCTCTCCATGGACAATGCCGACTGGGTGGACGCGATCAAGACCCTCGCTTTGCTGGTGGAGGAAAACCCCACCGCCCGCCTCTGTCTCCTCATGGAGCGCGCCCTCAAGGGCTATGGCGATCTGGGCGAAGCCCAGCGCTGGGGCCGCATGGCGGTCTCCGCCTCACGCGAGGCGGACTGGTCGGACATTGACCCCAAGGGCGGCGCTTTCGATTATGACCGCCAGGGCTGGGGCCGCCTCGTCTATGCCTTCGGCGATGTCGGCGAGCTGATCCATCCGCGCTATGAAAGCTATGGCCGCGAATTGGAGGCAGGCCGTGTGCTCGCCCTCGCCCACCAGCCAGAAGACGGCCCCTTGAGTGCCCCCAAACCCCCGCAGGGCCCGCTGACCCAGCCCCTGGACTACGCCCCGGACGAGGACTGACTCCGAAGCCAAAACCGGCTTGCATGCGGGGGGCCCTGCCAGTATATGCGGGGCCTGCCGAAACGGCATGCCGCTTTAGCTCAGCTGGT
>SXGS01362317.1_pt1 | contig 11194 bp, 8 predicted proteins | sample 3174681 | NCBI WGS metagenome assembly SXGS01 (sample SAMN11356861, study PRJNA531348) | freshwater metagenome | isolation source: freshwater sample F1-80 | place: China: Fuxian Lake, Yuxi | collected 2017-12-25 | reverse complement strand
GAATTCGGTCCCTTCGTTGAAGACCTTGCCGAACACTTCCTGCACGCGAATGATCTCGCGGCCGATGGCCAGCTGGCCGCCAAGGCGCGCCTGCAGCAGGGGAGCGGCCGAGAGGTGGTCAGCGTGGGCGTGGGTCTCCAGCAGCCACTGCACCTCCAGACCTTCGGCGAGCACATGGTCGATGACGGCGTCGACCGAGCCGGTGCTGGTCCGCCCCGAGGCCGGATCGTAGTCCAGTACGCTGTCGATGATGGCGCAGGCGGCCGAGCCTGGATCCCGCACCACATGGGTGGCGGTGAAGGTGGTCTCGTCGAAGAAGGTGGTCACCGCCGGGCGGCGCGCGGCATCGGCGAGGGCCAGGGTGACGATGCCGGCCGCCTGGTCGAGGGCCAGGTCAGAAATGGGGGCGGTCACGACAGCTCTCCGGGTCGACGTGGTCAACCACCTCTATCCCGGGTTCGCGTCTGCAACCACGTCTGTTGATCCGGCGCTGGCCCTGCGGCCACCTCTGCGACTGAAGACTCACCCGCGGCGGCCGGACAAGGAACGCCGAGAAGATGGAAAGCGCCGCCCCGCTCTTGCAATCGATTGCAATGCTGCCATTGTGCGGAGCGTAGGGAGAAGGCCAAAAGCCCGGAGCGCATGAGTCTCGACATTGCCCCCGCCCCCGCCCAAAGCGGGTGCGACGATCTGACGACCGACGCCGCCCCGGATAAGTCGGTGACGTGGCGGCGGCTGTTGGCGCAGCTGGAAAGCGTCTATGGCGCGGACACCGTCGCTGGCGGGCTGGGCGAGCGCGTACGCGTCGCCATCGCCGCCGCCCGCGCCGCCCGTCCGGCACCGCTGCAGGCGCTCGATCGCCAGCGTCAGGCCGATCCGGACTGGATCAGCCGTTCCGGCCAGTCGGTCTACACCTTCTACGTCGATCGCTTCGCCGACACCCTGCGTGGGGTCGAGCAGAGGCGCGACTACCTCAAGGCGCTGGGCGTCCGCTGGCTGCACCCCCTGCCCCTGCTCAAGCCTCGCCCCGGCGACAGCGACGGCGGCTTCGCCGTGGCCGATTATCGCGCGGTGGATCCGGCGCTGGGGGACATGCCGGACCTGAGCCGACTGGCGGCGAGCCTGCACGAGGACGGCATCGGCCTGCTGCTCGACATCGTCAGCAACCACACGGCGCGGGAGCATGAGTGGGCGCAGAAGGCGCGCGCCGGCGACCCGGAGTATCGCGACTACTACATAGTCCTGCCCGACGCCGAGGCGGTGGCCGCGTGGGAGCGGGAGCTGATCGACGTCTTCCCCGCGACCGCCCCGGGCAGCTTCACCTGGGACGCGGAGATGGGGGGGTATGTCTGGACCACCTTCTATCCGTTCCAGTGGGACCTGAACTACGCCAACCCGGTGGTGTTCGTGGAGATGCTGGAAATCCTGCTGCACCTCGCCAACCAGGGGGTCCAGGGCTTCCGCCTCGACAGCGCGCCCTTTCTCTGGAAGCGCCAGGGGACCCACAGCCGCAACCAGCCCGAGGCCTACGCCCTCGTCGAGGCCTGGCGCGCGGCGCTGGACCTGGCCACGCCCGGCGTGGTGCTGCTGGCGGAGGCGATCGAGAGCCTCGAGGACGTCCTGCCCTTCTTCGGGCTGGAGGGACCAGGCTGCAACCTCGCCTACAACAACGGTGTGATGACCGCCCTTTGGGGCGGGCTCGCGGACGGCGACGCCGGCATCGTGCGACGGGTCATGGCGGCCGCCGCAAAGCGCCCGCCGCGCAGCGCATGGCTCAACTATGTCCGCTGTCACGACGACCTGATCTGGACGGCCCTGTCCGCCTACGCCCCAGCCGAGGATCTTGCCCGCTGGTCAGCCTTCTACGGCGACGGCGGCGCCGACAGCTTCTCGGACGGGCGGGCGTTCCAGAGCGCCACGGGGCTGGCGCCGTCGACCAACGGGATGGCCGCAGCGCTCACCGGCCTGCGGCGCGATCCATCCCCGGACGGCCCCGCGGCGGCGCGCCTGCGACTGCTCTACGGGATCGTCCACGCCCTCGACGGCTGGCCGCTGATCTACATGGGCGACGAGCTCGGGCTGGACGACGACCTGGCCTATGCCGAGGATCCGCTGCGGGCCGGAGACGGTCGCTGGCTGCACCGCCCACGCATGGACTGGGACCTCGCCGAGCGTCGCCACGCTGCCGGCACGCTGCCGGCGACGCTGTTCACCGCCATGCGCGCCTTCGGCGAGACGGCGCGCCGCCTCGACAGCCTCGGCGTTCGCGGTCCCGCCGAGCCGTTCGAGACCCCGTCGCCGGCAGTTCTGGCCTTTCGCCGCGGCGGCGGACCTCGGGTCCTGACCGTCTTCGCCAACCTGTCGGGCGCCCCGGTCACCCTGGACGGCATCGTCACCGCAGGAAGCGTCGATGCGCTGACATCGACCTCCGTCGCCGGCCCTGATCTGACGCTGGACGGTTGGGGCCTCGTATGGCTGGTGAGCGCCTGATGGGCTGCGCGGCGGGCATCGAGATCGGAGGCACAAAAGTGCTGGTCGGCTTCGGCAATGGTCCGGACGACCTGTCCGACCTTGTGAGAATCCCGACCACGACGCCCGCGGAAACCCTCGACTCGGTCATCGACCTGATCCGGCTGGAGCAGGCGCGCAGGCCCATCGATGTCATCGGGGTCGCCACGTTCGGCCCGGTGCGGCTCAACCGCCAGGCGGAGGATTGGGGCGACATGCTGCCCACGCCGAAGCCGGGCTGGAGCGGCGCCCGGATCGGGCGTGGCCTGACCACCGCACTCGTCGCGCCGGTGGCGCTCGACACCGATGTCGCCGGCTCGGCGCTGGGCGAGGGCCGGTGGGGCGCCGCCCGAGGGCTGGAGACCTATGCCTACATCACGGTCGGCACCGGCGTCGGCGTCGGCGTCGTGGTCAACGGTCGGCCGGTGCATGGACTGCTGCACCCTGAGGCCGGCCATATCCCGGTCGCGCGCGATCCGGTCCGCGCTCCCTTCCCCGGCGTCTGCCCGTTCCATGGCGACTGCCTCGAGGGCCTGATCTCGGGCCCCGCCCTGCAGGCCCGCGCCGGGCGGCCCGGCGAAACCCTGGCGGCCGACGACCCGGTGTGGGAGCTGCTGGCCGACTATCTGGCCCAGCTGGCCGCAACCCTGACCTATGTCGTGTCACCCGAACGCATCCTGATCGGCGGCGGCGTGGGAGCGACGCCCCATCTGTTGCCGCGGGTGCGGCTCGCCCTGCGACGCCGGCTCGGCGGCTACATCGCCGCCCTCGACAGCCCCGACGCTCTCGACAGCTATCTGATGGCCCCCGCGCTCGGCGATCGCTGCGGCGTACTCGGGGCCATCGCCCTGGCCGATGCGGCGCGCCGTGGCGCCGCGTCTCTCCTCTGCGACGGAGACCATCCATGACCGCCGCTGCCGCCGTCACCTCGACCGGGCCCAGCGCCCGGCTGATCCGGATCCTGACCTATCTGATGTTCATGATGTTCGCGATGACGACGGATTCCGTCGGCGTGATCATCCCGGAGGTGATCCGCGAGTTCGAGCTGGGCCTGACGGCCGCCGGAGCCTTCCACTACGCCAGCATGGCCGGTATCGCCCTGGCCGGCATCACCCTGGGATTCCTCGCCGACCGGCTTGGGCGCAAGGCCTCGATCGTCGCCGGCCTGTTGCTGTTCGCAGGGGCTTCGCTGCTGTTCGCCTTTGGCGACAGCTTCGCCTTCTTCGTCCTGCTGTTGTTCGTCTCCGGCGCGGCCATCGGCGTTTTCAAGACCGCCGCCCTCGCCCTGATCGGCGACATCTCGACCTCGACCCGGTCGCACACCTCGACGATGAACACGGTCGAGGGCTTCTTCGGCGTCGGCGCGATCCTTGGGCCGGCGCTCGTGGCGTGGCTGCTGGCGTCCGGCGCGTCCTGGACCTGGCTCTATGTCATCGCCGCCGGTCTGGCCCTGCTGCTCGCCCTGACCGCCCTCGCCGTCCGCTACCCGCCGACGGTGCGAACCGAGACCCCGGCCACCCTTCGCGAGACGGTCCGGATGATGCGCGACCCCTACGCCATGGCCTTCAGCCTCGGAGCCATGCTGTACGTCGGGGTGGAGACCGCCATCTATGTCTGGATGCCGACCCTGCTGGCTGGCTACGACGGCCCCCTCGCCCTGGTCGCCGCCTACGCCATCTCGATCTTCTTCATCCTGAGGGCGGCCGGGCGCTTCCTCGGCGGCTGGCTGCTCGGCATCTTCAGCTGGACCACGGTCCTCGCCGTGTCGAGCTTCGTCATCCTGATCTGTTTCGCGGGGTCGGTGATCGGCGGGCGCGACACGGCGGTCTGGCTGCTGCCGCTGTCGGGGCTGTTCATGTCAGTGATCTATCCGACGCTGAACTCCAAGGGCATCAGCTGCTTCGCCAAGGCGCAACACGGGGCCGTGGCCGGGGTGATCCTGTTCTTCACCTGCGTCAGCGCCGTGATCGCCCCGCTCGCCATGGGCGCGGTGAGCGACGCCTTCGGCGGCCCGGTCTACGGCTTCATCCTCGCTACCGGCCTCGCGCTGATCCTGTTCGCCGCCCTGCTTTACAACGCGTGGAAGGATCCGGCGGCGGCCCGCCTGGCCCGCTTCGACGACAGCCAGTATGCAGTGACCGCGCCGGAGGCCCCAGCCTCCTGATCCCGGCGGTCAGGATCGCGGCGGGACGGAGTTCCAGCCATGTCGGTACATGGAGCCGTCAGGGCGCGGAGCCGCGCACCACGAGCTGCGGCGGCAGCACCACGGACGCGGTCGCCTCTCCGCCCAGACGCCGGAACAGCAGGTCGACCATCGCCTCCGCCCCCGCAGCGACGTCCTGGCGGACCGTGGTCAAGGCCGGGACGGCGTGGATGGCGATCTCCAGATCGTCGTAGCCGACCACGGCGACCTGGTCCGGGACGCTCACGCCACGCTCCGTAAGGGCCCGGATCGCCGCCATGGCGATGATGTCGGTCGCGGCGACGACGCCGTCGAGCGGCGCGCCGGCGTCAAGGAACTCGCCGATGGTCACGTAGGCGGTCTGGGGGGTCAGGTGCACCGGCAGGACATGCGCCGGCGGCGACATGCCGAAGGCGTGGTGCGCCGAGAGGAATCCCTGATAGCGCTCTCCCAGCTCAGGGAAATCCGGGTTCCCGAAGAAGGCGAGGTTTCGTCGTCCGGCGCGCAGCAGGTGGCTGGTCGCGAGCTCCCCACCCAGCCGGTTGTCTGTGCCGACGGTGCACTGTCGGCGCCCCTTGAAGGCGGCGCCCCATACCACCAGCGGCAGAAAGCGGTGGGCCACGGCCTCAATGGTCTCGATCTGGTCGGACTGGCCGATCACCAGCACCCCGTCTACCCGGCCGGAGTCGGTCATCCGCGCCAGCCAGTCATCGTCCGACGGGATCACCCGAGACAGCAGCAGATCGTAGCCGCGGGCGCTGAGGGCGTCGGCCAGATGCCCGAGCAGGGTGATGAAGAAGGGATCCGACACCGGCTGGCCGACCTCGTGACCAAGCGGCAGCAGGACGCCGACCGCATGGGTGCGGCCGGTACGGAGATGGCGACCGATCACATTTGGCCGGAAGCCATGCTCCTGCGCCAGGGCGACGACCCGATCCCTCGTCTCCTGGCGGATCGCCGGATTACCAGCGAGGGCGCGCGACACCGTCGAGGTGGCGAGCCCGGCGAGGCGCGCAAGGTCGGCGATGGTGGCGACGGCTTTGCCTGTCTCGGACATGGCCCGGGAATGCGTTGTCAGGACGCCCGCGTCAAACCCGAACACATCGGGGCGGCTCTGAAAAGAAAGACGCGGCCGGCGAGGCCGGACCGCGTCAGGGATCTCCCGCGCCGCTCAGGAGTACGGCGCGGGGGTGGTCAAGGGAGGAGGTCTAGAACTGGTACCGCAGCGTCAGGCTGGCGGTCCGGCCGTTGAGCGTGCGGGCGCGAACGATGTTTGCTGCATTGCCGGCGATCGAGCCCTCCTCGCTCTCCGTCACGGCAAACTCGTCGAACACGTTGTTGACATTGATCGTGAGCGCGAGGTCGTCGGTGAGATCGTAGCTGGCGAACGGATTGACGATCACATAGCCCGGCATGACCAACTGGTTGTCGAACTGGGCATAGGAGTCCGTCGTACCAACGATGTTCGCACCGACACGGAAGGCCCCGAGCGTATAGCTGCCGGTCCCCTGGAAAACCCAGTCCGCCTGACGACGGGGCGTGTTGCCAATGTTGGCGGGATTCAGCCGGTCCGCCGTTATCTCGGCGTTGGTGTAGGTGACCCCACCCGAGAAATCGAAGTCTCCTGCCCGGTAGAAGGCCTCAAGCTCGACGCCCCGCGACTCGTACTCGGCGTCCGTAAAGGTCTGGCTGGTCGCCTCGAAGTTCGTTTCCTCGGTCCTGGCGAGGAAGGCCGTCGCGAACACCTGGAGCGGACCGCTCCGGTAACGGACGCCGGCTTCATACTGATCGACCATGTCCACGGCCGCATCGCTGTTGCGGATGGCCCCTGACGCCAGGATGGCAGGCCCGAACAGCAGACGGTCAGCGTTGGCCCGGCCGCCCCGGCTCAGCCGCCCGAACACGGTGGTGTCCACGTTCAAGCGGTAGTTGGCACCGATGGAGTAGGAAACGTAGTCCCACTCGTAGTCCACGGGCTTCCGGTTGGCGAAGTCTATCTGGGTCACCAGGGTTTCCGGACGCTGGATGACCCCGTCACCGGAAACATCGCGCGTCGTGACAATGCCGTCGGCGAAGCTGCCGGTGGCCTTCCCGTTGTCGAACCGGATCGAACCGTCGACAATCAGGTCGCCCCTCTCCCAGCTGAGAGCCGCGTAAGGTGCATCGATCGTGTAGTCCGTGTCATAGGACCGGCGGCAGCAGTTTCCGAAGAACGTTGCGCCGTAGCCGACAAGCCCGTTCTGGGTTTGCTTGACGCCGCCCGCATTGAACACGTCGACGAGAGCTGCGTTGTCGCCCTTCACCTCCAGCAGGAACGAGTTCCAAAGCCAGTCCATGTCGATGCTCTGGGTCGAGCGGTAGTATCCGAACGTGGTCGTCAGCGTGCCGCCGCCAACCGCGAATTCGCGCTCCAGCTTGAAATCGTTCGCCATGTTCCCGAAGTCGTTGATTTCGGTATCGAACAAGACGATCTGCGCAAGCAGTCCATTCCCGTTGGCGTTCGCAGGCACCAGCTGGCCGGCGTTGGCTCCGTTGGCATATCGAGCCGTGGCCCCGATACCGCCAATGCCGGCGGCAACGGCCGAAGGCGAGCCCGTCCCTGCCGTAAACGGAGAGATGAAACGGCCCGACGCCGACGCCACCCGGAAACGGTTGGTCAGGGTCCAGCCGGAACCCACGTCAAAGCTCGCCTCGACCCCGGCGGAGAGAACTTCCGGATGCATGCCGTCCTTGATGTCCGAGACCCGAGCCCCGTTGGCCCCATCGAGCCCCGGACTGGCTTGGAACAAGGCGGAGTGCAGGGTCTGGGATGAGGCGTCGTAGCCCGGCAGAGGCCCCCAGCTCGGATCGCTGTTGGTCCCGGTGACCCGGATCGGCGACGGCATGTAGCCGATAGCCCGGTCGTTCAGGTACTTCGCGCTGACGCGCAGATAGCCGTTGGAAAACTCGCGCGTCAGCGAGGCACGAATCTGGCCACCGCTTTCAGCGGTGTAGCCCGCGTCGCGCGCGCCCTCGCCCGAGCGATAGAACCCGCCGATAGAGCCGAACAGATTGCTCGAGATCCGGCCGCCGTACTGGAAGTCGCCACGGGTGGTATCGAAGTCGAGGCCGCGCATCAGAACGATGGAGCCACCCTCCTGAGCCCCGGTCGCCGTGATGAGGTTGATGACGCCGCCCGGCGAGTTCGAAGCGAACGTTGAAGCCGAGCCGCCGCGGACCGCCTGCACGCGAGCGATCGTTGCGTCGTACCGCGTGAAGATATCCGCGTTGCCGAACGCAATGTCCCCGAACTCGAGGATCGGCAGACCATCTTCCTGAATCTGGAGGAACTTCGCGCCGCCCGTGGAGATCGGAATCCCGCGCACGGCGATATTGGCATTGCCTTCCCCACCCGACGACTCGGAGCGAATGCCGGGAATGCTGCGGAAAATCTCGGCCGTCGAACGCGGGGCCAGATCCTCGACGGCCTCCGTGTTCAGTGTGGTGACAGAGACGCTGGAGCGAAGCGTCGTGCTCGAACCTGCCACGGCCGTGACGACGATCTCGTCCACGGTGGTCGGTTCATCTTGCGCCGGCGGGGGCGTCTGGGCGGCGGCAGTGGTGGACAGCGCCGCCAGCAACGCGGCGGCGCACACGGTTCCCGTGCGGTACATGGTGCTTGTTTCCCTTCCCTCCGGACCTCTATCGGGTCCACACGCCGACCGTAAGCACGAATGCAATCGATTGCAACAACCGATTGCGGAGAGACGGGACACGCTGCTCCCGTGCGAGACGGCCCGCCGGCGGTTAGATCGGCGACCGCGGAGGACGTCACCATGCGCATCGTCATTATCGGGGCAGGAGCGGCCGGCCTGGCCTGCGGGCGGGCGCTCGCCAGGGCCGGGTGCAACGTGCGCCTGATCGACAAGGGCCGGGGCCCGGCCGGCCGGCTGGCGTCCCGCCGCATCGAGACCCCGCAGGGCGAGGCCGTCCTCGACCTCGGGACCCAGAGTTTCACCGCCCGCGGCGTGGACTTCAGGACCGAGGTGCGACGCTGGGCTGACGCCGGCGTCGTCGCCCCCTGGCCGCCCGCCGGGCCGGACGCGTGGGTGGGCGTTCCGGCCATGAACGCTGTGGTCCGCGCCCTGGCCCAGGACCTTGAGGTCCGCTGGTCGACGCGAGCCACCGGTCTGGCGCGCGCCAACGGCGGCTGGATCGTCACGACCGAAGCCGGCCTGTCGCTGGCGGCGGACGCCGTCGTCGTCGCCCTGCCTGCGGAGCAGGCGGCAGAGCTGCTCCGGACGGAGGCTCCCGTCCTCTCGGCCTTGGCCGGTGGCGCACCGAGTCAGCCCTGCTGGACCGCCCTGCTCACCTTCGCCGATCGGGCGGACCTCGCGGACGTCCTTCACGGCAGGCCGGGAAGTCCGGTCGAACTGGCCATGCGCAACCGCGCCAAGCCGGGCCGCGACGGGCCCGAGAGCTGGGTGGTGCACGCCACCCCGGCCTGGTCGCAGGCCTGTCTCGAGCGGGAGCCGGCCGAGGCGGCGGCCCTGCTGCTTGACGCCCTGGCGGCCATGGCGACAGGGCCCCTGCCCCCGACCCTCACCGCGGGCGCACACCGCTGGCGTTACGGCCGCGCCGGAGGCGAGGACGCCGGGCTGCTCTGGCATGCGAGCGAGAGGCTCGGCGTCTGTGGCGACTGGTGCGGCGGCGGGGACCTCGAAGGCGCATGGCAGTCGGGCGTGCGCCTCGCCGCCGCGGTCCTGGAGAACGTGAGCCAGGCGGCGACGCTGCGAGCCTTTGGGTCAGGCGGATGACGCGGGGGCCTGGCCCGCAACGAGGTGACCATCAACTGGAACGCGCCCCTCGTCTGGCTGGCGGCGTTCCTCGATCCCGTTCCGGATCGGCTCAGGGGCGAGGACTGAGCGGCGCCGGCGCCTCGAGGGCCTCGGCCGTATGCGAAAGCGCCTCGGTCACCAGGGCGGCCATCGCCGCTTGGGCGGCGGCGGGGTCGGCGTCGGCGATGGCGGCGAACACCGCCCGGTGCGCCGGCATCGGGTCCGGCCGCTGCCGCAGCTTCCGCGCCTTGTAGATGGTGGTCCAGCGCACCCCCGCCCCGATGGTGGAGGCGAGGCTCATGAGCGGCGGATTGCCGGTAGCTTCGAGGATCGTGCGGTGGAAGGCCAGGTCCGCCTCCTGGCCAGCATCCGACTGGACGGTCAGATGGCCCATGGTCTCCAGCGCCTGCCGCATCTGCTCCAGCTGGGCGGCGGACCGGCGCTGCGCAGCGAGGGCGGCGGCGGCGGGCTCGATGATCATGCGCAGCTCGAACAGCCCCTCGACCACCGCGGGCGGCGGCTCGGCCGCGAAGAACCAGGCCAGCACATCCGGATCGAGCAGGTTCCAGCGCGCCATCGGCGTCACCCGGGTGCCGACGCGCGGCCGGCTTTCCACCAGACCCTTGGCCGACAGGATCCGCACCGCCTCGCGGTAGGCGCTGCGCGACACCTTCAGCCGCTCGCTGAACTCGATCTCGTTGCTGAGGATATCCCCGGGACGATGACGGCCGGAGGTGATGGCGACCCCCAGCTCGCGGGCGATCGCGCCGTGCAATCGCTCGGCCCCGCGCGCGGCGCGCCGGGCGGCAAGCCGCGAGACGGACGGATCGGATGACAAGGGGCGACGACCTCCCGGACGCAGGGTCAATTCCTCCGCCTACCACCTTCCCCGGACCGAGTCTGTGCTTGCGCGACCGCAGGCCGCAGCCCGCCCTGGCGCGACCGATCGGCGCAACGCCCGACCGCCATTGAGCTGCATCCGCCGTGCCGCTACCACGGTTAAGCGCCTCCGCCTGAGGACGCTCCCGAAGGTCCCCCGCCCGCACGCGGGACCCCGCACGAAAATCAGGACCCCAGAATGACCGACGCCGCGCCCTCCGGCCCCGCCGGCCCGCTTCCGCCGTCCCCGACGCCCCCCGCCCGCCGCGGCGCCTTCACCCGCTTCCTCGACGGGGTCGAGTGGCTGGGCAATCTGCTGCCGCACCCGGTGACCCTGTTCGCCGTGCTGGCGATCGGCATGGTCTTCCTGTCCGGCCTGTTCGGGGCCATGGGCCTGTCGGTCGAGGACCCGCGTCCGCTCGGCGCGCCCGGCCGGTCCGAGGACGGCATGATCACCGCCGTGAGCCTGCTCAACGGCGATGGCCTGCGGCGCATCTTCACCGGCATGGTCAGCAACTTCACCGGCTTCGCCCCGCTGGGCGTGGTGCTGGTGGCCATGCTCGGTATCGGCGTCGCCGAGAAATCGGGCCTGCTGTCGGCCACCGTGCGCGCCATGGTGCTGAGCGCTTCGCCCAAGGTCGTCACGGTGGTGATCGTGTTCGCCGGGGTGATCTCCAACACCGCGTCCGAGGTCGGCTATGTGGTGCTGATCCCCCTGGCCGGCGCGGTTTACTATTCGCTGGGCCGGCATCCGCTGGCCGGCATGGCGGCTGCCGTCGCCGGCGTGTCCGGGGGCTAGGCCGCCAAT
>SXGS01715188.1_pt1 | contig 11195 bp, 2 predicted proteins | sample 3174681 | NCBI WGS metagenome assembly SXGS01 (sample SAMN11356861, study PRJNA531348) | freshwater metagenome | isolation source: freshwater sample F1-80 | place: China: Fuxian Lake, Yuxi | collected 2017-12-25 | reverse complement strand
GAGTCGGTTCGACGTGATGTTTGCCGTGATCCTGCCCAGCGGCCAGCGGCTGCACAACCTGAAGCCGTTGCGGATGGAAGCGGAGATCACGGAGAAGCCGCCGAAATCCCTGTACCGGCACGTGATCACCGAACCGATCGAGTTGTTCGACGATAACAACCGGGCGACGGGTGTGTTCCTGGTGACAGCGAACCACGACACACGGCCGAAGGAGATCGATCGGTTGGAGAACACCAGTGCGCTGGTGGGCCTGCGGATGCCCGATGGATCCTTGGTGAATGTGGTGTTGAATGGTCCGACGACGATCGAAGTGGCGTTGGATAGCCTGAGTGACTCGCCGGCCAATGGATTGGAAGAAGTCAACACCGAGATGGTGGCGATGAACCTGAGTGGAGGAGGGTTCCAACTGGTGGCGGGTTCCGCGAATGGATTGGCGCCAACCCTGGGCGATATTGAAGAGAACCGGAACGTGAAGGCGGGCCGGCTGGATCTGCCGGGTCCCGATGCACCGTTCTGCACGAGTCCCGTGCCCGGCGATTGCGTGGGCACGAGTGCAACGAGTCGGTTTGACGTGATGTTTGCCGTGATCCTGCCGAGTGGGCAGCGGCTGCACAATCGCGTGCCCTTGCGGATGGAAGCGGAGATCACGGAGAAACCGCCGAGGACCCAGTACCGGCATGTGATCACAAATCCCATCGAGTTGTTCGATGACAACAACCGAGCGACGGGTGTGTTCCTCGTGACGGCGAATCACGACACGCGATATGAAATCGATCACTTCGATAACACGGGTGCAGTCGTTGGAATCAAGATGCAGGACGGTTCGCTGGTGAATGTAGTGATGAGCGGCCCAACGACGATCGCTGTGGATCTCACGAGTCTCAGCTCAAATCCGGCCAACGGTTTGGAGAAGGTAACCACGGAACTCCGGGCCATGAACCTCACTGACATCGGGGGAAAAGGCTTCAAGCTCATTGCCGGTTCTGCGAACGGCCTGGCGCGGAGTGATGGAGAGATTGAGGAACGGCGAAATGTACGATCGGGGCGACTGGACTTGCCTGGACCCGATGCGCCCTTCTGCACGAATCCAGTCGCTGCAGACTGCGTCGGTACCGAGGCGAACAGTCGGTTCAATATCCGGTTCGCCGTGGTCTTACCCGATGGTCGCCGGTTGCATAACCGTGAGCCACTGCGGATGGAGTCGGTGATTACGGAAAAGCCGCCTCAAGCGTCCTACACACATGTGATCACCAATCCCATTGAGCTCTTCGACGAAAACGACCGCCCAACAGGAATTTTCCTGGTCACGGCGGATCATCAGACGCGGAAAGAAATCGATCGATTCCTGAACACGAGCGCACTTATCGGTTTGCGCTTGAGTGATGGCTCCTTCAGGAACGTGGTCCTGAATGGGCCGGCGACGATCGAGGTGGATCTGAAGAGTCTGAGCGACTCCCCAGCGAACGGCCGGGAAGAAGTGAATACCGAGCTCCTCGCTATGAACTTGGCTGGCGATGGCTTCCAACTGATTGCGGGATCGCTTAATGGTCTCGCTCCGAGTCTTGGTAAGATCGAGGAATTGAAGAACGTGAGAAAGGGTCGGCTTGATCTGCCGGGGCCGGATGCTCCGTTCTGCACGAGTCCTGTGCCGGAAGATTGTTTTGGCACCGGGGCTGAAAGCCGGTTTGATATTCGGTTCGCCGTGATACTTCCAAATGGAACGCGTCTCCATAATGGGGTGCCTTTGCGGATGGAAGCGGTGATCACGGAGAAGCCGCCCAAAGCCGTCTATTCACATGTCATCACCGAGCCAATCGAGCTCTTGGACGACAATAACAACCGGACTGGAAACTTCCTGGTCACGGCGAACCACGACACGAGAGTGGAACTTCCGCGGATCGAGATCAAACCGCTCCCCAATCGCTTGCTCCAAATCTGTTTGCCTGCTCTGCGTGCGGAGGACTGGGTCTTGGAAGGCGCCGATGATCTCAGTGCACCTGTGTGGAAGATTGTCCCAATGGTTGGGCAGGGGCGGTGTCAGATTCTAGAACCAATCCAGAAGGCTCAATTCTTCCGCTTGGTGAGGAGGGGGCAACAGTAAGCAGGAGTTGGGCCCGACATGGACTGGATCCCCCAGCCGCTCATGGTCTGACAGAGGTACATGAACCTCGCGGGCCATGGGCGGTTTGTTTTGAAAACCGATGGTCTCGATCAAGCGAGGCTCGAACAACCGACAAGCGGCGCTGAAGAACGATCAGAGATAGCACTGCAACGCCTCGGCCAACGCATCGGGCAGGGGAATGCTTTGGCGCTTGCCTGCCAACAACCGGGAGGCGCCGATCTCCTGCGAACCGGTTGCGACGAGCTGTTCACCAGCTGGAGTGACTCGAAAGTACTCGAAAGCCATCCGTGCAGACAGGTTATCCAAGCGATCCAATCTCATGCGAATCAACACTCGGTCCATGGCGAAAAGTTGGCTGTGGAAATGGCAATCGACTGCGAGGGTGACCAATTCCAAACCGCCGCGAAGCTCCTCCAAGATCTGGGGCGCCTTCTCGAACAAAAACTGTTCTCGGACTTTGCCCTGCCACCGGAGGTAATTCGTAAAATAGACATTGCCCACCACATTCGTGTCTTCGAAGGACACGGTAAGAACGTGATCGAATGAGCGCTCCGAAGTTAGCGAATGAGAGGATGTGGTTTGTGGTTGAGGGGGCGGGAAAAGCACGGGGGGTGAAATGGTGTTGGTTTGTCCCGCCAATCCTCCCAGATCCTGCATCGCGACGGCAGCCACATAAGAAACAGTCTTTTCTTCCAGAGATTCCACAAACGTCACCACAAGCCAATGCCCGCTGCGGAGCAGAACTTGCGCTCCCGGGGTCGCGCGAAATGAAGAGCAGGGGCGCTGTGGTCGAGCCTGCACACTTCTTGAGTGATTCCTGGGCGGACCACACGCGTGTTGCTGCCGCGTCGAGGTCTTCGCTTTGGGCGATCCATTCGGCGAGGCGAAATCCCTCACTGCCCAGCAGGTCCTGCCAGAGTTCGGGGGTCCTGGAAGTGACCGGCTCGAGATCGCAACCAACGGGTGTGTTGGCTGCGACCGCCAATGTGAGATTCTGGCTATGCGAGGCAGAGACTCCGCGCCCCAGCGGGGCCTCCGGTTTGCCATCGGCCCTGCGCGTTAGCGGCAGAGGTTCTCCGAGAGCCTGCCGGATGGCTTCGTCGCCCGCCAGATCTCGAGCGAGCACGAGCGAGACACGGGTTGAGGGCGTGAGCTCATCCAGGCGTCGTTCGAGGAACGGACCCAGGAGTGCCACCGGCCAAGCACGTCGGTGTGGGATCTGGTCCACTCGGCAGAGCCGCAATCCATCCCACTGTTCGATGACTAGACCGCCAGAATCGATTAACTCCAGGTCATATTCGTAGTAATCCCCATCCCGAGAGATTTCCTTCGCATGGAGCAGGAGTTGGGGATTCGTCCTTGTTGCAACGGAGTTGGCCCATGTGCCCAAAGTGATCCGGCGCACTCCTGCAGGCAGAAGGCGCGCGTGGGGAAGGCACGCTTGGATTGCGTGAATCGCTGCATCCCTTACACCGCAGTCGCCGAGGGCGAGGTCTTGCGGAAGGTGAGCGTCGAACCAACTCATGTCGGGTTCGCAACGCACTTGAGCGACGCACTCCTTAGCACGCAAAAGGCGATAATTTTGGACCCGTCGAAATCGTCCACCATGGAAGAGGAGGCGGTCATACAAATCGCGGTCGATATTGAATGGGATGCACGCACTGGGATCTCCGCTGCGAGTATCGAGCGCCGGTTGTCGAGAGGGAGTTGGATCCTTGGCCTCAGCGAAGTGGCAGGTTGTGCGAAAGTGATCCACTTGGAAGCCACTTTCTTCGCTACGCACGGTGATTTGGACGGAGCTGGAGCTGCGAACCAGAGCCGCGATGCGAATGATGAGTTTGCCGTTCTTCGGCACGACGATTGGCCGGTTGAACTCAACATTCTCGAAGTCAGGATTCTGCTCGGTTTCTAGGAGGGCTTTCGCCGTCTGAGCCATGGCTTCGAGCCCCACCACGGCCGGGAATAGGCGTTCCCCCTGGTACACATGCTCCTCGAGGTACGGATCATTGATTGAAGAAAGGGTAGAATCCACGATCAGTTCGACTCCTGGGTAGTAGATCCGAACCGCTTGCAAGAAGCGACGATTTGGCAGAGTAGGCCGATGGATTGGGAGCGTGGGCCATTCGCCGAAGCGACCGGTTACGACGACCGCTGTGGTGGGTAGCGGAAAGCGGAGCAGCCGATCCAGGATTTCGACACCCGCCTCGGGCGAGATGGTTGAAATCCCTTGTCGGCGGAGCGATTCCAGCCGTCCCAGGCGCGCCCCCATTCCCACGCCGGACCAAACCGACCATTCAATCGCCAGACATCGGCACGGTGGATGCTGGGCCTGGAATTCCTCGACGAGTGCCGTAAGCCACTCGTTGGCGACCGCGTAGTCGGCTTCGCCCTGTAGCCCTCCGCGGCCAATGATGGATCCAAACGCGATGAACAATCGAAGCCGATTCGGATCGATCCCGGCCAGGACGTTCCTTACGCCTCCAATCTTGGGGGAGAGTGTCTTTTGGAATGCAGTCACATCGAGTGTTGAGATCGATTGGGGGGTGTTGCATCCAGCGGCATGCAGCAGCGCCGTCACTGGACCCCACTCTTCTTGTACCTCGGTCAGAACCAGTCGTATCGTCGCCGGATTCGACACATCAGCGGCGAGGTAGCGGAACTTGACCCCGGCCATTTCGAGCCTCGCGAAGTTTCCCCGCAATTCAGCGTCCGCCGAAGATTCGATGCGACCTAGCAAGACGAGTCGGGCGCCGGTGGTGCGAGCGAGAGCGAGAGCGCATTCGGCGGCGATTCCTTTGCCACCACCCGTGACGAGGAGGACATCTTGACTGCTCAGAGGTGTGGCCTGTCCGGGACCGAACAACTCGAGGCATTTCATGCTCGGCAAGCGCCGAACGCCATTTAGATCGTATAACACCTCGACATGGCCAACTGCGTTGACTGCTTCCTCCAAGATCCACTGGGGGACCGAGGGGTGAGCGGCGGGCAGATGAAGGACACAGCTCGTGATGTGAGGGAATTCCAAGTGGAGCGACTTGGCGAAACTTCCCGAACTGCGTCGCGATTGTGCCAGGATGAATTTTGGTTTTCCTGACATCGCACGCACCGCGGCGCTGCCTTCCAGCAAAGCCGAGATGGCATCCTCCTCGGTGGCACCATCGAGAAACACCACAACTCCGGATCCACCGCAGCGCAAGAACTCTTTCCGCAATATATCAGCCAACGAATCGGCGTTGGGGGCGATGATTCTCCATGAGTTGGTGCCCGGGGTGGCCGGTGTATGAACTCCATTCAACCGTTGGAGTTGCGCCTCAACCCAATCGATCACGAAGGGGCGGGTCCAGGCATCGACACCGTTGGGAATTGAGTCTGGCTCTTCCGCCGGCCTGAACGAACCCGGGCGCGCGAGTATGTCCAGCGCTTCGGCCAATTCAAGTACGGTGGCTCCAGAAAAGTCGGTGGGCACCAGAACCGGGGGCAACTCAAGACGTCGGGCTGTTTCGGCGACCAATTGTCCGACGGAGATCGAGTTCAAATGGAGGTCGGCAAGAAATCGACTCTGATCGCGGATAGCCGAAACTGGCAGTTCGGTCCTCGCCGCGACGATCTCGCGCACGAGTTCGAGCGAACGTTGTGGGTGCGGGATTGAATCCGGAACCGGACCGCCCCCGCGGGGATATTGCGGGAAGTGGTTTGACGTACTTGTCGTTGGCTCTGGGAAAGCCTCCCTCGCAGGCGGGGTTCGCGGAGCGCTCCCAACCTTGGGGTGAGGGTTGGTGATGGGTGCGGTTTCGCACGGGTTGGCGAAGAATCGGGGGCGATACCGAACGGAGAAGGGGCGTGTGAACCGATCTTCAAAGCATGCTCTCGGTTTAATTTTTGCACCCAGGGCAAAGGCGGCACCGACAACCCGCAGGAGCCCGCCTAACGAAGGACCGCCGATATCGAGAGAAATAGCTGGAGCCAACCCGCATTCGCCGACTAGTCCCGTCAAGACTTTGCCAGGTCCAATTTCGATCCAGAGGTCAACTCCGGAGCTGGTCTCGAGCGCGTCCATAAACCGAACAGGCTCCGTTATCTGAGTGCACAAGAGTTCCCTCAGATCGTCATTCTCGTCCAGAGTTCTCCCCAGAACCGTCGAGACGACGGGACGTTCCAGCGGATGAATACCGAGTTGGCAGAGTTCCCGTCGGAGCATTGGGACTGCGTCGGCAACCAGGGGCGTGTGGAAGGCGTGCGATACTGGTAGGGATACGAAGCGCATTCCGGCGTTGCAGGCGCGTTGGATCACCGCTTCAACGGCTGAGATCTCGCCTGCGATGACCGTTTGTCGTGGGGAATTCAGCCCGACGAGGCTAACCGCTTCGCTGTGAATGAGCGGCCGCAATTGCGCCGCCGAGGCGGAGATCGCGGCCATGGTTCCCGTGGGGGTCCGCAAACCGCCCATCGCCTGGCCCCGTGCGGTGGCCACATGAACGAGGGTCGCTTCATCGAATGCCCCACCCCAGTGCAAGGCGGCGAGTTCGCCCAAGCTATGTCCAATCGCGATGTCCGCCTTGATCCCGAAATCGTGCATCAACCGAAGGCCGGCGGCAGAAGCCCGGGCGATTGCCGGTTGAGCGATTTCGGTTGCGATGCTCCCGCTATCCGAGGTTCCTTTCGGGTCCCCATACAGTTCGCGAACACGGGCGTATCGCCGTGCGTGGATGCCTCCGTTCAGGCCTAAAGGTGAACCCTGACCGGGGAAGAGGAAACCGACTCGAAGTGGCTTCTCGCCTTCACTCAAGAAAATGCCGGAATCGGGATCCAGTCGTGTGGAGCACCCCTCACCGAGCCACTCAACGATTTGTCGAAGTTTCGCGGCCAGATCCTGAGGTGAGGAGGCCACAACCGCAGCGCGGACGGTGCGGGCACACAGGCATTCGGCGAGACTGGCGGCAAGGTCTGAAAGTTCGGAGAGGGAGAGTCGTTCGGCGTACTCGCCTACTTCTGCGATGCCCTGACGCAGTGCCTGTGAGTCTGCCGCGCTGAAGAGAAAAAGCTCCGAGTCTTGGGGCGAAGAAGCAAGCACCGCATCCGCCATTGAGAGAGAAGTGCGCCGGTCTTTCGCGGCTCCTTCCAGTACGAGGTGTGCATTGATGCCCCCGAACCCCATCGCGCTGACAGCCGCCCGCAGAAAGCAATCTGCTGGCCAGGCCATTGGGACCGTCAAGGTGCGCAGCACGGGGGGTGCATCCCCATCGTGGAAGACGGGATGTGGGCGTTCGCAGCCTGTCGTCGGTGGAAGAATCTGTGTGTGGATTGCCATCGTTGCTTTAATCAGACCTGCGATACCCGCCGCTGCCTTGGTATGGCCGACATTCGCCTTGATGGATCCAATGATCGATGGGGTCGCGCAGGCCCCAGCCGCCCGGAGCGCTCTGGAGATCACCTTGAGTTCCGTTGCATCGCCCACGCCAGTCCCCGTGCCGTGACCTTCGAAATAAGGGACTGTGTCGACACCGAAACCGGCCCTCCGATAAGCCCGGTTCAGCGCCTCCAATTGTCCTTCAACTTCCGGCCGCGTGATCCCCCCGCTCCCGTCGGACGAGATTCCCCAGCCCCGGATCACAGCGTAGACCCGGCGTCCTTGGGCTTCGGCATCTGCCAGGCGCATGAGCACGGCGAAACCACAACCCTCGCCCGGGCAGAATCCAGATGAATCAGCGTCGTAAACTCGCATGACATCCGGGGTGAGTGCGCGGGTCTTGGCGAACCCAACCAATTCGAACGGATCGAGGCTGAGGTCCACTCCACCGGCGAGGGCGACATCGAGATCGCCCGAGTCCAAATTGGCGCAGGCGTTGGCGACCGCCAGCAGCGACGACGCGCACGCTCCATCCAAGGTGTATCCGCCGCCCTTCAGGTTGAATTGGTTGCAGATGCGGCCCGCGATTGTGTTGGACAGTCCGCCGGCGAGGGTTTCTTCCCCGACAGCGGGGAATGGTGCCTTGTATTGGGTCTCGACACGTTGTATGAATTCATTCCGCAGGGTGGCGTCCCAACCTTGCTCCGCGAGCGCCGCATCGAGCACCCGGCGCACATACGGCCACCTCAGCCGCATCAGGTTCGCACGAGAGAATTCTCCGGTCAGCGTGTTGCCGAGCAAAACACCAGTCGTCCGGTGCGGCAGGCCTTCGCCCTGGCTGAAGCCAGCGTCCTCGAGCGCCTGAGCGGCCACATCCAATGCCAGCCAGTGGGTCAGGTCGGCTGAGCGATACGTGCTGCCGACAACGTTGAACGCGGCGCGATCGAATTCATACCCTTCGATCACGGCCGCTTGTCGCGCATACGACTTGTCGGGTGCTGACGGGTCTTCCGAGAAATAATCTTCGGAGCTCAACCTTTCCGCTGGGATTCGTCGGAAGGCTCGTCGCTGCGCCAACACATTTTCCCAGAGTTCCTTGGGTGAACGGGCATCCGGATAGATACAAGCGAGCCCGACAATTGCGACGGCAGGTGATCGGGGCGAAATCATGTTAGGAGGACTGGTTCGCCGGTATGGAACCCGGGCGCATCGCGGGCTCGGTCTGAAGTGCGGTCGTGGACTCACGACCGGCCTCGGTCGGGAATCGCCCCATCAGGTTCCAGAGATGCAGGGAAAGTCCGCGGACGGCACAGACGGCCACGAGCGCAAAGAATAATCCAAAAACGAGATGCAGGACTTGGATGAGGCCGTAGACCATGGCGACCGAAAAACCGAAGGCGACTTGCCGAAGTGGGTGGATGGGCGTCGTGGCTGGGTCTGGGACCATGTACAAGGTGAAAACAATGAACGCCGCACTGCTCATGGGCATGAGTGGAACGTACAGCGGCGTGTCGAAATACCAGGCTCTCGAGACTCCTTGAAGAACGAATCCGGCGACCCAGGCGGCCACGAGCAAGAGTCGACCGGTGAAGAGGCCATGAATGACGATGCCCGTCAGAAGTATGAAGGCTGGGACCAGCCAATGCCAGGAGCCGGTAATGTTCTCTGTGAAATGATATGGAGGGGCGAAACCAACTTGTGGAAAGACCAACAACGTCGTTGCCACTCCGAAGTTCGAGGGATTGAAGATGTGCTGGAAGCGGCCGTTTCCGACCGGTGCGCGGAAAAAGACCTTCGAGGAAATGGACACGGCGACCGCGAAGACAATCGGCCATAGATTCTCGTTCGGATACAGCAGCATCCCACAGGCGAAGCCTGGGATCAGAGCCGCGGGCAGGAAATTCAGGAAAGAGCCGAAGCCACCCGAAAAGCGCAGCTCGCGATTTGTTGCTTTCGCATCGACCCATTCGAGGAACATTTGCAGGAAAACGGCACACGCGACGGCGGTGACCGGTGAAGCCCAGGATTGCTCGAATCCCAGCCACACGTGCCCCAGTACATTCCAGACGGTGATCAGAGTGGTGAAATACCAGAGTGCGAAGAGCCGGAGTTTGGGGTTCTTATTGGGGTAGAACAGAACCGTGGTGTTAAACGCTTTCGCTTTCATGCAGTCTCGCAGTTTCGTGTCGCGACTCAGGGTTACTCCGGACCTAATTCAACCGTGTGCCAGCCCGGCTTCAGCGGCAACTCCCGGCGTTGGACACGCCCGGTGCCGTCTCGCCAATTTAGTGCCACGCGCACGGAGAGATTTGTGTCGACGGACCCCAGTCCGAGAAGGATGTCCGGGCTGCGCCGTCCAGAATGGCCACTCCCCCCGTCAATCTGCCCCAGAATCTTGCGTCCGCCAGGGAGGTGTGCGAGCGCTTGGGCTCCGAAGGCCGGACGTGTCGCCCGTGTCCGGTTGGGGTGTCCAGGGTGCACCGACAATGGCCTCAATGCCGTGCCCTCGACTGGCAGGAGCAGGTGAAGCCCCAAAAAGGCACCGGGTTGGGGTGACTCATTATGAAAGTAAATGGATGGTGACCACTGGTTTGCAAAAACGAGGTCCATACGGCCGTCGCCGTCGCCGTCCGCCAACGCCACGCCTTTGCTCACCATGGGTTCGTCAAATCCAACCTGAGCCGCGATGTCATAGTACCGCCCGTCACTCGCACGGACGAAGAAAGGGTTGATCTCGTGGCCACTGAGATCGGCGCCCGGCTTGAAGGTCGGCCAGAATCGAGGATCGTGCACCAGCCCGCTATTGCTCGTCCCGAGCGCCTGCAGTTCGGGCCATCGGTTGATCTTGCCCTTCACAAACCCGACGGCCTGAATCGCTTCCAACTCTCCATCGCTATCAAAATCGGCCAACCGGCAATCCCATCCCCAACCGCTGCGGGACAGGCCAAGTTTTTCACTGTTCTGGAAATAGGGTGCCATCCCGTGGTTCATCTGGTCCAGGTGGCCAGTGCTCTGCCACAGGAAGTGGCTCTCCGTTAGGCCGAATTTGGTCGCTATATTGCTGGCATAGATGTCGAAGAAACCATCCTGGTTTATGTCACCGAAATCGCAGCCCATTCCTTTGAAGGAATCATTCCCGAGAACGCAGGATTTCGGGGTGGTGAAAGTCCGCGCGCCATTGAGCTCGACGAAGTGGAGGTGGCCGGGCGTCGAGCGATTATGGAGCAGACGATCCGGGCCGAAGTCGTGGCCAAAATAAAGTTCAGGCAACTGATCTCCATCGAGGTCGGCAATCCCCAGCGCGAGGGTCCAACCCCGATCAACTTCTTCTCGAAATAGGTTTTTCTGCTCTTGAAAATCGACTCCGGGCACCGGACCGCGGCTCGCGGAGCGCCAGAGGTAGATGTGTTTGTAGCCACCGTTCAATGCCTTGGCTTTCCCTTCATGAAGAGTTTCGACGCCACCTGCGTTGGCATCTAAAATCCGCGCATTGTCTTGGAAGTAGTTTCCGATGACCAGATCCACGTGGCCGTCTCCATCTAAGTCACCCTGAATTGCCCCATTGGAGAACCATCGATCTCGTGTTTGGACGAACGGTGTTACCACCCCAATGGGTTTCAAGGAGTCCGCATTGGGGTGTAGTAAATCTTGAACAGTTCGTGGCGACCTTCGGCTGAAGAGCGGGACAGGGATCTGCGCGCATGTTTCGGACCTGTTGGTGAGGAG
>SXGS01629625.1_pt1 | contig 11195 bp, 10 predicted proteins | sample 3174681 | NCBI WGS metagenome assembly SXGS01 (sample SAMN11356861, study PRJNA531348) | freshwater metagenome | isolation source: freshwater sample F1-80 | place: China: Fuxian Lake, Yuxi | collected 2017-12-25 | reverse complement strand
TTTTTAATAATTTGATTAAATCTTTTCTTCTTTCTTCAGTTAGATCTGGAATTCTTAACCTTAAAATTGATCCGTCTATTTGTGGATTTATTCCTAACTCAGATTTTTGTATTGCGGCATCAACTGCTTTAATATTTGATTGATCCCATACTTGAACAGTAATTAACCTTGCCTCAGGTACACTCACTGTAGCTAACTGATTTATAAGCATCATCTGACCATAAACATCAACTTTAATTATATCCAACATAGAAGCATTGGCTCTACCAGTTCTAATTGAAGCTAAATCTTTTTTAAAAGACTGAATAGTTTTGTCCATTTTTGCAGAATATTCTTTTTCATTAAATACTTCGCTCATGACTTAAACTCCTTCCCCAACTTTATATCTTATAAAATTTAATATTTTTATATCATTTTCTTTCAAAATATCTGAAACTTTTTTTTTAGAATCCATTATCCATATTTGGTTTAAAAGTGTATTATCAAAAATAAATTTATTAATTTTACCTTTTGTAATTTTTTCTACCATCTCTGGTTGTTTGCCGGAATTGACTAATTCAGCTTTAATTATTTCTATCTCTTTATCTACGACTTCTTTACTTAAATTCTTCTCTTCGAGGCACATAGGTGACAGAGCTGAGATATGCATTGCAATTTTTTTTCCAATTTCACTGCTGTTTTTTTTTGAAATTTTAACAATTGAGACTATTTTTCCAATTTTTGTTTCTATTGCACCGTGTATGTAAAAAGTATTTGCTCCATTTTTATTATCAAAAAAAATAGCTCTTCTTATAGTTATTTTTTCTCCAATTTTTGCAATTAAATCTATTAAATTTGTTTCAACAGTTAAATTATTTTTCATAATAGATTTATTAACTTTTAATAGATCCCCTCTGTTCCTAAAGTTGATTTCTGAAATTTCTTTACAAAAAGAAATAAATTCACTATTTTTTGCTACAAAATCTGTTTCGCTATTTATCTCAATTAAAGAAATTTCTCCGTCCTTTTCTTCTACAAGACATAGTCCTTCTGAAGCTGTACGACTCATTTTGTTGTAAGCTTTTGCTATTCCTTTTTTTCTTAAAAAATCAATTGCTTTTTCTATATCGCCACCTGTCTCATCGATAGCTAACTTACAATCTTTAAATCCGACTCCTGTGATCTCTCTTAATTTTTTTACACTTTCAAGTGTATCTTTGCTGGACATAAAATAAAAATTAAATAGATACTTTTTCTTCTATTGAAACTTTTTCTTCTTTAGTGTCTGATTCTTTTGATTTTGCTTTTTCTTTATCATTTTTATTGTTTTGTTCTGAAGATTTTTTTGCTATAAATTTTGAAGCACTTAAGATTGTATCTTTTAAAAGATCACAATATAAATTTATAGATCTTCGTGCATCGTCATTTCCTGGAATCGGAAATTGTATACCAGTAGGATCTGAATTTGTGTCTAAGATAGCTACTATAGGAATATTAATTTTTTGAGCTTCTGCTACAGCGAGTGACTCCATATTTGTGTCTATGATAAAAATCATTTGCGGTAATTTATTCATATCCGCTATGCCACCTAAAGATCTATGAAGTTTTTCTTTTTCTTTAGTAAGTTTTATAATCTCTTTTTTTGTAAAACCTGTATCTTCTTTTGAAAGTCGATTTTCTAACATTTTTAATCTTTTAATAGAGTTTTGTATTGTGTTCCAATTGGTAAGCATCCCACCAAGCCATCTATAATTTACGAAGTATTGGTCAGTTTCTTTTGCTAAATTTGTAATTTGTTCAGACGCCTGTTTTTTTGTAGATACGATCAAGATCTTTCCGCCCTGTGAAATACATTTATAAACTTCGGTTAATGCATTTTTGAAATAAACAACAGTTTGAGTAAGATCGATTATATGAATTGAATTCTTTTCACCAAAAATGAATTTTTTCATTTTTGGATTCCATCTTAGAGTTTTATGGCCTAGATGTACTCCGGCTTCTAATAATTGTTTGATACTTACTTCTGGTATATTCATAATTTTTCCGGTTAATCCACCACAGCAAACCTCTTTCGAGACCGGTAGGATTTTATCCTTTACGCTGTGTGCGAAATTACGCACTCATACATTTAAAAAATTAACAAATCAAGCTTCTAAAAGCTTATTTTTTTAACATATTCCTTGTTTTTAATAAGACAGAACAAATCAAAATCAAACTTTCTGGTCTGTTTAAGCTCAAACATAAGTTTTTTATTATTTTCATTGAATATTATATTGATTTTGGTTTCTCCATTTTTTATTAACAGCTCAGAAAGTTCTCTAATTTTTTTTTTATCATTTAATTCAATTGAAATACTTTCATAGGTTTTATTAACTAAATCAGAAAGATCGATAAGTTTTCTTATATTTATTCTGCCTTGAGTATTTTCAGCATTTGTTTTTTCTTTTTTTAGAGTAAAAACAAATGAATTTGATTCTTTTAATTTATCTCTATTCGAGTTCAGAAGGTCAGAGAATAAAAATATCTCAAACTCACTCTCATTGTCACTAAATTTTATAATAGCGAATGAAGATCCTTTTGCACTTTTCTTTTCTTGAATGGACATAATGGTACCTGCAACTAGAGCTTCGGATTTATCGCTATTTATAAAATCTTTGTAGGATTTTATTTCAAGTTGTGCAAAAAACTCTTTATATTCATTTAACGGGTGGTCTGAAATATAAAATCCAAGCGAGTTAAATTCTTCTGCTAATAATTCTTTCTTAGACCATTCTTCCGTTGTTTCAAATTCAAAACTTTGATTTTCTTTATTGTTATCGATATCAAAAAGATTACTTTGATTACTTATTTTTTCATCATATTTACTTTTAATGGTTGATATAATCTTTGGTATAGAATTGATTAGTTTTTTCCTATTGTGGTCAATTTCATCAAAAGTCCCCGCTTTTACTAAACCTTCTAATTGAAGTTTATTTACATCTTTAGGATTTATACGGTTAATAAAGTCAGTAAAAGATTTAAATATTCCATTTTTTTCCCTTTCATTTATAATATTTGAAATTGCTTCAAAACCGACGCTCTTTATTGCTCCTAAACCATAAAATATTTTATTAGCCTCTGCTTTAAATTCTGAAAAACATTTATTAATAGATGGCCTTATAACTTCAATTTTTAATCTTTTTAACTCCTCAACATATTCACGTAATTTGCTGGTATTAGTTAATATAGTTGACATTGAAGCCGCAATAAATTTTTCCTTGTGATAAGTTTTTAAATACGCAGTTTGAAAAGCAATAAAAGCATAAGCCACGGCATGACTTTTATTAAAACCATAGTCGGCAAATGGTTCTATTTTAGTAAATACATAATTTGCAACATCTCTTTTGATCCCATTTTGAATAGCTCCAGCTACAAATTTTTCTTTTTGCTTTTCAAGCTCTGCTCTTTTCTTTTTTCCCATAGCTCGTCGTAAAATATCTGCTTCACCAGCTGTAAATCCTGAAAGAGTTTGGGCTATTTGCATTACCTGCTCTTGGTAAATAATAATGCCGTAAGTAGGTTTTAGAATTTTTTCTAAAGTTTCATGAATGTAATCTGGGGTTTTAAGTCCATTTTTACAATCATTGTAGATTGGAATATTGCTCATTGGTCCAGGTCTATATAGAGCTACTAGTGCCACAATATCGTTAAATTCGGTTGGTTTCATTTGGCGCAAAGTTTCTCTTACACCAGTACTTTCTAATTGGAAAAGTCCGGTTGTCTCACCGGTTGATAATAACTTAAAAACATTTTGATCTTGAAGATCAATATTTCTAATATCAAGATTAATATTTTCTTTTAATAACATTTTTATTGTTTTATCGATAACAGTAAGAGCTGTAAGACCTAAAATATCAAACTTAACTAACCCAGCATTCTCAGAGGAATGCATATCGAATTGTGTAGACGGTAAAGTTAAATTAGCAGTATGATCTTTATATAAAGGAACTTGCTCTGATAAATTTTCTCCAGAAATCACAACGCCAGCAGCATGTGTTGCCATGTTTCTATTTAATCCCTCTAATTTTAATGAAAGCTCTATTAATTTTTCAACTCTTTTATTGTTTTTAACTTCTTCTTTAAATCTAGGCTCACGATCTATAGACTCTTTAAGAGACAATGGTCTCGAAGGATCGAAGGGTATCATTTTGCTTATTCTGTCAACATGACCGTAGGGTAAACCTAAAACTCTACCTACATCTCTTAAAGCCATTCTGGCTTTTAATTTTCCAAAAGTTATTATGTGCGCTACTCCATTTTTATATTTAGATTTTAAATATTCAAAAACTAAATTTCTTTTTTCCTCACAAAAATCTATATCAAAATCTGGCATTGAAATTCTATCTGGATTTAAAAAACGTTCAAATATTAAATCAAATTCAATAGGATCAATATCAGTGATATCTAAACAGTAAGCAACTAGTGAGCCAGCTCCAGAACCTCTGCCTGGACCAACGGGTATTTTATTTTTTTTAGACCAACGTATATAATCAGACACAATGAGAAAATAACTAGAATAATTCATTGAATTAATGATGTTAATTTCGTGAATTAATCTATCTTCATAAAGTTTAAAAAATTTTTTTTCTTCCTTTTCTTTGTTTTTCTTTAAAATAAAATTATCTAATCGATTTTTTAACCCTTCTTTTGCCTGAAATAGCAATTCTTGTTCAACGGTAACATTTTCGTTAATTTGAATTGTAGGCAAAACTGGTAATGATTTTTTTGGTTTAAAATTAAATCTATAGGGAAAATTATAATTATTTTCTATTGCTTCTGGGATATCTCTAAATAATTCAAATAATTCTTCATTTGTTTTTAAATAATGTTGATCACTAAACCTTGTTCGATTGGTTTCATTAATAAAGTTTTTTTGCCCTATACAAATTAATGCATCGTGAGCTTCATGCATATCTTTAGTTAAATAAAATACTTCTTGAGTGGCTATAAGTGGAATTTGATTTTTTTTTGATAATTCAATTATAAAATTTTCAAAGTTTTCTTCTTCTATTTCATTATGCCTTTGTATTTCAAAATAAAAACTATCTTTAAAAATATTTTTTAACTCTTTAATTAATTCTTCAATTTGTTTTAGTTTATTGTGTTTAAATAAATTACCAAAAAATCCGTAATGATTACCACTTAACAAAATTAAATCTTGGTTGATGCTTTTTAAATCATTAATCTTGCAGCATGGATCGCTTTTTTCATCAGATTCCAGATAACTTTTAGAAGATAATTTAATTAAATTTTTATATCCTAAGGCTGAGGTGCTAAATAAGGGAAGTCTTCCAATAACACCATCCAATAAAAAATTTATTTGAGTTCCTATTATCGGTTGGGTGCCTGATTTACTAATTTTTTCAGCAAACTCTAAAGCGCCGCATAAGTTATAGCTATCACATATACCAATACTTTGAATTTTATTTTCTTTACAATGATTGCTTAAATCTTCAATTTTTATAGCACCTTCACAGACGGAATATTGAGTGTGAACTTTAAAATTATTAAATACTTTACCATTAAACATTTGTTCTTTTTATATTACCGTTTAAAATACTCAACTTGTAATCTGCTTTGTTAGCAAGTTCTCTATTGTGAGTTGCAAAAATTATAGTTTTATTTAATTTTTTTAATTTTAAAAAATAAGAAAAAATTTCAAGAGAAGTTTTGTAATCTAAATTTCCTGTTGGCTCGTCAGCTAAGATTAAATCGGTTTCAGAAATTAAAGCTCTTGCTATTGCAACTCTTTGTTGTTCACCACCAGATAACTCGTCAGGAAAATGATCGTGCCGATTTGATAGTTTAAAATCATTAAGAATAGTTTTGGCTTTTTCATAAGATTTTTTTTTATCTTCATCTCTTATAATTAAAGGCATTATAACATTTTCTATTGCAGTAAAATCATTGAGAAGATTATTGTTTTGAAATATTAAAGAAATATTTTTTTTTCGAATATGATCTTTTTCATTATCATTTAATTTCCTTAAATTAATATTATTAAATAATATTTCACCAGCATCTGGCGTATCTAAAAGCGATATCATATTTAATAGAGTTGATTTGCCAGAACCTGAGGGACCTACTAAAGCAACAAGATCGCCTTTTTTAATTTCTAGACTTATATCTTTAAAAATTTCAATTTTTCCATTTTTATGATTGAAGGATTTTTTTATTTTATTTATTTTTAAAATATTTTTATTCATATTTTAAAGCCTGGACTGTATTCGTTTTTATAATAGCTAATGCAGGTATTAAAGAAGCAATAGTTGTTGTGATTAAAGAAAATAGAAAAATAACTAATATTGAAATAGGATTTATTTCACTTGGCATTTTATCTAAAAAATAAATGTCTGCAGGAAAAATTTCCACATTTAAAATATTCGATAAAAATATACGTATAGTCTCTATATATACAGCAAACAGTATACCAAAAATTAAACCTGTAACTGTGGCGGTTAAGCCTATCGTGAACCCAGTTAAAAAAAAAGATTTAACAATAGATTTGTTGTTAAGACCGAGTGTTTTTAGTATCGCTATTTCTTTAGTTTTATTTTTAATTAAAATTGTGAGACCTGAAACAATATTAAAAGCTGCAACAATTATAATTAAAGTTAAAATTATAAACATTACATTTCTCTCTACTTTCAAAGCACTAAAAAAAGATTTGTTTAAATCAATCCAACTATAAATATAATAATTACTATCAATTTTTTGAATTCGCTCTTTTATATTGTCAGCTTCTAATGGATTTTGAAGATAAATTTCTAAATTAAGATCCTCTTCTGTTTTGCTAAAAAAATTGAGAGTCTCGTTTAAATTTAAAAAAATTACATTCTGGTCAAATTCATAAAAACCGCTACTAAATATACCTTTTACAACATAGTTTTCTTGCTTAGGTATACCTCCAAAAGGTGTGCTTATAAATGATGAGGAAAGAAGGTTTATTTTATCGTCCACTCGTAAATTTAAATCTATTGCTAATTGTTTTCCAACAATTATCTCGTTATTTTCAATTTTATACTTATCGCCTTCAATTAAAATTTTTTTTAAGAAATCAAAATTATTTTTTTTGTTCTGATCAAGTCCTTTTATTAAAACACCTTTAGTCGTTTCAGATTTAATAACCACTCCTTCGCCACTGAAAGAATCTAAATATTCTATTTCATTAAAATTATCTTTTAATTGTTTTTTAAATTTAATATTAATTCTTTCATTATTGTAAGGTTTAATAATTAAATGGGGATTGAAACCAAGAATTTTATTTGTAAGATCCGTTCTAAAGCCGTTCATTACAGACATTACTATTATCAAAATAGAAACACCTAACATAATACCAATAAATGAAAATGTTGAAATAACTTTTAAAAAACCTTCTTTTTTTTTAGGTCTTAAATTTCTTAATGCTATTAATTTTTCTACTGAGCTGAACAATTTATTTTTTTATTTTATATTTTACTTCTTTTAAATCTAACATTTCAGCATCCTTACCGACTTCTTTAAATTCCAATTTGTCCCCTTCGGATTTTGATCCAATTATAATTTGATAGGGTATGCCTAACAAATTATGCTTTTTAAATTTAGCTGAAATATTTTCATCAACATCGTCTAATAGTACGTCTATATTGTCTTCTTTTAATTCTTTATAAATTTTATTGGATTTTTCTAAGCTATCTATATTATTTTTATTTATACTTGGAATAATAACTAGATCATATGGTGCAACTGACTTTGGCCATTTCATTACATCATTTGAAAGTTTTGCCTCAATAATTGCCCCAACTAATCTAGATACGCCTATTCCATATGACCCCATTTTGACAGTGATTTTTTTTCCCTCTTGATGATCAACTAGACAATTTAAAGGTTTTGAATATTTTTCACCAAAGTAAAAAATATGTCCTACTTCAATACCTTTAGTTATAATTTGATTTTCTTTTTTTACTTTTTTTTCAAAATTATCTTTACTAAATTTTTCATCCGTCACAGCATAAAATGAAGAAAAATCATTTCTCATTTTTTCTAACGAATCCGTGGTAAAATTGTAACTACTTGTTTTGATATCAAAAATATTTTTATCTGCATAAACATTGCTCTCGCCATTATCTGCTAGGATTATAAATTCATGTGATAAGCTACCACCAATAGGTCCTGTATCAGCGGCCATTGGTATCGCCTGCAATTCTAATCTTTTAAAAGTTTTTAAATATGCATAAAACATTTTATTATATGATTGTTTGGCTCGTTCATCATCGATATCGAATGAATAAGCGTCTTTCATATAAAATTCTCTGCATCTCATAATTCCAAATCTTGGTCTTGTCTCGTCTCTAAATTTCCATTGAATATGGTAAAGCATTAAAGGTAATGATTTATAGGACTTAATGCTGGACCTAAAAATTTCAGTTATTAGCTCTTCATTGGTTGGGCCGTAAAGCATTTCTCTTCCTTGACGATCTTTAATTCTAAGCATTTCTTCGCCGTAATCATTATATCTCCCACTTTCTTTCCAAATATCTGCTGATTGAATTGTTGGCATTAACATTTCTTGGGCACCAATTTTATCCTGTTCTTCTCGTACGATAGACTCAATTTTTTTCATGATCTTGAATCCTAATGGTAGCCAGGAGTATATTCCTGCTGCTGATTGTTTAATCATGCCCGTTCTAAGCATAAGCTGATGCGATTTTATTTTAGCGTCGACTGGGAGATCTTTGGTTAAAGGTAAAAATAACTTTGATAATTGCATTATTGTAAATATCCTCTTAAATTTAAATAATTATTGATTACCAGATAGTATATTACTGAAAAAATTATTGAAGTAATTAAAGTTGTTATTAAAAATTTTTTAACAATTCTTGGGTTTTTTGGCGCTCCTGGATCGTTTCCTTTAAAATCGTCTTTAAATTCTATGTTCTGTGATTTTATGCCAAAAGGTAAAACTGAAAAAAAAATTATCCACCAGATACAAATATAAACAACAATAGCTCCTGTTACTCCCATTAAATTCTATAAATATTTATTGTGGTGTAGGGTTTTTTTCCAGTCCTATCTTTTACTATCTTTCTACAATTTTGTTTTAAAGTATCTATTAAATTGAGTTCCTGTTTTTTGCTTTGAACAGAAAATGTTCTACAAATATTATCTACTTCATCTTCGATGTCGAAAATAAAATTTTCCGAAATTTCCTCTGTTGGAATACCTTTAAAAGAAATGACAGGTTTTTTTATTTTTCCATTATTGCTTATTAATACTGTAACTTCTAAATAACCATTGACAGCTATATTTTTTCTCTCTTTTATAGAATTAGAATCCTCTCTAACGCCCATAAAACCATCTAAATACATTCTGCCAGAAGGCGCTTTATCAATAATTTGAGGACTATTAGTAGGAGCAATAAGTACAATATCACCGTTTTCGACTTGTAAAGTGTGTGGTACCTTCATTTCCTTTGCAAATTTAGCTTGTTCTTGCATGTGCCTATGTTCTCCGTGAACAGGGATAACCGTTTTTGGTTTTACCCAATCGTACATATCTTTCAAATCATCTCTGTTTGGATGTCCTGAGACATGAACAAAAGAATTTTCTTCTGTGATAATTTCAATTCCATTTCTTACTATCTCATTGTGCATTGAATAAAGTTTTTTTTCATTTCCAGGTATGATTTTTGAAGAAAAAATTACAGTATCACCTTTTTCTAAATAAACATCAGGGTGCGTACCATTAACAACTCTTTTAGTGGCTCCCATGGGTTCTCCTTGGCTTCCTGTGCATAAATAAATAATTTTTTCTCTCGCAATATTTTTTGCATCACGAGGATCAATTGGTTCTATTAAATTTTGCAAATATCCACATTGCCTGGCAGCTTTATAGATTCTATGCATCGATCTGCCTACCAATGATATTTGTCTGTTGGTTTTTTTTGCACAATAAAAAATTGTCTCCATGCGTGCAACATTGGAAGCAAATGTAGTAACAACTATTTTTTTTTTTTTTGTTCTGATATAATATTTAATAAGCTCTCGCGTACGTCCGACTCTGATCCTGCTCTACCTTCGTTAAAAACGTTGGTTGAATCACAAATCATGGCTATTACATTTTGATTTCCAATTTCTTTTAATTTTTTTTCATCAATTTTCTCTCCAATGAGAGGGTTAGGATCACATTTCCAATCTCCTGTATGTAAAACAATACCTAAAGGTGTTTTTATGCTTAATCCATTTGGTTCTAATATAGAATGAGTTAATGTAATAAATTCTATTTCAAATTCACCTAATTTAATTTTTCCATTAAGTTGAACAATTTGAAGGTAATTAGTTATATCAATTTTCTTTTCTTTAAATTTTTCTGTAACCAATGCGGCTGTAAAAGGTGTGGCGTAAATTTTACATTTAAGTTTAGGCCATATAATTGCTACGGAACCTATGTGATCCTCATGAGCATGGGTAAGTATAATTGCTAAAAGATTTTTTTTTTATCTAAAAGAAATCCTGGATCAGGATAAATTAAATCTATACCAGGAATAGAGTCGTCAGCAAAGGTAACACCCATATCGACGGCTATCCATTTTTTATTATCTTCTTTTCCATAAGCATAAAGATTTAAATTCATGCCTATCTCTCCCGACCCACCTAACGGGCAAAATAAGAGCTGGTCTTTACTCATTTAACTAAATTTTTGTAAATAAACATAATACCTTTTATAGTAATATGTTTATCAATTGTTGAATTATTATTTACGAATTTAGCAAATATATCCGCATAGCCACCGGTTAAAATTATTTTAAATTTTGTTTTAAATTTTAAGCTAATCTTTTTGATTATATTGCCTATTAAGCCTTGATAACCCCAAAGAAAACCTGCATTCAGTGCATCTTTTGTATTTTTTCCATATACTTTTAAGTTCGACTTCAATTTAAATATTGGTAGCGCAGCAGTGGAGGTGCTTAGGTTTAAAATCGATAATTTGACACCTGGTGCAATGACGCCACCTTCATAAACGCCTGGTTTTTTTACAATATCAAATGTAGTTGCTGTGCCAAAATCTAAAATTAAACAATTTGTTTTAAATAAATTAAAAGCACCTATTGCATTGGCTATCCTATCAGAACCTAGCTGCTTATAATTATCTATATTAATTTTTATTAATTTTTTTAAACGTAGATTTTTAATTTCAAG